>WNGL01004238.1_pt1 | contig 18136 bp, 13 predicted proteins | sample 5400591 | NCBI WGS metagenome assembly WNGL01 (sample SAMN13153377, study PRJNA577476) | soil metagenome | isolation source: 80 cm soil or saprolite under Garry oak tree replicate 1 | place: USA:California | collected 2016-06-15 | reverse complement strand
GCGATCGCGCGCGTCCTCGGCCTGACGCAGGGCGCGCCTCGCTTGCAGGAGGAGCTCGTCGGCCTCGGCGCGCGCGCGGCGAAGCGCCCGCTGCGCCTCGTCGCGGACCCTATCGGCCTCGCGCTGCGCCCCGGCTGTCGCGTCGGCCGCGTCGGCCGCGGAGATCCGCGCCTCCTCCAGCGCTGAGCTGAGCTCCGTGCGCTGGCGTTCAGCCTCGAGCAACGTGCGCTCGAGCGAGCGATGGAGCTCCGAGAGATGCGTGTCGGCGCGAGCGAGAACGCTCTTGTCCAAACCCAGGCGCTCGGCGATGGCGAACGCGTTCGACGCGCCGGGAAGTCCGATGTGCAGTCGGAACGTAGGACGAAGGGTGTTCGAATCGAACTCCATGCTCGCGTTGCGCACTCCCGGCGTGTTGAGCGCGAAGGCCTTCAGCTCCGGGTAGTGCGTCGTCGCGGCGACGAGGACGCCGCGCTCGAGCAGCGTTTCGAGCACGGCCATCGCGAGCGCCGCACCTTCGTCCGGATCGGTCCCCGCGCCGACCTCGTCGAGAAGCGCGAGGTCGCCACGCTCGGCGTCCGCGAGCGTCGCGACGACGTTGCGAAGGTGCGAAGAGAACGTGGAGAGGGACTGCGCGATCGACTGCTCGTCGCCGATGTCAGCGAAGATGCGGCGGACGACCGGCACGCGGCCGCGGTCGGCGGGCAGCGCGAGGCCGCATGACGCCATCGCCGTGAGCAAGCCGATCGTCTTCAGCGTCACCGTCTTGCCGCCGGTGTTCGGGCCGGTCACGACGAGCACGCGGAACTCGCCACCGAGACGGACGTCGACGCCGACGACACTCCCCTGCTCGACGAGCAGCGGATGGCGCGCGTCCACGAGATCGAGGATGCCCTCGGCGTTCAGCTCGGGACGGGTCGCCTGCAGCGAGTCCGCGTACAGGGCCTTCGCGAGGATAAGGTCGAGCGCGGCGAGCGCGGTCGTCATCGCGTCGAGGTCTTCGCTCGACTTCTCGATCCGGCGCGATAGCTCGTCGAGGATCCGCTCGACCTCGATCCGCTCGGCAAGCTCGGCCTCACGCAGCGCGTTGTTCGCCTCCATGATCTCGAGCGGTTCGATGAACACGGTCTGCCCGCTCGCAGATTGGTCATGCACGATGCCTTTGACCGCGGCGCGGTGCTCGGCTTTCACCGGCACGACGTAACGCCCGCCGCGCTGGGTGACGATGGGGTCCTGGAGCAGCCGCAGCAGGTCCGGCGATCGCACGAGTCCATCGAGGCGCTGCTGGAGGCGGGCCTGGGCGGCGCGGAGGTTCGCACGGAGCGACCCGAGCCGACCGCTGGCACGATCGAGTACCTCGCCGGTCGCGCCGATGGCGTTCTCGATCGCGGCGGCGACATCAGTGGGCGGTCGCGCGAAACGAGCGCGCGCGGCGAGTGGCGGATACGGACGGACGTCGGCGAACAGATGCTCGGCCGCGCGGACCGTATCCGCCACCGCGACGAGCTGGACCGGATCGAGTGCGCCGCCGAGCTTCGCGCGCCGCAGCGAATCGCGGATATCGCGCGCGCCGCGCAGACCGCTCGACGGACTCTTGCGGAGCAGGTCCCGTCCGGCCGCGGTCTCGTCCTGGAGGCGCTCGGCCTCGCGGAGGTCCGTCGTCGGGAAAAGCGCCTCGGCGAGCTCGCGGCCAGGCGCGAATGCGGTGCGCTCGGCTAAGAGGCGGCGGACCGCGGGGAGCTCGAGGCGGGCGAGCGCGCCTTCGTTCAAGGCCGCGACACTCCATTCGATCCGCGGACGTACAGGCGCCAGGGCTTGTTCGTCGTCGCGTGCTCGCCCAGGCCGATGCGGACGGACCGCACGATGCGCGACGGCGGGACGCGGGGCGCGTCGTGGATCGACAGGTCCGAGCGCACGAGGTCGAGGTTCGTGTGTTTTGTCGTGAGCCCGAAGGCGCGCGCGAGCTTGCCGGGGCCCGCCAGCGCGCGCGGCGGGGATTCGTCGAAGCCGGTGAGCGGCTCGGCGCCCCGCAGCAGGACCGCGCCGGCGACGCCGTCGCTCTCGGTCACGACGTTCAGGCAGTGATACATGCCGTACACGAAATACACATAACTCCTTCCGGGAGGTCCGAACATCGGCGCGGTCCGCGGCGTCAGTCCGCGATACGCGTGCGAAGCCGGGTCGCGATCGCCAAGGTACGCCTCCACCTCGACGATCCGCGCCGTCTTCCACGAGCTCGCGGTCTCCAGAGCAAGGACCTTACCCAGGAGGTCGCGCGCCACTTCGAGTGTGGGTCGAGCGTAGAAGTCCCGCGGGAGGCGCTTGCCGGCGAGCGCCGTCCTCGGATCAGCCGCCCTTGCGAGGATCGAGCGCGTCCCGGAGACCGTCACCGATGTAGTTGACGGAGAGCACAGTGAGGAAGATCGCGAGACCCGGGAAGAGCGCGAGGTGCGGTGCGAGATCGAGGTAGTTCTGGGCATCGTAGAGCAGCCGTCCCCACGTCGGCACGTCGGACGGGAAGCCGAGGCCCAGGAACGACAGCGTCGATTCGAGGATGATCGCGCCTCCGACTCCCAGGGTGGCGGCGACCAGCACCGAGCTCAGCACGTTCGGAAGGATGTGCTGTGTGATGATGCGGAGGTCGGTCGCGCCGACGGACCGCGCGGCCTCGACGAACTCCTTGTTCTTGAGCGAAAGGAAGTTCGCGCGCACGAGTCGCGCGACCGGCATCCACGTGAGGATCCCGATCACCGTCACGATCATCAGGAATATGCCGATCTCCGGTCCGAACAGCTTTCGCAGGGTGTCACGGAACAGGAAGATGATGATGAGGAGCAGAGGCAGGATCGGGAGCGACAGGAAGAGATCGGTCACTCGCATGAGCGGGTTGTCGAGCCCCTTGAAGTAGCCCGCAAGCGCGCCGACCGCAGTACCGAGCGTGATCGCGAGGAGGACGGCGGTGATTCCCACAGCGATCGAAACGCGGCCGCCCCAGAGGACGCGGGCGAGCATGTCGCGGCCGAGATCGTCCGTGCCGAAGGGATGTGTGACCGACGGACCCTGGATCGCGCGCCCAAAGTCGATTCCGTTGATCGGGGTCGTATAGATGAAGGGTCCGATTGTCGTCCCGAGCACCAGGATGATCAGTGTCACCATTCCCGCCATCGCGAGCGTGTGGCGCCGGAACTGGAACCAGGCGTCCTTCCAGAGCGACCGCGGCGGACGCATCATGTCCGCCGTCGCGGCCACTGGCATCTTGCGGACGTCGGCGGTGGTGGCCATTAGGCGTACCTGATCCTGGGGTCGAGGACGGCGTAGAGCACGTCCGCGACCAGGTTGAAGAGGACGACGAGGACCGCGAAGAGGAACACGATCGCCGCGACCACGGGCGTGTCGCTGTCGTTGATCGAGCGAATGAGGAGCTCACCGATCCCCGGGACGCGGAAGATCTGCTCGGTCACGATCGCCCCCGCGAACACCGCCGGAACACCAAGCGCGACAAGGGTCACGACCGGGATGAGGCTGTTGCGGAGCACGTGGCGTATGACGACCAGTCGCTCCGCGATGCCTTTGCCCCTGGCGGTCCGCACGTAATCCAGCGGGAGGTGTTCGAGCATCTCCGCGCGGATGTAGCGCGCCAGCGTCGCCGTGTCGAAGAGAGCGAGGACCATGATCGGCATGATCGACTGCTTCATCTGGTCGATGAACGACGCGAAGTCCCTGACCTTGAGCGTCGAGTCGTAGATGAACGGGAACCAGTGCAGGTTGATGCTGAACAGGATGATGAGCAGAAGGCCGGTGAAGAAGGTCGGCACCGAGAAGCCGATGAACGCGAATGTGGTGGCGAGGTGGTCGAAGATCGAGTAGCGCTTCACCGCCGAGATCATCCCGATGGGCACAGCCAGGGCGACGCCGAGGACGTACGCGACGCCGACCACCGCGAGCGTGTTGGGGAGCCGCTCGATCAGGAGATTGATGACGGGCAAGTGGCTCATGAAGGAGTAACCGAAATCGCCCTTCACCAGGGCGAGGAGCCATTTGACATACCGGATGTGCCAGGGCTGGTTCAGCCCCAGCTGCTCGCGGATCCTCTCACGGACTTCCGGTGGGACGTTTGGGTTGGTCGCGAATTGGCTCAGTGGGTCGCCGGGCGCGAGCGCGAGGATCCCGTACACGACGAAGCTGATGACGAGCAGGGTCGGGATGGCGATCAGTAGTCGCCGAATGATGTATCGCCCCACGCTACCGGCTCCTCACCCCATCGAGGACGGTGTGGGTAGTGCGGTGGAGGTCGTCCACCGCACTACCGTATCACCGTCGTTAGTCGTCGCTTACGGTGTCTTGTACCAGTCCGCGATGTTCCACATCTCGGAGTCCCACGGGTTGAGGTTCGTTCCCTGAAGGGCCTTGCTCTTCCCGGAGGCCACCTGGAACCGGTTCACCAGCGGGATGACCACAACGTCCTTGATCAGGATGTCGTTGGCCTGGATCCCGAGCTGAGCCAGCTTCGCCGTGTCTGTCGTCGTGCGCATCTGGTCGACGATCGCGTCGTAGGCCGGGTTGGAGTAACGGTGGTAGTTGTTCTGGTTCCAGTTGTTGGACTTCTGGGCGATCTGTTTGGTCGTCCAGCCGGCCATGTAGCCCGTGATGTCTGGACTCGTACCGTTCGTGAACATGCTCACGTCGTAGTAGAAGCGGTTCGCGCCGTCGGCCGCGTTCGAGAAGAACACGCCCGCGGAGATCGACCGGAGCTCGACCGAGAAGCCGGCGGCCTCCCAGTTCGCCTTCAGGATGTCCTGCTCCTTCTGGCGTAGCGCGTTCACGGTCGTCGCGAAGAGGATCTTCAGCTTGATGCCACCCTTGGCACGGACACCGTCAGATCCCTTCACCCAACCGTTGTCCTCGAGCAGCTTGTTGGCGGCTGCCGTGTCGAACTTGCAGACGCTCATGCTCGCGGTGTTCTTTGACGTCCACACGTCGCTCCCGAGGAGCTGGTTGCATGTGGAGGTCCCGGTAAGACCGTTACCGTATAGCTGGTCGCCGATCGTACCGCGGTCACTCGCCATAGCGAGGGCCTGCCGGACGATGAGGCCGTCGGGGCCATTGAAGAACGGATGCTTCGTGGTCGGCTCGGAGCGGTTGTCGCCGAGAGCCGGGTCGGGGTTCGCGAAGTTGATGTTGACGCGCTCGACGTTCGAGCTGGCCTTGCCGAGGTAGTCGCCCTTGGCGCTTCCCTGAATGAGAGCCTTGAGCACCGGGGCTTCGACCTGGAGGTTCCATGCGTAGTCCACGTCGCCGGTCTGGAAGACCGCGCGGGCCGCGGACAGAGCGTCGCCGCCGCCCTTGAACTGCACGGTCTTGAAGTACGGCTTTTTGGCGTCGCGGTAGTTGGTGTTGATCTCGTATGTCACGACGTCGCCGGACTTGAACTCGGTGAGCTTGTATGGCCCGGTGCCGATCGGCTTCAGGTTCTCCGGGCACTCGCTCGCCTTCGCGCCGAGGCACTTCTCGAACTGGGCCTTCTGCATGATCTCGTTGCCGCCACCCGTTCCGAACTGGTAGGGGTTCGCGGTCGGAGCCGAAAAGGTGACGGTGACGGTCGTTGGGTTCGTCGCGACGACCGACTTCACGCCCGTCATGTAGTCAGAGTTCGGGTCCGCGGTGGCCTCATCGGCCATGTACTTCGATGTGAAGACGACGTCGTCCGCCGTGACGGCCGAGCCGTCGGACCACTTGAGTCCGGACTGGAGATTCCACGTCACGGTCGTGAAGTCCGCGGAGACCCCCTTGTTCTCGAGGGTCGGGATCTCCTTGGCGAGCCCGTTCGCGATCGGCTTGCCGTCGACGCCCCACGAAGCGAGCGGCTCGAGGATGAGCCGTGCCGCGTCGTAGTCCTTCGTTCCGGTTGCTTGGTGCGAGTTGAGGATCGTCGGTGCCTGCCAGTACAGGATCTTGAGCTCCCCACCCTGGCCGCGCGAGAACGTCCCAGGCGCCGCGCTCGCGGACGCGGACGCGCCCGGCGTCGGGCTGGCTGCTGGGGTTTGGGTGCAGGCCGCGAGTGCGATCGATGCGGTGACAGCGAGGGCAAGCCCTCTGCGCAAGTAACGTTTCTCCACTAGTTCACACACCTCCCTGGCGCTAGGCGCCGAGTCTATCTGGGTACCACCGCGGCTGCGCGCCGGTTCAGTCCTGGTCTGACCGCAGCCGCGCGATCAGTCGCGGATCGTCGCTCCCAGTGCGTGTTGGAGACGCCCGGTGACTCGTTTGACGAGCCGCTCGACGTCGGCCTCACCGAGGGTTCCCGAGGCGGACCGGAACGTCAGGCGCACGGCGAAGGACTTCTTTCCCGCCCCAGCTTGCTGACCGCGATAGACGTCAAGGAGCGCGATGGACTCGAGGTCTTTGCCTCCCGCGGCACGTATCTCCCGGTCGACATCGCCGTACGGTGTCGCCTCATCCACGACCACACCGAGGTCCCGGAGCGCCGCCGGGAACCGCGGCGGCGCGGCCACGTGCGGCGGCCGTGAGGACTCCTGCCACATGGCCAGATCGATCTCCGCGATGAACGTCTCGGCTGGAACCTCCCAGGTCTCGGCGACGCGCGGGTCGAGCTGACCGGCGAGGAGATAGGTCTTGTCGCCGCGTGCGAGCGCGATGCTCCGTCCTGGATGAAGACCGGGCGCGTCCTGTCGGTCGCCTGACGTACGAATGTCGACGAGATCCTCCAGGCCCGCAACGATCCCGAGCAGATCGCGGACGTCGAAGCGGCGCTCGGGTGTGAGCCATGTCTCGCCGTCCTTCACCGGTCGCGCATTTCCGGCGAGCAGGATCCCGATCGTCCATCGCTCCTCGGGCAGGTCCGCGCGCCTGGGCAGATAGATAGGTGCGATCTCGAAGATCGCGATGGACGCGCGGTGGCGGAGATTCCGCCGGGCGGTGTCGAGCAGGCTCGCGCGTAACGTGGGGCGAGCCACGGATTGCGAAACGGTCGTCGGGTTGACGACACGCAACGGCTCCGGTGCGACACCCGAGCCATCGGCCGTGAGCTGCCTCAACCACGCGGGATCGATGAGCGAATACGAGACGATCTCCTGAACACCGAATCCAACGAGACCGTCGCGGGCGCGCTCGCGGAATTCCTCAAGCGGATGACGCTCCGCGAGCGGCAGCGGGCCATCGGGTATTCGTGTGGGCAGGCGGTCGTAGCCAGCGATGCGACCGACCTCCTCGACGATGTCCTCGGCGATCGCGATGTCGGTGCGCACGATCGGCGGCGTCGCCACAAGGGTGTCGCCGTCGGCGGCGACCGTGAACTGGAGCCGGCGCAGGATGTCGAGCGTCTCCGCTGGATCGATATCCATCCCCATCACGCGCGGCACGTCCGAAAAACGCATGCGCACGTTCGCTCTTGCGCGAGGGCTCGGATAGCGATCCACGACGCCCTCGAGCTTCGCGCCGGCGTGCTCGCGCAGGAGGCGGCAGGCGCGCGCGAGCGCGATCGGAACGAGGTCCGGCGAGAGCTCCCAGGAGAACCGGCGCGCGGCCGCGCTTCCCGATGAGCCGTGCAGGCCGAGCTTCGTCGCCGTCCGGCCGATCCCCCGTGGCTCAAAGGACGCGCACTCGAGGGCGACCGTCGTCGTGTCCTCGCGGATCTCGGAATCCTCACCGCCGAGAATTCCGGCGACGCCAAGCGCATGCTCGGCGTCGGCGATCACGAGCGTCCCCTCCGGAAGCACGCGGTCGACGCCATCGAGCGTCCGCAGCGATTCCCCGCGCCGTGCCTGGCGCGCGACGAGCACGCCGCCCCGCAGCTTGCGCTGGTCGTACGCGTGTAGGGGCTGGCCGAGCTCGAGCATGACGTAGTTGGTGATGTCGACGACGTTGTCGATCGGACGCATGCCGGCCGCGACGAGGCGGGCCTGCATCCATTCGGGCGACGGACCGATGTGAACGCCCGTGAGCAGCGCCGCCGCGAAACGCGGACAGGCATGGTCGTCCTCGATGCGGACATCGAGCTGCTTCGGTGCGCCGGTCCCGAGCCGCTCGAGCGGCGGGTCCCGGAGACTCGTGCCGAGGAGCGCGGCGACCTCGCGCGCGATGCCCACGATGCCGAAGCAGTCAGGGCGGTTGGGCTGAAGGTCGAGCGCGAGGACGGTCTCGCCGAGGACCTCGCGGAGGAGCGCGCCGACCGGCAGCTTGGCGTCGAGGACGTAGATCCCCTCGTGCTCGTCACCGAGGCCGAGTTCCTTTCGCGACAGCACCATGCCCTCGCTCTTGATTCCGCGCATGGGCTTGCCGCGCAAGGTCGCGCGCTCTCCGGTGTGGCCGTCGATGATCGTCGCGCCTTCGTCGGCGTACGGAACGATCGCGCCCTCGGTCAGATTCGTCGCGCCGGTGACGACCGTTTTTGAAGCGCGCGCGCCATAGTCGACGGTCGCGAGGAGGAGCTTGTCCGCGTTCGGATGCTTGGCGAGCTTCTCGACGCGCGCCGTCCGGATCTTGTCGTCCCACCACGGACGTTCGATGCCTTTGACCTCGGTGCTCGACATATGAAGCTTCAAGGCGAGCTCGTCTATCGGGACCGTGATGTCGACGTACTCACGGAGCCACGACACCGGCACCTTTATCAGCATGAGATTCCGCCTCGCTGCGAGCGGCGTGGCGGAGTGCTGACAGGGCCGAGGGCCCCCGCGCGGTGGGGCACCGGCCGGAGGCCGGGGGGTCCGCCGCCGCGTAAAGAGGGTTTCGGCCCTGGCAGCACGCCAACACGCAGCATCAGAACTGCTCCAGAAAGCGGAGATCGTTCTGATAGAAGAGCCTGATGTCGGGCGCGCCAGTGCGGAGCATCGCCAGGCGCTCGATGCCTCCACCGAACGCGAAGCCCTGATAGCGAGCGGGGTCGTAGCCCACGCGTCGCAACACATCGGGGTGGACCATCCCGCAGCCGGCGGCTTCGATCCAGCCGTCACCGCCGCACACGCGACACTCGGGGTCGCGCCCTTCGCACTGAAAGCAGTCGAACGCGATCTCGGCCGAGGGCTCGGTGAATGGGAAGTAGTCGACGCGGAAGCGGATCTTGCGATCGCTCCCGAAGACCTGGCGTGCGAACGCGTAGAGCGTCCCTTTCAGGTCGGCCATGGTGAGCTTCTCGTCGATCGCGAGGCCCTCGTACTGGAAGAAGATCGATTCCCGGATCGCGTCGGTCGCCTCGTACCGGTAGCACCGGCCAGGGACCACGACGCGGATCGGCGGCTTTCGCTTTTCCATCACGCGGACTTGCATCGGCGAGGTGTGCGTCCGGCCCAGGATCGGCCGCGATGGATCGTCGCCCAGCGGGTTCGAGATCCACAGGGTGTCCCACTTCTCACGCGCGGGGTGGCCCGCCGGGATGTTGAGCGCCTCGAAGTTGTAGTAGTCCCACTCGATCTCGGGGCCTTCGACGGTCTCGAAGCCGAGCGACCCGAAGATCCGCGACACCTCGCGCACCGTCTGCGTGATCGGATGGAGCCGGCCCACGCGAACGCGCCGCGGCGGAAGCGTCATGTCCTCTCGGTCTGCGCCGAGATCGCGCTCCATCGTTTTCGCGCGGAGCGCGGCGCCGCGCTCGTTGAGGGCGGCCTCGATTCGGCCCTTCGCCTCGTTCAACGCGGCCCCGAATGCGGGCTTCTCTGATGGCTGCAGCTTCGCGATGCCCTTCGTGGCCTCGCTGAGCGCGCCTTTCCGGCCGAGGTACTTCACGCGGGCGGCCTCGAGCGCGGCCTCGTCCGCCGCCGCCGCAATCTCGGCGACCGCGCGGTCCGCGAGCTCTCTCAGGTCTTGGCCCGCCATGTCGCCTCCTTTGGACAACACAAAGCCCGCCGTTCGTTCGGGACGAAGGCGGGCCTCCGCGGTACCACCCGTGTTCCCCCCTCGTGGGGCCCCTGCCCCCAGGAGGACGCTCGGTCGAAGCGCTATCGGGCTTCACCCGGACCGGCTTTTCTGCCGGTCGGCTCCGGAGCGAATTCTCGCGTCGTCGGCGTGACCGGCTCTCACCACTCCGGTCTCTCTTGTACGCCACGTGTCGCGGTACTGCTCTCCTTCGACGCCTGCTATGACTTGTTTGTTTGCGGGCTCGACTTCTCTTTGATCAGATCGACGTAGTGACGGAACACCTTCGGGTCGCGGATCGCCATGTCGGCGAGGACCTTGCGGTCAAGGTCGATCCCGGAAAGGCGAAGTGCGTTCATGAGCCGGCTGTACGACACCCCCGCGTCGCGTGCCGCTGCGTTGATCCGGGCGATCCACAGCGCGCGGAACTGGCCCTTGCGAGCGCGGCGATCGCGGTACGCGTAACGGAGGGCGTGCATCGCGGCTTCGCGAGCCGGGCGTACGAGCTTGTGCTTCGAGGCTCGACGGCCCTCAGCCTGCGAAAGCAGCTTCTTGTGCTTCTTGTGTGCGGCAACTCCGCGCTTGACCCGCGACATCCCTTAGCTCCTTACCTTCAGGTTCGGCAGCAGTTTGCGGACGAGCTGGAGATCGCCCTTGGCCACGAGTGCCTTACCTGCGTGACGGCGCTTCCGCGAGGGTGACTTGTGCTGGTTGAGGTGTCCTTTGTAGGCCTTCGAACGCCGGAGGCGGCCGGTCCCGGTGAACTCGAACCGCTTCTTCGCGCCGCTATGGCTCTTGATCTTGGGCACGGCGAACGACCTCCGGTATTTGCGCGACGTGAACGCCCAGTCTAATTGCTAGGCAGGTCGCTGTGCGCGCGGAGGGGGTGTCGGACGCGCCGCCGCGGGCGGCCGAGCGGGCGCGGTTGGCGCGGCAGGACGCGGCGCCGCCGGCGCCGGTCGGGGACCAGGTGCGGGAGCCTTTGGCAGGGCCGAAGCGGCGGGCGTCGGCTGCGCGGGTGCGGCTGGCGGCGGGGCCGTCGCCGGCCCGGACACGGCGTCTCGCCGCACCGGGTTCATGACCATGTGCATCTGCCGGCCTTCGAGGAGCGGAGCGCGTTCGATGACGCCGTGGTCCTTCAGCTTGTCGCCGATGGCGATGAGCAGCACCCGGCCACGGTCAGGGTGCGCCAGCTCGCGACCGCGGAAGCGCACGGTGACCTTGAGCTTGTCGCCCTCGTCGAGGAACTTCGCGGCGGAGCGGATCTTCGTGTCGATGTCGTGGTCGTCGATCTTCGGAGAGACCCGGATCTCCTTCCACGTCACGGCCTTCTGCTTTTTCTTCGCGTCCTTGGCCTTCTGCTGAAGGTCGTAGCGGTACTTCCCGAAGTCACCCATGCGCGCCACCGGCGGCTGGACGTTCGGTGCGATCTCGATGAGGTCGTAGCCCTCTTCCTGCGCCTTCGCGAGCGCGCGCGCAGTCGGGATGATCCCGAGCTGCTCGCCATTGGGACCGAGAAGGCGAACGGTAGGAACGCGGATCGCTTCGTTGATCCGCAGTTCGGGCGTGGCTATAGGGAGACCTCGGTTAGTGGCGTGAGAATGCCGCTAGCAGTGCGGCCGCTCCCCGTGAAAGAACTTCAACTGGAACGAGCATATCACCGGGCGAGGTAATCGAGCAGGCGTTCGCGGACCTTCGGCCACTCATCTTTGGTGATGCCGAAGATCACGCTCGTGCGGAGATGGCCATCGGCCAGGACACGCTCGTTCCGGAGCTCTCCTTCTCTTGTCGCGCCGAGCCGCACGATCGCGTCTTGTGACCGTTCGTTCCGTTTGTCGGTTTGCAGCCACACGCGGTTGGCGCCAAGCGTCTCGAACGCGTGACGGAGGAGTAGCAGCTTGCACTCCGTGTTGACGGGAGTTCGGCGCGCGCCCTTTCCGTACAGCGTGTATCCGATCTCGAGGGTGCGGTTCGGCGGATCGATGTGCGCGTAGCGAGTCGTGCCCACGAGCACACCGTCCGACTTCCGGATCACCGCGAAGGGCAGCTGCGTCCCGAGGATCTGTTGGTCGAGCGCCCAGCGGATGTAGCGCTCGTATCCGCGGATGCCTTGCGGCCGTGGCTGCATCCAGAACCAGATGTCGTCCTCGTCCGCGGCTTCGAAAAGGGCCTGCGCGTGCTCGGTACGCAAGGGCACGAGCCGCACGTGTTGGCCCTCGAGCGTGACCGGCCGGGGGTCGAAGTCCGGACGCGGCCGGCCTTTCACGATCCCCATCTTCACGTCGTCGACGAAGCCGTCCTCTGTCCCGACTCCATCCCTCTCGACGCCCTCGACCTCGAACCCGACGGATTTGTACATCGCGATCGCGCGATCGTTGAAGCCGACGACCGAAAGACCGACCCGGTGCAGTCCAAGCTGGTCGAAGAGGTATTGCAGGAGCGCCTCCAGCGCGTCGCGACCGAGGTGCTTCCCCCAGAGATCTGGCTCGCCGATCCCGATACCGATCTCCGCGCTCTGCCCTTTCGGGTGGTAGTCGCGGTAGTTCGCGAAGCCGATCGGCCGGCCGTCGTGCTCGATGACCCAGCAGGCCGAGTCGCCCGGGCGCGACATGCGCTCGATCCAAGCGCGTGCGTTCTTCTCTTCGAACGTACCCGGCTTCTGACCCCATTGGTAGTAGCGGAAGGCGGTGTCGCTCCCCCACCTCATCAGGAGCGGCGCGTCGTCGTAGCTCATGGGGCGGAGTGTCACCTTGGAGCCGCGAAGAACCGGAACGCTCAAGCCATCGCGTCCCCGGCGCTGGGCTCGTGCTGCGAGAAGTCCGCCGGGAGCGCCTTGCTATGGCGCTCCTTCTTGATGCGATCAATGAACGCGTCGAGCGCGACGCCACGCTCCTCCTCTCGCGAGCCGCGGCGGCGCACGGACACCGTGCCGCCGGCGGCCTCCTTATCTCCCACGACCAGCATGTAGCTCGCCTTGCGCTGCTGCGCTTCCTTCACGCGGTTGCGCAGATCGCCGGCCTGCTCGTCGAGATGCACCCGAAAGTCTTCGGCGCGCAGCTTCTTGGTGATGTCGCGCGCGTAGTCCAGTGCTGATTCACGTACGGGGATGACCGCGGCCTGTTCCCAGTTGAGCCACAGCGGAAAGTTCCCGGCGTAGTGCTCGATGAGACCGCCGACGAACCGCTCGAGGCTGCCGAAGAGCACCCGGTGGATCATGACCGCGCGCTCGCGCTCGCCCTTCTCGTTCACGAACGTCACATCGAAGCGTTCGGGCAGGTTGAGGTCGACCTGGATCGTCGGCCCCTGCCACTCGCGGCCGATCGCATCCTTCATCTTGATGTCGATCTTCGGCGCGTAGAAGACGCCACCGCCCTCGTCGATCTTGTACGGGACCTCGCGCACGCCGAGCGCGTCCGCTAACGCCTTCTCCGCTTTGTCCCACATCTCGTCCGTGCCGAGGCGCCGCTCGGGACGGGTCGACAGGTAGATGACCGGCTCCGTGTATCCGAACGTCCGAAGGAACTCCATCGCAAGATCGAAGACCTTCCCGATCTCGTCCTGCGCCTGCTCCCACGAGCAGAAGATGTGCGAGTCGTCCTGCGTGAAGCCGCGGACGCGCAGCATGCCGTGGAGCGCGCCGCCGCGCTCGTACCGGTAGACCGTGCCGAGCTCGCCGATGCGCATCGGCAGGTCACGGTAGCTGTGGATCTTCGACTGGAAGACCTTGATGTGCCCGGGGCAGTTCATCGGCTTTATCCAGAACTTTTGGCTGCCGTCATCCAGCAAAAGAGGGCCGTACATGTTCTCGCTGTACTTATCGAGATGTCCCGAGCGCTGATAGATCTTCTCGCTCGCGATGTGGGGTGTGTAGACGAGCGTGTAGCCGCGCTCGTGATGCACCTTGCGCCACCAGTTCTCGAGCTCCTCGCGCACGATCGAGAGGTTCGGCAGCCACAACACCAGGCCCGAACCGAGCTCCTCGTCGATGCGGAAGAGCTCCAGCTCCTTGCCAAGCACGCGGTGATCGCGCCGCTCGATCTCCTGAAGCCGCTTCAGGTAGTCGTCGAGCTGCTTCTGATCTGGCCACACCGTGCCGTAGATGCGCTGGAGTTGCGGATTGCGCTCGTTACCGCGCCAGTACGCACCGGCGATCGAGAGCAGTTTGAACGGGCCGATCTTCCCCGTCTTCTCGACGTGTGGCCCCTTGCACAGGTCGACGAACCCGTTGTGCTGGTAAACGCTGACGCGTCCGTCCTCGACCTCGTCGTCGCTGTCTTCGTCGGCGCCCTTCTCCGCGAGCTTGCGGATCTGGTCGACCTTGTAGTCCTGGTTCCGTTCGCCGAAGAATTTCAGCGCGTCCGGCACGCGCATGTCGCGATGTTCGAAGGGCGCGTCCTGCTTCACGACCTCGTGCATCTTCGCTTCGATCTTGCCGAGGTCGTCCGGGGTCAGCGGCCGTGGGAGATCGAAGTCGTAGTAGAAACCGTCCTGTACCGGCGGCCCGAAGCCAAACTTCGCGCCCGGAAAGAGCTCGAGGACGGCGCCGGCCATCACGTGCGCGGTCGAATGCCGCAGCGCGTAGAGCGCGTCGGGGGCGCTTCGCGCCAGGGGCCCCTGCCCCTGCGCCCCCCGTCCCCCGAGCCTTCGCTCTGTCTTCGCCATGGTCCGCCTCCTGCCCAAACAAAAATCCCCGTCCCGTGCACTGGGACGAGGATCGGCTCGCGGTTCCACCCAGCTTCGCTGGTCTTCCTGACCGGCGCGCTTCGTTGATGGCTATACGGGGCCTACCCCATTCGCTCGGCGGTGGTCGATCGCGGGGTCGCTTCGCCGGGCTCACACCGTCCCCGGTTCGCTTGCAGCGCTACCCGCGCTCGGTATCCGCGTCGTCGCGTCGAAACGAGCATACCGCGGTCGAGCTATCCAGTGGCGCTCGCCGGCGCGGAAGCACGATCCGCCACGCGCCAGACGAACATGAGCGGGACGGCGGTCACCGCGAAGATGGCACCCGCAAGGCCGATCGCCGCCGGTGCGCCGAACCGGTCGGCAAAAGCCAGGAGCACCGGCATCGCGATCGCAAGCCCAAGCTCGAACAGCAGCGCACCCAGCGACAGGATCGTCGCGCGCTGGCCGCTGGGGATCAGATGGTTGAGCCGCGCTGAGAGCAGCGGCGTGAGGAGCGCTGGAACGAGCGCGACGGCGAGCATGAGCGCAAGCGACGGAATCGACGGAAGGGCCGCCAGGATGGCCGTTGCAGCGATGAGTACAGCGAGCGCCACCGCGACCACGCTTGTGAGCTCGAGGCGGCCCTCCGTTCCATGCGCGAGCCATGAAGCAACAACTGTGCTCAGCTGTACCCCGATGACGACGACGCCGAGGGCCGCAAGCGGCAGCCCGACTCCAACCGCATACGGCTGTAGCAACACGTAATACACGACCAGTGGCACGATGAGGATCGTCGCGTTCAGCAGGACCAGCGCGCGCACTACCGGCCGCCGCGCCGCGATGCGCACTGCGGTCTTCAGATTCCTCCAGTAGCCAAGGTACTCGTCGTCCTCGCTCGTGCGCGGTGGCTCGTGGATCGTGAGAACGAGACCAGCCGCCGCGAGACCGAGGAACCCGCAGATCGTGAAGCAGAGACTGATGTCGATCGTGGCGATCGCCGCGCCGACGAGCGACGCGATGCCCTGGGACGCTTGATTGATCGCGGCGTAGCGGCCGGACTGCTTGGCCGCCTCCGCCGCGCGTCCGTCAGCCTTGAGGCTGTCATAAAGGAGAGCCGAATCCGCGCCGCTCACGAATGCGGTGGATGAATTCCACAGTGCGTACCCCAGCAGGAACGCGGGCGAGAGCGCCTCCGCGAGGATGAGGAACATCGCGAGTCCGTAGAGCGAGGCGCCGACGGCAATGGACGCTTTGCGACCCCAACGGTCGGCGATCGCCCCGGTCGGAACCTCGAGGAAGGCGGTGATGGTCCAGGCGACACCCTCGAGGAGGCCGACCTGAGTAAGGCTCAGTCCTTTGCGCTGGAGGAACACCACCCAGATCGGCACCCACAGGATGAACATGAGCAACGCCTGCACAGCGAAGAGCCGCCAGATGTTGCCGCGATAAGACGTAGCAACTGTTCCCACTGGCGTTTGCGGCCTCAGTTTGCGACTTGGGGCCGCCGCCGGCCGAGCCTTAATCCAGACCCCCACACCGCCTCAACGAGAGAAGCCGAGCCTCTCTCCTGATGCTGGGGCGGAAGCTCGGGATCGGGATCGCACCGGAGTCCGGCGGCTCGGTCGCGGCCGAGCCCCGCTCGGCCCCGTGGGTTCGTCCGGGGGTCGCGGCGGTCCACGCGCTGCTGCCGGCGAGCAGGGCGCACGTCCTCTTGGCCGCGGCGGCCAGCGACCGAGCTCTTGCCATCAGCCTCGCCGCGGCCGCGCTGGCGGCCAGCCTCTTCAGGCTTCCGGGCACGAGCCTGTGGAGCGACGAGCTCTTCTCGGTCGAGCTCGTCAGCCAGCCGTGGCAGGTGTTCTGGGGCTTCTTGACCACCCACGAAGCGAACATGGCGCTCTACTACCTGCTCCTTCGTGGTTGGCTCTTCGTGACCGGGTTCCTCGGCGTGACGCCCGATGAGCTCGTGGTGCGCGCGCCATCCTTGTTCGTCGCCGTTCTCGGGGTGGCCGTCGTCTTCTGGATAGGTCGGCGGTTCGGCGGACGGATGGTGGGCGCCGCAGGGGCGACCCTGTACCTCCTCAACTTCGTCCAGCTCACGAAAGCGCGCGAAGCGCGGTCCTACGCCCTCGAGACGTTCCTCGTTTGTCTGGGCTGGTACGCGTTGGTGGCGGCTCTCGCCGCGGAGCGGAACCGCGGTCGATTGTGGGCGGCCTACGTTCTCGCCATGACGCTCGCGGTATACGCGCACCTCTTCAGCGTGCTCATCCTCGCATCACAGCTGATCGCGTTCGGTGCGCTGCTCGTTCTTCCGAACGAATGGCGGGACCGCGTCCGGCGCTCGGTCCGCCCGATGGCGGTCAGCGTTGCCGCGATCTGCATCGCGGTCCTTCCCATGGCGCTCTACGTCGCCGGCCACGGATCGACGAATGCGTGGATCCCGCCGGCGAACGCGGTGGCCTTCCTTCGCCTGCTCTGGAACATGGCCGGCCACGACGTGATGTACGGCTCACTTCTGGGCGCCGCGGCGATCGTCGCGGCGGTCTTCGTCGTTCGCGCCAGACGCCGAGCTCAAGGGTCGGGGGCTCCTCTTCCAAGACCTCTCGCGATCGCGCTCGGGTGCTGGCTCTGCTTCCCCGTCGCCCTCAGCTTCGCGGTCACGCAGGGCTTGCCTGCTCGGCGGGGCCGGCGTCGCGGCGCTGCCGTGGCCGCGGGTCCGACTTGTCGCTGCGATGGCCCTCGTCGTCGCCGCGGGGTTCGCGACACCGATCTATTCGTCCCTACAGGCGCAGGATTTTCGGAGCGCTTCGCGCTGGATCGCGGTGCGCTATCAGCCCGGCGACGGATTGGTCAGCACCACTTGGTCATCCACGCTCGCGATGGACTACTACACCCGGATCGGCGCCGTCCCCCCCGGGGTCGTTGCAGAAAGTCCCGCTCGCTCGGATTGGGTTGGATATGGAGAGCGGGCTCTCGACCAGCGCGCGGTCGCCGTCTACGCGGCCGCACGGTCCCGCGTCTTTCTGTTGAGCTCGCTCCAGTCGGACGACTCGGCTCTCATGAAGGAGCAGGTCCAGACATTCGAGACTGTCTTTGACCGCGCGTATGTCTTGGTCGACGACGTCGTGGTGCCGTCGGCAAGCGGCCCGATCAGGATTCGTCTCTACGAGACGGGAGCGGCCCGTTAAGCGCGATTAGCGCGGACGCGGGCGACCTGCTAGAAGACCGCCTCCAGCGTCTCCCAAACTTTTCGTTGATTTTCCGGCGTCGCCGGCCAGCGATCGTCGGCGCGTGGCGTCGCGATGCCGTTCTGGTGGATGAACACGAAGGCCACCTGCTGAAGCATCGCGAGCGCCTCGTTGCGAGACTCGTGGTCGCGCCAGTCAAGGATGAGCGCCCGGGCGCGGGTGGCGCGCTGGTGGATGCGATCGAGGACGACGTACGTGTCGCCCTTCGGCCAGATGTTCGCGTTTACGTCGATGCCGTTGACGAATAGGACACCCATCAGGTCCGCGTTGCTGAAGTCGTTGCCGGTGAACGCGTTCGCGGCCCGCACCGGGTCGATCCGCTCGGCCGCGTGGCCCCACGGCTTCCCGTGGAACGTGACGTTGCG
>WNGL01003821.1_pt1 | contig 18136 bp, 16 predicted proteins | sample 5400591 | NCBI WGS metagenome assembly WNGL01 (sample SAMN13153377, study PRJNA577476) | soil metagenome | isolation source: 80 cm soil or saprolite under Garry oak tree replicate 1 | place: USA:California | collected 2016-06-15 | reverse complement strand
CGCGCCGTGTCATCGAGCCGAGTTTCCTCGTCGCCGTGGCCGGACGCTTGGCCGAAAGCCGTTCTTCGTCCGGCCAGCGCACGTCGTAGGCCCAGCCCAGCTTCTCCAGCGCCCAGATGACCCGCGCGCTGGGGTCCAGCTGGCCCCTCAGCGCCCCGTGCCGTGCGCAGGTCGGGTCCGCGTGGTGCAGGTTGTGCCAGGACTCGCCGAACGACGCGATCGCCAGCCAGGAGACGTTCCGCGACTTGTCGCGCACCTCGAACTCCTCGCTGCCGAAGGTGTGGCAGATGGAGTTGATGGCCCAGGTGACGTGGTGCAGCAGTGCGATGCGTACCAGGCTGCCCCAGAAGAAGGCGGTCACCGCACCCTGCCAGGACATCCCCCACAGGCCGCCGATCAGCGCGGGCAGCAGCAGCGTGACGGCGACGAGCCCGGGGAACCAGCCGTCGACCCCCTTGATCCGCCGGTCGGCGAGCAGGTCGGGAGAGAACTTCTCCTGCGAGGTCATGTTCGGGTCGAAGAGCCAGCCGATGTGCGCGTAGAGCAGTCCCTTGGACAGCGCCTTCCAGTCATCGCCGTACCGCCAGGGGGAGTGCGGGTCGCCTTCCTTGTCGCTGTACTTGTGGTGCCTGCGGTGGTCCGACACCCAGGTGATGACCGGTCCCTCGATGGCCAGGCTGCCCGCGATCGCCAGCGCGACCCGCAGGCCGGTCTTCGCCTTGAAGGAGCCGTGCGTGAAGTACCTGTGGTAGCCGACCGTCACGCCGAGCCCGGACACCCAGTAGAAGGCCAGCGCGATCAGCACGTCGTGCCAGCCCAGGCCCCAGCCCCACAGCAGCGGGATGGCCGCGGCCAGCGCCAGCAGCGGGATGGCCACGAAGACACCGACCAGGAAGCGCTGAAACGCCGAGTTCGGCTCGTCGTCCAGGTCCGGCCGGGTCGGGCGCAGCTTGGTTCTCGAAGCTCCCCCGATCGGTCCGGCGGTCGCAGGCATAGGCGGCGAGGCGGCTCGATCCGCCGTGGCGGCGGCCAGCCGGGCCGGCGCGATGGTGGCTTCAGCCGCGTTGACGGTGTCGGGAGATGTGGTCATCGTGCTCCTCTGGAACTCGGTGAAACGACAGGAGCGCTTGTACGCTTACGTAACCGTAGCCTACGAGACCGTAGGTTAGGCAAGGGTCAGCGAGTGAATTTCTGCAAATGGACCTATGAATTTCGTATGCACGGCACCCCTCATGTCTCAGGATGCGAGACACGTAGGCGCTCAGTGCCACGTTCATCACGGCCCGTCGGCAACCGCCTCGCCCCCGAGCCTCGAGTCGCGCCTACCCGCCCGCCGCGCCCCCTGCGCGTGTGAAATGACCGCATCCCGCGGCAATCGCCCGCGCCAGCGGGGCTCCAGTAAAGTGAGGACTCGAACCATCCCGGGTCGTCTAGCCTGGCAGGACAGCGGACTTTGGATCCGTCAACGAAGGTTCAAATCCTTCCCCGGGAGCGATAACTAGGTTCGAGGCCTGGCCTTCCTGGCGTCAGCGCTCGCCAGTGATCGCTGTCGGCCAGCCTTCGACGCTAGCTGGTGCCGCACCGGGCTGCGCGTGCACTCAGGGCCGCACCTGGTGTCCCAGGCGCCCCGCGCGACAGCTGCTTCCAGCCTCAGCTCCATCCCCGAACCGGCGCGATGTCACATCGAGCCGCATAGAACCGGCACGCTGTCACATCGTGCCGGTCGCATCTAGGCTTTCGGCCGACTGGCATGGCGGCAAGCGAGCGGCCAAACCGTACCAGAAGGGCGCTTATGTACCAGCCGCATCATCACGTGATAACCGCCCCGGGCATGTTGCCTCTTACCAGGTGACCTGATGTGGCCCGCGCGGCAGCCGTGCTCCGTGCTGTTTCGCGGGGGGCGGGCTGGGTATGGCGCTGGCACAGCGTGCCCGGCGGCCGGGGCCCCCGGGCGGCCGGCGGAGCATGGCTGATGGCCGGGCGTGTCCCTCCCGGCCGCGGGCGTGACCGCCGGCTAGATTTCGTAACGCTAGGCGCGAGTCACGGCGGCCTGTGCCGCTGGGAGGACAGGCATGACGGTAGCCCTGGTCCTGGCCGGGAATCCGGGCGAGGCCGACGAGGGGCTCTGCGGCCAGCTGGCCGCGCTCGGCGTGCGCCGGGTCGACGCAGCCGAGCGGACCGGGCCTGGGCTGCTGACCGTCGCCGCGGCCGCGCGGGCGGCCGGGGAGCGTGTGCTCATCTGCGTCGGCGCGGACACCATCCCCGAACCCGTGCTGGCGAGGCTGCTCGGCGCCGGCCGGACCGCGGCCTTCACCGGCGTCCAGGCGGGGACGGTCCCCGTCGCGCGCCAGGCGTCGGAGCCGATGGGCGGCGGGGCGCTGATGGTCGACACGCCCGACCTCGACGCGCTGGCCCGGGCCGCCGAGTCGCTCGCGGCCACGCACGCCGGGCCCGCGGGGGTCGAGACGCTGCTCGGCGAGCTCACCCGGCGCGGCGTCACGGTCCGGATCATGGACGCCGGGCCGGACAGCGAGGGCGCCGTCGCCCAGCTGCTGGCCGATCCCGCCGCCCGCGACATGGCCCGGTGGGCGGCGTGGCGCAAGCTGACCCCGGCGGCACTGTACGGGATCTCGCTCGGCCTGGGGCTGATCGCCGCGGTGTGGTTCGCCGAGCTGGCGGTGCGGGCCAAGCTGGCGGCCGTCGCGGCGCTGGCCGCCTCGTTCCTGTTCGCCAGGACCGGCTCGCTGCTCGCCGCCACCAGCCGTCAGGCCCGGGCCGGCCCGCTCGTCAGCTGGCTCGGGGCCGCCTGCGGGCTGCTGACCGAACTGGCGGTCTACGCGGCGCTGGCCGTCAGCTCCGGCCTGGCGCCCAGAACCCAGGCCGGGGTGGCGGGCCTGGACGGGCCGTTCGGGGGAGCGGCGCGGAACACCTTCGTCGCCAGCTTGGGCGGCGCCGGGACGGCCGGCGTGTGGCGGCTGGCGATCGCGGCCGCGCTGCTCCTGGGCGTCCGCCGGATGGCCGGGCTCGGCTTCGAGCACACGGCCCGGGCGCCGGGGAGCCTGTTCCCCCGGTCCGTGCTGCGCACTCTGGAGCAGGCGGTCACCCTGCCGGCCGGCGAGCGGCTCGCGGTGATCGTGGTGACCTCCGTCTTCTTCGGGCCACGGCTGACGTTCCTGGTGCTGCTCGGCTGGGGCGTGGTGGCGGCGGGTTGCGTTCTCGCCGGGCAAATCGCCCGGTCAGCGGACCTGGCCGCCCGGCCCGGGCCGGAGGGCGGGCTGGCCGCCTACCGCGGCGACGGCGTCGTGTCGCGCTGGGTCGGCGGCCTGGTCCAGGGTCGGCTGCCGCCGCTACCGCCGGTGCTCGTGGGCCTGCTCGTGACCGGTGTCCTGGCTGCCCTCGGGATGGGGAACCTGCCCGGCATCCTGGTGCTGACGCCGGTCGAGGCGATGATGCTCGCGGCCCTCGGCGCCCGGCACCCGCACGACGGGCGGCTCGACTGGCTGGTGCCCGCGCTGCTGATGACGGGCGAGTGCGTGTACCTGGCCGCCCTCGGCCTGTCCCGCCACGTGGCCCCGTGGCTGGTCTACCTGCTGCTGGCCGCCGTGGTCGTGCGCCACGTCGACCTGGCCTTCCGCGCCCGGGCCGGCCGGGGCCTGCTGGCCGACGGGTTCGGCTTCGGCTGGGAGGGGCGGATGCTGCTGGCGGCCGGCGCCGCCGTGGCGGGCGTCGCGCCGTTCGCCTACGCCGTGGTTTCAGGTTATCTTTGGGTGCTTTTCATCCGGGATTTCCTCAGCGGATGGCTGGCACCCGGACAACCGCGGCCCACGGACGGAGACAGCGCGTGATCGGGATGGTCCTCGCCGCGGGCGCGGGCCGGCGGCTGCGGCCCGACACGGACGCGCTGCCCAAGGCGCTGCTGCCGGTGGACGGCCGGGTCACCATCCTCGACATCGCGCTGCGCAACCTGGCCGCGGTGGGGCTGCGCGACATCGTGATCGTGATCGGTTACGCGGCGCAGGCGGTGTGCGAGCGGGCGGCCGGCCTGGAGCGGGAGCACGGGGTCCGGCTGACGCTGGTGGACAACGACCGGGCCGAGGACTGGAACAACGCCTACTCGCTCTGGCTGGCCCGCGAGCATTTCGCGGCGGGCGCGCTGCTGGTCAACGGGGATACCGTGCACCCGGTCTCGGTGGAGAAGACGCTGCTCGCCGCCGGGCAGGGATCCGCTGGTCACGGCGACGCCGGCCGGCCCGCCGATATCGTCATCGCCGTCGATGACGTCAAGCGACTCGCCGACGAGGAGATGAAGGTGATCGTCGACCCCGGCGGCCGCCTCACCCGGATCACCAAGCTGATGGACCCGGCGCTGGCGTACGGCGAGTACATCGGCGCGACGCTCATCGGCGCGCCCGCCGCGGCGCCGCTCGCGGCGGCCCTGGAGGCGACCTGGCGGCGGGATCCCTCGCTGTACTACGAGGACGGCTTCCAGGAACTGGCGGACCGGGGCGGCGCGATCGCGGTGGCGCCCATCGGGGAGGTCGAGTGGGTGGAGGTCGACAACCACGACGACCTGCGCCGGGCCCGCGAGATCGCCGCCCGCTGCTGAGCTCCCGAGCCGCTCCGGTCCTCCCGTCGTTCATTTCCCGGTAGTCTCCCGGATAGCCCACGTTAGCCGAGTTCGCCTCCCGCCGCCGGAAGGACGGTCATGCCGTTGCTGGCCCGCATCCTCACCGCGCCGCTCGTCGTCGACGTCCGGCGGGGCGCGGTCGCGGACCTCGGCGTGCTGCTCGCCGACCGGCGGATCGCGACCGAGGGCCGGGTCGCCGTCGCGGTCGGCCCGGGCCAGGGCGACAGCGTGCTCGGTGACCTGGACCTGGGCGCGGCCGAGGTCTTCCGGGTCGAGGACAGCACGGTGGACACCGCGGTCTCGCTCGGCAAGCGGCTGCGGGCCGAATCCTACGAGGCCGTCGCCGGCATCGGCGGCGGCAAGACCATCGACGTGACCAAGTTCGCCGCGCACATGGCCGGCATCCCGATGGTCGCGGTGGCCACCAACCTGGCGCACGACGGGATCGCCTCCCCGATCAGCTCGCTGGAACACGAGTCGGGCAAGGGCTCCTACGGAGTCGTCCCGCCCGTCGCCGTGGTGGTGGACCTGGACCGGGTGCGCTCCGGCCCGCCCCGCATGGTCCGCGCCGGGATCGGGGACGTGGTCAACAACCTGTCCGCGATCGCGGACTGGGAACTGGCCGCGGCCGACCTCGGCGAACCCGTCGACGGGCTCGCCGTCACCCTGGCCAGGACGGCCGCGCAGGCCGTGCTGCACGAGCCGGGCACGGTCGACGACGACGAGTTCCTCACCGTGCTCGCCGAATCCCTCGTACTGTCCGGCATCGCCATGACGGTCGCGGGGTCCAGCCGGCCGAGCAGCGGCGGCGACCACGAGATCCTGCACGCCATCGACCAGCTGTTCCCCGGCGCGGGCAGCCACGGCGAACTGGCCGGCGTGGGCGCGCTGTTCTGCACGTTCCTGCGGGGCGACGAGCGCCTGGGCATGCTCATTTCCGCCTGCCTGGCCCGGCACGGGCTGCCGCGGACTCCCGCCGACCTCGGGCTCACCCACGGCGAGTTCACCAAGGCGGTGCTGCACGCGCCCGCGACCAGGCCGGGCCGCTACACCATCCTGGAGCGGCTCGCGCTCGACGAGTGCGCGACCGCCCGGCGGGTCGACGACTTCGCCGCGGCCGTCGCGAGCGGGTCATGATGTCAGGCACGCCGGGTCCGTCGCTGGCCGAGGTGCGCGCCACCGGGCAGCCCCCCCAGGTGCTGGCGCGGCTCAACGACGAGCACTGGGCGGGCCGGCTCTACATGCGGCGGTTCTCGCCGTACGCCACCGTGGCGTTCGCCCGGCTCGGCTGGTCGCCCAACGCGGTCACGGTCGCGTTCATGGTCTCCGGGGTGGCCGCCGGGATCGTGGCCGCCATCCCGGGGCTGACCGCCGCGGTCGGGGTGGCCCTGCTCATCCAGCTCTACCTGCTGTTCGACTGCTCCGACGGCGAGCTGGCCCGCTACACCGGGCGGATCTCGGCCACCGGGGTCTACCTGGACCGGATGGGGCACTACATCGCCGAGGCGGTGCTGCTGGCCGGCCTCGGCGTCCGGGCCCAGGGGCATGTCACGCTGGCCGGCGGTTACGTGAGCGCCGGGCTGGCGGCGGCGGTGTGCGCGACCCTGATCAAGGCGGAGACCGACGGCGTCACGGTGGCCCGCGCGTCCTCGGGGCTGGCGGGCCAGCACGACGAGGAGGCGCTGGCCCCCCGGTCACAGGGCCTGGCCCTGGCGCGCAGGCTGGCCGCCGCGCTGCGGCTGCACCGGATCATCCAGGCGGTCGAGCTGTCGTTCCTGATCCTGGCGGCGGCGATCGCGGACGCGGCCTCCGGCGGCCTGGCCGCCACCCGGGTGCTGACCGTGGCGGCGCTGGCGGTGGGCGCGCTGATGGCGGTGGCGCACCTGGTGGCCATCGTGGCGTCCCGGCGGCTGCGGTAACAAGACGAGAGAGGAGGCGTGGGTGACCGAGGTGAGCACGGGTGAGCCGGCCAGCCGGGCGGGGAACACGGCGCTGACCGTGTCCTGCGTCATCCTCACGATGGGAGACCGCCCGGCGGAGGTCATCCGGGCCGTCGACAGCGTGCTGGCCCAGCGCGGCGCCCAGGTCGAGCTGGTCGTGGTCGGCAACGGCGCCGACGTGGCCGGCCTGCCCGCAGGCGTGCGGACGGTCCGGCTGCCGGAGAACGTGGGGGTGGCGGCCGGGCGCAACGCCGGGGTCGACGCGTGCGGCGGCGATGTGGTCCTGTTCCTCGACGACGACGGCTGGTTTCCCGACACCGGGCTCGCCGTGCACGTCGCGGGCAAGTTCGCCGCCGACCCGGCCCTCGCGGTGCTGTCCATGCAGGTGGTCGACCCGGACGGCGGTCCGGGCGCCCGGTGGCACGTGCCGCGGCTGCGGGCCGGGGATCCGGGCCGGTCCTCGGTCGTGACGACGTTCCTCGGCGGCGCGTGCGCGATCAGGCGCTCGGCCTACCTGGCCGCGGGCGGCCTGCCCGGCCTGTTCTTCTACGGGCACGAGGAGACCGACCTGGCGTGGCGGCTGATGGACCGCGGCTACCGGCTCGAATACGACGCCGTGGCCCGGATGTGCCACCACGCGCTGCCGAACGCCAGGCACTCGACGTTCCGCCGCCGGGACGGGCGGAACCGCGTCCTGCTGGCCCGGCGTAACCTGCCCTGGCCGCTGGCCGTGGTGTACCTGGCCGACTGGATGGCGCTCACCGTGGCCAGGGAGCGCGCCAGGCCCGGCGGCCTGCGACCCTGGTTCGCCGGTTTCGCCGAGGGCTGGCGCATCGACCCTGGCCCCCGCCGCCCCATCTCGCTGCGCACCGCCTGGCGGATGGCCAGGGCCGGCCGCCCGCCCGTCATCTGAGCCCGTCACCCGCGCGGATGACGGTCTATCGCCCGCGCGGACGACGGGCGGCCGGAGGGCCACCGCGTAAGATATGTCGCGTGGAGAGACGCGATACTCGCGTACTCGCGCCTACGACGGGGGTCCGGGGCGGCGCGGGGGCATCCGTGCCCGGACGCTGGCAGTCTGTCATGACCGTGCCCTGGGCCTGGCTGACCGTCGGCCTGTTCGCCTCGGCCCTGTTCGCCGGCGCGGTGGCGCTGTTCAGCGGCGATCCACGGCACCGGCTGTGGGGCCAGGCCGCCGCCGGCGGGTACACCGTGGCCGCGCTCGCGGTCATGGCCTGGCGCGGCCGGGGCCAGAGTCGGGGGCGCGGCCGGAACACCCGCGGCGTCGACGTCGCGCTCGCCGGGATCCTCTGCGGTGCCATCTTGTTCCCGCTGATCTGGCTGATCGTGCACGGCTACGGGGAACCGGAAGTCGGCGTGGTGGCCACCTCCGCCAACACGCTCATCCACCACGGCACCCCGTACCGGAGCTCCCAGGCGCTGGCCGGCACCACCGACCCCAACCAGTACAACCCCTACCTGCCGCTGATGGCGGTGTTCGGCGTGCCCCAGGCGGTGTTCGGCCAGAGCCTGCTCACCGACCCCCGGGTCTGGTTCGGCGTGGTGTTCCTCGTGGTCTTCGCCTTCGCGCTGCGGGTCGCCGGGGCCAGGGACAGCGTGCGCTGGGCGCTGCTGATGACGGCCTCGCCGATCATCGCGTTCGAACTGTGCGTCGGCGGCACCGACGTGCCGATGGTGGCGTTCATGTGCCTCGGCTTCGCGCTGCTCTGGCGGGCGCGAGGCACCAACCCGGTCACCGCGGGGGTGGCCCTGGGCATCGCCTCGGCGATGAAGGCGACCGCCTGGCCCGCGCTCGCGGTGGCGTTCGCGCTGCTCTACGTGCGCGACGGCCAGCGGGCCGCGTGGCGGTTCACCGCCGTGGCGGTCGGCGTGATCGGTGTCATCGTGGGCCCGTTCGCGGTGCTCCAGCCGGGCGCCCTGGTGAAGAACACCATCTTGTTCCCGCTCGGTCTGGCCAGCGTCAAGTCGCAGGCGGCCAGCCCGCTGCTCGGCCACGCGCTCGCGCAGATCGGGGGCGTCGGCCACACCATCGTCGTCCTCCTGCTCATCGGGTCCGGGCTCGCCATCGCCGTGTCGCTGGTTGTCCGGCCGCCGCGGGACGTGCCCGCCGCGACCATCCGGCTGGTCATCGGGCTCTCGGCCATGTTCGTGCTGGCGCCGTCGACCCGGTTCGGCTACTTCATCTACCCGGCCGCGCTGGTGCTGTGGCTGCTGGTCGCCCAGACCGGACGCAAGGCCGCCGCCCAGCCCGGGCCCGAAATCCTGGCCGCGGGTCCGCCCGGTTAACCATGTCCGGCACCCGGCGCCCCGGAGTCCGGTGGCTGAAAGAGCCCGGCCCGAGGGCCTAAAGTAGGTCCGTGCGTCTTGGACCACGTGCCTCCGGGACCACGCGGGTCGCGGAGGCAGACGATGACACGGTGCAGATCCCGGCGATCGGCCAGCGCCCCGGGTCGTGGCCGGGGTGGCTGTTCGGCGCCGTCACCGTGGTGCCCGCCGTACTGGCCGCCGCGTGGCTGCTGCCCGCGCTCCCGCTGCTGCTCGGGGGCCGGCTCTTGGCCCGGCCGATGGTGTTCATGTTCGCCCCGCTGGCCGCGGGGCTCGGCTACTTCGCCCTCCGCCGGCTACCCGCGTCCTGGCCCGCGGCCCGTAAGAACGACCAGGCAGAACGGCATCCGGTGCCCTGGTGGGCGGTGGCGGGCACGGTCGCGGTGGCGGTCGCGTTCGCCGCGTGGCAGCTCGCCGAGCGCACCGAACAGGTCATCTTCCTGCGCGACCCCGCCACGTACCTCCAGGTGGGGTACTGGATCGCGCACCACGGTTACCTGCCCATCCCGGACTCGGCGTCCGCGTTCGGCGGCTCGCACCCGGGCCTGGGCTTCGCCAGCCTCAACTACTACCCGCGCGGCGCCGCGATCGTGCCCCAGTTCATGACCGGGACGCCGCTTGTGCTGGCGGCGGCCATCTGGCTGGGCGGGGTCAGCGCCGCGCTGGCGGCCACGCCGCTGATCGGCGGGTGCGCGGTGCTCTCGTTCGGCGGGCTGGCCGGGCGGCTGGCCGGCCCCCGGTGGGCGCCCGCCGCCGCGGCGGTCCTGGCGCTGAGCCTGCCCGAGCAGTACACCAGCCGCGGCTCGTTCAGCGAGCCGCTGGCCCAGGTGCTGCTGTTCGGTGGCCTGTGCCTGCTGGTCGACGCGCTCGCCGTCAAGCCAGGCGACTGGGCGGGCCAGGACAGGGTGCTGGCCGGCCTGGCCGGGCTCGCCCTGGGGCTGACCGTCCTGGTCCGCGTCGACGCGCTGAGCGACATCCTGCCTGCCGTCCCGTTTCTCGGCGTGCTGCTGGCCGCGCGGCGGCGCCAGGCCGTCCCGTTCGGCGCCGGCCTGGTGATCGGGGTGGGCTACGGCCTGGCCGACGGGTACCTGAAGTCCCGTCCCTACCTGGACCTGGAGGCGCCGTCGCTGCGTCCCCTGGCCCTGATCGTCGCGGTGACCGTGCTGGTCACGCTGGCCGGCGTCGGGGTCACCCTCAGCCCGCGGGCGCGGAAGACGGCACAGCGCCTGCTACGGACGCGGGCCGTCCGCTGGCTGCCCGCCACGGCCGCGATCGTGACCGCCGGAGTCTTCGCCGGCTTCGCGGTCCGGCCCCTGGTGCAGACGGTGGCCGGGGAAACCAGCCCGACCTCGATCGCCTACGTGGCCGAACTGCAGAAGCTCGCGGGCCTGGCGGTCAACGGGCGGCGGCAGTACTACGAGAACAGCCTGTACTGGGTGATCTGGTACATCGGTGTGCCCGCCGTGCTGCTCGGCGCGTTCGGCCTGGCCGTCCTGGCCAAACGGGGTACACGAGCACTGACCCGGTGGCAGGATCCCGACTCGGCGGCCAGGGTCTGGGCGCTGCCGTTCATGATCGCGGTCTGGGTGGTCGTGACCGTGCTGTGGCGGCCCGCGGTCGCCCCGGACCAGCCGTGGGCGAGCCGGCGGCTGGTGCCGTTCGTGCTGCCCGGGCTCATCCTCGGCGCCATCTGGGCCGCGACCTGGCTGAAGGACCAGGCCGCCCAGCTCGGCCGGACCCGCCTCACCTCAGCCATCGTCGCCTTCTGCTGCGTGGCCTCGCTGCTCATCCCGACCGCGCTGACCACCCTGGACCTCGGCGTGACCAAGAAGGACGGCCTGACCGCGCACGGGATGGCGTTCAAGCAGATAGGCGCGGGCGAGATCACCGCGGTCAACGGGCTGTGTCGCGCGATCGGGCCGGAATCGAGCGTGGTCATCCTCGACTCGCTCACCGCCGACCGGTTCGCCCAGGTGATCAGGGGCATGTGCGGCACGCCCACGGCCGTGCTCGGCCAGGTCAGCAGGAGCACCGTCGCGTCGGTGGTGTCCGGCATCGAGAGAGTCGGCCGCCACCCGGTGCTGCTCGCCGAGAACCAGCCCGAACTCACCGCCTACGGCGGCGCGCCGGCCGAAGTCGTCAACCTGCTGACCACCCAGGAGGCGCACAACCTGACCGCGCCGCCGACCCGCACCTGGTTTATCCACTACACGGTGTGGCTGTCCGTGCCGACGAGTGCCTCAACCAGAGCCGCCTAGAGTATCCTCGCCGGGCGTGAGCACATTCACCGGCGAGGACCGCCCGCACGCGTCCATCGTGCTGCCGTGCTTCAACGAGGAAGAGCACGTGCTACTCGAGGTCGAGCGGATCTGCACCGCCATGGACAAGAGCGGGATCAGCTACGAACTGCTCGCCGTCGACGACGGCTCGACCGACCAGACCCTGGCCCGGCTGCGCCGCGCCGAGCCCGACTTCCCGCACCTGAAGGTCGTCCACTTCCCCCGCAACGGCGGCGCCGGCACGGTCCGCCGCCTGGGCACCCAGCAGGCCAGGGGCGAGATCGTCGTCTGGACCGACGCCGACCTGACCTACCCGAACGAGCGGATCCCCGAGCTCGTCGCCATGCTCGACGCCGACCTGACCTTCGACCAGGTGGTGGGCGCGCGCACCAGCGAGGAAGGCACGCTGAAGATCTTCCGGGTGCCGGCCAAGTGGTTCGTGCGCAAGCTGGCCGAACGGCTCACCAACGCCGACATCCCGGACCTGAACTCGGGCCTGCGTGCGTTCCGCCGCTCCGTCGCGCTGCCCTACCTGCGGCTGCTGCCGCCCGGGTTCTCCTGCGTCACCACCATCACCCTGGCGTTCCTGTCCAACGGGCACGAGGTGCGCTACGTCCCCATCGAGTACGCCAAGCGGGCGGGCCGGTCGAAGTTCCACTTCTTCTCCGACGCCTACCGGTACGTGCTCCAGGTGCTGCGCATGGTGATGTACTTCAACCCGCTCAAGGTGCTGATGCCGCCGGCCCTGACGCTCCTGGTGCTGGGCGTGCTCAAGGGCATCTACGACCTGGTCGTGCACCCGCTGCACTTCGCCAACGATACGATCCTGATCTTCGTGACCGGGATGATCCTGGCCTCGCTGGCGCTGCTGGCCGACCTGATCGTCCGCTCCCGCCCCGAGTAGCAAGCATCGCACGTGAAGATCGCCCTGGTCGGCCCGGCCCACCCCTACAAGGGCGGGGGGGCCCGGCATACCACCGAACTCGCCCACCGCCTCGCCGCGGCCGGCCACGACGTGATCATCGAGTCGTGGCGCGCCCAGTACCCCAGCCGCCTCTACCCCGGCCAGCAGACCGTCGACGTGCCCGAGGGCGAGCCCTACCCTCGCACCCATCGCAGGCTGGCCTGGTACCGCCCGGACGGCTGGCTCGCCGAAGGCCGCCGCCTGCGCTCCGCCGACCTGGTCGTCTTCGCCCTGCTCACCCCGCTGCAGGTGCCCCCCTACCTCGCGATCATGACCGGGCTCGGGCGCACCAGGACCGCCGTCATCTGCCACAACGTCCTGCCGCACGAGCGCCGCCTCGGCGACGTGCCCTTGGTCAGAACCCTGCTCTCACACGCGGACACCGTCCTCGCCCACTCCGCCGCTCAGGCCGCCCAGGCCCGTGACCTGGCCCCGGGCGCGACGGTGCGGGCCGCAACCATGCCCCCGCACCTCCCCGCCACCGGCCAGCACCACCATGACACCGAACGGGCCGAGCTATCCGCCCCGCAGGACACCCGCCTGCTCTTCTTCGGCATCGTCCGCCCCTACAAGGGCCTGGACGTCCTGCTCCGCGCCCTGGCGCGGGCCCCCGCGCACGTCACCCTCACCGTCGCGGGCGAATTCTGGGGCGATATTACGGAAATGGATAATCTGATCGCCGAACTGGGCCTGGCCGGCCGGGTGACGCTGCGCCCCGGCTACGTTCCCGCGGACCAGATCCCGGCGCTGTTCGGCGCGGCGGACGCACTGGTCATGCCGTACCGGGCGGCGACCGCCTCGCAGAACGCCCTGCTGGCGTTCGCGCACGGCGTGCCGGTGATCACCACCACGGCCGGGGCGCTGGCCGGGGCGGTGCGCGACGGCGTGGACGGGCTGACCTGCGCGCCGGGCGACGCCGAGGACCTGCTCCGCGCGCTGACGGAGATCAGCGATCCCGAGACCTTGCGGCGGCTGCGGAAGGGGATCAGCCCCGTGGACCCGGAGCCGGGCTGGGCTGCCTATCTCCGGGTTCTGCTGGCGCCCTGACCCGCCGCGCCCGCCCGACAGCCAGCCCCGCCCCGGCCCACACCAGGTCGCCGGCGGTCATGACCACCCGCGAGGCGAGCGCCACGACCAGCGCGGACGCCGACGGCATGACGGGGGCGAGCACGGCGACGAGGGCGACCTCGCGCGGCCCGATGCCGCCAGGGAAGAAGATGATCAGGAAGCCGACCGCCCAGGCCAGCGCGTAGGCGCCCACGGCCAGCGCGAACGTGTGACGGCTCTTCCCGGCGAACACGCCGATCAGGAACCAGGCGTGGGCCCCGTAGCAGAGCCAGCCCAACGCGGTCAAGATCAGCGCCCGGGCCATGCCGCCCGCGCCGACCGAACCCTCCAGCGGCGCCCTCCGCAGTACCCGGAGCGCCAGCCCAAGCCCGAACCCGATGACCCGGGGGTGCAGGCAGATCACCGCCAGCGGCGTGACGGCGAGCACCCACCAGTACTGCCGGACCGCGTGCGCCGAGACCAGCGGCAGCGTCACCCCCGCGGCGACCAGCCCCACCACCAGGGTGACCGCCATGCTGACCAGGCTCGCGGTGGCGCTGCGCCGCCGCGGCACCTGGTAGTCCCGGGCCAGCTCGACCTGGGCGGCCACGGCCCAGACCGCGCCCGGCACGTATTTGCCCAGCTGGCCGACGAACATCACCCGGATCGCGGCGGGCAGCGGCAGCGGCGAGCCGAGGTCGGCCAGCAGCGCCCGCCAGGCCAGCATCATGCACCCGAGCCCGGCGATCGCGCTCACCGCGGCGCCGGCCACGTCCCACCCGTCCAGCCTGGCCAGCGCGGCGTGCACCTGCGCCCACTGCGAGGCCAGCCCGTAGACGGCCAGCCCGGCCGCGAGCACCAGCAGCCCGGCGCGCAGCCACGGGCTCCTGGTGAGATCGGACACGCCAGTAGCGTACTCGCCGTCCGGCGGCTGGCAGTATCTCTCGTTAAGATGGCGATCCTGCCACTCGTCAGCCGCCCGGCCGCCTGGCAGGCTCGTTGAGTGTGAGTACGCAGGTCACCCGGCCCGTTCGGGATCATGGAACGACGGGACCGGTGCGGCGCGCTGGTCTGGTCGCCTGGGTCTGCCTGCTCATCGTGTACGTCCTGTGGGGCAGCACCTACCTGGCCATCCGGGTCGGGGTCGAGACGATGCCGCCGCTGCTAATGGCGGCGGCGCGGCAACTGCTGGCTGCCGCGATCATGCTGCCCGTCGCGCTGCGCACGCACCGCAAGCAGGGGCATCCCTGGCCGTCCCGGGCGGAATGGCGGGGGTGCGGATGCGTCGGCGTCCTGCTGCTCGTGGCCAGCGGCGTGGTGGGCATCGGCGAGAAGACCGTGCCGTCCGGGCTCGCCGCGCTGCTCATCGCCACGGTGCCGCTGTGGCTGCTCGGCATCGACGCGGTGCTGAACCACGCCCGGCTCGGCCTGGCGCCGGTGGCCGGTCTTATGCTCGGGCTGGCCGGCGTGGCCCTGCTGTCCGGCCTGGGCGGCGGTTCGCGCGGGACCTCCGCCGCCGGCGTGCTCATCATCCTGGGCGCGGCGGTCGCCTGGGCCGTGGGCACGACCATGGCCCGCCGGGTTACGCTCCCGTCCAGCCCGGCCCTGGCCACCGGGATGGAACTGCTGGCCGGCGGCGTCGCGCTGGTGGTCCTGGCCGCGGCGACCGGGGAGTTCTCCTCGCTGCGGCTGTCGCAGGTGTCGGCGCGGTCGTGGCTGGCGCTGGGCTACCTGGCCGTGTTCGGCTCCATCGTGGCGTTCTCCGCCTACGGCATCGCGGTCCGGGCGCTGCCGACCGCGACCTTCGCCACATACGCCTACGTCAACCCGGTGATCGCGGTCCTGCTCGGCGCGCTCATCCTGGGCGAGCGCCTGACCTCCGTCATGATCGCCGGCGGCGCCCTGGTCGTCGGCGCCGTGGTACTAGTAGTACGCCGGAGCCCGCCCGCCCATTGAGCCCGCCAATTAAGGGAGCGCCCATGACGCTGCAGGTCAAGCGGCTTCACCTGGCCAGCTTGCAGGGGGTCGACGGCGCCCGCTGGCCGGTGCACGGGTTCGTCGTCACCCATCCAGGCGGCGCGGTGCTGGTCGACACCGGCGTCGGCGGGCCGCAGGACGTGCTGGACGACTGGCGCGTGGTCAACCGCTCGGTCGCCGACGCGCTGGCGGAGCTGGACATGAGCCCGGCCGATATCGGGCTGGTCATCAACACCCACCTGCACTTCGACCACTGCGGCCAGAACGCGGTGTTCGGGCACGCGCCGTTCTACGTGCAGCGGGCCGAGCTGGACCGGATGCGGCGGGAGTCGGGGGAGTTGTACGACTGGTTCGGCTTCATGAACGCGCGGTTCGAGCTGCTCGACGGGGACGCCGAGGTGCTGCCCGGCCTGGAGGTGATCGCCACCCCCGGGCACACAGAGGGCCACCAGTGCGTCGTGGTCCGCAGCGGCGACGGGGCGTTCGACCTGCTGATCGGCGACGCGGCCTACACGCCGCGGCAGTACGCCGACCCGATGGGCAAGCTCCCGCCCGGCCAGGCCAGCGACGTCGCGACCTGGCGCGAGTCCGTCCAGCGGATCCGTTCGCTGCAAGCCGGACAGGTGCACTTCTGCCATCACACCGAAGTCGTGCACGGCTGACCCGCCATAATCGCGCCATGCAGCTATTCGAGTCCGCCGGGACCTACACGCCGCCCGGAGATGGCGACCCCAACCACTGGGTCGTGCACATGAACAGCGCCGAGCTGAGCCTGGGCACCTACTCGATCCCCGCGGGCGGGCTCGACGACCAGACCCCGCACACCGAGGACGAGATCTACGTGGTCCACGCGGGCCGGGCCACCCTGGTCACGCCCTCGGGAACCGCGGCGGTAGAGCCGGGCAGCGTGATCTTCGTCCCGGCCGGGGAAACGCACACATTCACCGACGTCACCGAGGACCTGGCCCTGCTCGTGGTCTTCGCCCCGCCGTACGGATCGCGAGCCTGACCGCGGTTACTGCCCCGAACGGACCACGTCGCCGGCCTCCTCGATGCCGCGCCGCGCCAGCGCGTCGGCGCGCTCGTTGCCGGGATCGCCCGCGTGCCCCTTCACCCACAGCCAGGTGACCTCGTGGCGGCTCATCGCCGCGACCAGCCTGCGCCACAGGTCCTCGTTCTTGACCGGCTTCTTGGCCGAGGTCAGCCAGCCGTTGCGCTGCCAGCCCTGGATCCACTTGGTGATCCCGTTGAGCAGGTACGTGCTGTCGGTGTACAGGCTCACCTTGGCCGGCCGCTGCAGCGCCTCGAGCGCCTGGATGGCCGCCATCAGCTCCATCCGGTTGTTCGTGGTCCGCGGGTCCCCGCCGTACAGTTCCTTTTCCTTGTCCTGACACTGGAGCACCACACCCCAGCCGCCCGGCCCCGGGTTGCCGCTGCACGCCCCGTCTGTATGGATCACGACCTCGGTCATGCCCGTGAGGTTACGCCCTGCCGGACCCCGGTGGCGCAAGCCTGACCGGCCGGCCCGCGCGGCGGGTCAGGCGATTTGCGTTGGACGCCGGGAGTTCATACAGTGAAGGAACACCGACGCGGGGTGGAGCAGTTCGGTAGCTCGCTGGGCTCATAACCCAGAGGTCGAGGGTTCAAATCCCTCCCCCGCTACTAAGTAGCAGGTCAGAGGCCTCTTCCGATCATGGAAGGGGCCTTCTGCATGTGCCGTGTGCACCGAATTGTGCACGAGGCCTCTGAGGGCGCCGCGGCGGCTGGGCGGTGAGGCGTACCCCCGCGACGTCGTTCGCGACGCAGGCGGCGGACGGACTTCCACTGAGGCACGGCGCCCGCGCATCTGCGATAAATTGCAGATGAAGTGCAACCCGCCTACTATTGATTCATGAGCGCGCAGACCCTGGGTTTCGCCGTCCAGCCGGAAGATCGCCCGGTGCTGGATGAGCTTGTCGCCTACTTCGGCGACGGCAACAGGTCCGCTTACCTGCGGGCCACCCTTAAGGTCATGAAGTCAATCATGATCGCCGACCAGCTCAGGGAGGCACAGGCCTACGGCCAGCAGCGCACCGCGGAACTCGGCATCGACCCGTCGGATATCCCTGCGCGGGTCCAGAATTTCCTCAAGACGGACTCCTGACGGCGCGCGGAGGTGAGCAGCCTTGCGCCTGTCCCGGCAGCCGTCGTCTACGACATCAACGTCCTGGTGACGGCGGCGGCGAGCGGTAACAGCCCGTTCCGGTCCTGGCCGTCACCGCCGCCTGTATCCGGCAATGCATCGGCTGACTGCCTGGGCATAATCGTTGACGCCGCCGAGTTCGCGCTTTGGCTGTCCCCGCACATCATCACCAACATCGACCGAATCCTGGCCCAGCTGTTCAAATGGGCCCAGCCGCAGATCGATGCCTATCTGCGCGCCGTAGCGATGGCGGCCGAGCACAGCGGCGGCGGCATCGTGGCTGACGTGCCCCGGACAGTTCACGACTGCCCCGACCACGAGGACAACCTGATCCTCGACCTGGCCGCCGAGGTCGGAGCGCTCCTCATCGTCTCCAACGACACCGATCTGCTGTCGATATCGCCATGGCGCGGAACGCCCATCATCGAGCCGACCGCGTTCGCCGCAAAGGTGGACGCAATGCGCAGGCACGCACGCCGACAACGCAGATAGACCGTGACTTGCCGAGTTCCCCTTATTAGTAAATTAATCAAGGTTCGCAGATCAACTCAGCTCACGTCACGCCGGTGGTCTCGGGGCTGGCATCAGGCCTGCAACGCCGTGGGCTACCAGCCCACCCCGGCCCGGGCAACCGGTGCTCGCGCTGCTGTCGTAGCTGCCCGTGGCTTCCGGGGCTGCGCCGGCCCGGCGGCTGTCCTCACCGGTGGTCTCGGCGGCCAGGAATTCCTCCGCCACCGCGGGGTCCGAATTCTCCTGCCCCGCCGCCTTGGTCAG
>WNGL01003820.1_pt1 | contig 18137 bp, 20 predicted proteins | sample 5400591 | NCBI WGS metagenome assembly WNGL01 (sample SAMN13153377, study PRJNA577476) | soil metagenome | isolation source: 80 cm soil or saprolite under Garry oak tree replicate 1 | place: USA:California | collected 2016-06-15 | reverse complement strand
CCGGCTACCCTGATGGCGTGCCGCGCGGCCGCGGTCACCGCCGCCGCGCCCTTGCCCTTCCCGCAGACGTCGCCGATTGCCACCCCCCAGCCGCCCGGGGTGCGGTACACGTTGTAGAAGTCGCCGCCAGGCCCGGGATTGCTGGTGGCATCCAGGTGTGCCACCGCGATCTGCACCCCGGGCACTGCGGGCAGTTCCGTGGGACGCAGGCCCGCCTGCAGCGCGTCGGCGACGTCGTTGCTCTGCCGGAGCATCCGGTCCACCCTGATCGCAAGGGCCAGGTGCTCGCCGATTTCCTCGACGATGCCGACGTCGGCCGTGCCGAAGTAGCCGCCGCCGGCCTCCCTGGCCAGGGTCAGCGCGCCGTAGGACCGCTCACCGTCCGACAGCGGGACGGTAAGCACCGAGGTCGCCCCCAGCCGGGCGAGGAACGGTATGCCGTCGGGTCCGGCACCGAGCAGGCCGTCATCTTCCACGTGCGCGATCAGCAGCGAGCTGCCAGATTCGTGCACCTGCCTGGGCGCGGAGTCCGGCCCCGGGTCGGCAGTCCCGATCGACCGGGCGAGTTGCACCGAAGGCCCGTCCTGCGGACCTATCACGAACTGCCGCCGCAGCAGTCCGTTCCGCTCCACATCGACGATGACCCAGGCGGCGAGCTCGCTGGCCAGCAGCCTCGCGCAGCGCTGCAGCATCACGGACTCGCTGACCGTGGCGTTCTCCAGCACGAGCCGGGTTGCCGCGCCCAGCAAGTCGAGCCGGCTGGTAACGGTCCGGACCCTGGCCACGGATCCAGGATCAGGCTTCGCCGCCCGGTCGGAGCCCGCTGCCTTCCGCCCGCGCGATGGCGCCGCCTTCGAGCCGTGCCCGGTGGCCGCGACAATCAGCTGGCCCGGTTCTCCCGGCAGGCTGACCGGGCTGATATCAAGCACATTCGGCACCGGGCCGGCCGCGCCGAGCAGGCCGCACTGGACCTGGCGGCCCTTGCCGGTCCGCCGGGCGGCAGCAAGCTGCGTCTGCACTGCCGCGCGCGCGGGCAGCTCGACGAAGGCCGCGAAGAGCTTGCCGGTGGCGTATCCGGGCGCGAAGCCGAGCAGGTGCCCTGCCCGGCGGTTGGCCCGCCGCACGGTGCCATCGTGGTCAAGCAGGAACAGCGGTACCGGCGCCTCCTGGAACATCGCATGCAGCAGCCGCCGGTCTGCCTGCGGCCCGCCGCCCAGCCGCTCCGCCGCTGGCCCGCCAGCCGCCTCGGCCCGCATGGCGCTGAGCGCCTCGATCGCGCCGTCCAGCTCAGCGAACGCGGCCTCAAGCACCTGCCCTAGCTGCGCTCCCGGCAAGGCGGCGGCCTGCCGCAGCTGGCCGCGGCGCGCGGCCAGCCCGGAGATCTCATTTTCGAGCCCGGGAGGATGCGGCATGGCGCACGTCCTGTCTACTAGCTTTCAGTTGTCCCACTACCGCCCACAGCGCACCGCAAACACGCTGCGGAATCTGCCCCACCCAGTCTGACATGTTTGGCGTCCTGGCCATGGGTACGGCAACTGCGGATGAACGACGCGAACGCGGGGCGGCACGCCGGGACCGGCGCCGTGCTGTCCGGTGCCGCACGGCTGCCCGCCCTGAAAATCCCTTTTGATTACGCGTCGCCGGGCGAGCTCGCCCTGGTCGCCGCGGGCCTTGTCGTAGCAGGGCTGCTGACCTGGGTTTACCTGCGGATCTCCGAACCTGCGGCGATCCGGGTGCTGCGCGCGGCGCACAACGGATCAGTGAATGACTACGCCGCCTACGCGGTCACCGGCACGCTGGCGGTAATCGCCGCGGTAAGCCTGCTGCCCCGCCTATCGGGGCATGGCACCGTCAGCGGGGGAATCGCCCACCGCGTCAACACCCATGTCGTCGGCCAGGACGGCGGGCTCCCGATCGCCAGCCACGGCGGCGGGCGCGGGCGGCAGGCTCGCGCTGAGCGCCTGCTCCACGCTTTCGTAGTTAGGCAGCCGGTCGGCGAGCCCGGTGATCCACAGGGCCTTGGTGTACCGGTAACGCGCGCCGGCCAGCGCGATGGTGCCGCCAGCAGCCACGAGCTTCTTCCAGTGACCGACGATGACGGCCAGTGAGCTCGTGTCCATGAAGTCGACCGCCGCGAGGTCGAGGATTATGCGGTTGCTCGACAAGCGGGCCCGCGTAAGGCAGTCGTCAAATTGCCCGCTCGTGACGACATCGAGGTCACCGCGGACGGTGACGATCACGCTGTCACCTCGCCGCTTGGTCGACAGCTGGACTCCCGCCAACCTGCCTCCCGCTGAAAAGGCCCCAGGGCCGGGGCGACACAGGATCATCGTATGCCCGCGGGGCCGACGATGTGGCCGCCGGCACACGCCGCACGGTGGTGCCCGAGGCCTCTCGCAGGGGTCCGCGCGTAATATTTCTGCTGAGCGCGGCGCCAGTCACGCCTGCCCTGAGCGCTCGGCTCGACGGAGGGAGGAGTCCACGGGGCAACATGATGCCCGCCACGACACCCGCCGATAAGGGCTTTCATCATCTGGCGCTGCTGTACCGCAGCGGCCAGGAGTATCTGGCATCCCTGCTGGCGTTCGTGCGGGCCGGCTTTGCGCTCGCCGAGCCAGTCCTCGTCGCGGTGCCAGCGCCGACCGGCGAACTGCTGCGTGACCAGCTAGCGCATGCCCAGGGACAGCTCGTATTCGCCGACATGGCAACCCTGGGCCTCAACCCGGCGCGGATCATCCCGGCGGTCAGCGCATTCGTCGATGCCAACCAGGGACGGCGCGTCCGGTACGTCGGCGAGCCCGCCTGGCCGGCCCGCTCCGCCGACGAACTGCGCGAGACCGCCAGGCACGAGGCACTCATCAACCGGGCGTTCTCGGACACGGCGGCCACCATCTTGTGCCCGTACAACGCCGCGGCCCTGGCATCATCGGTCATTACCGACGCCAGGCGGACCCATCCTGTCCTGCTGCACCGGGGCTCAAGGCAGGCCAGCGGTGAGTACGAGGGACCGGACGACCTGCCGCCAGGCTGCGACGCGCCGCTGCCCGAGCCGCCGTCCCGCGCGGCCATGCTCCGCTACGCGACCAGCCTGCGCGCGATACGCGATCTCGTCGCCAGGCACGCGGCCCAGGCCGGGCTAACCGCCGGCCGCACTGCCGATCTGGTGCTCGCGGTCAGCGAGATCGCCGCCAACACGCTGCGCTATACCCGCGCCGGGGGCACGCTGCATATCTGGCGTACCCCGGACAGTCTCATCTGCCAGATCCACGACCAGGGCCGGATCACCGATCCGCTGGCGGGCCGCAGGCGCCCGGCAATCGACGTTCTCGGCGGCCAGGGGCTATGGGTCGTCAATCAGCTCTGCGATCTCGTCGAGCTGCGCTCTGGACGGCACGGGACCACCGTCCGGATGCGGATGCGCCTCCGGCAGGCCTAGCTGGCGCCTCCGGCATTGGCTGCCCGGCCGGTCAGCTGGACCGCGCCAGCCTGGCCGCGAGGAAGCCGCCCAGCGCCGCCGAGCCGGCCGCAAGGCCGGTGACAAGACGAGCGTGCTGTGACATCCACTCCGTTGCAGAAAACTCGGCGAAGGGCGCGAATACCGAGCAGAACGCCGCGTTGATCCAGACGTCGATCGGGCCGAAGAACTCCTCGACCTGCCGGGCGGCGTCCTCGACCTGCTCGTAGTCGGCCACGTCAGCGCTGACCGCGAGTGCCTTTCCGCCCGCCTCCTCGACATCGCGCACAGCGCCGTCCAGGCCCGCCTTGCCCCGGGCGATCAGCCCCACATTGGCCCCGCGCTGGCCGTATCGGCGCGCGGTGGCACGGGCGATGCCCGCGCTCGCGCCGGTGATGACAACGGTCTCGGTCATCGGATCGTCAGTCCTCCTCATCCGGGCACTGCCCGTCGTCTTGCCCGGTTCGCCATTCCGGCTTCCATGGCGAGTTGAGCCTGGCAGCGCACTCCAGCATCAGGGCGTGCACGAACGCCTGCGGCAGGTTGCCGCGCAGCTGGCGTTCCGACACGTCGTACTCCTCGGCGTACAGCCCGGGGGTGCCGCACGCTGCCCTGTTCCGCTCGAACCAGCGGGCGGCATCGACCTCCTGGCCCTGCTGGTGCAGGGCCAGGGCCAGCACGAAGCCGCAGAGCAGGAAGGCACCCTCGGCCGCCTGCAGGGGCCGGTCGTCATGCCGGAACCGGTAGGCGTAGCCGTCCTGCGTCAGCTCGGCGGTGTAGGCGCGCAGCGTCTCGAGCGTGCGCGGATCGTCAGCCGGGACTGCCCCGCGGACGGGGGGGCAACAACAGCGCGGCGTCCAGCCCGCCGTCGGTAGCTGAGCGCTGCCAGCGGCCCGATGGATGCACCGCGTGCTTCGCGGTGTCGCGGCAATGGCGTCGGCGAGCCCGGACCACTCGGTCGCCTGCGCGCGCTCTCCGTCGGCGAGCAGCGCGTAGCCTCGCAGGGCATGCGGGGGAACGCATGCGGAGTCTCCGCCCGCATCATGGCTCACGCCGTCCGCCTCCGGTCTCTCGTCCCGAAGGTGCCGGGTACCCAGCAGCCGGCCGCCTATGCATCACCCCGCTGCCGCCGGGCCGGCTTACTCCTGCGGCTGGCGGCGGTGCGCGAGCGGCAGCACGAACCACAGGCCGCCGAAGAGGCACACCGTGAACACGCTGATAAGCACGGCCGGGATGCCGCGGTCGACATAGCCGGTCACGAGCAGCACCGCGGCGGAGATGGCAAGCCCTACGGATGCCAGGCCGCAGATCGCCATCGCGTTGGCCGCCCGGACGAGGCGTTCCTTCTGATGCCGCCGGAAGACGAGGCGATGATAGGCCACCGGCCCGAGCAGCAGGGCGGTTGACAGCGCCGCCAGCATCAAGGTGGCGATGTACAGCTGGCGCTGGGCGTGGCTCAGCGTCGAGAACCTGTTCGTGAACGGGAGCGAGAGCAGGAAGCCGAAGAGCACCTGGACGCCGAGGCCGGCCACCCGGAGTTCCTGCAGCAGCTCGGCCAGGTTGCGGTCGTCGCGCTCTGCCTGCGACTCATCACGGTCGTCTCCCGAGCTCGGTGACGCTGCGCCCGCTGCGCCCTGTGCGCCCGGTGCGCCCGGTGCGCCCCGGTCAGCCGCGCCGGTATCGCTCGGCATCCGCTGTCCGAAGGTCTAGGCCGAGACCGGGCCGGTCCGGATCCGGGGTCAGCACCCCGCCGTGCGGATCGAGCGCGCCGTCAAAGAACATCCGCTCGATGCGCTGATGGTCGTGGAAATACTCCACGTGCCGCAGGTTCGGGACCGCGGCAGCGACATGTGCGTGCAGGTTCGGCGCGCAGTGCGCCGACACCTGCATGTTGTGCGCGGCTGCCAGCGCCGCCCCGCGCAGGAACTCGGTGATCCCGCCGCACCTGGTCACGTCGAGCTGCAGGCAGTCGACGGCGCCCGCGTCGATGAGGCCGGCCGAGTCGGCAAGCGACCAGCTGTACTCGCCGGCCGCGACGTCGGGCCGGACCTGGCGGCGGACGGCGGCAAGGCCTGCCAGGTCGTCCGACGACACGGGCTCCTCGAACCACGTGACACCGTGGTCCGCCATCATCGCGGCTACCCGGACCGCCTGCCCGGTGCGGTAGGCGCCGTTGGCATCGGCAAACAGCTCCGTGTCCGGCCCGATCACGTCGCGGGCGAGCGCCACCCGCTCGATATCCCGGCGCTCGTTAGTTCCCCATCCTTCGCCGATCTTGATCTTCACCCGCGGAATGCTGTCCTTTTCTGCCCAGCCGGCCAGCTGCCGACGAGTCTGCTCGTCGTCGTAACTGGTGAAGCCCCCGCTGCCGTAGATGGGCACGTCCGCGCGCACCCGGCCGAGCAGGGCCGTGACCGGGCAGCCGAGCAGCCGGGCCTTCAGGTCCCAGAGCGCGATGTCCACCGCGGAGATCGCCATCGCGGCGATGCCCGCACGCCCGATGTTGCGGACGGCCCGCGCCATCGCCTCAGCCGCCCCGGCAAGATCAAGGGCGCTGCGCCCGGTGACGACTCCGGCCAGGACATCCGTCACCACGGACTGCGCCGCCGCGGCGGTATAGCTCCAGCCGATGCCATGGTCTTCCCCGGCCCGCGCGGTGACCAGGACCAATGTCGTCTTGTCCCAGGCGAGCGTGCCGTCAGCCTCCGGGGCATCGGTCGGAATCACGTAGACGGCGGCATCCAGGCCCCGCACGGCAGGCAGGAAGCTGGTGCCCATCTCGGCCCGCCTCCTCTCGCTGTCATCGGCTGCCCGGCTGCGGAACCGCCGGCCCGGCATCGCCTGATCCAGTTACCTGGGAAGGCCGGCCTCAAACGCCAGGCCGGCGCAGCCACCCGGATGACGTCTGAGGAACCGGCAGGCCAGGCACGGTAGGGCTCGCGTTTCCCATCCGGCGCCGCGGCGTCTACGCTGTGTAATGCGCCGGGGTCCAGCAGTGGGCCTCCGGCGGGACGATGCAGGCTGCGTGCGGCCATCCGCCACGACCGCGGATCATGGGCCATCAATCAGCCGCGTCCCGCCCACGCGGCCCGGCGCTCCCGCTGGTTCCGAGAGGAACGATCAGTGCCCACCGTCAATCTGCCAGCAGCCCCGGATTCCAGCCCGCTCACCGCGACGCAGTCGCTGGCTGAGTCCCCGCCGCCAGCCGAGGCCCCGTTGCCAGCCTGGGCCCCGTTGCCAGCCGACTCCGCAGACGGCGAGACCGAGCGGCTGCTCGCCCTGCTAAGGGATATGCCCGCCGATGATCCTCGCTACGAGGGCATCCGGGCGCGGATCGTGGCGCAGCACATGAAGCTGGCGCGGCGGATCGCCCGCCGGTACGCCAACCGCGGCGAGCCGGTCGAGGATCTGGAGCAGGCAGCGCTGGTGGGGCTGGTCAAGGCCATCAACGGTTACGATCCGCTGCGCGGGCGTGACTTCCTCGCCTACGCGCGCCCGATGATGAACGGCGAGGTGAAAAGGCATTTCCGTGACCTGACCTGGGCCGTGCGGGTGCCGCGCAAGGTGCAGGAAGGGCGGGCTGAGCTCGGCCAGGCCGTCGCCGCGCTATCCCAGCGGATGGGCAGGCCGCCGACGGCCGAGGAACTCGCCGCTGAGCTACGGTTGTCCGAGGCCGACCTGGCCGACCTGCGGGAGGCATCCGCGGCGTACAACGCCCTGTCCCTCAGCACGCCAGCAGGACCGGACGAGGCGAGAACGCTGGCCGACACCCTCGGCGCCGTGGACGACGCGCTGGATGCCGTCGAGGATCGAGAGTCGCTTCATCCGCTGCTCAACGCGCTGCCGCCCAGAGAGCTGCGGCTGCTGCTGCTGCGCTTCTTCGGCAACCAGACCCAGGCCGAGATTGCCGCCGAACTCGGGGTGTCCCAGATGCAGGTCTCCCGGCTGCTGGCGGCGACGCTCTCCCGGCTGCGGACGAGCATGCTGGCCGAGACATAGTGACTGCGGCGACGCGGCGCCGTAACCAGGATTTACGGATGGTCCGGTGCCGGTCCGTCCCGCACAGCGGTTTGGTAAGGCCAGGGCGGGCGCACGATCCGGGTATGGCCGTTTGGTAAGGCCAGGGCGGGCACATGATCCGGGTATGACCGTTTGGTAAGGCCAGGGCGGGCACATGATCCGGGTCTGACCGTAGTCACGCTGGCCAGGAGGAAGACCGATGATCCGTAAGCTGCTGAAAATCTCGATACCCGCCGCCCTCGGAGTGCTCGCCGCGCGGCAGTGGCCGGAAATCAGGCGCTACGTGGCGCTCAAGCAGATGTCGCGCGGGCAGGGTCACCCGGAGAGCGTACCGATGCGGGGAACGCAGGCCTACCCCAAGCACGCGGGCGACGGGGCGCAGGACGGCACTGGCGACTTCGACTCGGCCAGCCGCGGCGGCCCGGCCAAGGCCCCGTAGCACGTCCAGCCGAAGGCAAGCCAAGCTGCGGCGAACCCGGGCCGCTGGCATGCCCGGCGCTCAGCCAGGGGGAAGATGATGGTGGCAACGAACGAGCCTTCGCCGCGAACGCCGCGAACGGCGCAAGCGGCGCGCGCTGAACAGCGGTACTCCGATGCCGTCGCGTCATTCACCGAGCTGGCCAGGGCGCTGGCGGAGGACGAGTCGGTCCCGGAAACCCTGCAGAGCATCCTGGCGCTGATACTCCGGCTGGTGCCCGGGTGCGAAGCGGCGAGCGTCACCATGCTTGACGAGAAGGCGGAGCTAAGCACCGTCGCGGCAACCGCCGATGAGACCTATGAGATGGATCGCCGTCAGTACGCCCTGCGTGACGGTCCGTGCGTGGACGCCGCCAGGCATCAGCAGGTCAACCGGTGGACTCTCAAGGAAGCGGAGCAACGGTGGCCGGACTTCACCCGGCTGGCTGAGGAGCTGGGCCTGCGGAGTTACCTCTCCGCCGGACTCGGCTGGGCGGGCCGGCCGATCGGCGCGCTTAACTTGTCCAGCCGGGAAGCCGATGGCTTCGATCAGCTAGACGAGCGCCTGCTGTCCTTGTTCATCGGGCCGGTCTCGGCCGCCATCATCGCCGCGAGACGCTACTCGCGCGCCCGCGAGCTGGCCGCTCAGCTGGAGCAGGCGCTGCGGTCGCGGGCGGTGATCGACCAGGCGATCGGGATCGTCATGGCCGAGTCACGCTGCGACGCCGGCGAGGCATTCGCCGTGCTGGGGCGAGCATCCAACAACCGCAACATGAAACTGCGCGACCTCGCCGCGGAGATCGTCGCGCGGGTCGGCGGGCGCCCTCCCTCGCGTCCCGCGGACTAGCGCCTTCCGCTGGCTCGGCGGATTATGCCCTATTCAAGGGCCTGGCGGGACCATTCCAAGGGCCTGGCGGGACCGCCAACCTTCGGATTGGCCCTGGCCCCCGCGGCGACGCTCCGGCCGGAAAAGAATGCCGGACACGCCGGAATGCAGGACGAACGCGATGCGCCAGCCCTGGACCTGCTCATCGCGGGCCGGGCGGAACAAGGGCCCGCCGACGTTAGGGACCGCTGCGGCCGGGTAGTGCGTGATGGCCAGGAAAGGGGGCGTTATGGAAGAGACCGCTACCGGCCGGCCGGCCGGTCCGCAAGGCAGCTCGACCGCGGAACTCGTGCATCAGCTATCCGAGCAGGTTACCCGGCTAGCCCGCGACGAGCTGCGGCTGGCGCAACTTGAGGTGACTCGCAAGGCCAAGCGGGCCGGCCTTGGCATCGGCATGTTCGGCGGTGGTGGCCTGCTCGCGCTGTACGGGCTTGGCTGCCTGCTGGCCGCCGCGATCATCGGCCTGGCCACGGCGGTGACCGCCTGGCTTGCGGCGCTGATCGTTGGCGCCGGCCTGCTGGCCGCCGCCGCGGTGGCTGCGCTGCTCGGCGGCGGGCAGCTGCGCAAGGCCACGCCCGCCGTTCCCGAGCGTGCAGTCGGAAGCGTCAAGGCCGATGTCGAGGAAATCAAGGAGAGTGCGCACCGATGACCGATGAAGAAGGCACTGGCCGGGCGCCAAGCGCGGCTCCGCCGGAAAGTCTCGAAGCATTGACCGAGGAAATCGAGCAGGCGCGGGAGGAACTCGGCGAGACGGTCGAGGCGCTCGTTGCCAGGGCAGACGTGCCGGCCCGGGCCCGGGAAAAGGCGGCTGAGCTGGCTGGACGTGCCTCCGACAAGGCCAGCCAGGTGAAGGAGACTGCCCGCCAGGCGAGCAAGCAGGCGGCCGCCCGGGCGAGCTCCGCCGGAGCTGCCGCGAAGGAGCAGGCGGCTGCCCGGATGGACTCCGCCGCGGCCGCCGCGCCGGAACGCCTCCGCCGCGCCGCGAGGCAAGCGGCTGATCGGATGGGCTCTGCCGGGGCCGCCGCGCCGGAACGCCTCCGCCGGGCCGCGAGGCAGGCGGCTGATCGGATGGGCTCTGCCGGGGCCGCCGCGCCGGAACGCCTCCGCCGCGCCGCGAGGCAGGCGGCCAGCCGGGCCCGGCAGCGCCAGGTGCCGCTCGCCCTGGCCGCAGGCGGCGCCTTGCTGGCCGGCTGGCTCATCGTGCGGCGGCGCCGGCGGTGAGCGCTGGCACCCCCGAGACGCCCGCCGACCTCAGCGGCGGCTCCTGGCTCGCGGCCGGAAAACGCTCCCTGAAGGAATTCCAGGCCGACGCGCTGACCGACCGGGCCGCGACGCTCACCTACTACGGGGTACTCGCGATCTTCCCCGGGCTGCTGTTCCTGGTGTCCCTGCTCGGGCTGCTCGGCCAGCGGGTCACCCAGCCGCTCGTCAACAACCTGGCGACGGTGGTACCCGGTGCGGTCCGCCAGACAATGCTGTCCGCCGTCACCCACCTGCAGCAGGGCCATGCTGCCGCCGGCCTGCTTGCCATCGTCGGGATGGCGGCGGCGCTCTGGTCGTCGTCAAGCTATACGGCGGCATTCATGCGCGCCTCCAACGCCATCTACGACGTGCCAGAGGGCAGGCCGGTCTGGAAGACGCTGCCCGTCCGGCTCGGCGTCACGCTCGTGCTGATGGTGCTGCTTGTCGCGTCCGTCCTCATCGTGGTCGTCACGGGCGGGCTCGCCGACCGCGTCGGGCACGTACTTGGCATCGGCGGGGCGGCGGTCACCGCATGGGATATCGCCAAATGGCCGGTCCTGCTCATCCTGATCAGCCTGATGCTCGCTTTGCTCTACTGGGCCAGCCCGAACGCGAAACACGGATTCCGGTGGGTTAGCCCAGGCGGGCTGCTGGCAGTATTCGGCTGGCTGGTCGCATCGGCCTTGTTCACCGTGTATGTCGCGAACTTCGGGCACTACAACAAGATCTACGGCAGCCTCGCCGCAATCATCATCTTCTTCGTCTGGCTGTGGATCTCCAACATCGCCGTACTGCTTGGTGCCGAGTTCAACGCCGAGCTTGAGCGCGGACGCGCGATGGCCGCGGGCGCGCCAGCCGGCCAGGAGCCGTTCGTCGAGCTCCGGGACACCAGGAAACTACGCAGGAAGGCCGGGCGAAAGCGCCAGGCCTGACACCCGGCCGGGCCCGGCTCCGCCGCGGACCTGGCGTCAGCCCGGCCCCGCAGCCCGACGAGATGCCAGCCCGGGCCGGATGTCAGGCCGGCCCAGCCGCGGGCGCCGGCGATCAGGCGGTCCGCCGCGCGGGCGGCAATCGCCATGATCGTCAGCGCCGGGTTGGCACTGCCCTGGTCGGCAGCACGCTGCCGTCGGTGATGTAGAGGTTGGGTACGGCGAAGCTGCGGCAGTCGCCGTCGACTACGCCAGACCGGCAGTCAGCGGCCATCCGGGCGCCGCCGACGAGGTGCGCATAGCGATCGATTGTGATCACCTCGTCGGCGCCCGCGGCACGCAGGATGTCTTCCATTACCTCCCTGGCCGCGCGCATGAGGTGCTTATCGTTATCGCACCGGGAGTAAGAGAACCTGGCGACCGGCATGCCACGCTGATCGGCCTCGTCAGCGAGCGTCACCCGGTTCTCCGGCCGGGGCAGGCGCCCGAGCACCACGCCGGCGGTCGCCGGATCCCAGGTACCGGCCTGTGACACGACGTCGAAGCCGGGGAACCGGCCCCGGTAACCCTCGCGGGCTCCGGTCACTGCTCGCGCCGCAGGATCGCGGCGAGCAAGCCCATGCCGCCGACCATGGTCACCAGCAGCGGGGCTAGCAGCGGTGGGCCCATCTCCATGTTGTACCGGGCATTGGCCCAGCCGCCAGGCTTCTGCGCGATGCCGCGCGCGTGCAGATACGTTCCCTGCACGCCATTCGCGACGATCATCGCCGAGGCCACCGGCAGCACCGTCTTTGCCATCCGGCGGCTGCAGAATCCGGCCAGCCCGGCCGCGGCGCCTACCGGGCCGAGCGCGACCGGCAGCCACATCATCTTGTTGCCGAAGCTGGCGCTGTCATGCTCGAAGTAGATCTCGGCAGCCGTGACCAGCGCGCCGGCCGCGGTCAGCGCGGACAGGTTGCGCTCGAACCGGCCGGTCCGCACGTTGCGCACGAGCCGGTCGATGCCATGAACCGGCCGCTGCTGGCCGGACCCGCCGAGATCGGCACCCCGGCGTCGGCGGTTAGCTGCAGGCATCGCTCTCTCACCTCTTCCGGTCGGCTGCGCCCGCTGCCGGGGCAATCACTTCCCGCGCTGCCAGGGCATGCGGCGACGAGGCTGCTTGCCGGCCGGCGGGCCCTGACTGCGCCGGCCAGCAAGCAGCGTCCCTGGCACCGCTATGACCGGGCGCCATCGCCTGGGTTGCGTCGCCCGTGCGCTGGCGCGGGCAACGATCTCTGCCGCTACCAGCGATACCAGCGACGACGACGGCTGCCGGCCGTCTCGGCGGCGCGGAACAGGAAACCCACCAGCCAGATCGCCAGCACTACCAGCGCGATCCACCACAGCACGTGGACCGTGAACCCTAGACCAGCCAGGATGATGGCGAGGAGAAGAACCAGCAGGATGATCATCATGACGAAATCCTTCCGATAGACGCCGCACCCTCTAGTCACCGGATAGTCCCCAGTTAAACTGCGCACGCCGACCTGATACGCGGGCCCGCATGTCACCGCCACAGCGCCGCTGGCGCCGCCGCGCCGCGCCGAACTGCCGCGCCGCTCAGTGATGCAGGGCCACCCCTGCCACGACGAGCGCGATGCCGGCCAGGTCAGCGGCCGTGGGGACCTGGCCGAGCACGACCGCGCCAATCAGCGTCGCGAACACCGGGAGCAGCGCCAGCATCAGGGCGAACGTGGCCCGCGGCAGCCTCGCCATCGCCAGCTGGTCGGTCACATAGGGGATGACCGACGAGCACACCCCGACAGCGGCCCCGGCCAGCAGCAGCTGCGGGCTGGACAATGCCGGCAGCGCCCCGCCGAGGCCGACCGGGGTGATGACCACGGCGGCGATCAGCATGGCGGCGCCAAGCTGGTCGATCCCGCTCATCACCCCGCGCCCGACGGCTCCGGCCGCGGTGCCACTCCCGGCGTTGGCGATCTTGTGCCCGAGGACCACGTAGAGCACGAACAGCGCGCAGTTGCCGAACGCGAAGGCAAATCCCAGCGGCTGCCCGGCTAGCCGGATGTCGGTGATCACGGCCACGCCGGCCACGGTGAGCGCGAGCGCCGCCGCGTTGCGCCAGGTCCGCGTCCCGAGCGCGGCGAGCAGCACGGTGCCGAGGAACTCCACAGCGCCCACGCTGGACAGCGGCAGCCGGTCCACCGCCAGGTAAAACAGCACGTTCATCGCGGCGAGCACACCGCCGAGCGCAACGAGTACCCGCAGTCCGGCATGGTCAAGCCGGAGCGCCGCCCGCCATGGCCGCCGCCATGCCGCGAAGACGGCCGCCGCGGTCACGATCCGCAGCCAGGCCACGCCGAGCACGCTGACCTGCGCGAACAGCAGCACGGCAAAAGACGGCCCGAGATAGTGGAATACCGCGCTGACGCCGAAGAACGACTGCGGAGGCAGCCGGGCCAGCCACCCTGACCTGGTCGCCGCCGGCGGCGGCGGACGTTCCCGAGTCGCGGGCCGCAGCTGATTCGGACGAGGCACGCCTATAGGATATGAAGGCAGAACTTGGGCCTGAATAGACAAACATCGGGACGCTAATGAAAAATCCTTTGGAACGGATAGTTCTGAGCCGACATGCCTTCGAACCGCTAGATTCGATCGACCAGCACATCGTCTCGGAACTTCAGTCCGACGCCAGGCTCAAGATCGCCGAACTGGGCCGCCGGGTGGGCCTGTCGGCGCCGGCCGTCGCCGACCGGATGCGACGGCTGGAGCAGGACGGTGTCCTCTCTTACCGCACCGAGGTGAATCCCCGCGCGCTCGGCTACTCGATCTGCGCCATCGTCCGGGTCAGCCCGGGCAGCCGGGACATCCACGTGATCCCCCGGCTTGCCCGCGAGGTCCCCGAGGTGACCGAGTGCTACCGGATCACCGGCGAGGACTGCTACTTCATGAAGCTTTACCTGCGGACCATCGACGATCTGGAGCCGATCCTGGACCGGTTCGCCCCGCACGGGCGGACGACCACGTCGATCGTGCACTCGGCGCCCGTCCCGCCCAGGCCGCTGCCCGTCTTCGACCCGCCCGGCAACGGAGGCTAACGCGATGACCTGCCCGATGATGACGTTCACCGGCGATCCGCGGGCTGCAGGGAATCCCCGCGCCGACCGCGGCGATGGCCGGGTACCGGCAGCAGCGCCGGACCTGAGCGGTCCGGCTAAGTTGGCCGGCGGCATGCCTCGCGTTCCAGCCGGGCGGCGGCAATCCACCAGGCGACCAGGCTCAGGCCGCCGGCCAGCAGGACGCTTCCGATGGTGTCGGTGAGCCAGTGCGCGCCAAGGTACGTGCGGCACCAGATCATCACCAGCGTCGCGACCGCAACCGCGGCAGCCGGCCACCGACGCCGGCCGGGCCGGGCGAGCACCACGGTCAGCGTGACGCCAAGCGCCAGCGTGGCCATCACATGACCGGACGGGAACGAGCCGACGTCGGCCGCGACCAGCGCACCGGCCGGCCTGGGCCGCTCGACCAGGTGCTTGACCAGGTCAGATACGCCAGCCCGTAGAAGCAACGTGGTGATCAGGAAGATCGCGGCAACACGCCGCTGGCGCGCGATCCACAGGTACAGCGCGGCGGCGGCGGCGATGACGGCGGTGCCGGCCGGGCCGCCGATCAGGCTGAGGATCTTTGCCAGCTCAGTCAGCGCCGGATCACGCGTGTGCCTGATGGCCGACAGCCATGCCTGGTCAAGGCCCTGGAACGGCGGCCGGACCGGACGCGCGGCAATTACCGCGGCAAGCGCAGCGCTGAGCCCGAGCAGCACGATACCCATGATCAACGTCACCATGCTCCGACCTGGCTCACCGCCGCCCACACCGCTAGCGGCCCTCTCCCCGCCCGGCTCCACCGCCGCGCCCGTCCCGCCAGCAGCACCCTCCCGGCCCGGAAGGGACACCCCGCCCGTCCCGCCAGCAGCACCCTCCCGGTCAGCCCCGGGTGCTCCGGCGCCGGCAGCCGCTGACCTGGGCACCGGGAATGCCTTGCCGCCGGGCGGCGCAGCGGCCTTGTCGGCGGACGCCGGGGACGCGTCGCCGCCGGGAGGCGATGAAATCATGGACGTCACGTGCCCGCGAGTAACCAGGCTAATCTCGGAGACCTTGTGTCCTGCCCGGGGCAGCCACGCCGCCGGACTAGACACGGCATCGAGCCGAGGTGACAGATGAGATTGCCCGCAGGCCGCCGGCCAAAGGTGCGGGGCAGAGTGGCCGCGCTCGACCGGAAGCTGATGCAACGAGTCGCCGCGACCGACTCCTGGGCATTCGACCACCTGCTACCCGCGCTCAGCAGGGCCGCGAACCACAGCATGCTCTGGATGGCGATATCCGCCGGGCTGGCCGTCAGCGGCGACAAGTGGGCCAGGCGGGCGGCACTGCGCGGCCTGACCAGCATCGCGGTCGCCAGTGCCACGGCCAATATCGTCGCCAAGGGCCTCACCCGGCGAGGCCGGCCGCAAGGCGAGACCCCGGTGCTGCGCCGCCTGATCCCCGCTCCGGTGACGACATCGTTCCCGTCTGGCCACGCCACCTCGGCGGCCGCATTCGCGACCGGCGTCGCGCTGGAAATGCCGCTGCTTGCTATTCCGGTCGGCGCGCTCGCCGCGGCGGTCGGCGCGTCCCGGGTGGTCACCGGCGTGCACTACCCGTCCGACGTGCTGGCAGGCTTCGCGCTCGGCACCGCGGCCGGGGCGGTCACGCTGCGCTGGTGGCCGCTGCGGCCGACGCAGCCGGCCGAGGCGGCGCGTCCCCGCCGGGACGCTCCTGCCTCTCGCACCGGCCAGGGCGTCGTGCTTGCCCTGAACGAGGCGGCGGGCACCACCTCGGCGGACCTGGCGGCGCGGCTCCGCGAGGAACTGCCGGACGCGAAGATCATCGACGTGCCGCCGGGCGAGGACATCGCGCCGCCGCTGCGCTCCGCCGCGCCCGGGGCCCGGATCCTGGGTGTGGCCGGCGGTGCTGTTCGCCCTCGCCCGGGTGCTCCGGCACAGCCACCCGACCGACCTGGTCGTGAACGGCCGCCGACGCCGGCTTTGGCTGCTCTTCGCCGGCAACTGCCGGTACGAGCCACCGGGCTTCGCCCCGTCCTACCGGCCTGACCTGTCCGACGGGAAGCTCGACATCCGCATCGTCGACGCCGGGCCGCCGCTGGCCAGGGCCAGGCTGCTGGCCGCAGTGCTAACCGGGACGCTCGGCCGCAGCCGGGTGTACACGGCATCGACGGCCACCTCGATCGGCCTGGCATCGGCGGCCGGCGAACCGCTCCGCCTCTCGGTGGACGGCGAGGCGACCGATGCCGGCACCGCGCTGCTGCTGACCAAGCGCCCGGACGGGCTGCTCGTCTACCGGCCCGCCGATGCCTGACCTGACCGCCCGGCACCGCGCAGCTGCTGACCGGCGACTACATGGGGTACTCGTGTACTGGCCGGCCGCCTGACGCGCGACAGGCTCGGGCCTGCGCTGATGACCTGCGGCCGCCCGGCACTGGCGCGGTTGGCCGCGTAAATCCTGTTTGTCTTCTTGCATTGCGGACACTTGTCAGTCGGTCCGGCTGGCGAGCGCAGCCCGCGGGCCGGCCTATGTCAACTCCAGCACAGGGAGGTGCACCTTGGTCTCCGGGATGACGCGGGGAAGGTCACGCAACGTACGGGCGGCAGGCCGCCAGGCTGTCCACAGCGGCTACGTCGAGATGCTGGCCCGGGCCGGCCTCGCAGCACGCGGCGTGCTCTACATCATCATCGGCTGGATCGCCATCCAGGTTGGCTTCGGCAACACGGGCCGGAAGGCGGACCGCTCCGGCGCGCTGCACACCATCGCCAGCAAGCCGCTCGGGTCCGTGGCGCTGTGGCTGCTCGTCGTCGGGTTCATCGGGATGACGCTGTGGCGGCTGTCCGAGGCCGCGTATGGCGGGCCCGGGCCGGATGGGCGCAAGGCAAGCACGAGGCTGGCTGCCCTGGCCAAGGCGGCCTTTTACGGCTTCGTCACGTTCGGCATCCTGAAGTACGCGCTCGGCCTCGGCGCGCCGCCGTCAAGCAACAAGCAGTCCAGGGACCTGACCGCTTCGGCCATGAGCCATCCGGGCGGGAAGATCCTGGTGGTCGTGGCCGGGCTCGCCCTCATGGCCTGGGGTGCCTATCGCGCCTATAGCGCCGCGCGGAAGAAGTTCCTCAAGCGGCTCCAGCTCAGCCGGCTGAGCAGGCGGGGCCGCCAGGTGGTCGAGAAGCTCGGCCAGATCGGCGGGATCGCCCGCGGCACGGTGTTCGCCGCCGCGGGCATCTTTCTCGTCGTTGCTGCCGTCCAGGCCCGGCCGAAGCACGCCAAGGGCATCGACTCGACGCTCCGCGCGCTGGCGCACACGCCGCTCGGCACATGGCTGCTCGTGGTTGTCGCGGCCGGGCTCGTCACCTTCGGCGCATACTCGTTCTGCGAGGCCAGGTGGCGGCGGATGTAGCCGGCCCGCGGGCCGCCCACTGCGGCAGGCCGCGTGCCAGTCCGCCAGACAAGCCCGGCCAGCCTGCCAGCAGCTGCGAACGCACCATGCGCCGCGTCAGTCCCATCAGCCCCACGATCAAATTAGCGGTTAAGATCTGTCCGGCGATGACCGGACGAAAGTTAACCGCTATGGAGCCGGGAGCCGGGAGCCGGGAGCCGGGGGCGGGAGAGCGGCGCCGGTCACGGTGCGGCGGGCGGGAGCAGGTCGGCTACCCGCTCGCTGGCCGCGCGCCGGACGATCTGCGCGCGGTCCGCCCTGGTCCGGAACGTTACGCGGGTGCGGTCCGCCCGGAACAGGTCCTGGGAGAACTCGAACGGCCTGCCGCCGGCCGTGCTCGAGGTCCGGGTAATGGCCAGCAGCGGCGTGCCTGCGCCGATCCCGAGCAGGCTCGCCTCCTCGGCGCTGGCGTCCACCACCTCCAGGTGCTCGACCACGTCCTCGGGCCGGATCCCGTACCTGCTGTCAAGCAGCTCGTAGATCGAGCCGCCCAGCGGCAGCTCAAGCAGCCCGGGGAAGATCTCGGCAGGCAGCTGGACGCGCTCCAGCGAGATCGGGATGCCGTCCGCGAGCCGGATCCGGACGATGTCGAGCACCAGGCCGCCGGGCGGCA
>WNGL01015362.1_pt1 | contig 18140 bp, 12 predicted proteins | sample 5400591 | NCBI WGS metagenome assembly WNGL01 (sample SAMN13153377, study PRJNA577476) | soil metagenome | isolation source: 80 cm soil or saprolite under Garry oak tree replicate 1 | place: USA:California | collected 2016-06-15 | reverse complement strand
CGATCCTGAGGCGGCGCGGCGAGCGCGAGGGTGCCAGCCAGGGCCATGAAGAGCATTCCAGCAAAGAATTTGCGCATGCGTGTTCTCCCGAAGGTGCGAAACCGTTCCGAATCTGCTTGCTCGATGGTCTTGAAGATTGCCGGATCGGCGTTTCGCAGGACGATTTGTTTTCCTCTTTATGTTTAACACACTTTCCGGAAAACGGTTTTCGGAGGTGCCTATTCGGGTAAGTAGCTGCCTGGAGAAAATTTCTCCGAACCTGTTTCGGCAGGCTTTATAATCCCCTCCACTTGGAGGTTTCCTTTGCTTAAGAAAGTGATGATTCTTGGGGCATTCACCGTGGTGGTTTCCGTGTGCGCACCGAGTGCTGTTGTTGCGCAGCAAAATTCGCAGGAGAAAGAACAGATTCTGTGGCAGAAACTGGCAGCGACGGTCAATGAAGTGGATGGCAAACTCGACGGCGTGCTGGCGGTGGCGATTCTGGATTTGACAACCGGGCAAAAGTACTTGCTGCACGCCGATGAAGTGATGCCGACGGCGAGCTCGATCAAGATTGCGATCCTCGCAGAGCTTTACCGGCAGGCACAGCAAGGCAAGGTCAAGCTGACGGATTTTTACACGCTGCAGCAGACCGACATGGTGGGCGGAAGCGGAATCACCAGCGTGCTCACACCGGGAATGACCAAGCTGACTTTACGGGACGTTGCGGCCCTGATGATTTCTGTGAGCGACAATTCGGCGACCAATGTGATTATTGACCGCATTGGGATGGAAAACGTAAATGCGCTGCTCGATTCGCTGGGGCTGACGCATACCCGGCTGCGCCGGAAAATGATGGATATCAAGGCGGCTTCGGAAGGCCGCGAAAACGTGGCCACGCCTCGCGAAATGATGCTGCTGCTCGAAAATCTTTATCGCGGCAAAGTCTTGAACAAGCCGATGACGGACGACTTTTTCAATCTGCTGAGCGTGCACAAAGAAAGCTACATCCCACGGAACTTGCCGGAAGATTTGAAGGTGGCGAACAAGCCGGGCGAGTTGGAAGGTGTGCGCAACGACTCCGGAATTGTTTTTACGGGCAAACGGCCTTATGTCATCAGCGTGATGACGACGTATTTGCGGCGGGAACACGACGGCGGCGAAGCGATTACAAAACTTTCCGATGCCGCTTACCAGATGTTCGATCGACTGAGCCGCGCATCGGAATTGGGGCGCGTGGTCTCGCCACACGACACGGGGAATCCTTAGGCAGTTGCCCATGAGCGGGTACGGAGTAGTTCCGCTCAGGAATCTGCAATGCCTGGAAGCGGGATTGCGAACTCCCTATGAGTTGCGAAGAGCAATCGCTATGCGAGTTAGTGAGGGCGAGTGAAACCGGGGCGGCGCTTTTATGGCGCGACAACGTCTCTCAGTTTCGTTTTGACTTGGACTGCCGCGAGACTAGAGGCGTCCCAGCCGCCGCCAAGCGCTTTGATGAGCAGAACGCTGGTCACCAAACGCTGGCCGCGAATCGCGGCGAGCTGCTGCTCGTTGTTCAATAAAGTCTGTTGAGCGGTGACGACGTCGAGGTAGTTGACGAGGCCGCCGGTGTAGCGATCCGTGGAGATATTCAGCGTTCGCCGAGCCGCGTCCACAGCCTGCTCCTGCGAATGAAAAGCCTGGTCGAGCACCATCAGGCCGGTCACGTCATCCTGCACTTCGCCGAAAGCGCTGAGAACGGTGTTGCGATAGGAGGCAACGCTCGCGTCGTAACCCGCCTTCGCGAATTGCGTCTGCGCGCGGCGTGAGCCGCCGGTAAAGATGGCTTCGGCTGCGTCGGCCCCGACGGCCCAAATGGTGCTCTGCACGTTCAAAAGCTTGGCAATGTCCGCGGCCTGCCATCCGCCATTCGCAAAAAGATTCAGCGACGGGAAGTAGGCGGCGCGAGCTATGCCGATTTGCGCGTTGGCGGAAGCCATTTGACGCTCGGCTTCAGCGATGTCGGGGCGGCGCTCGAGAAGATCTGAGGGCAGCCCCGCATCGAGCACGGGAGGTTCGGCGTTTAATTCCTTGGGCGCGAGATGGAAATCCGGAGCGGGTATCCCAAGCAGGACGGCCATCGCATCCTCGAATTGTTTTCTTTGCTGTTGAAGCAAGATGGCTTGCGTCCGTGTGGTGTTGAGTAGAGTTTCTTCCTGAGCGACGTCAAGCCCGGAAGCCACGCCTCCTTTGTGGCGGGAGTCCACCAGCTGCAGGCCCTTTTGCAGAGTCTCGACGGTTCGATTCAAAATGCCTAGCTCGGTGTCGAGCTGGCGGACGGTGAAGTAATCACCTGCGAGCTCTGAAGTGATGACCAGTCGTACATTTTCAAGGTCCGCTGCGGAAGCCTGATAAGAAGCTTGCGCAGCTTCAATGCTGCGGCGGCGCCGGCCAAACAAATCCACTTCATACCCGGCCGTAAATGGCAGCGTATAACTGTTCTGCGTTATTGCAGAGGTAACAGGAAACAGGCCGCTGGCCGGCCGGTTTCCGGACAGGCGCTGGCGCTCTGCTTGAGGCGCGGCCGCGAGCGTTGGAAACTGCGTGGCGATCTGCACCGCTGCTGAGGCGCGAGCCTGCTCGAGGCGAGCCCGTGGAAAAAACTCCACCATTCGCCCTTGGGCACGCCATCTTTCGGAGCACCCTCGCGCCAAGGTTCTGCGACATCCCATTTGGTGGGCACGGGAGCAGACGCCCGCTGATACTTTGGCCCCACCGTGCAGCCGGCCGCCAATAGAAGGACAAAGCTGGCGTTCCATACAGCGAGATGCTTCACTCTCGTCATTATTGTCTGTTGGAACCCTGTGTAGGCGCCGGCTGCTTGCCGGGGGCCTGCGCGGCGCCATTCACGGCGATTTCTTTCACGCGCACTTCCTGTCCTTCTTCGAGAGAATCCTCAGGATTTAGGACGATCCAATCTTTGAGATCGAGGCCCTGCAAAACTTCGAGACTCGTGCCATAGTCGCGTCCGACATTAATCTGCCGCAGATGGATTTTATGGTTGGCGTCCACGACCACGGCGCGGAGTCCTTCCGAGCGGAATAGCAAGGCGTTCACGGGAACTTGCAGCCGTGAGCCGGTAACTTTGACTTCCAGATGCACCTGAGTATAGCCGCCCGGGAGGAGCGCGCCGTCGCGGTTGGGAACGTCCACTTCCGTGTTAAGGGTACGCGTGGCCAGGTCGATGACTTCCGCGGTGCGCGCCACCTTCCCTTCTACTTTTTTGCCAGGATACTGCGTGACTTCGAGATACGCTTCCAAGCCCGGACGAATCGTATTGGCGTAGATTTCCGGGACGCGCACATAAACCCGCAAAGGGCTGGTCTGCGCCAGATTAAAGAGCTGCTGCGATGAGCCGCCGTTTCCCGCATTGACGAGCGTGCCGATGTCCACGTTGCGGCGCGTAATCACGCCGGAAAATGGCGCGTAAATGTGCTGGAAGGCTTTCATATCCTCCAGGCGCTGGACGTTAGCGTCCGCGGATTGCACAATGGCTTTTTTCGCGGCAAGATCGCCGGCGGCGTTATCCACTTCCTGCTTGGACACGCCGTCCGTTTTCAACAGTTCGGTGTAGCGTAGGGCTGTAATCTCCGAAAGGTGGGCATTGGCTTGCGCCGTCGCGAGATCCGCGCGCGCTTGCGAGAGCTGCTGATCCACTTCAGGAGTGTCGATGTCCGCCAGCAAGTCACCTTTTTGTACGCGGCTGCCGATGTCGTGATACCACTTTTGCAGGTAGCCGTTGGTGCGCGCGTAAATCGGAGATTCGACGAAGGCTTCCATGGTTCCGGGAAGCACCAAATCTTCTTCACCCGTTTCCGGGGATGGGTGAATGACTCCGACCGTTTGAATTGCCAGCGTTTCCGTTTCTTCCGCGAGCGTGCGGTATTCCGAACGGCGCTGGAGCATCGTAAGCGCGCCCAACACCACGAGTAAAAGCGCTCCCCCAGTAAGCACCTTGAACAACTTTCCCCCTTTTTCGGGAGCCTGGCTGCCGTCTTGAGGACTCATTTCAACTCCGTACTGGATTCCAAACTGCTTCGTCCGAACTTACCTGTCATCCGAGTCCGCTCCACACGCCCATCAGGGTATTACGGAAGCGGCTGCCGTTTCCAGAGCCCTTCGGCGTTCCCTACGCCCGTGAATGATCGAAAACACCGTAGGAACGAAGAACAGTGTGGCGAAGGTGGCAAAAATCAAGCCCCCGATTACCGCGCGGCCGAGAGGCGCGTTCTGCTCGCCGCCTTCCCCCAGCCCAATAGCCAAAGGAACCATGCCGATGATCATCGCAAGGGCGGTCATAATCACGGGGCGAATACGGACAAATCCCGCTTCGAGCGCGGCTTGCTGCGCGGTTTTCCCTTCCTCCAACTGCTCGCGCGCAAAAGAAACCACCAGAATGCTGTTCGCCGTGGCCACGCCCATGCACATGATGGCGCCAATCATGGAAGGCACGTTCAACGTCGTGTGCGTGAAGAACAGCATCCAGCAGATTCCGGCCAGGGCTCCCGGCAAAGCAGTGATGATGATGAACGGATCGAGCCACGACTGAAAATTCACGACAATCAGGAGATACGCCAAAACGATAGCGCCGATGAGCCCGAGCGCCAGGCCCTGGAACGAATACTTCATCGTTTGCACTTGGCCCCTAATGGTGATGTGGCTTCCGCGTGGCAAGTCCTTCTCGATGTCTTGAACGCGCTTGGCGATTTCGTCGGACACAGCGCCGAGATCGCGGCCGTCTACCGAAGCATAAACGTTGATGAGCGGCTCGATGTCGTAGTGGGAAACGACGGCCGGCCGCATGGCCGAGGAGATATTCACTAGGTTGCCGAGAATCTGCGGCGGCGCGTCACTGGCAACTGAGCCGGCGCCCGTGACTGGGGTGTTTTCCAGCGCCTGCATCGAATCCACTCTGTACTGCGGAGTTTGCACGGCTACTTGATAGGTGGCGCCGTTCTTGGGGTCCATCCAGAGTACCGGGGCCGTTTGGAAGCTCGAACTCAAAGAGATGAGCAGGTTCTGCGCAATGTCTCTAGCCTGCAGTCCCACCGATTGAGCGCGCGTGCGGTCGATGTCCATGTGCAGAGTGGGATCGTCGAAAGCCTGTTGGACGTGCACGTCGACGGCTCCGGGGACATGCTGGATCTCCGAGACGAGTTTTTCCGCAATTTGATAGTTGCCGACCTGATTCGGCCCCATCACCTCAATATCAATGGGCGCAGGCATACCGAAATTCAGGATCTGCGACACGATATCGGCCGGCTGGAAGAAAAACTGAGTCGAGGGGAACCGCTGCGGCAGCATTTCGCGAAGTTCACGGATGTACGACTCGGTCGAGCTTCCGCGGTCTTTTTTCAATTGCAGGAGAATCTCCGCGTCCGAAGTGCCGATCGTCCCTGCATTGCTATAGGTCATGTTGATGCTGCTGTAAGGCAAACCAATATTGTCGAGAATGGTGACTAAATCCCTCTTGGGAATAATTTCCTTGATTGCGGTTTCCACCTGGTCCGCCAGGCGCGCGGTTTCTTCGATGCGCAGACCGGAGCGGGCGCGCATGTGCAAGCGAATCTGGCCGGCATCAACGGTGGGAAAATAATCGCGGCCGACGAAGAAAATCAGCCCGCCGGAGAGGATGCAAAAAGCAAGAAAGCAAGCACTGAATAGCAAGGGATGATGTAAGGCGGTCGTCAGGGCACGGCGGTAGCCTTCGCGAAAGGCCTCAAACCGGCGCTCAAATCCCTGCTGGTAGCGGCGGAAAAATCCCATCTTTTCGCTGACGTGTTCGTCGGCGTGGTATTCGTCTTCGGCGGAGAGAAGATACATCGCCAGCGTAGGCACGATGGTTCGCGACCAGAAATAAGAGGCGAGCATGGCGAAAATCACCGCCTCCGCGAGGGGCACAAAGAGAAATTTTGCCACTCCGGACAGGAAGAACATGGGAATGAAAACGATGCAGATACAGATCGTGGAAACGAAGGCCGGGACCGCAATTTGCGCGGCGCCGTCCAGGATCGCCTGCATGGTTTCTTTGCCCATGGCCAGGTTGCGATTGATGTTTTCAATTTCCACGGTGGCATCATCGACCAGGATGCCGACGGCGAGCGCCAGGCCGCCGAGGGTCATAATATTGATGGTCTCTCCAAGCGCGCTCAGAGCGATGACGCTCACCAGAATAGACAAAGGAATGGATACGGCGATGATCAGCGTGCTCTTCCAGTTGCCCAGGAAGAGCAGAATCATGACCGCAGTCAAGCAAGCAGCGATCAGCGCTTCACGGATCACGCCCTGAATGGCGGCGCGCACAAAGAGCGACTGATCAAAAAAAGTCGTAACGCGCAGGCCTTCCGGCAAGGCTCCCGAGTAGTACTGCAGGATCTCCTTGATCCGGGACACCACCTCCAGCGTGGAAGTGCCGCCGGTCTTCAGAATGCTCATGATCACACCACGCTGGCCATTGGCTCGCACGATATTGGTTTGGGGGGAAAAGCCATCGCGTACGTGGGCCACTTCCTTCATGTAAATTGTCGTGCCGTTGACGCTTTTGACGGGCAGGTCGTTCAGCTCCTGAACGGTTTGCGGGCTCCCGTTCATTTCCACGTTGTACTCAAGCTGCCCAAGCTTCGCCGTTCCCGTCGGCAGGATAAGATTCTGCTGATTCATGGCGTTGACGATGTCCACGGCAGAAAGGCCCTTGGCCTGCAACGCCGCGGAATCGATATCCACGGAGATAAAACGCTGCTTTCCGCCGTACGGCCAGGGAATCGCCGCGCCGGGGACCGTCGTCAGCTTGGGACGTAGATACGTCGTGCCCAGGTCGAAGAGCTGCTGCTCGCTCATCGTGTCGCTGGTAAGCCCGATCTGAATGACCGGAACGGTCGAAGCCGAGTAGATAATCACCAACGGCGGAGTCGCGCCCGGCGGAAGCCATTTCATCATCGTCTCTGTGGCTGCAGCCGTCTGCGCCAGCGCCGTTGCAATGTTGGCCTTGGGATGGAAATAAAGCTTGATGATGGTCATGCCTGGAAGCGATTGCGATTCCAGGTGCTCAATATCATTGACCATGGTCGTTGCGCCGCGCTCGATAGTGGACGTGACGCGCCGCTCCATCTCCAGAGGCGAGAGACCGGAGTAGGTCCACGCAATGCTGACAACGGGGATGTTGATTTCCGGGAAAATATCGGTCGGCGTGCGCATCAGCACGACCGGAGTCACCAAAATAATGGCAAGCGCCAGCACCACGAACGTGTATGGCCTGCGCAGCGCTAATCGGACAATCCACATAACTTACGTCTCTTTCCCCTCGTTCGGCCGCGTGATCCGCGCCGGTTTACAATGAACAGGGTGGGGCTCTTGCCTCTCGGTATTAGATTCCTCGGGGCCCCGTTTTGGGTACGAGCTTGCCACTTCTAAGGCCCCCTCGACAACGCCTCGAAATGGCGAATTGTCTTTCGTCCTGCTTGGATTTAAGCGCTGATGAGTTATGAACCGCGTGTTCTGGAAATGGAACGGGAGAGTCTTCCTAACCTAACTCTCAAGCGGCAACCACGCTATCAGTCGGCTTGCCGGACTTAGCCATTCGATGCCTGTCATTCTGACATAGGACACACCCAAGGCTCCATCCAATTTGGCAGGGTTTTCGTTTCGGAGTTTTCCACCCTAGGGTAAGGGCGTGGGCACGCCGGTTCGCGCTAACGGGTGGAATCTTGATTCAACCAGCGCAGCACTGGTTATTCTCGAAAATGTAGTCCAGTAGGTTCGCGGAGCTCCGATTGCGTCAGCATCCCGACAAGGCGTTCTTCGAAAGAGCCAATCTCGCCGCCCAGCTCGCGCGTTGCGCCTGTGTGGACCAACCGGCCTTTGGCAATGACAGAGGCAATCATCGCGGACACCACCTAAACGCACTATTAACGGCTTGCCCTTTCACGTCCATTTTGCATAGGAGAAGAGAAGAAACCTAAACGCGTGCGCAGTCGCTCAAACGCGTGGCGTCATTTATGGGTCATGGTGAAGACGCCGTCCCAGGTGGAAGACGGCTCTTCAAAAAGATAGTCCTGGCAGCGCTTCCAGTAGGCGCGGGATGGGCCGTCGTCGGGCCATTGGTCGAGGATGGCCTGGAACGCGCCCTGCGCAGCTTGCCACTGGCGGTGGCAGTAAAGCACGCGAGCTTTCTGGAAACGTTCGAGACGCGTTCGCACTTCTTCAGGAGTGCCATAGACGGAATTTTCGCTGGTGCGGCCGATAAGCTCGCAGATGGTTACCGGCTGGAGCTTGCCCTTGACGCGAATCAGGTCCAGTTCGCGGAACACGAAGCCGCTGTCCTTCGCTTCCTCGTAGGTGGATTCATTGACGATGATGTGCGTGCCGTAGTCCTTGTTGAGCCCTTCGAGGCGCGAGGAGAGGTTCACGGTGTCGCCGAGCGCCGTGTAGCCGTAACGCAGCGCCGAGCCCATGTTTCCCACGCTGGCCATGCCGGTGTTCAGGCCGATGCCGATGTCGAGATGCGGTTTGCCTTCCGCCTCCCATTTTTTTTGCAATTCGCGCACGCGATCCATCATCTTCAGCGCGGTCTTGCAGGCTTTCGCGGCGTGGCCCGGTTCTTCAAACGGCGCGCCCCAGAAAGCCATCACCGCATCGCCGATGTATTTGTCGAGTGTGCCGTGATTGTCGAAAACGAGGCTGGTCATGTCCGAAAGATATTGGTTAAGAAAAAGCGCCAATTCCTGGGCGTCGAGTTTTTCGGAAATCGTTGTGAAGCCCCGAATGTCGCTGAACATCACGGTGATTTCGGTTTTCTTCGGTTCCACGAGTTCTGGATTGACGAGCAGGCGCCGAATGACTTCGGGGCTAAGGTATTGGCCAAACGCCGAGCGCACGCGGCGTTTTTCTTTTTCTTCGAATAGGGAACGGTAAAGCGAAACGAGCAGCACGTTGGCGGCAAGCGTTCCCGCGGGCACGGTGAAATTGAGCCACCAACCATGAAGAAAAGCCCAGTAGTCCACCGCAACCAAAGGCGCGAACAAGAAGGCGCCAAACCACATCCAACGCGGCGAAACCAAAGCCATCCAGATGCCCATGGGAATTCCAAAAACGAAGATCAGTAGCACATCGATAGCCGCTTGCTTGGCGCCCCTCTTCAAGAAGCGATCGTTCAGGATGTTGTCGATCACATTGGCATGGATCTCGACGCCGGGAAAATCCGTGCCGCCAAAGGGTGTTGCCCTGAGGTCGCCAATGCCGGTAGCAGTTGCCCCGATGAGGACGAGTTTTCCGTGGAATGTTCCCGGTGTGACTTTTTTCTGAAGAACATCCACGATCGAAAAATGAGGAAACGTTCCCCACGGTCCCTGGTAGTTGATAAGCAATTGGCCGCGCCCATCCGGAAAGATCACTGTTTTTGTTCCGAGTGAGATTTTCCAAATGCCCGTCGGCCCGTAAAACAGATTGGTGTCCTGCGCCTCTGGGCCAATAAGGGCTCGAGCAGCAACAAGATCCAGAGAGAGATCCCATTCTTCCGGATTTTGCGAGCGCCCATAAGGAAGTACGAGCGTAGCGCGGCGCACCACGCCATCATTGTCGGGGGGAACGTTGAAAAAACCAGTCCATGAGGTGTCGCCCTGCATTGCAGAAGTTAGCACGTCGAGATTCGCTTCGGCGCCGCGCGGCAGCAATTTTGCTCCCGCAAAATCCTCCATCAAGTTGAGTTTGTCCTGTTTGCCTGAGTCCGGCCGCATCGGATGCGCCGGTGGAAACGCGAAAAACGCGATCTGGTCCGCGTAGGCTGCGAGCGCGGAGTCACTCACTCCCTGAAGGTCAGCAGGCGTAAACAGAAAATAATTCCCAAGAATGACCGGGCCGAAATGCCGGATCGAAGCGGCAAACTTTGTGTCGGCGTCGTATTCGACTGCGAGCCGGTTTACTTCTGCAACGATCTTGGGTTCCACTTGCTCGCCATTTTGCCGTTGGTCTTCGAGCGAAGCCGCAAGCGAACGGAGCGGAGCTGCGGTTTGATCTGGTTTGCTGAAGGTGACGTCAAAAGCCGCGGTTGCAGCTTGGTCCTCATGGAGAACATCCAGCAACTTCGCGAAGTACGTTCTTGAAAACGGCCAACGTCCAAGAACTTCCTGCGCCTTCTGGTCGATGTCCACGATGACGATGCGCGAATCCGGGTTCGTGAATCCCGCAGGCCGGTAACGAAAGCGGGTGTCCAGCGTATCCAGTTCGAGCCTCTGAGCCAGCTCGGAAAGAGGGGTCTTTTTTTCCTGAAGAAAAACGAGGTAGTAGACACCGAACGCAAAGAGCGTGATGCACAGGCTAAGAAGGAACGAAACCCGGTGCCGCCACCACGACTGGAGGAGTTCGTAGAGGCCGAAGAAGCCCCGCCTTTGCCAAAACCCTGCTGACGGAGCGGCCATCGCGTTCGAATGCTACTCGCGGAAAATAAAATTCAGTTTTACGCCGGAAACTTCAATCAAGTCGCCATTGTTCAGGCGCGTCGGCCCACCGATGAGTCTTCCATTCACCAAAGGCACTTTGTCGCCAGGGCCAAGGTAGTAGCCGTCGTCCCGCTGGTTGATTTGCGCCGCCATTTGCGGCTTGAACCAGCCTTTCATTTTCACCGTGGCCATTGTGGATTTGCCGATGACCGTCAGCTTGTTGGTCAAAATGTATTCTTTCTGGTCCGTGCTTCCACCAAGCACCATCAACGTCGCCACTTTCATGCGCGTGGAGGCAAATTGCATGGACTCGCCCATCGCTGCGGCCTGTTGCAGCATCTGGCGCCGCTCCTTGGTGTCCAGCACCATCGTTTCGTTAATGCGCGGGGCGGCCGCTTTTCGGCCGGCCTGCCAGGGCACCGGCGCGTCGCCGCTGGTATCCACCTTGATGATGTGCTTGCCGATGTGGACTTTATCTCCATCGTGCAGCGTGGCGCGCTCGACGCGCAGATCGTTGACGAAGGTTCCGTTGAGGCTGTTCAGGTCCTCAATGACCATCCGCCCGCCTTCGAAAAAGATCTTGGCGTGGTAACTGGAGACGGCCAGGTTATCCACGGACAAATCATTGTCCGGGGCGCGCCCGATGGTCACTGGGCGGCTTCCCACCGGCACTTCTCTTACGAGTTTGTTATCAAACATGAGGCTGAGCTTCGGCATCACTTCCCTCCAGCACTGCCATTGTTGCCTAGGTTCTTAGGCGCCTTGCGGCGCAACCACGAAAACCATCCCATGGAATCCTTGAGCATCCGCGCAATCACCACCGTGATGTTATCCGGCCCGCCGCGCTCATTTGCGATGGACACCAGTTCCTCAGCTCCGCGCACCGGGTCCGTTTCTGCCTGGAGTACGCCGGCAATCTCCGGCTCCGTTACAACGCGCGTCAATCCATCCGAGCACAGCAGCAACACGTCCCGTGGAAAGAGCGCGTGTTCTTCGGCATCCACTTCGATTTCCGGCTGTGCGCCAAGCGCGCGCAATAAAACGCTTTGCATATCGCTTTCTTCCGCTTCGGCAGCGGTTATCACGCCTTGCCGCACCTGTTCCGCCACCAGCGAGTGGTCGCGAGTCAGCTGCAACAGCGACCCGGCGCGCAGCAGATAAGCTCGGCTGTCGCCAACGTGCGCCAAACTCAGTTTCGAACGGTCAATCCACGCCGCCGTCAGCGTCGCGCCCATGCCTCGCTGCTCCGGATGCTCTTCCGCCGATTTGCAAATCGTCATGTTGGCCAGGTGCAGCGCCGTCGAAAGACGTTTCGTTTTAGCGCTCCAGCCGGGCTGCACTTGCCCTATAACTTTCGCCGCGGGATTCGCCTCCTCATCGAGACAATGTTTCACCACGGTTTCCACAGCCAGGGCGCTGGCAATTTCGCCGTGTGCTTCTCCGCCCATTCCATCCGCCAGCACGTAGAGGTTCAGCGGCGTGACAATGCGAAAGCAATCTTCGTTGTTCGTACGCACGCAACCAACGTCAGTCACGCCGCCACTCGAGATTTGCACGCCTGCTCCGATTCGCTGGCTAAACTCACACCCGTACCTGTCACTCCCAAAGCCTTAAGCCTGTTCCCACGCTAGCACACCCCAAGCCCCGCGAGAGGCTTTGAACCCTACTAATTACTCGCATTTAGGCCACATGGGAGGCGCTGGGAATTGCCCTGTTTTGTGTAACTTAGGAAGATCTTACGCAAGGGCAAAAGCCTTTGATAGTCGCCGGGAAATTGGGTTTGGGGGCCTTGGTTTGTAACTCATTCGAATCTCGCCCGCGCTCCAAGTCCGGAAGCGGTCTTTTCTTTAGTATTCTTTGCAAGGGTCGCTTGGCCATGTTCACTTTTCTTCTCGGGCCATTCCTCGCGGCGCTGCCCAATCGGTGGCGCCAGTCGCTGCCGTTCTTCAAGTCCATGGACTGGCGCACGCCTTGCCTCCTCAGCGGTTTCGGCGAACTCGTGCTGGCGATCATCGCGTACATGTACTGGTATTCATACTCGATGAACACTTGGGTCTCACGCGGATTGGACGCGGCCCTCGCCGGGAAAATGGATCCTCGCGTCACCGATCGCGACATCACCGTCATGAGTTTGTTCATCTTTGCGACGAGCCCGCTCACTTGGATGATTGTGGGGGCTTTCGCCGAAGGCAGCGTCCGGCTCGTCGGCTCTGCGTTCACGGAGAGCAATCTTGGGATTCTCCCGCTGTTCGTGGTGGACAAAATTTTCCTGAAGATGACCGGCCGTAGCGGACCGGGCGTCGCACAAGCGGCCGGCTACACGGAAACGAACGTGTCCTCGTATGTTGGAGCGATTCGCGAAAAGGTTCGTGTCTCGACGAAAGCGATTGTTCCCGATGAACTTTGCGTCACTCGAGAAGGCGCGGACGAATTCCTGGAGATACGCGCTTGCCGGAGCAAACCGGACTGGGTGCCTCCGCGAACAGTGCGTTATCAAGAAACGTTCTACCGGTTGGAGGAGTCCTCTCTTGGCTCGGAGCCGCGGCCCTTCCGCTACCGTTTGCGGCGCTTGTCCGCTGGCGTCATGAGCCGGACCGTTTTGGTGTACGCGCCGGAAGAAGAGCCGGTCGTCTCTGAAAAATGAGTAGAGCGCCGCTAGGCTAGATTCGAAGCGCATTTCTCTGCTTCCCGACCAAAGTGAATTCACGAAGAATCACTTCCTCCACTCGCACCCTCCTTTTCTCGCGATGAAGTTCTCCACTACAATCCCACGCATGGCTGCTCCCCGCCAATTCTTCTTCGCCGTATGCCTGATCGCCGGCAGCTTCGGTTTACCTTTGGCGGCGCAGCAGAAGCCTCCTGCGCGCGCTCCCGCAGTTCCTGCTCCAGACGCTCCTGCTCCTTCCGCAGCGCGCATCCTGCTGCTGCCGCGGCGCATCGTTTCCGGGGAACGTGCCACGCTCGCCGTGCTCGGCGTCAATGGTCGGCTGACACCGGGAGCCACCATTACTTTTTCCAATGGCGACCGGCTCAAGACGGACGCCACGGGCCGGGCTCTTTTTGTCGCTCCGCTGAATGCTGGCGTCATCTACGCCTCCATTGAGGGCCGCCCGGGACGCGTTTCGACAATAATTCTCACTCCCGCCGAGGCGTCGTCGCCTACGATGGAAATCTCGTCCGCTCCGCGCGTGACTTCGTTGACGGATCGCTTTGAGCTTTTTGGCAAAGGATTCTGTGGCGACGCGGACGCCAACTAGGTCACGATTGCGGATCGTGGGGCGCTGGTTCTGGCTTCTTCCCCCGTTTCGCTGGTAGTTCTTCCGCCGATAGAACTGCCACCTGGGCCAGCCAAAGTTAAGGTCTCGTGCGCCAAGCGGGACGCACCGGAGTTTGCACTGCTGTTCGTCGGGCTCGACTTGCAAGCGGATTCCTCGCCCCTGAAGCGAGGTGAGCATCGCATGCTGACCGTGCGCGTGAGCGGCACAATGGAAAAGATCTCTCTGGAGGCGCGCAATCTCGCTCCGGAAGTTGCGGAGCTCGTGGGGGGCAATCCCGTGCGGCGCTTCAGTTCGGGAGGCGAAGGAGAAAATGTCTCGCAGTTCGAAGTCATTGGCCGGAAGAACGGTGCATTCTTGATTTCAATCCGCCTCGTGCCTACGTTAGGAAGGCCACAGCCGTGAACCCGCTAGAAAACGAGGCGAGACTACGCGGATTTTTTGGAGCTGGCCGTGGCGGCGTTCGCCGCGGGCGCTTCTGCATTGAAGCTGAGTCGGCTCTGGCCGTTTTCCAGCAAAGGCTCCGCCGGAGCCGGGGCGAGCATTCCTTGCAGCCCGTCCTGAGTTTTCTCGAGCAGTTTGTCAGCGTCGCCGTAAGTTTGCGCCGCATTTTTCAGGTGTGTGCCGAGGACGCCGAATTTTTCGGCGAATTTTTCGAGCTGCTTCTCCAACCCTGACAGACTGCCAAGAAGGCGCCGGACATTTTCTTCCGTCTGCATGCCGCGCAAACCCATGACGATCACGCAAAGGTGTGCATACAGCGTATTCGGCGAAACGGCAATGACTTGCCGCTCGCGGCAGTACGCATCCAGAGGCACGCCTTTCCCGTCCGTGCTCATGAGCAGTTCGTAGTACACCGTTTCGGAAGGCACAAACATGAGCGCGAGGTCGAGCGTGCCCTCATCAGGAACGATGTACTTTTTGGAGATGGCGTCGGCGTGGCCTTTGACGGCGGTGACAAAGGCGCGGCGCGCTTCATCCCCTTCGGTGGCAATGCGCCGGTAAGCGTCCAGCGGGAACTTGGAATCAATGGCCATCAGTTTTTTGTCGCGCAGAAAAATCACCGCGTCCGCCGCTTCCCCGCTCGAAAAGCGGTACTGCATGGCGTAGAGCCCGGGAGGCAGGGAATCTTCGAGCAGGCGTTCGAGCGTGACTTCGCCGAGCGAGCCGCGCGATTTGGCGCCTCCGAGGATTCCTTCGATGGTCTGCGCCGCTTGCGACAATTGCGCGCTGGCTTGCTGCACTCCGCCGAGCTGGCGCTGAATCTCGCTGATTTGCTCGCGGGCGTTCTGGAGTTCGCCGGCCATGCGCGCTTGCGCGTCGGAAGTCAATTGACCGGTAATCTGCGCCGAATTCTTGATGGCTTCCTGAAGCGTAGGCGTAAAGCTGTCAAGGCGCTGCGCCACGCTTTTGGCGATGGTTTCCAATTGGCCTGTGGTTTTGGCTTGTGAGGTTGCGATGGTCTGAAGGTCGCGTCGCAACTCGTTCATTTGCGATTCCATGGCTTCATTTTTCTGACGGCCCTGCGAGCCTTGCAGAACCAGCCAGAAAACGGCCAAGGCCACGACAATTACGGCGGCAATGAGGATTCCGTTCATTCCTTCTCCGATTCGATTGCGGGAAACGGTACTCCTACTTTAGCAGAGTCGAAAGCGGAAGGCTGAGAGTTGAAAAAGAAGAGGCGCGGGGGAAAAAGAAGGAGGCACCGCCCCACAGGCCTCCCTCGTTTGCGACTTTAAACCTTCAACTTTTGAACTTCTTTTACCAGCTCAGCTTGAGCGCGAACTGGAATTGCCGCGCATCGTAGCTGGCCGTCGGCTGACCCGCGCTGCAAGTCGCTCCGGCGAGGGGATCGCAGAGTTGGTTGACCGCCGCGATGTTCACGCGATTGAAGAGGTTGAAGGCGTCGGCGATGATGTCGAACTTCAGCCGTTCGCCGAGCGGAAAGCGCCGCGAAAGGCGCATATCCCACTGGAAGAAATTGGGCATGACGAAGCGGTCGCGGCCGAGATTGCCCGTGCAACCAGCGGGCGGCGCGACTAGTGGGACGGTGAAGTTGGCTCCGCTGTTGTCCTGGCAAACGTTGGCGGGCACAAACACGACGCCCGGGATGAATGTCGAGGTAGTGCCTGTCGTGCCGCTCGGCGCAATGGAAGGGCGAGCTTGCGACGCGCCCAAGTCCAAGCGCGTGTCCTCACCGGTGATGACGTTGAATGGCCGGCCCGAGGAAAACTCCACGATGGGAGAAAGCGTGAAGTCCCCAAAGAAATGCTTCAAAGCGCCGTCCCCGGACTTGGCGCTACCGGATTGGAAGACCGCACTGGTGACCCAGCGGTGACGCTGATCGTTTACGGAATTGGCGCGCTCGAGTCGGGGAAAGCGGCTGTCCTGCGGCTCGAGCGGAGATTGCAGGTCCGTCGAGTCGTCAATCGAATGAGAGTAGGTGTAGCTCGACAGCAGTTCGAATCCCTTCGAGAAGCGCTTCGTGAGATTAAACGTTAAAGCGTTGTACGAGGAATTACCGTCGGAGAGTTGCGCGTCAACGCTGTTCCACGGTACGGGAGCGCCGAAGCCTTGGGGATACCCCGCCATAGCGGCCAGACCAACTTGATTTGCAAAGCCACCAACCAAGCCGGCGAATGAAGGATTGGGCCCCGACGGACGGAAGAAGTTGAAGAACGCGGGCGTCCCGACGAAGCCAACTGCGGCCTGCGGAACATTGCAGTTTGCCGCGGCGAAGCCCTGACCGAGTACACCGGGAGCGATCAGCAAAATGCTGCCGGTAGCCGTATTGAAGCACGAGCCAGGTGTGCCGTTTCCGGTAGGAACGACCACGGTAAGCGGGTTGCTGACGCTAAGTCCGGAAGCCGCCGCATTGAAGGCGTTTTGCGCCAGGAGCTTTGGATCCGTGGAGTTAATGTCGATCGGGCGATTCAGGTGCAAGCCGCGAGTCCACTGATAAGCGAGGCTGAATTTCCAGGAGCCAGCAAGTTCCCGCTCGATCGTGAGATTTGCCTGATGCGCGTAGGCGTAAACGAAGTTTTTCCCGAGAGGCAGAGTGAACGGCAGAATCGGAAGCGGAAAACCCGCTTGCAGATACGCTTGATTGGCGAAAAGCGATCCGGAAGCGAGCGGATCAAAGCGCTGTTCGTTCGGAAGATAAAACATACTTGGCAACGCGTTCAGCGCGCCCTGGAATATGGAAGAGCCATTCAGGTTTGTGGGGGAATCAAACCCGCTCCCACAAACAGGTGGCGCGGGAGGCGGCAACAATCCGCACGCTGAAGCCGCGCCGCCTGTGGAGATCAATTGCACCGAGCGGCCGCCGTCGGCAGTCGCAGAGTCAAAGGCCGTGGCCAAAAGCGGATGGTCGTAGAACATGCCGTACCCGGCGCGAATGACCGTCTTGCCGTTTCCGGAAGGATCCCAGGCTACGCCAAAGCGCGGAGCCACATTGTTGTAGTCGCGAGGAATGCCTTCGACGACGCCGAGCGCCTTTTCGGCGGCGGCGTTCACGGCGGTGGCCGGAGCAAAGAGCGGCGTGATTTCGACGTCGTAGCGAACGCCGTAGTTGACACTGAAATGGCGGTTCATGCGCCAGCTGTCTTGCAGGAAAAAGGCCATCGGCTTGTTGTCGAACGGATGGTTGGAATTCCCAATACCCTGGATGTAGGAAGTTGGAATTCCAAGACCGTAGGATTGCAGCCCAGTTGTTCCTGGAACGCCCGAACCAAAGAGAGCCAGTCCGCCGAAATTGACGTCGCCGCCAAAGTCGAGTTCGAAGATTTGCGCCTTTTTGGAGCGCAACTGGATGAGGTTGTAGTCGCCACCAATTTTAAACGTGTGGCTGCTGCGGACGAGTGTCACATAGTCGGTAAATTCGAAACGGCGCTCGATGCGATCCACGGTTGAATAGGGCTCGCGGCCAAAATAGGCGAAGCCCGGGATATTGACGCCGATATTGGAACCGCCGGGGAGCTGAGAAAAGCCGAAGTGCAGGCCGCGCCGCGCGACCTGAGAGCGGAATTCGTTGAACGTTTTGTCGTTGATGATCGTGTCGTGCTGAAAAGTGACATTGAAATCGCGAGACTGGTTGTACCCGGCGCGAGAGCCTGAGTTCTGGCCGAAGACCTGATTTTGCGAAGTGGAAGGAAGCCCTGTGACGAGAGACGGAGAAACGCCAACGCGCACGAAGGAATTGTTTCGATTGTTCCAGCGCTGGTCGAGGCGCGCCGACCACAGGCTTGTTTTCTCCATTACCGGATAGTTCCCGCGCACGGTATCCATCCCGACAAAAGAAGCCGGAAGAGGCACGAGGCCTGTGCCGATCCCCAAGGGAACTCCGGATCCCACCGGGAGGCACACAACGCTGTTTATCTGCGTTGACAAGGGACAAGCCACGGGGATGGGGAAG
>WNGL01003818.1_pt1 | contig 18140 bp, 17 predicted proteins | sample 5400591 | NCBI WGS metagenome assembly WNGL01 (sample SAMN13153377, study PRJNA577476) | soil metagenome | isolation source: 80 cm soil or saprolite under Garry oak tree replicate 1 | place: USA:California | collected 2016-06-15 | reverse complement strand
CGTGGCGCAACCCCTATGGGAACGGGACGACATCCCGGCGCATCGCATCGATCGTCGACGAGACGCTGGGTTGACGGACCGTGACGCGCGTCGTCTTCCTGCGGTCGAAGAGCCCGGCGGGCATCGAACCGAGGCTCGCAAAGGAAGCGGGGAGCCTGGCGCGCGCGGGATATGAGGTGCACGCGATCCTCTGGGATCGGACCCGATCGTACCCGACGCACGAGGTCCGCGACGGGATCCGGATTCACCGGTACCGCCTCGCTGCGCCGGAAGGCACCGCAGGGCTCGCACGCCGGCTGCCGCGATGGCAGTGGTTCGCCCTGCGGAAGGTGGCGCGTCTCCGCCCGGACGTCATCCATGCGATCGACCTCGATACCGCATGGGCGGCTCGGGCCGCCGCCCGGATCACCGGCGCGAAGCTCGTGTACGACGTCTTCGACTTCTACGCCGACATGATCACCGCCGAGGTGCCGCCGAAGATCCGGGAGCGTCTGGCAAGCGCGGAGCGACGGATGATTGAGCGGGCCGACCTCGTCATCGTGCCGGACCTCCGCCGGCAGGCGCAATTCCGCGGCGCCCGTCCGAGGCGAATCGTCGAGATCATGAACGTCCCCGAGGATCGGTCCCTCGAGGTCCGGGTCGCGCCGGATTTCACGGTCTTCTACGGCGGCATGATCGCGAAGGACCGCGGCCTCCTCGACCTCCTGGCCGCCTGCGAATCGACCGGGGCCAAGCTCATCGTCGCGGGCCATGGCCCCGACGAGAACGCGTTGCTCCCGCACCTCGAGACGTCGCCCGCCTGCCTGTTCCTCGGGACGATCTCGTACGAGGACGTCCTGAGGCAGACCGCGGCGGCCCACACGATCGCGGCCCTCTACGATCCGCGCGTGCCGAACAACCGCCACGCCGCCCCGAACAAGGTGTTCGAGGCGATGATGTGCTCGAAGCCCGTCATCGTGTCAGATGGTATCGCGGCCGCAGATATCGTGCGGGAAGTCGGCTGCGGGACGATCGTGCCGTACGGCGACCGAACGGCTTTGCAACGGGCCTTGGAATCGCTCATGCTTTCGCCCGCGGAATCGGAGGCGATGGGAGCCCGCGGAAAGAAGGCGTTCGAAGCAAGATTCAATTGGAACGCGATGGAGCCGCGCCTACATGGAGCCTATCGAGACCTGCTCAGGGCGCGTGCACCGCGGTAAGGCGGGAACCCGAGCGACTTCAGGACAACCGGCCGCATCGCCCTGTAACGGCATGACTGAGAGGGATCGCCATCACAGTCGGAGCACAAGCGACCGACCATCACGGGAATCGTTACCAGGCCATTTCTCCGAAAACTAGACCAGATCGACCGCTCGGGGTTTCGAGATTCCTCCCAGAGGGGTGTTTGCCCTACAATTTGCGTGGCAGCTGCCTTCCGGCCGTCCGAGCCCCCGATTACGGAAAGGAGCCCACCGCGAGGTAAATCTGCAGGTCGGCGAAGCCTCCTCGGGCGACGTAGTACACGGCCAGCCTGTTGTCTCCTCGGACGACGAAGCTCGCATGGGCAATGAGATTCTCGTTTGGAGGCAGGATGTCGAGCGCGAGTCCGAGCCGAGTCCACGTCACCCCGTCCGTCGACTTGGCGAAGAACAGTCTGGATGTCGAGGAATCCGACAGACCCGTGTAGATCATCTCGAGGACTCCGCCAACTTCAACGACGGCGGAAGCTTGGACCCCGTAGGAATCCAACTCCCCTGGGGCACCGACGGTAAAGACGACGCCTTGTCTCGTCCATGTCAGCCCGTCCGGAGAGGTTGCGAGCATGATCGAGGAGGGGACCGTCAGAGCCGTGTACCACATGCGGTACCCCGTTTGGTCATACACGACTCGGGCCAGTCCGACTCCGTTCTGGTCAGGCGCGCCCGGAGCCCCCACATCCAAAACAACACCCCGCTTGGTCCAATCGACGCCGTTCGAACTGTCGGCCGCGAGAATTCGATAATGCACCCCGTCGAACCCGTTATACCACATCCGGTATTGGCCCGCAACGTTGCGCACTTCCGGGTACGCCGCAATCGACCCTTCTTCGGGTAGACTGGGAGACAATACAACGCCGCGTTTGGACCAATCGCGCCCATTGAGAGAGGTTGCGTAGCCTATTTGGCAGAAGTACGACGGGTCACAACCGAAATACCACATCTTGTAGATCCCTTTCTCCAAAAGGACCGACGGATAGCCCGCTTGGAGTGAGTCGAACCCTGGTGAGGTGGGAATTACGAGGCCCACCCGGGATAGCGGTCTTCTCGCGGCCGAATCGGCGGCGGAAAACAGCGGAGACCCGGCAAGGAGGAGAAAGACGGAGACTGAAACGGCCACCACGCTGAACAGGACTTTTCGATTGTTTGTGACTCGACGCACTCCGCTGCCCCCCACGGGACCCCGATGGTCCCCACGCCATATCAAGGTAACGCCAATGACTGGAACAATCCACTCCCCAGATGCGATCCATTCGGCGCGAGGTACTCCAGCCGCCGATGCGAGCCTGGACGACCTGGCGCTTTCACGACGCCAGTCGCCGCCGGGCCGGCTCATTCTGTGCCGCCAAGGAATGCAAGACACGAGCGCCACTGGCTGACCACTACAAATCGTTGCCTGAATCGGCGCTGACTGAGGCTCCAGACCGCTCCTCGATCGGATGAGCTCGACCCTCGGCGTAGCCGAGGATCTGGGCAAGGTCCACGGCGAGCGCGACGACGATCGAGGGCGGCACCTGCGCCACTAGCCGGGCTTCCAGGACCTTTCGAGTTCGGTACACGACATACGAAAGAACGCCTGCAGAGAACACGATCCAGGCGATGGGCCACCAGACTCCGAGGATCAGGAGGATGACGCCCGCCCCGTAAATCCCGTAGAGTTGGGCGTAGTGCGTCTGCGGCGCACCGAGGAGCCGCGCGCGTCCATCCGAATTCGCATACTGGCGATACGTCCGAAACGCCTCGCGGACGCTCGCCGGGGTTCGGCAGCGGACGACCGCCCGGGGCTCGAACACGAACCGCAGCCGCGCGCGTCGCATCGCGAGGACAAGGTACGTGTCCTCCGCAGCGTCCAGCTGCTCCTCGTATCCGCCGATGCGCTCCCACGCTGCCCGCGTGAAGGCGATGCTGCGGGACGCGGGGACGAACGAATCCGGATCGATCTGCTCAATCGAGTACAGGGTCATGCAGCCCATCGCACGCTCCCGGGGGGTGTCTCCGATCGGCTCGTACCAACCCGCCACGACGTCGGCGACCCGGCGCTCCAGCGGCTCGACGATCCGTTCGAACCATTGTGGCTCGAGCACGTTGACGTCGGTCACCGCGATGACGTCTGAGTCCGCCATGCGGATCGCCGCATTCCGGCCGCGAGAGCGGTTGCCGGGCACGACCTCCCAATGGAACGGAAGGTGTGTGGCGGACGCGAAGTCCTGCAACATCTCCTGTGTCCCGTCCGTCGAGCCGCCATCCGTGATCACCACGACATCGGGGCGGAGGCTCTGGGCCTCCAAGGACGCGAGGAAATCCCGGATGTAAAGGGCCTCGTTGAGGACGGTGGTCACGATGGCCGTGCGCACGCTTGCCCCTCCCGAGTGGCCCCATTGACGTGGATTCAAAATCGGCCCGGCCACGTTGCGAAAGTGGGCGACTTCCATAAAGTCTTCCCCTGTGACTCGCTAGAACGAAACGCCGACTTCCCGGAGAAGCCGAAGCCACTTCGTCTCCTGGATGTCCCAAGCGTAACGTTCGAGGAACGCCTCCCTCCCCCTGCGGCCGAGCTCCGAACGCAGATCGCGCCGGGCTCGAAGGTCCGCCAGCGCCGTTCGGACCGCTTCGACCTGCGGGGGGACCGCGACCGCGCAGCCAGCCTCCTCGACGAGGGTCTGCCGGAGGCTCGGAAGATCGGAGGTCAGAATGGGGACGCCCGCCGCCATGTAGTCGTACGCCTTGTTCGGGAGGGTGGTCAGGTAGTTGCGGCTCAGCGGGGGGGGCAAGACTACGCAGACGTCGAAGGTCGCGGTGTACCGCACCACCTCGCTCCGGGGGACCAGCCCCGTGAACGTGACCCGTTTCCCCACCCCGCGATCGGCCGCCAGTTTCCGAAGCCGCTCGGCTTCGGACTCGGGTCCGCCGACGACCACGAAACGAACATCGTCGGGGAGACCCGCGAGCGCATCGATGGTGAGTTCCAAGCCGCGGTGCGGGGCGAGCCGTCCGATGTACCCGACGATGAAGGCCCCCTGCAGCCCCATGCTCTCCCTCCTCGATCGGATGTCCACCTCGGTCGGCAGTGGTTCCACATCGGCGCGGTAGGGCGAATTATGCAGGACCTCGGCCCGCACGCCCCATCCACGGAATCGCTCCGCGACCAACTCGCTTGGCGTGACGACCGCAGACACCTTCCGGCAGAGTCGGCGCTCAAGAAGCGTGGAGAGAATCCCTTCGAGGCGGCTGGTCTCCCCCACCATCGCGGGCCAGTCCTCGTGGGAGTCATAGACCACCGGGACGTCGCGAGACCGCGCGGACCGGATCCCTGCCGCGAGCACCTCGAGGTCGTGCGGCACGATGAGGTCCGGCCGTTCGCGCTCCGCACGGTCGGCCAGGCCCCTTGCCGCCTTGCGGAGGTCACGATAACGCTCGGGAAGGCTCGTCAACCGTTGCGGACGGGGCTCGTATACGAACCGGGTGACCTGAACGCCGTCCCTGACTTCACTCGGCGGGAGCTTCTCGTCCGCTTTCAACCAACAGATGGCGCTGCAGGTGAAGCCGACTTTCCGAAGGGCGCCTATCTCCTTCGTCGCCCGGAAGACGGGCGATGGGGAAAACAGGTCAGTGTGCAGGAGGAAGGAAGCGCGCATTCGCCGCCGCTGGAGTCCTCCAACATCGATAAAGGCTCGCCTCACCGCGAGAAGGTTTGGAGTGGCCGAGCCGACCCGATTACATCCTGCTCGACGAGACCGCGCCAGGCGTCTGAAAGCTTATCTAGCCCCCATCCCTCCGAGTCGACGTGTCGCGAAGCGACTCGAGTTCGGAGCCGAGGGCCCACCACATACCGACCCGCGCGGCCAAGGACCATGAGATCGCGGTCGTCGGGCTCGGCCATGTGGGTCTCCCCCTCGCCATCTTCCTCGCCCGCGCGGGATTCCAAGTGCGCGGGGTGGACATCCGCGAAGATACCGTGCGGTCGATCAACGACGGCGTTCTGACGATCGACGAGGCGGAACTCAAAGTGGTCTTCCTTGAACCCGGCGTGCGCAAGAACCTAGTCGCGTCCAATTCGGTCCAGGCGGCAGATGTGTTCATCATCTGCGTGCCGACACCGCTCGAACCTCGGCGGAAAGTCGCCGATCTCCGCACCGTCGTTTCTTCGGTGGAATCGATACTCCCCCACCTTCGACGCGGCAACATGGTCATCCTTGAGAGCACGGTCCCTCCGCTCACGTGTCGGCGGGTCCTCACGCCACTCATCGAGGCGAAGGGCAAGCTCCAGGTCAACGTGGACGTGGACCTCGTCCACTGCCCAGAGAGGATTTTCCCCGGCAACATCGCCCGGGAAATCGTCGGGAACGACCGCGTCATCGGATCCCTGTCCTCCCTCGCCCGCGAACGAGCGAAGGAACTCTACTCGTCATTCGTGAAAGGTGCGATTCTGCTCACGGACGACATCACGGCGGAGCTCGCGAAGGTGATGGAGAATTCATATCGGGACGTGAACATCGCCCTCGCGAACGAGTTCGCACAGGTGGCGGAGACCCTTGGGGTCGACATCCACGCAGCGATCAAGATCGCCAACGCGCATCCCCGTGTAAGGATCCTGAGGCCCGGAGTCGGCGTTGGCGGCCACTGTATCCCCAAGGATCCTTGGTTCCTCGCCCAGGTGGATCCGGCGCACACTCAACTCATCCAGCTCGCTCGAGCGGTGAATGATTCGATGCCGGAACGAGCCGTCGGGAAGATCCGGAAGGCGGTCGCCGACCTTCCGAGCCCTGAAATCGTCCTGGTCGGAATAGCCTACAAGGCGGACACCGGGGATGTCTTGGAGAGTCCTGCGATCCGAATCGCCACGATGCTCCGTGAGGACGGGTTCCGGGTGCGCCATTTCGATCCGCTCGTGAAAGGCGCGGGATACGCCTCCCTCGCGCACGCAGCGCGCGGCGCGGATCTCCTGGCCATCTTGGTCCCGCATCGGGTCGTCATTGAGGAACTGGAGGGTCAAGACGCAGCCATCCGCGCCTCGATGCGGACTCCACGAATCCTCCGATTCTGACTTCGCCGCGCTCATCAAGACGGATGACCGGGAATAATGATACATGAGCCCGCGGGGGTCGTCGCCTGCGCCTATCGCCCGGCAGGCCCCCGACGACAGGACGGGCACGTCCGATGGAACGACTCGAGACCTCTCCGGAGCCCACCGAAAGGTCCTTGGTGCGGGACGGACCATCAAACAAAGCAGGACCGCCCGCAACATGTCTTCCAACCTCTTGATGCCGCCGCGGCGATCGCCCGGCTTTACCGTCGAGACCGTACGCGCTCGCCTCTTTTCTCCGGTCCTTGGATTGGTTCGGTCCGCGCTGATGGACTGCGCGTCGGTGCTTGAGCTGGGGTGTGGCCGAAGCAGGATCGTCGGCCTGGCGGCGAAGAGAGGATGTTACACGGTTGGCGTCGATGCGTTCAGGCCTTCCTTGCTTGCGGCTCGACGGACCGACACTCACGACGAACTTGTCCAGGCGGATGCACTCCGACCGGGGATGAGGAAGAAATCGTTCGATGCCGTGGTTGCGCTTGACGTCATTGAGCATCTCGAACGCGAGCAAGGACTCGCGATGATTGACGTATGCGCCCAAATCGCCCGAAGGAGGATCGTCTTGGCGACCACTAACGGGTTCCTGGCTCAAGATCCATACGAGGACAATCCCCTTCAGCGGCATCTGTCGGGGTGGACACCATCCGACTTTCGCGTCCTCGGCTTCCAAGTCTACGGTGTCCACGGGCCACGTTGGCTGCGAGGAGAGCGAGCGGCGCTTCGTTTTCGCCCCTGGCTATTTTTCGAGGGCTTCTCTCGGGCGTGGGATGTCGTGTGCAAAGGTCGGCCCGAGGAGGCCTTTGGATTGCTCGCAACTCGTGAGCTCGCCCGGCCGCAGAGTCCGCCTAGGTGGCAGTCCTCCCCAACGAACTGATGGAAGCCACCATTCAGCGGACCGAGCACCTCGTTCGCGTGCAAGCGAACCGGATCCGCATCCATTCGCGCCTCCATGTCCAGTCGCCGATCGACGTGGTCCTGAGTCGCTCGCCGACATGCGCATGACCAGCTTGGCGGGACAAAAGTTCTTGGAACGCCTGTCCATCGGAGGGGGTAACAAGACTCATTCCCGATGGGGGCTTCGGACAATTGCCGGTACCGAACGAAGCGGCAAGCGGGAAATCCTCGACGGGCGGCCTCCCGTCCCGCATGGGCAAAGTCGTCGTCCTCATCCCCACCTTCAACCGTCCTGAAATGCTGCGCGAGTCGATCGAAAGCGTCCTCGCTCAGACCTACTCAGACTTTGAGCTTCATCTCGGGCTGGATGGCGTGGCCGAACCCGTCCGACGAGTGGCACTCTCGTTCAGGGACCGATCCAATGTGTTCGTACACGACTTCCCCGAGAATCGGGGCACCTTCGCCACGCTCGAGGACCTCCTCAGTACGACCGAGTCCACCTACGTGTCCTTCTTCTCGGATGACGACCTGATGGAGCCCACCTTTCTCGGGGACTGTGTCGCTGAACTGGCCCGGAGTCCCGGGAGGCATCCCTATGCCTACTCGCACATCTACTATTGGCATCCGGATCGACTCGAGTTCAAGCCTGAGTGTGGACGAGTCAACTTAAACGCCGTCGTTTTCGTGCGGGCCTACCTCGACGAACTCATCCGACGGCATGGTTTCTGCTTCGAACCTGCCTATCGTCGCTACTATGCGGACGCGGTTCTCCTCCGACGGCTGGATCGAATGGGCGCCCACCTTCATGTATGTCGCCCCCTAGTCCGCTGGCGAATTCACCCCGGACAGAACACCAAAAGTGTGGAGATCAGCCTCCGACAAATCCTTGAACAGTCGCACGCGCTCCACATGAGCGGCCTCCCCTACGGCTTTCGAGAACTCCTTCAGCGGATGCAGTGGCTAGTCGGTCGAAAGGCGGGCGTTTCGAGGTCCCAGATACGAAGGGCGTTGTCGGGAGACAACAGGGCTCCTCCTTCGTAATGCGGCTAGACCCTGGCTTTCTCGTACGCCTCTAGATAGAGCCGGCAGACCAAGTCGCGGTTCGCGGTCCTATCGACGAAGTCGTGGGCTCGTTGGCCTATGTCCTCTGCTCGCGCCGGATCTGACCGGGCCTCGAGGATCCTCTCCACGATGTCGGCAGGGCTATTGGCCAACCACCCGGTGACCCCGTGCCGGATGACATCAGGGATATTGCCCAGCGGGGTCGCGACCACGGGCCGCCGGAAGGCGATGGGGAAGAAAATCGAGCCGGATGTCGTGATTTCGCGGTAGGGCTGTACGACCAGATCGCAAGTCTTGAACCAATACTGCAGCTGGTCATCGGCAAGACGCTCCAAGGAGAGTCGGAGGCGCGGGTTCGATCGGGCGGCAGATTCGATCTTGCGTCGCAGGCCGAGATCCAGACACTCGCCAAAGATGCAGAAAACCATTCCGTCCTGCGGGGTCTTGGCAGCGGCGACGAGAAAATCCTCGGTTCCCTTGTACGCCTGGGTGGGCGCGTAGTGCCCGACGACGAACGCCTCCTCAGGGATCCCAAGGGACCGTCGCGCTTGGCTGCCCGTCACCTCATCCGGGAAGGCGCCATTGAAGCTCATGTGGGGGATGACGACATCGCGCGCGCTCCATTTCGCAGGCAGCCCCCGCCTCCGGAGCGCCTCCCTGGCGTCGTCGAGAGACCGCTGGCTATGCCATACAGCCACGTCGACGCGGTCGAGATAGAGAGCCGTTACCGCAAGGTCATCGCGGAAGTGTTGTTGGTGGGGCACCAAATTGTGAACAGTCCATGTCTTCGGCGGTCTGGCCCCCAGGAAGAGCTTCGCCACGGCCATGAAGTCAAAGACGTTCCAGTGCAGCTGCCACATGTCCGATCCCCGCACCACCTCGCGCACAAATCGGTAAAAGTTGCGGGGCCAGCGGAGATACGGGAAAGGGGCCTCACGTACACCGACGCCGAGCCTTCGGAGTCCCTCCGCAAGGAGTCTGACGTACACGTGGTGGCTTTCGGGTACGGAGAGAACCTGCATCGACTGACAGGGAGACGGATTCCCTCGGTAAGGCTTGTGGTCCGAGATAGGGTGTCCCTCAACGGGCGAAAGTGACTAGAAAGAACTCGCTCTTCCCGTTACCCCTAGATACGAAAGAGATGGATCACGATCCCGCACCACGCCGGCGGCCGCCGGGATCTTCGATCGACACGCGTGGGGGGCGACCCGTGCAGTTCACGTAACGCGGTCCCACGGAGCCTTCTTGTATACGGAGGCTTTGATGGCCCCGAAAACCGCTTGGCGATTGCACACGGCGACCGTGACACGCGCCACCTCAGTTACGACTATTTCCGGTATGCGGGACGTGATTGGCGCTTCTTCGAACCGGTATATGCCCGGTTGAATCCGTCTCCACCAGTGCTGGACGTCGGCTCGGGCCTTGGTCTTTTCGTCGAGTGTTGCCAGCATCATGGGACGCCGGTGGTCGGACTCGAGATATCCCGGGAGGGGGTCGAAGCGAGCGCCAAGCGTCATCTCTCCGTGGTGCGCGCCGACCTCACCTTACCCTTTCCATTCCGGGATGGCAAGTTCGGTTCGGCTCTCGTCCATCACGTGCTCGAGCACGTGCGGCCAGAGGAGGAGCGCCGGATCCTGCGGGAAACCTGGCGCGTGCTGAGGCCCGAGGGTACGCTCTTCGTTGTCTCGCCCAACGTGTATCATCCTGGAGCGCGAGAGGATCCCGATCACATCAACCTCTTCTCGCCGCACCAGCTCCGAACGGAACTTCGAACCGCAGGTTTCCGGAACGTGAGTCTCGGGCCGAACTTCTGGCGGCCATTCTGGGATCCGGAGGAACGATTTGGTAGGCTAAGCGGCCTCATTGAGGGCGCGTTGTGGAAGGTACTGCCTGTCGACCGGTTCGCAGCCAGCTCTGCTGCCCTTGCCCGGAAATGAGGCGGCAAGCCAAAGGCAGGCCGGTCCGCCGTAACGCGCAACGGAATGCGGGAAGGTCTTTACCCAATGGCGACCATGGTTCCACAACGGCGTGTCGCGGGATCATCCCCTGAGACGGCGAGACGGAACGTCGTGAAGCATGCCGGATTCTCGTTCCCTAATCGGCCGCCACCACCAATCGTTCGTCCTGTACCAGCCGACCGTCTCACGCAGACCCGCGTCGAATGGCTTTTGTGGCATCCAACCGAGGCGCTCCTTCGCTTTCGACCAGTCAACCGCGTGGCGCTGAACGTGCCCGGGCCGGTCATTGACGTGCCGGAGTAGGGAGTCACTCTTCCCGAGCTGCTTCAGGATCTGCTTCCCGATTGAGAGCGCGCTGGCCTCCTCCGACGAGCCGATGTTGAACACCTCCCCGTCGACGCCTTTCGCCGTCAGCAAGAGGTCGAGAGCCGCGCAGTGATCTTCGACGTGGATCCATTCCCGGGTGTTCTGTCCCGTGCCGTACAAGGGAAGGGGCTTGTCCAGGAGAGCGTTCGTCGCGAAGAGCGCGATGAGCTTCTCCGGGTGTTGGTACGGTCCATAATTGTTGGTGCATCGAGAAATCACGACGGGAAGCCCATAGGTCGCGTGGAAAGAGAAGGCAAGGCGGTCGCCTCCGGCCTTGCTGGCCGCGTAAGGACTTTTTGGCTTAAGCGGCGACTCCTCAGTGCATGGCTTGCCTTCCGCTTCCCCGTAGACTTCGTCCGTCGAAATATGGATCACGCGGCGCACATCGTTCCTACGGCAAGCTTCTAGGACCGACCACGTCCCGACCACGTCCGTCCGCACGAACGTGCCCGCCTCGAGGATCGAGCGGTCCACGTGGGTTTCCGCCGCAAAGTGCACGAGCGCGTCCGCACCGCACGTGACGCGATGCATGAGTGCACGATTGCAAACGTCGCCCTTTACGAACGTCAAATGCGGATCCTTGCGGTGGGCCTTCAGGTTGTCCAGATTGCCGGCGTACGTCAGCTTGTCTACGACGACGACCTCGTCCAGTCCAGCCTCGAGCCGCCGTCGCGCGAAGCAACTCCCGATGAACCCCATGCCACCCGTGACGACGAGGCGGCCCATTGACCCTACCCCATCTTCACGTGCCATGTGTACGGGATGTCTTTTGAATCGTGTGGAATCCGAAATTCGTCCGGCTCGCTGTAGTTGTACAATTCCGTCGGGAAGTTGACCACGTAAACGGGCTCGTCCCCGACGGCTTTGAAACCGTGCACGACGAGCGGCGGGATCTTGATCAGCATCGGATTCCGCTCTCCCGGAAAGAACTCGTTGATGCGGCCCTTCGTAGGCGAGGGGTCTCGGTTATCGTAGCACACGACCTTCGCGGTCCCCCTGACGACGACGAAGTGGTCCGTCTGGACCTTGTGGTAGTGCCACCCCTTGACAATCCCCGGATATCCGATCGTCACATACGATTGGGCGAACCGCTGGAACTCCGGCCAATCGCTCCTCATCATCTCCATGAGGTACCCGCGCTCGTCGTGAATCTGCTTCAAAGGCCTCACGGCGACTCCTTGGATCAGCTCCATGCGAAACCGCGCCGGATATTCGCCCGAGCTACAAAGGCTTTCACCTCGCAAGGGTTTTGACCGGGCCGTTCCTTGCCAGAGTGACATGACTCGCGTCCTCGTCGTGGGAGGGACAGGGCTCTTCGGTCAGTACGTTAGGCAGGAGGCGCTCCGCCGAGGGTTTGAGACCATCGCAACTCATCGACCGGATCGTGGGCCCGGAGACGAACGGATTGCATGGAGGCCCCTCGATATGACTGACTCTCCGGCCGTCGAAACCGTCGTCCGGAGTGCGAAACCAGACGTTGTCGTGAATGCGGCTGCGATGACAGATGTCGATGCCTGCGAGCGGGACCCCGAAGGAGCGAAGCGCTTGAATGAAACCGCGCCCGGAATCCTTGCTTCCATCTCTCGGGACGTCGGCGCGGCGTTCGTGCAGGCCTCGACGGACTACGTATTCGACGGGAGTGAACCCGCCGCAGAAGGCACAACGCCACACCCGCTCAACACCTACGGACTCACAAAGCTCGCTGGCGAGGCGGTCGTCCGGGGGGCACATGCGAACGCGCTCATTCTCCGGCTCTCCGCCGTGTACGGATGGAACCGCGTTTCGCAAAAGACCAACGCAGTCACATGGATTCTAGAGAAGCTGGAGACAGGGAAGGAGGCCATGCTATTTCGCGATCAGAAGGTGACCCCGACCTATGCGAAAACCGCCGCCGAGGTCGCATTCGACTTGTGGAGCCGTCGTGCCTCTGGACTCTTCCACGTCGCCTCCGCTGACTGTCTATCCCGCATGGAAATGGGCCGAGCGATCGCCGAGCTATTCGAAATCGCTCATCCGAAGCTCACTGCGATTTCTATGGAGAGCGTCGCCCTTCGAGCGACGCGGCCTCGTGCTCCTTGCCTGGTCGTCCGGAAGGTCGAGGAAACATTAAAGAGGCCTATGCCGAGATTCCGCGCGTGCCTTGAGGACATGAAGGCGACGCGATGAAGGGGCTCATCCTGACGGGCGGCGCGGGAACGCGCCTCCGACCGCTCACGCACACGGGTCCGAAACAGCTGATTCCCATCGCGAACAAGCCGAACGTCCTGTACTGCCTCGAGGACTTGCGGGACGCCGGCGTCACGGATATCGGGGTGATCCTTGGCGATAACCAACCGGAGAAAGTGCGCGAGCTTCTAATGGATGGTTCCGAGTACGGCGTGGAGATCACCTACATCGACCAAGGCTCTCCAAAGGGTATCGCGCACGCGGTCCTTTGCGCGGAGACATTTACGAAAGAGGAACCGTTTTGCGTGTACCTCGGAGACAACGTCCTTAAGGGCGGGATTCGAGCCGTGCTCGGAGACTTCCTGGCAGGCGGACCCGATGCGGAGGTCCTCCTCTGCGCCGTCCCGAATCCCGAGAAGTTTGGCGTCGCGGAAATCGACAAGGCGGGCAACATACTGTCGCTCGTCGAGAAACCGAAGGAGCCGAAGAGCAACCTTGCGCTCGTCGGAATCTACTTTCTACGTAAGAGCATCTTCCCGATCATCCGGGGACTCAAACCCTCATGGCGCAATGAACTCGAAATCACCGAGGCGCTTGATGGGCTTCAAAAACAAGGCGGCAAGATCAAGGCCCACGTCGTCACGGGCTGGTGGAAAGATACGGGGAGGCCAGAGGACATCCTCGAGGCGAATCGCTTAGTGCTCGATGACTTCGAGAGGCGAATCGAGGGTCGAATCGAGGACGGTGCACGGGTCGAAGGGCGCGTTCAGGCCGGGAAAGGCACGGTCATCAAGGCGGGCAGCGTGGTCCGTGGTCCCACGATCATCGGCCAAGACTGCGTGATCGGACCGAATACGTACATTGGTCCGTACACATCAATTGGTGATGGCTCTCACCTGGTGGAAGCAGACATCGAAGCATCCATCGTGGTCGGCGATTGCGTCATCGAAGGGACAGACAAGATCGTGAACAGCCTCATCGGCCGCCACAGCGCAATCCGGTCCAGAGGCGACCAGCTTCCGCGGGGACATCAGTTCTTCTTGGGGGAGAACAGCACACTAATCCTTTAGGACCAGTCTTGGGTCATCCTGTTCACGCCGGCCCCTTTCGCGCCCGAAACTGCGAATGTCGCTGCCGGAGCGGCCTCAACATGATTTCGAACCATGGGCCCGATCCTAGATGGCTGTCTCTGAGCGACAAATCACGCGAGGCCTAGGTCATCTGCTGCCGGATTCTCGTCGGGACCGTGCTGCGGCGCCTCTTGAGCCAAGCTGTCAGCAAGGCAATCGCCGAAACCGCGAGAGCCCCCGCGTCCGTCCCCGCGCCAATAACCCATGGCAGAAGCTGGTCTGGGGCAGACTGGGCGGCGGCAGGGCCAGGCTCGGCTGCGGCCGCGAGAGTCGCGTAGTAAATTCGAAGGGACGAGCCCCGTGCGGCGTAGTACACCGACCAGTCCCCGTTCGCTTCTACGAGAAAAGTAGGCTGGACTACGGTGGGGCTCTCATCTGGAGCAAGTACGTCGAGTGCCAAACCCAGTTTCTCCCAGGCCGTTAAGTCGGCTGAGCGAGCGAAGAACAGCCGCTGAACCCCGCCGCTCCCACCCATGTAGATCATCTCGAAGACTGAGCCAACGGCCCGCACGGCAGGATTCGCGACATAGTCTTGATCGAGCGTACCCGCCGACCCCGGCGAGAGCACGACTCCTTGTTTCGACCAGGTCAGGCCATCAGGGCTCGTTGCGAACAGGATCTTGGCGCGAGGTGGGTCTGCGGTGGACTGGCCCGTGTACCACATGTAGTAGGTCCCGCCCGTGAGAAGGACGGCGGGGTCCCAGACGAGGAGGTCGTCCACCGTTCCTGGTCCACCCACGTCCAGCACGAGTCCTTGCTTCGTCCACGCTATGCCGTCATTACTGCTCGCGGAGAGGATGCGGTAGGTCGATCCATCGCTGGCGGAATACCACATCCGATACATCGTTCCTACCTTGATTACTTCCGGATATGCGACCAAAGCGCCCTCGAGGGGCAGGGAAGGTGAAAGGACAACCCCCCGCTTCGTCCACGTTCGACCATCGCTAGATGTTGCATACCCGATTTGGAAAGCGCCGCCTGAGCCCCCGGTATACCACATTTTGTAAATACCAGCGTCAAGCAATACGGACGGAGACCCTACCTCGCTCGAATCGAAATTCCCCGGCGAACCCCACGACAGGACGGGGCCTTGGCGCACCAGACCGCTCTGCGGAGATGGGACGGCCTCGCCGAGGGACTCAACGCTCGATGCTACACCTACTTTCGCAGCGTCGTCGACTCCAACCTCCCGTCCAGGGAACGACGAAGTGGGTCTGTAGCGGTCCAGTGAGGAAACTTGGGATGGACTACGGGCCGGAGCCGAGGGTCCCACCCATGTTGACGTCAGAGTGACGATGACCAGAATTGAAACAACAAGTGTCGAACCCATCGAACAGGCACTCCACCCGAGACGATGGCACCATCTCGCAATAATGATTGTGGTTGCCAGACTGAGGTGCGACGGCCCGGGCCCCGCAGCGAGGGACGGTTAGTTATGGTCCATGGGGGCGAGGTCGTGGGCCATCATGATCCTCACCAGTTCCGGCAGGCGGACTTTCGCGGACCATCCGAGGATTCGCTGCGCCTTGCTGGAGTTCCCGCACAACGTGTGGACCTCCGCCGGCCGAAGGTTCTTCGGGTCGGACCGGACGAACTGCAGAGGATCCCCTCGGAGCCCCGCCTCCTTCACCGCCAATTCCAAGAACTGGCGGACGGACCACGTCTCGCCGGTGGCGATCACGTAATCGTCGGGACTCTTCTGCTGCAGCATTCGCCACATTGCCTCGACGTATTCGGGGGCGTAACCCCAATCGCGCTTCGCCTCGAGATTTCCGAGCTCGACGAACTTTGCCTTCCCGGCGGCAATTTGGGCAAGCCCGTGCGTAATCTTGCGCGTCACGAACTCCAGTCCACGCCGCGGGCTTTCGTGATTGAACAAGATACCGTTGGAGACGTGAAGCCCATAAGACTCGCGGTAGTTCACACATGCCCAGTACGCGAAGACCTTCGCGACGCCGTACGGACTGCGAGGATGGAATGGCGTCGTCTCGGACTGCGGCGTTTCCTGCACCTCCCCGAATAGCTCCGACGTCGAGGCCTGGTAGAGGCGTGCGTCCGGAGCGATCTGTCTTGCGGCCTCGAGAAGTCGGACAACGCCGAGGCCGTCGACGTCGGCTGTCAAGACAGGCTGGCGGTATGAGGTCGCAACGAACGACTGAGCCGCGAGGTTGTAAATCTCGTCGGGCTCCGACTCCTTCAGCGCCGTCACGATCGAAGACTGATCGGTCATGTCCCCGTCAAGGAGGTGAATCCGATCCATGATCTGCTCGATATTCCGCGTGTTCGGGGAGCTGAGGCGGCGGACGAGGCCGTAGACCTCGTATCCCTTCGTGAGGAGAAGCTCGGCAAGGTAAGAGCCGTCTTGACCGGTGACGCCAGAAATGAACGCGCGTCTGGCCATCCGAATTCGACGAAGGAGAAAGCCCTATTTAGAGTCCACCGGAATCCGCAACAAATTGTGCCTCGGACCTCGCCGGCTAGCGAGGTCCCGACCGGGCTTGAGGCGGCGGTCGCTGGGGCCGGTTCAAGAGCAGCACGAACACAGCTCCTCCAATCGCTGCTACCACGAACATCAGGGACACGACAATCGCTGGAAGGTAGAGATCCCAAAAGGTCGGCGGACTCGGCGGCGCAGTGCCCATGGTCACCGTCCACTGATCCAAACGCGGCGTCGAGTCGCCTCCCGCGAATCGCGCCAGAAGCCGAATCTCATGCTCCTGCAGCGGAGATAACGAAGCGAGAGAGACCTCGGTGGCTCCCAAGTCCGAAAGGCCTGCGATTGGTTGTTCGGATGTCGCGTTAAGCACGCTCACTCGAATGGAGGTCCCGGCCGGTTCGTCTTTCGCAACGGTCACGGATTGCCAGAACATGCCTTGGGAGATCGCGATCGGGACGGAGAGCAGTGAGCCGCCAACCACAAACCCGTCGGGTGAGAGAGCAGAGTAGATCTGGTCGATGCCGGCCGACCCCCGGCCCGCATACCAGACCCGATAGACCGAACCTGACAAGGCGAGGACGTCCGGCTGGGAGACGTCGCGGCTCTCTCCGGTCGAGTTCGGATCGGGGGAGAGGACGGCTCCTTCGCGCGTCCATTGAATTCCATCCGCACTCGTGGCGCGGCAGAGACGTCCTTGACTCGCCACGCAAGTGTACCACATGACATACCCCGAGGCTCCGCGGGCCACTGATGGCATCCGTGGCCCTGAATCGTCGATGCCATCCGCGACGGGCGAAAGCACTGCGCCTGACGGGGTCCATGTGATTCCGTCCGCGGAGGTCGCACGCCGGATCCATGTGTTCTGGCCGTTGTACGTCGAGTACCACATGGTGAACCGGAAACCATCCCAGAACGCGCTCGGATAGTAGGTGGCGCCGTTCGTCCCGTCCGTGGCGCCGGAGAGGACTACGCCGTCCGGCGTCCAGTTCTTCCCGTCCACCGAAGATGCGTGATGGATCGCGTACCACCCGCCACTACCGATCCCCGAATACCACATGTGAAAGGTCGACCCCAAGAGCATGACATCCTCATACGCGACGCCGGCGGCGTCGGTCGATCCCGCCAAGCCGGGTTGCACGACTATCCCCTGCGGCGTCCACGAGTTTGAGTCGGACGAAATGGCGAGTGCGATCGCGCACGATCCACTGGGCGAGCACTGCGCATAGTAAAGGAAGAACTCGGACCCAACCTTGACGATCGCGGGGGATATGAGATCCGAGCCGCTGGAGACTTGGACTCCTTGCCTCGCCAACGGACTTGGGCCGAGTGTCACGAATCCGTTTGAGATCACAAGGCTAGCGCTCGAGTCGACGAGGTTGGAATTATCAAACTCGTCCGTCCAAGACTCTGTCACCGCACCTGAGGGAACCGCAACCGCCAGGGAAATAAGAATGCAAAAGATTGAGGAGGCCCACAGGACCTTTCCCGCCACGATCTCGGAGCGTCCTGTTGCGGGATAAAGCTTCCTCGACCTGCCCCGCGGTTCAATTTGTCAAGGCGTGCCATCTGTCCCCCGCTACGCTTTTATAGCCATCACCGCCTTCGGCGAGTCTGTCCGACCCTCGTCGGACGCCAGAAGGATATAGATGGGATATGGATGGTAGCAGGCCGCTTCAGTGCTGACCTTCCCCCGCTCAGGTGAGGACCGTGTTTCTCAAAGAAATCCAGATGGAGAATTTCAAGTCATTCGGCCGAAAGATCTCGATCCCCTTCCTGCAGGGCTACACGTCGATCACGGGCCCGAACGGATCC
>WNGL01013977.1_pt1 | contig 18146 bp, 17 predicted proteins | sample 5400591 | NCBI WGS metagenome assembly WNGL01 (sample SAMN13153377, study PRJNA577476) | soil metagenome | isolation source: 80 cm soil or saprolite under Garry oak tree replicate 1 | place: USA:California | collected 2016-06-15 | reverse complement strand
GTCAAACTTGCTTGAGACACAGGAGTGAAGTAAACCTCTTACTGAGCAGGGCGAGACAGGAACCATCTAGACGTGACTATGACGATGACCGACATGGCGTCGGCCACTGCGGGGCATGATGGTGCCGTGGCCTCCGGGAAGGGGCCGCGGGCCGGCCGGCCGAAGCGGCGGGCCTTCACCGCGGCGTACAAGGCGCGGATCCTGCGCGAGTACGACGAGCTGGAATCCGGGCGCGAGCGCGGCGCGCTGCTGCGCCGGGAAGGGCTTTACTCCTCTCATATCGACGGCTGGCGGAAAGCACGCGACGCCGGCACAGCGAATGGCCTGGCGGATAAGCCGGCCGGGCGGCCGGGACGCAGCACCGAGGCGGTGGAGAACGAGCGGCTGCGGCGGGAGAACGAGAAACTCACCGCGGAACTGGCACGGACTCAGGCAGCGCTCGAGGTGGCGGGAAAAGCGCACGCGCTCTTGGAACTGCTCTCCGAGAGCGCGGACTCAGGCACGAAGCGGCCCAGGTGATCGACGTGGCCGTCACCGAGCTCGAACCGCTGACTTCAGTGAAAAGAGCATGCGAATTGCTCGGGAAATCACGGGCGACGCTGCACCGCCAGCGTAATCCCGTCCCGGCCGCGGACAAAGCACCGCCCGGGCCGCGGGCACCGCATCCTGCGGCGCTGACGGCGGCCGAGCAGGCCGCGCTGCTGGCCCTGCTGGACAGCGAGCGGTTCGCAGGCAAGTCCCCGGCCCAGGTGTATGCCATCCTGCTCGATGACGGCATCTACCTGGCCTCCATCCGCACCATGTACCGGGTGATGACGCTCGCGGACCAGGTCCGCGAGCGCCGCGCCCAGGCCGCCCATCCGCCCCGGGTCCGGCCCGAGCTGGTCGCCGACGGCCCGGACCAGGTCTGGACCTGGGACATCACCAAGCTCAAAGGACCCTGGCGCGGCACCTACTTCGACCTGTACGTGATGCTCGACATCTTCTCCCGCAAAGCCATTCACTGGGAGGTCCATATCACCGAGACCGGCGAGCTCGCGGAAGAATTCATGCGCAACGCGATCATCGCCAACGGCGGCGCGAAACCGCAGTACATCCACGCCGATAACGGCACCTCGATGACCTCGAAGAACGTCAGCGACCTGCTGACAGATCTAAGGATCACCCGCAGCCATTCCCGCCCGCACGTCTCCAACGACAACCCCTATTCCGAATCAGCGTTCAAGACCCTCAAGTACTGCCCCGTCTTCCCCGGCAGCTTCGCATCCCTGGAAGAAGCACGCGAATTCAGCGACGCCTTCTTCACCTACTACAACAACGAGCACCGCCATTCCGGCATCGGCCTGCACACCCCCGCCTCAGTCCATGACGGCACCGCCTGGGCCATCCAGGCGCGCCGTCAGCAAGTCCTCGACGAGGCCTTCGCCGCCCGGCCGGACCGGTTCCGCGGCCGGCGCCCGGCAGCCCCGGCCCTGCCCGCCAAGGTGTGGATCAACAAGCCCCGCACCACCATCGAGACCCAGGAGACCCGTCAGATAAAACCAGCCGCCTGATGTCTCATTCAGTTTGACAGGCTCCGGACCGCCAGCGCGGCGAGGTTGGCGCGGACCCGGCTGACCGCACCCGACGGGGCCAGGTCGTCCTGGCCGCTGGGGCGGAAAGAAGCTACTGCGGGCTGGCCGGGCCGGTTCCCGGTTCCGGCGGTAGCAGGATCATCTCGTTCAGCACGATCTGCTCGGCCCGGTGACGGGCCTCCCCCAGTCGCCCGGCTTTGTCCAGGTATCCCTCGTCCGGCGGGTCGTCCCCCGCCAGTTCCCAGGCCAGCGCGGTGATCCTCTGCTCCGCCTCGTCGCCGAGGCCGGTGAAGAACGCCTCCGGGTTCTCGATCGCCGCGAGCCGCTTCGGCAGCCACCATGCCCAGTGCCTGCGGGCCATCTCCCCGTACTGGTTCATCAGCGGCGGCTCCCTGCTGTTCGCCGAAGCCCGGCAGCATGTCCTGCACCAGGCCGGGCGGGGCTGGCCGTTTCCGCTTCCGGATCGTACCGGCCCGCGACGGTCGGCGCCGAGGACCGGACGAGCCGGGTTGCTGCCGGACGAGGGAATCTTCGAACAGCTTCTGGTCGGCGACCCACCAGTCCTCACCGAACAGCGGCTCGCCAAAGTTGTCCCAGCGCCGTCGCCTACCCGGAATGGGACCCGCCGCCCTCGGCGGTCACCAGGGACATCACGAAGACGCCTGGGCTAATGGATGCCGTCATGAGCCGGGACCGTCGTCCCCGGGCTCGCGGCCCTCCAGCGCGTCGCAGTAGGCGTCGACCAGGCGCTGCCGTCCGGGAGTGTTGTCCGTTGTGGTGGTGGACGTGACGCCGAGCGCGTCGAGCAGGTGGGCGCTTCCCTCGCCCCAGTACACGTGCCCCACGTCCCCGAACGGGGCGATCGCGGCAGAGCTGTGCTGTCGTCCGAGCCGACACGCCTCCCCGGCGAGTCCCTCCTCCGCGGTCAGGTCGCCGGTGGCCAACCCAGGTGCGGCGAGGGCGTGCTCGCCTTCCTGCTCCGTCATGGGTTCTCCCATCTATCGCAAGGTGATGCAGATCAGCCTGGTCATGTGTCCGGCTCGATGCCTGGGCGTGGCGCCTGGCGGTCGGGCGAAATGGCCGGGGATGGGTCGCGGGGCTGGCCCGGGCCGGGCTGCCATGGCTGGCGGGCGTCGGCGAGAAGCCGGTCGCGCCAATCCAGCGGCGCGGCGGGACGTTCCGAGCCCGTCTTATCTCCGACCTCAGCGTTCGCCGCAGCACCTGCCCGCTCCGGTGGCCTGGTTGTCCGGCTTGCGGCAACCAGGTGGACGCTTTGGCGGCCCGGTCGGCTGGTCACCCTGGCGGCGTGAGGATTGGGCGCTGGCCAGCGTGTCGACGGGTCGTCATCAAGCGCTTCGGCGCCGGGTTCCATGTCGCCTGTGGTGATTCCCGCACGCGTTTCCGGCTCGCGTGGTGCTGCTGCGGCATCACGTCGCGGAGACAGCTGCGCGCGGCTTGTCTCTACTGCGGCCCTTGGTGCCGGGACACTCGGCTCGCCGCGAGATGGTGATTCCGGCCATGACGGCTGGGGCGCTTCCCGATCAGCGGGGGCGGCCGCGGCGCGGGCTTGCTGCCTGGCGCCAATACCCTGGGCGGCGGGGCTACTGCCGACTGGACTGTCGGGTTCCGACTCGGCCGCGTACTCGCGGGGATGGCGTGCTGTTCGGGCCGGGGGCAGGCCGGGCAGGTCACCGTCCCAGATGGCTGGCATCCGTGGGTCGAGCTCGCGGGCCTGGCCGAGGAGGTGCCGGACTCGCTGGTGATCGCCGTCGGCCTGGGCGTCCAGGATCGGCCTGCGGGCGGTGATCTGCTCCTGGTGCTGCTGCCACAGGTCGGCGCGGGCGGGATCCAGGGCGGCGGCCTGGTCGGTGAGCTGCCGGGCGGCGTCCAGGTCTCCGGCCCGGTAGGCCTGGTTGGCGGCCACGGCCGCGCGGTTGGCCCGCATGCGTGGGCTGTCGTGCTGAGGGGCGGTGGTTCCGTCATCCGGGCGCTCACGCAGCAAGGTGGTGCTGGCGGCCTGGTCGGCGGCCTCGACCCTCTTGCGCATGCTGGTCGACGCCGGTTCCTGTCCGCGGCCTGCCCCCGGGGTGGGCACGGGTGGCGCCTGGCGTTGCACAAGCCCGGCAAAGCCGGGGGCGGCGGCCCGTTGCCGAGGCTGCGCGGCCGGGGCCGTGCGTGAGGTGGCGAAGTCAGGCAGGGCACGCGGGCGGCGCAGCCCGTTGCGGAGTCCGGAGCGGATCGCGCGGCGGGCTTCGGCCTCGCCGTCTTTGTCCACGTAGCCGTTACGCTGGGCGGCGTCGATGAGCGCCTGCTCGGCGGCCTCGTCGGTCCACGCGGCAGCAGCTTGTTCAGCGCCGGGGGTGGTGCGGGCCGCGCCGAGTAGGGAACCGGCCTTGAGTCCGGCGGTGTAGGCGGCGCTGTTGCGACCGCCGGGCGGGTGGCTGGCCAGCTCGGCGGCGATGTCTGTCATGGCGTCATGGACGTAGCGGGCGGCCCGGTCGGCGCCGTCTGGCGGGACCGGCATCGGCGGTGACGGGGGCCGCGGCGCTGGCTGCGGCGGGGTCCACGCGGTTAGGTAGGCGGTCGGGAGTGAGGCGATGCGGTCCGGGCTGACCGGGCCATAGCGGGTTGGGCCCTCCCGACCAGGGACCACCGACGGCACCGCCATCAGGATCTGGCCGGGCATCCGCAAGTCCACCCCGGCGGGAATCGGGTTGGCTGGATCCTTGCCGACCCACGCCCGGCCTTCCCAGCCGGGAGGAGTCCGGTAGATCAGGTGCTCGCCGTGCGGTGTGCGGTGCGCCAGCGTCGGCGGCAACTCCCCCAGTTCCCGGGCCAGCTCGGCGACGGCGGCGCGACCGCCGTCATCGTCGTCGCGGTCGATGGCCATCATCCCGGGCGGGATCGCCACCATCAGGTTTCCGGCCGCGTAGCGGCTGCCGGGGCCGAATCGCTGGTCGACCTCGGCGTGGCTGCGGCAGGCCAGCGGCTTCCAGGAGTAATCGCGCAGGCCTGGCCCGGCACGTACTGAGCGGGGATGCTTGCCCGGCCGCGGGCAGTCCGCTCCGCGCGGGCAGCAGCATTCACCGTCCGGCCGGGCACCCCACGCCGGGACCGGCCACAAACCCTCCTCCAGATAGTGGTGGGCGAACTCGCGTAGCCGCCGGCCGCTGACGCTGGCTTCCGCCTGCGCCTGATCGTCGTCGCCGTTCCAGGCCGCGCCCTGCGCTCGGGCCGATGTCCGGTCTGGGGGCCCGTCCCCGCTGTTCGCCGTTGGCGGTGTGCCGCCGAGAGGAGATCCAGCGGGGCTCGCTTGGGCGTGGCCGTGTTCGCCGGAGGCTCGGTTGGCGCAGTCCAGGCAGGGCGACTGGGACTGCCCCGGTAGCGCAGAGGTCGGCCCATCGCAGCGGGGACACGGGCCATACACCACGGTGAGCGGCTCGGTCGGACCGTTCCGCCAGCCGAGCTGGGCGGTGAACGGCTCGCGCAGGGCAGGACGCCGGGTGAGCCGGTCGGCATGGGACAGGCCGCCCGGCATAGGAATTTCGGCAGCGCCGCGCTCGGCCAGGTAGTCCTCGACCAGGTCCGTGGGAAGCGCACCGCGGGTCGGAGGCTCAGCCCGGCCGGTGTCCCGGCACCAGGCCCGCACCTTCTCAGGGTCGACGTGGGCCTGGCGCCACTGCCGGACGGTGATCTCATCACGCGGCCCGTACACCGGGCGGGCCGCGGCGGCTTTTGCGCCGCCCGGGTCCTCCTCGCATAGCGGGTGCGCGGCCTGACCGGCGTGGATGATGGTCATCGCCGTGCCGCACACCGCGCACGTCTCGGGCTTCTGGGCGACCGCGATATCTGGGCGGCCGGGAGTGGTCTCGGTCTGGAACCGGTGGACGGGGATCCCGGCTTGCTCGGCCAGCTGGGCGGTATGGGTGGCGCCGGGACTGCGGTCACGGATGAACGCCAGGCACACGTCCGCGCCAAGCGCGACCATGGCGGCGTTGCGGCGCATGCCTGCGTCCCGCCCGGTGTGCCAGTCGGCGGGGTGACGTTCGACCAGGCCGCCGCGGGACCGCCAGATGCGTTCGGCGATCTCGTCGGCGCCGCGCGGGCAGGCCCCGGTGACCAGCAGGGCATTGCCGTCATGCCAGTGCCCGGCCAGGATGTCGGCGATGGCCTCCTCATCCGTCCAGATGCGTGACCCGGTGACCAGGACACGGTGGGCGGACGGTCTGGCCCAGTGATGGTCAGTGTCGTCGTCGGAGTGGTTCTCGCGTCGTTGCCGCCGGTCGCGGTCTCGCGCCGCGCGCCTGGGCGGTGCTGCCGGGGTGCCGACGGGCTGGGCTCCGGACAGGCCTTGCTGGGTGAGCCGCCAGGTCAGCTCGGCAGCTACGGAGGTCTCGTCGTCTCCGGCGCCCTGGTCGGAGCGGCCGTCCAGGACGGCGTCGAGGGTGCCCTGCTTGGCGGTGACCACCTGCCACAGGTGCTCGTCGATAGTGCCTTCGGCGACGGTGATGTAGTAGTCGACGGGCCGGTCCTGGCCGATGCGGTGCAGCCGCTTTTTCATCTGCTGGGTCTCGCCGGGAGTCCAGGCCTGCTCGGCCTGGATGCCGATCCGGGCCGCGGTCAGCGTGTGCCCGACTCCCCCGGCGCCGATCGCCACCGAGATGACCGGCGCGACCGCGGCGGGCTGCTCCTGGAACGCCGCCTTCACGGTCTCCTTCTGCTCGACGGACTGGCCGCCCTGGAGCTTCAGCCCGCCGAACTCGGCGGCGTACGCGTCGACTTCGCCGCGATGGTGCGCGGCGACCATGACCTTCTCCCCCGCGGCCACACGCTCGCGGACCCAGCCGGTGACGTAGCCTCGTTTGGCCTGCCCGGCCAGCTGGCGCAAGGCGCCGATGGCGACCAGATGCTCAGCGGCCGAGGCGCGCATCACGGCTTGCACGGCGGCGCTCTCCGGGTCCTCGCCGAGTTGCCGCGCGGCCTGTCGGGCCTGCTCGGCGAGGTAGCTGAGCAGGTCGGCTTCGGCTTGCCGGTAGCGGTCCAGCACCGCCGGGTCCAGGTCCGCCTGCGGGATGCGCAGCACGTGCTCGCGGCAGGGCGGCAGGCCGAGCGCGGCGTCGTCGCTGCGGCGGACCATGATGCCCCAGGCGCGCAGCCGGTCGTGCAGCTCGAGCAGGTTGCGGGCGCCGTTGTAGCTGGCCCCCCATTCGTTCGTCTCGGACAGGCAGTACCGCCACAGGAACGCCTTCGGCCCGCCGAACTCGCCGATCCGGCCCAGGATGGTGAGCTGCTGGCACAATTCGCGGGGCCGGTTCAGGATGGCGGTGCCGGTCAGGTCCAGGACCAAGCCGTCCCGGGCGGTCACCGCCGCGGCGAGCTGCTCGCAGGCCTGGGAACGGTTGGCCGCGCGTTCCTTGGTGTCCTGGCCTTCGTCGATGATCAGCGCCTTCGGCGTGGCCGCGGCAAGCGACTCAACCCAGCCGAACTCCTTGGCCCCGTCCGGCGTGTTCCGGGGTTTGGCGGCCAGGGCGGCGGACCCAATGATGATTACGTCGATGCCCGGCGGGACCACGGCCGGGGTCGTGCCGACCGCCTGGTAGACGGCCAGGGCCGGGAAGAACCGGCTGATCTCGGCGGCCCAGTTCAGGGTCAGGCTCGGGCGGCAGACCACCACCACCGGGTAGGCGCCGTCGGCGGCAACGGCAGCCAGGCTGGAGAGGGTCTTGCCCCAGCCCATGTCGTCGCCGATCAGCACCCGCCGGTGCGCCAGGGCGAATCGGACCACCGGGTACTGCTGTGCCTTCAGCGCCGTTCCGGCGGCCAGGCCGGGCACCGGCACCGGGTCCGCCTCGAACGCGGAGGCGTCGGCGCGGTTGCGGTCCTGGCGCGCGGTCTCGGCGGTGATCGCTTCACGGGCCTGGTCGCTGATCTTCAGGCCGAACTGTTCCGCCAGCTCGGGCAGGGCGGCGGCCACGCGAGGCGTCAGCCGGTGGACGCGGGCGTTCCGGTCCCAGGTGGACCGGCCGTGGTTGGCGTCCTTGAGCGTCTGGTTCAGGTCCGGGTTGAATTGGGCGTCGATGATGATCGTTTGGTTCCGGTCGTCCAGGCGGACCGGCGGCAAGGTGGCGTGTACCTCGGCCCGTTCGGCAGCTATCCCGGCCAGCGCGCGGACCTCGACGGTCACCTCGATCTGGTGCACGTCGGCCAGCTCGATCACGGCGGGGAGGCTCGTGAACGGGAACACATTGGCCTTGGCCGCGCCGTCGTAGCGGCGGCCGGGGATAGCCCGGCACGCGGCGACCAGATCCGGGTCGTAGGGAAAGGCCAAGGTGACCTGACTGCCGTCTGCGTCGCAGCGCAGGTAGGTGCGGGCCTGGCGGTACTGCTGCTGGCGCCAGTGCTGCGCGTGCTCGCGGGCGCGCTGGCGGGCTTGCTCGCGTCGTTCGGCTTCCAGCTCGTCCGCGCCTGCCGGGCGGGGAAGGTCGTCGTAACCGATCCCGGCGGCGGCGAGCTGGCCGCGGTACTTGCGCAGCATGTCCCACGTGGCCAACGCCGCGTCATCGGTCCACAGCGCCGCGGGCATCTGGGCCAGGACGTGGCCGAGCCACGTGTCGGCGGCGTTGAATCCCTGCGCGTCGTCTGACTGCGCGTAGTCGCAGACGGACGAGATGACGCCGATGGCCTCCCGCAGCGCTGTCACGGCGTTATCTCCGGTGGCGCGGGCCGCCGCGGCCTCCTGGCCGATGGTGATGCCGCCCATCTCAGCCCGCCTCGAGCCCGGCGTCGCTGAGGTCTTCCTCCGGTTCGGGGCCGGGGTCTTTCACCCGCGCGTGCAGCCGCTGCACTCCGCCGTCCCCGAAGTGCGGTACGGAGATCTCGGTCACGTAGGCGCGGGGCTCACGGTGACCGGCCGGCGGTTCCTGCGGTTTCATTTCGCGGTCGGGGTCGTTGCGCGGCGCGCTCATGACCCGGCCTCCGGGGCGCCCGCCCGGTCACAGGGGCCGTAGTAGTCCAGGTCCGGGTCAGGCTCGCGTGGAGTGAGGATCGCCTCGATGAGGCGGGTCAGGAACGGCCGGGGCCCGGGGGCGCGGGGATCGCGTTCTCCAGGCGGATCATTCCAGGTAGTCATGGCCCGGCCTCCGGTTCCGCGGCCGGGGCGCGCAGCTCGGAGGAATCCCGGAAGCACACCGGGAACACCGTCTCCCTCTCGTGCTCCGTTGCCAGTTCGGGGGTCTGGACGCAGATCTCCCACTCATCCGGGCCGCACTGGCTGACCACCCAACCGGGCAGCCACGGCCAGGCGTCACGCTCCCCGTGCTCTTGCTCACCGGTCAGCGGGTAACGGACCTCCACCCAGGAGTCCTCCGCTCATGACCCCGCCTCCGGCTCTCCTTCGGGCTCCGGCTGCGCGGCCGGGGCGACGACGATCACGCCACGCTCCGCCCACAGCGCCTGCGGGATGTCACGGCTGGTGTCAGGTTCGCTCATGCGCCTGCCTCCATCTCTCGTCTTGCTTCTCGTTTCTCTGTGTGGCCTGGGCGGCCCGGCCGGGGAAGTTGCCGGGGCGCAGGTCTGCGAAGCGAGTCCGGCCGCCAGGTCCCCAGCGGCGTTCTTCGATCTTGACTTTATGAAGGTGATCTGCATCACTTTCGGCCTGTGAGTGCGGTTGGTGATGCATGGCAGAGGGTCAGCGGCGGCCGTTGAGCCAGGCCGGAACCGCGGGCTGGGCGGGCTCGCCAGGTTCGCCGTGGCCGCGTTCGCGGCACGGGCGGGTCTCCGCGGCCATGACCTCGGCCGCCTGGAGCAGGGGCCGGGTCAGCCAGTCCAGCTGCGCGAAGACCATCTTGGGGTCACGCGGCGGGAGGTAGAGCAGGCACCATGCCTCGTGCAGGACATCGAGGCAGGCCAGGCACAGCGGGTGCCGGTCCCAGCAGCCGGGCAGCATGATGCCGAGGTAGCCGAACACCGGCCGGTACACCTCGTCGACCCAGTCCCGCAGCCGCTCGGTGGCGTCCGCGCACCGGTCATCGCCCAGGTTCCACCACGGCGGCCCCGGGTTGACGCGGTAGGCCGCGCCGGGCTGGTCGTCTGATTCCGGGGTGGCGGTCAGGTCGTCGATCTGGGCGGACATGCGCGCCAGCAGGGCGCTGACTTCGGCGAGCTTATGCTCGATGCCGTCGGCGCGGCCGCCGAGGGATCCAGCTTCCTCGCGGAGGCTGGCCACCTGGGCCAGGGCCTCGGCGCAGCTGGCCGCCAGCTCCTCGATCCGCTGCGCGGCCGACTGCTCCACCCGCTCGACGCGCGCGGCCAGGTCGGTCAGCTTGAGCACGGCGGCGACGACTCCCTCATCAGGGCCGCCGGGCCGCGGGCCGGTCATGGCCGGCCGCCGATCTCGTCCCAGGCCCGCGCGGGCCGGACCCGGCGATCTGTGTCGCGGTCGCGGGCCGCGGGCTGGGGATCGGCCTGCCAGGCACGAGCGGCGAGGTCCGGGGCCGGAGAGACCGGGGCCAGCGCGGTGGCCGGCTGCGGGATGCCAGATGACCGGCGGGCGGCCGATGACCGGGGACAGCCCGTTGCGCAGGATGAACGCGTACCCGGTGCCGTCCCGGCGGACCGGGAGCTGGCGGATCATGTCCTCGGTCATGACCGGGTGCCGGGACTCGTGCTCGTGGCCGCGCTCGCGGGCGGCCATGGTGCCGGACAGCTTGCTGGCCATCTCCAGCGTCTCGGGATCGGACAGGCCGGGCAGGAACACCTTGGTGCCGCAGGTGTCCAGGATCGCGCGCGCCCCGTCCCGGCCCCACCGAGTCCGCAGCTGGGCGGCGCCATGCACTACCGGCATGATCTGGACGCCGCGGCCCCCTGCGTCGGCCAGCAGGGACGGCAGTGGCAGCGGGCAGGTCTGGGTGACCTCGTCCAGCGCCCACTGCATCGGCGGGTCCAGCCGCCCGCCCGGCATGTGCGCGGCGGCCAGGGCGGCCTGGTGGTAAATCTCGGTGACCAGGGCGGCGAACACTCCGGCCACCGGGGCGGGCCGGTCGGTGCGCGATTCGGCGATCAGGTACAGGGTCCCGCCGTCACGGACGAAATCCGCCGGGCTGAAGGCTCCCGGCCCGGGCGTGACCGCTTCGCGCAGCACCGGGTCGAGCATGAACGCCAGGTTCGCCGCGACCATGTACCGGATGGTGTCGGTCGTCTTGGTCGCGGTCGAGGTCATTTGGTCGCGGATCAGCGTGCCCCACCGCTCAGCTTCCCCGCCCGCGCCGAGCAAGGCGCGCAGGAACTCCCCGGGGGACCGGGACAGCGCCCAGTAGTGCACCAGGTCCATCGTGGCCCGCCGCAGCGCCGCGACGTGCAGCAGCGTCTGCAGCCACAGCTCAGTCGCGGCGGCCCAGAAGTCCTCCCCCTCGCCCTTGAACGCGGCCATCGCGGACACCGGCTGGGCGCGGCGGATCGCCGTGGCCGGGTCGGTGCACCCGTCCAGCACGTCCCACCGCATGGTCGAGGGCGCCGCGGCCAGCCGCTGCGGGTTGAACACGTACACCGGCCCGCAGCTCGCACGGGCCGCTGCGGTCAGCTCGTACAGGTCCCCGCGGGTGCTGGTGACCACCGCCGGGCCCGGATGGCGGGCGATGATCTCGGCCAGCGTCCCGGTCTTACCGGCCCGCGGCGGCGCTATATACAGAACGTGCTCCTCCACCGGTACCCGCAGTGCGTGCCCGTAGTGGGCGCGGGCCACCAGCACCGAGGTCAGCGACGGCCGCAGTAGCCGCTCGCGGCGGAACAGGGACGGGCGGGACCGGCGGGCACGTCGGGCCGCGGCCAGCCTCCCCCACCGCAGCCACAGCTCGAACACCGTCGCGTGGCCGGGACCGGGGTGCAGCCGTAGCCGCGCCCGCAGCCGCATGACCCGTACCCGATGCCGGGGCAATTGCCGCCTCGGCCGGACCGCCCACACGACGAACAGGACGACGATGACCCCGGCGGCGATGGCGGCCAGGGTGGGCCGACCCAGCCGGGCCAGCCATCGCGCCCCGGCCAGCACGGCGATCGCGGCGACGATCACCAGAGCCGCGTCGGGACCGGCCTTCCCCGGCTCCCCGGCCCGCCGGTCAGTCATCGCTCTCTCCCTCCTTCTTGTCTGGCGTGCTCTGGTTCTGGGGGGAGGCGGCCTGCAGGCCGCGGACATACCGGACCAGCTCGCGACGGGCCGTCCCGGGGCTGTAACCGATCTCGGCGGCCACCGAGCTGGCCAGCTGGGACACCTCGGCCAGCGGCACCAACGCCAGGTCGCGGCGCTGCCCGGCCAGCTCGATCATCTGGTCCCGTTTCGTGGCGCGACCACCGCGCGAACCCGGCGGCCGGGCTTCTCGCCGTACCCAGGCGCTTGTCCGGGACGGCCGGTGCGCGGCGCGGAGGTCTGCGACCAGCTGGTCGCGTTCGGCCTGCAGCCTGGCGGTCGCATCCTCCAGGGCGGCGATCCGAGCGGCGGCGGAATCCCGCACGTGCCCGACGAGACGGGCAGCGTCCTCGCGCACCTGCTGGAGCTCAGTCCGCAGCCGATCGGCCTGCTGTTCGGCCCATGCGCGCAGGTCGCCGCGTTCCCGGGCGGCGTCGGCGAGGGCTTGCGTGATGAGCTGGCTCGCATCGGCTCGTGTCCGGTCGAGCTCAGCCCGGATCCCTGTCTCCGCGGCGCGTGCCCGCGTCGCCTCGTCGCGGGCCTGCCGCGCCGTGGCCGCGGCTTCCTCGAGATCCTCGTCATGCTCGCGTGCGGCCAGAGCCATCCGCTGGTCGGCGTCCTGCCGGGCCAACTCCACCTCGGCCAGGTGCCCGGGACGCAGGCCCGGGGCGACCGGGCAGTCCGTGATGACCCAGGACCGGAAACCGGTCAGGGTCGACCGGGGAGCCAGCGACAGCCGCAGCAGCCACAGCGCCAGGCCCGCGACGGCGGCCAGCGGTGTCAGGCCGTCATCGGCCAGGGCGTCGCCCTGGCGCCGGGCCCGGGCCAGCACCCACGCGCGAACCACCCCGATCAGCGTGTCCGACGCGACGGCGTAGACCGCCGCGGGCATCACCCAGATCGCCAGGTACCGCCAGCCGCGCCCGGCCGCCAGCGCGTTCATGCCGAGCGAGATCCCGATGCACGCGGCGTTCAGCGCCCGGGAGCGCAGCGCCCGCTTGCCGTGCAGGGCCAGCGCCACGCCGAGCGCGGCGAAGATGACCGCGCCCACGTCCGGGATGCCGGCCTCCAGCGCGGCCACCACCGGGAACGGCTTGGCCGCGCGGACCATCGCGTACTGGGCGTCCCAGCTCACCGCAGCCGCGGCCGCGGCCAGCACGCCGAGCGCGACGGCGGCGCCCCGCAGCCACCACCCGGCCTGCCCCGGTCCCGGCCCGCCCGCGCCCGGGGTGACGTTGACGACCCGGACTCCGTCCCGCCCGGGCACGGCAGAGAAGTCAGCCTCGGTCACCCCGAACGGCTCCCAGCGCCCCGCGCGATCCCTAGCAGCCGCTGCCATCGCCCGCCCCTTCGCCCGGGACCAGCGAGACAGCCGGGCCGCCGCGGGTCACCAGCACCGGGCCATCAGGGCCCAGGCGCAGGTCCGGCAAGACCCCCGCGGCAGCCGCTTCCGCAGCCGGGAGCGTGAGCTGCATCCGGATCTCTTCCAGGCTGGGCAGCGCTTCATCCAGTGCGTCGTTGACCATCGCCGACATGCTGCGCGAGCGCACGCTGGCGGCCAGCCGCAGCCGCCGCGCCACCTGCGCGGCAACCCGCGGCGTGATCTTCACCGTCAGTTCCATCCGCGTCCCTTTCCGGCTCCCCGCGCCGCCGGGGCGGCACGGCGCCTTCCCGGCAAGCCGACTATACACCATCCTGACGGTGATGCAGATCATTAAATGACCGGAAGGGCTTCCATTTCCGGCGACAGGGCGTCTAAGCTCAGGATGCTGAACAGTGATGCAGTGCGCCGCATGGAGGGCAGATGAGTAACGGGACCACCGAGCTGGACCGGCCGATCCCGCTGTACATGCAGGTCGTCCGGCAGCTGCGTGCCCAGATCGCGGCCGGCGAGCTCAACGACGGCGACACGCTCCCTTCCCAGCGGCAGATGATGGCCCGCTGGCGCATTTCCATGCAGACCGCCAGCAAGGTCATCGGCGCGCTGAAAACCGAAGGGCTCGCCATCCCCAGCATCGGCCGCGACACCATCGTCGCGCCCGGCGCCGCCGCCCGTATCGCCGCCGCCTCCGTCGGCACCGCCGCCACCACCGTCGGCCCCGCGCCCGAGGCCGGGGACCGCGTCACCGCCGTCACCGCCACCCGGGCCGCTGCCCCCGCCCAGATCGCAGCCATCCTCGGAATCCCGTCCGGGCGCCGCGCGCTGCGCCGCACTGAAACCCGCAGCGCCGACGGCCAGCCAGCCTCCATCACCACCGCCTGGTACCCCCCCGCCATCGCCGACGCGGCGCCCCGCCTCGGCGAGTCCCAGCCCCTGCCCGCCGGGACTCTGGCCTACATCACCGAGGTGGCCGGCGCCCGCCCCGCCCGTGCCCTGGAAGAACACGCCGCCGCGGCCGCCGGCGACGACACCGCCGCCACGCTCGGCATCACCCCCGGCACGCCCGTGCTGATCACCCGCGCCCGGCACCACACCGCCGACGGCAAGCTCATCCAGTACGCCGAGACCATCACCCCCGCCGGGCACTGGCACACCCGCGCCTACACCATCACCGGGAACTGACAGCCACCTAGGGGCGCCACCTGCCCGGCGCTGCTAATGCCGTCGGTGCCGCCAGCTCGCGCCTGGCGGTAACAGGCCGTGCCTACTTCCCGGTGGCCGCCCTGAATCTCGCGACCACCTCGGCCGGCACGCGGCCGCGGTCCTTGACCTCGATACCCTGCGCCCTGGCCCACTCCCGGACCTCGGTGGTGTCCAGGCCGCTGGCACCGGCGCGCCGCCCGCCCCGGCCCGGCCGCCCGGCAGCCGGGCTCCGGCGGGCGGCGCCGATGAACGGCGCCAGCGCCCGGCGGAGCGCCCCGGCATGCTCCGCGCTCAGGTCGATCTCGTACTCGACGCCATCCAGGCCGAAACGGACGGTGCCCTCCGCCTCACTGCCATCGAGATCATCAACGAGCAAGACCTGTATCTTCTGGGCCACCGGCGCTCCACCTCCCTCGCTGAATGGCCTCCCAGCGTAAACCCACTCTAGCCAAAACGATCTTGCCCCCGCACGACCAATGCCGTTGAGCGGCCTACCGCCTCGCTTCAATCCCCGGCTGGCAGTTACCCCCGCGATCCGCCCGTTGCAGCAGGCGGATGGTTCTATCCGGCGGACCAAGACAGGAGCATCAGCCCGTCCGGCCAGGGCATCCCGCCCGGGGCAGGTCCGTGACACCATAGATCCGGACTCACCGCCGGGCGGACTGCGGCCGCGGAGCTTCCCGCGGCAGGCTCAGAGACCGTCACCCGCCCGGCATACAGCGGCCGTCGGCGCGGCTTGCCCGGCCAGTCAGCGTGGCACTGGCGCGTCCTGGAGCCTGATTCCCGCCACCGCGTGCCAGGCATCGGTCTCGACCCGGCCGGCACCGGCCAGCGCCGTCGCCGCGACCAGCGCAGCGTCGCGTGTACCCGGCCAGTATCAAGCCCCGACAGGCCCCCGAGCAGCGGCCGGGGGCCGCCGGGCGGTTCGCCCGCGGTGCCACGATCAAGGAGATCGCGCACGACCTGCGGGTCATCGAAGGGTCGGTGCGGCGGTAGCTCAGGACCTGGCGCGACGGCGGGGCCGAGGCGCTCAGATCGAAGGGCCCGGTGCCGCGGGAGCGGCTGAGCCCGCCGCAGTGGGCCCGGCTGGAGCTGGAACTGAAGAAGGGCCCGCTGGCGCACGGTGCGCCAGAACGGGACGTCAACGATCAGCTCCCCGAGCGGCGGCAGGTCGCCTGCAGAGCCGGGAGTCAGGGCTTCCACGCTCGGTCCTGTTGCTCCAGGTCCGCGCGCAGCGCGGCCATGGCCCGCGCGGTATGGCTTTTCACCGCGCCGCGACTGATGCCCATCGCCGCCGCGACCTCGGCTTCGGAGAAGTCCGCGTAGTACCGCAGCACGATCGCCTCGCGCTGCCGGCCGGGCAGCCTGCGCAGCGCCCCGACCACCGCGGACCGCTCCAGCCGCACCAGCGCGCCGTACTCGGCGCTGGGGTTGTCGGGCGGCGGGTTCGGCAGGTGCTTGTCCACCACGGCCCGGTGCCGCAGCACCGACCGGGACCGGTTCAGTACCGCGTGCCGCAGGTAGGCCAGCCCGCTCTCCGCGTTCCGCAGCCGCTGCCAGCTCTCATGCATCGCCACGAACGAGTCCTGCACGACGTCTTCCGCGGTGGGGACGTCCCGCACCAGCATCACCGCCAGGCGCACCAGCGCCCGGTAATGCAGCGAGTACAGCTCGGTGACCGCCCAGTCCGCGCTTCGCCCCTTGCGTGCCGCGCCAGGCGCTTTGAACACGGCGGGCACGATGGCATCACTTGCTACCGGTGTATCAGTCACATCGGCTGGCGCGCCGTGCGGGTGCGGTTGGACGTCATGATGCTTACTTCGGCTGTTCATGGCGGCAGGAGCTGGTGGCTGTGGGGCCGTTGCTGTACTTCTGTGCTGTACCGATACGGGCCTCTGCCAGTTGGATGCCGGTACCCAGCAGACGCTGCCGGGTACCGGCGTCTCAGTGTGGCGGGGCGGGCAGCGTGATTACTTGCTGTCTGCCTCGACCAGGCGCTCCACGAGCTCGTCGACGTTGCCCGTCTTGGGCAGGTTGCGCTGGTCCAGCCGGTCGCTGAGCTCGGCTTTGGTCAGGCCCTCGTAACGCTCCCGGGCCTTGTCACGGGCGTGCCTGGCCTGCTCGCGCTCGGCCTGGCGAGCTTCGCGGGCCAGCTCCTTTTCGGCCTGCTCGGCCTGCCCGGCCTGCTCGCGGGCGGCCTGCCCGGCCTGGCCGGCCTGCTCGTGCACGAAGTCACGGGCCGACTCGGCCTGCTCGCGGACCAGGCCGCCGGCGGACTCGGCCTGCTCGCGGACGGCACCGGACAGGATGCCCGCCGCCTCCGCCCACTTGAGGGTGAGGTCACGGTTGATGTCCACCGTCCGCTGCACGAACTCGAAGTAGCCCTGCGTCCAGAAGTCGGCGATCTTCTCGACCGTGCCGGCCGACTGGCTCGCCGCAGCGCGGTAGCGCTGGGTGGTGCTGGTCATATGTGCTCCTTCGTGATGTCTGAATTCAGTGGCTCCGAATGCGTCGGATACCTCCTACAGGCCGCCCTAAACCACTACCTGTCGCGATCATGTAGGCGCACCGCGCGTGATCAGGCCGGCCCAGACCCCGGCCCTTCAATTTCTGTAAGCGTCAACATGGCGGCCTAGGTGCATCGACCGGGACGAGAGTGGCTATCACCTCCGTACTGGATACTCAGCCATCTGGAAGACCGATGACGGGCCCTGAACACTATGCCGAGGCCGAACGCCTGCTGGCCCTCGCCGACCGCCACACCAGACCTTTCACCCTCATGGCATCCAGGTTCACCCAAAGCGCGCATCTGGCTGACCGCCAGGCCCCGATTCCTGATCTTCCCGGCGCGGTCACAATCGCATCCGAGAGACGGCGGGCGGTCCCTGCTTACGAGTAAGCCGTGACCGGGATGCTCGGGGAGTCTGGGAGCGGCGAGGCCTGCCGGGCATCGGCGATCCTGGCTCGCGCCCAGCGGCGGGATGTGCGCCCGAACATCTGGGCGAGCCGGCGTTCCGACAGCGGGTTGCCGGCCTGCACGCTGAGCCGGTACGCGGCCACCGCCGCGTCATTGCCGGCGCTGGCCTCAAGCGCCTCATCGTCACGCCGCCCGCTGGCGGGGATGGGCGACGGCCCGGCGCCCTGACCCGCGGGCCGCCACGCCGGATCTGCTGTGCCGCGCTGGTTCCCTGCGGGGCGCTCGCCGTCAGCGGCTGAGGCCGGGACAGGACGCCGCGCAGCAGCGGCGGGCCGCACCAGTGCCGAGGGGGGCTGCCGACGGCCCGCGGGCTGCCGTCCCGCAGGTGCGGATGAGCCAGACCAGGAGTTCGTATGAGCCCACCAGGCTGACCGCCGGCCAGGCCGCGACCACCGCCCCGACGGGACCGTGGGACCAGCCCTGGGCCATGTTCGCCGTGAGGGTAGCGGCGATTCCCAGCGCGAGCAGCCAGCGGGCCAGGGAGGGTACCGGCACCCGGTGCCGGGCGGCGTACAGCACCACCATCGAACTGGCGTAGACCAGGCCGTCGATCGTGGCTGGCTCGAGCCGGGCGGTGATCCCGGTCGCGCCGTGGGCCCGGACGACCGCGTAGGCGTGCCCGTAGGAGACGTACGCCGCGATGCCCGCCACGGCGAGCACGGCCGCCGCGGTGGACAGGCGGATGGCGCGGTCGATGCCGCTCGTCAGGGGTGCGGGCGGGTCATCATCGGCCAGTGGGTAGCCGTCGGCGCTGAACCCGCCGCGGACTGCTTTGGCAAACTCGTCCTGCTCGTTAGCAGTGCGTATCGAACAGAGATCGTGCCGGGCGAA
>WNGL01004671.1_pt1 | contig 18146 bp, 10 predicted proteins | sample 5400591 | NCBI WGS metagenome assembly WNGL01 (sample SAMN13153377, study PRJNA577476) | soil metagenome | isolation source: 80 cm soil or saprolite under Garry oak tree replicate 1 | place: USA:California | collected 2016-06-15 | reverse complement strand
CGGCCCCGGACGGCCTCTCGCAGCAGACCCCGATGACGTACTACGGAACGGCAGCCTGGGAAGGTTATCTCGTGCAGCCCGCCAGCGGGATCGTCCGGCTTCCCGATACCCATTGTGCTCTCCAGGCGACGGGCGCCGGAATCGTGGCCGTGATCGACAGTGGCATCGACGCCGGCCATCCCGTGCTGGAGCCGCTGCTGACCGACGGGTGGGACTTCACTCGGGATGTGGCCGGCGGCGACGAGATGGCGGATCTTCAGGGCGTGGTCCCCGTGCCCGATGGAGTCTACCGGGTGAACCAGTCCTCGGTCGCCGTGCTGGACCAGGCCTCCGTGGCCCTCCTGGACGACCAGGCCCACGTCGCCTTTGGGCACGGCACCATGGTGGCGGGGATCGTCCACCTCGTCGCTCCCACGGCGCAGATCATGCCCTTGAAGGCGTTCCACGCCGACGGGCAGGGCTACACCTCCGACATCATCCGGGCCATCTACTACGCCACGTGGAAAGGGGCCAAGGTCCTCAACATGAGCTTCAGTTCCCCCACCGCTTCGCAAGAGATGACGCGCGCCCTGGACTTCGCCACGAACCAGGGGGGGCTCATCGCGGTGGCCTCCGTCGGCAACGACGGCAGCACGTCCCTCGTCTACCCGGCGGCCTTCGACAACGTGATGGGCGTCGCTTCGACCAGCAACGACGACACCCGCTCGTCCTTCTCGAACTACGGGGCCGCACAGGTGTGGAGCAGCTATGCGGCCGGGTGGGGGACGTCCTTCAGCACGCCGTTCGTCTCCGGAGCGGCGGCCCTCCTGGTCGGCATGGAGGCAACCGCCGACTACTCCCAGGTGTCACAAGCGGTTTCCCACGCGAACCCGCTCACCAGCGATCTGGGCTACGGCCGCCTGGACCTCTATCAGGCGGTCCTGGCCGGGCGCACCCTTTGGCCGGGCGCCCCCCCGAGCCCCGTCCCGGGGACCTGTTCCTCCCTCGGCGTCGACTGGTCGCCGGCCCCGTGAGGACTTCCCGTGCGCTACCCTACGCACGGGAGGTCCCTCATGCGCCGAGTCGGACGTGCCGCGTCCCTGGCCCTGGGCCTCGCGACGGCCGCGTCCGCCGAGTCGCCCGTCCTGCGGTACATCCCGAAGCACGAAGAGCTGAAATACACCTTCGGGGGCGTGGCGCCCACGCACCGGATCAAGCCCGGCACCCGGATCGTCTCTTGGACCGAGGACTGCTTCGACGGCGCTCTGAGCAAGCCCGGGCAGAAGCCGAGCGAGGTGCTGGTACCGGGGCGCGACAATCCCCAGACCGGCCCCTTCTACGTGGAAGGGGCGGAGCCGGGCGACACCCTGGTGGTGCGCCTCCTGAAGCTCGAGCCCGCGCGCGACTACGGGGTCTCCGTCGCCTCCCCCGGCTTCGGCGCCTTGAAGGGCACCGACAAGACGGCCATGCTGGGTCCGGACCTGCCGGAGACGGTCTGGTTCTACGCGGTCGACCGCGCGAAGGGCGTGGCGCGCACGCGCTCGCAGGACGCGAAGCTCTCGTGGGAAGTGCCCCTCGCCCCGTTTCTCGGCTGTCTGGGGGTGGCGCCGGCCTACGGAGAAGCGCGCTCCACGGTGGTTCCCGACAGCTTCGGCGGCAACATGGACTGTCCGGAGGTGCGCGCCGGCAACACGGTCTACCTCGGCGTGCGAGTGCCGGGCGCGCTCCTGTCCTTCGGGGACGGCCACTACGCGATGGGGGACGGGGAGATCATGGGCACCGCGATCGAAAGCGCCGTGAGACCCCGTGGCCGCGCATCGAGAACGCCGAGTGGATGATGTCGCTCGGGGCGGCGCGCCCCCTCGAAGACGCGGCGCGGATCGCCTTCAAGGACATGATCCGGTGGGTGCAGGAGAAGACCGGGCTGGGGGAGATGGACGCCTACGAGTTCGTGTCGCAGAGCGCGCGGGCGCCCGTGGTGGAGATCGTCGATCCCGAGTACACCGTCCTCGTCAAGATCCCGAAGGGCCGCCTGCCCACGCCTTCCCGCTGAGGGGCGACCGTTCCGTCGCAAACTCGAGGGTGCCGACCATGAGAAGGCAGCTTGCCTGCCTGTTGTGTGTAGCCTGCGCGGTGGGGGTGGCGGCCGGCGAACGGGAGGCGGAGGCGCCGAGATCCCTGGGCGGCTTCGACATCAAGAACCTCGACCCCTCCACCGACCCTTGCGTGGACTTCTACCAGTTCGCCTGCGGCGGTTGGCGAAGAGCGAACCCGATCCCGCCCGACCAGACGCGCTGGGGCCGGTTCAACGAGCTGGCCGAGCGGAACCGCAACGTCCTCCACGACATGCTGGAGCAGGTGAAGGACGCCAGGCCTGGCCGCTCGCCGATCGAAGCCAAGGTGGGCGACTACTATGCGGCCTGCATGGACGAGGCGGGCATCGAGAAGCAGGGGACGAGGCCCCTCGAGCCGGTCCTCGCCCGCGTGGAAGCCGTCGAGTCGAAGGCCGACTTCTTCCGGCGGCTGGGAGACCACGAGGCCCACGCGCTCCCCGGGCTCTTCCGCTTCGGTTCCGCCCCCGACATGCACGACTCCCGGCGGACCGTCGCCAGCCTGGGCCAGGGCGGCCTGGGCCTGCCCGACCGGGACGATTACCTGAAGGACGACGCCAAGTCGAAGGAGAAGCGCGAGAGGTACGTCGAGCACGTGAGCCGCCTGCTCGGACTGGCGGGCGAGAGCGCCGCCAAGGCGGCCGCCGACGCGCAGACCGTGCTGCGCGTCGAGACCGCCCTGGCCAGCGCCCACCTTGACCGCGTCGCCCTGCGCGACCCCCGGAACCGCGACAACCCCATGACGGTGGGCGAGCTCGAGCAGCTCGCCCCGGGCTTCGACTGGAGCGCCTTCCTCGCCGCGACCGGTGCGCCCCGGTTCGCCCGTCTGAACCTGACCAGCCGGAAGTATTTCAAGGAGGCGAGCTCGCTGGTCGACGCTACTCCGGTGCAGGACTGGAAGACCTACCTCAGGTGGCACGTGGTGCGGGCCGTCGCTCCCTACCTGGGCTCCGCGTTCGTGAAGGAGGACTTCCGCTTCAACCGCGAGTACCTGAACGGGGCCCGGGAAATGGAGCCGCGCTGGAAGCGGTGCGTGCAGGCGACCGACCGCGCCCTGGGCGACGCCCTGGGCCGGCTCTACGTGGAAAAGACCTTCGGCCCCGAAGGCAAGGCGCGCATGCGGCAGATGATCGAAGCCATCACGGCGGCCCTGCGCGAGGACATCGAGGGCCTGCCCTGGATGACCCCGGTGACGAAGAAGAGGGCGCTGGCCAAGCTCCGGGCCTTCAGCACGAGCAAGGTGGGCTACCCCGAGGAGTGGAAGGACTACCGCACGGTCGAGGTGAGGCGCGACGACTACTTCGGCAACTCCCGTCGCGCGGAGGTGTTCGAAGTCGGGCGGTCATATGAGCGGATCGACAGGCCGACGGACCGCACGCTCTGGGGCATGACACCCCCCACCGTGAACGCCTACTACAACGCCGCGAACAACGAGATCGTCTTCCCGGCCGGCATCCTCCAGCCGCCCTTCTTCGATCGGAGCATGGACGACGCGGTGAACTTCGGCGGGATCGGGGTGGTGATCGGGCACGAGTACACCCACGGCTTCGACGATCAGGGGAGCAAGTTCGACCCCGAGGGCAACCTCGAGAACTGGTGGACCCCGGACGACCTCAAGGCCTTCCAGGAGCGTACGGACTGCATGGCCAAGGAGTACGAGGGCTTCGTGAGCGTCAAGGACCCCGTGAACGGCGACGTCCACCTGAACGGCCGGCTCACCCTGGGGGAGAACACCGCCGACAACGGCGGCCTGCGGGTCGCCTACCGGGCCCTCCTGAAGACCCTCGAGGGCAAGAAGCGCGCGCGGGTCGACGGGTACACCGAGGAGCAGCGCTTCTTCCTCGGCTTCGCCAACGTGTGGTGCCAGAACGTGACCGAGCAGGCGGCCCGCCAGCTCGCGCAGACCGACCCGCATTCGCCCGGCGAGTTCCGGGTCGTGGGCAGCGTGGGCAACATGGAGGAGTTCCGGGAGGCGTTCGGCTGCAAGGCCGGCCAGGCGATGGTGCGGGAGAACGCGTGCCGCGCCTGGTGAGCTGATCGGGCTCCCTACTCCTCCCCCCGCACGCGCCCCCGGCCGGCCTTGACCGCGGCGTCGCGCCGCTTCCCGACGAGCCGCCGCTCGCGAGCCGCCGCGGTGGCCCGCGTCGGCCGGCGCGGCCGCGGTGCGACCAGGCTGCGGGCGAGCAGTGCCCAGACCTTCTGGCGGGCGTCCTCGAGGTTGCGGTACTGGTCGCGGGTGCGCTGGCTGCTCACGAGCAGGAAGCCGCGGGCGTCGAGCCGGCCCGCGGCGAGGGCAAGGAGCCGGGCCCGTGCGCCATGGGGGAGGCCGATGACCCTCGCGAGGTCCACGCGCAGCTCGATCTTCGACGCGACCTTGTTCACGTTCTGGCCGCCGGGCCCGGACGAGCGGACCGCGCTGACCTCGATGGCGGAGGCGGGCACGGTCACGCCGGGGGCGATGGAAATCGGCTCGGGCACCTAGCCCTTCGACCGACGGCGCTTGTCGGGGCGAACCTTTCGCGTCTCACTCCGGTGACCCCGGCGGTTCTCCTTGGCGAGGGCCTTCCTCTTCGCCACCGACGAGGTGATCTGCTTCCACTTACCGTTCTTGAAGACGATCTGGTATCCGCCGGCGAGGATCTGGAACGGCTTCGTCACCCTCCCCTGGTAGTCGAACTTCGTGGAGTTCGGCTTTCGGAAGATCTCGAAGTAGGAGGGGAAGATGAAGTCCGTCATGTCGAAGCCGTCTACCTTGAAGGAAAGCGCTTCTGCCTCCACGGGGTCAGCGGCCTCGTAAGCGTAGGCGGCCTTCGGATCGGGACCTGTCGTGAGCAGGTTGATGGCCGGGTCCACGAGCATCTCCACGAGCTCGTGGGACGCGGCGACCGTCAAGGACGCGCCGTCCTGCGAAATCGTCTGGACGAACACCTTGGACAGAGGGAATCCCTCGGGCGTCAAGTCGTGGTACGCCAGCGCATTCGGGGCATCCGCGACATCGAGGAAGACGAACCCCCACGCGCCTTTCTTGAATCCGTCCGTCCGGACGAGGCGGGCCGGGGTCCCCCAGACGGGAACCACGCAGTCGGTCACGAACTTCTGCAGCGCGGTGACGAGGGCAGCGAGATCGACGCCCAGTGGGGTCTCCGCATCGTTGAACACGGCGATCTCGGGTATCTGCCCCTGGTCGAACGCAGCAAACCTCGGGCCTTCGCTCATGACGTAGATCTCCTTTCACTATTGCGTCCGCCGGACGATGGAGGGATCTGCAGGGTGCATTAGCGTACCCAGGCGATCACTTGTCAAGCACAAAATGACCGTTTCAACCTTTGATCTGTGGCGGAACTTGCCAAGGGCCCGGAGATCAGCGACTCGCCGTGGCGAACGAGGCCCTGCGCCGCCTCTACGCCGGCGCCGCCGCGGCGCGGTCATCCTGGTCGCTGGCTGACCCCCTCGCCATGGACGGGGCGGTCCGAAGCGGCTATCCTCCTCCGGTTTGCTTCCACGGGGAGACTTCATGACCAAACGACGCAGGTGGGCGCTGGCGGCGTGCCTGGTCGCGGGCGCGGCCTACGCGGGGGGCCGGACCCTTCGGGCCGACGAGGACGAGGGGAAGAAGAAGGGCGGGCCGAAGGAGTTCTCGGCGCTCAAATACCGGCTGGTGGGGCCACCCGCGGGCGGGCGGGTCGCACGCGCCACCGGCGTCCCCGGCGATCCCCTCACCTACTACGCGGCTACCGCCTCGGGTGGCGTCTGGAAGTCCACCGACGGAGGAGTGCTCTGGAAGCCGGTGTTCGACGACCAGCCCGTCGCCTCGATCGGCTCGATCGCGGTCGCCCCCTCCGACCCGAGCGTCGTCTACGTGGGCACGGGCGAGGCCAACATCCGCGGCAACGTGGCTCAGGGCCAAGGCATCTACAAGTCGGGCGACGCGGGCAAGACCTGGACGCGGGTCTGGGCCCAGGACGGCCAGATCGGCACCATGGTCGTCCACCCTCGCAACCCCGACGTCGCCTTCGCGGCCGTGCTAGGCAAGGCGTTCGGCCCGAATGCCGAGCGCGGCGTCTATCGCACGAAGGACGGGGGCAAGACCTGGCAGAAGGTGCTCTACAAGGACCCGGACACCGGCGCCTCGGACGTGTCCATGGACCCGCAGAACCCGAGCGTCCTCTTCGCCGGCCTCTGGCAGGCCCGGCGGCGTCCCTGGGAGCTCACGAGCGGAGGGTCCGGAAGCGGGCTCTACGTCTCCCGCGACGGCGGCGACACCTGGACCCAGGTCAAGGACAAGAACCTGCCCGAGGGGATCTGGGGCAAGGTCGGGGTGGGGGTGGCCCCCTCCGACCCGCGGCGGGTCTACGCTCTCATCGAGGCGGAGAAGGGCGGCCTCTTCCGCTCCGACGACGGAGGCGAGACCTGGGCCCTGGCCAGCCCGGCCCACGCCCTGCGCCAGCGGGCCTGGTACTACTCCACCCTCACCATCGATCCCTCGAACCCCGACGTGGTCTGGTTCCCGCAGGTGCCGATGCTGAAGACCACGGACGCCGGCAAGACGATCAAGCGCGTGAAGGGGCTGCACCACGGCGACCACCACGACGCCTGGATCGACCCCCAGAACCCGAAGCGCATGATCACCGCCAACGACGGCGGCGTGGACCTGACCGTGAACGGCGGCGAGACCTGGTACGCGCCGCCCCTGCCGATCTCGCAGTTCTATCACGTGGCGGTGGACGACCCGGTGCCGTACCGGGTGTTCGGGGCGATGCAGGACCTGGGGACGGCCGCGGGCCCGAGCAACAGCCTGTCGGAGGACGGGATCACCCTCTGGGACTGGCACGGTATCGGCGGCGGGGAGGCCGGCCACGCGGTGGCCGATCCCGACGACCCGGCCGTCTTCTACGCCGGCGAGTACCTCGGCATCTTCACTCGCTACGACCACCGCACCCGCCAGGCCCGGAACGTGAGCGCCTACCCGAACAACCTCTCCGGGCACGGCGCGGAGGACGGCCGGTACCGGTTCCAGTGGACGGCCCCGATCGCCCGGTCGCCCCACGACCCGAAGGTGGTCTACCACGGCGGCAACGTGCTCTTCCGCACGAGCGACGGCGGCCAGACCTGGACCGCGATCAGCCCCGACCTCACACGCAACGACAAGAGCAAGCAGAAGTGGTCCGGCGGGCCCATCACCGGGGACAACACGGGGGTGGAGCACTACTGCACGATCTTCGCAGTGGCGGAGTCGCCCCGGGAGAAGGGCCTGATCTGGGCGGGCTCCGACGACGGCCTCGTGCACGTCACCCGCGACGGGGGGAGCCACTGGACGAACGTCACCGCGAGCATCCCGCGCCTGCCGGAGTGGGGGACGGTGACCACCATCGAGCCGTCGCCCTTCGACGCCGGGACCGCCTACGTGGTGGTGGACGCGCACCGGATGGACGACGCGCGGCCGTACCTCTGGAAGACCGCCGACTACGGAAAGACCTGGAAGAGCCTCGTGGCCGGGCTGCCGGCCGACGTCTACCTGCACGCGGTCCGGGAAGACCCCAAGAAGCGCGGTCAGCTCTATCTCGGAACGGAGCGCGGGGTGTCCTTCTCCCCCGACGACGGGGCCACCTGGCGCGAGCTGAAGCTGAACCTGCCCACGGTCGCCGTGCACGACCTGGTGGTGAAGGCGGACGACCTCGTGGTGGGGACCCACGGCCGGTCGATCTGGATCCTGGACGACCTGACGGCGGTCCGCGAGTGGTCCCCCGCGGTGGCGGAGAAGCCGGACCACCTCTTCTCGATCCAGCCCGCCATCCGCTGGCGGATCGCGGAGGCGTTGACGAACCACGTGAAGGGTCCCGGCGAGAACCCGCCGGTGGGAGCGGTGATCCAGTACGCGCTCAAGGCCAAGCCCAAGACCGACGTCACCCTCGAGATCCAGGACGGAGGGGGCCAGACCATCCGCACCCTCAGCAGCAAGAAGCAGGAGCCGGAAGAGCCGGAGGACGCCCCCGATGCGGGCGAGAGGGACAAGCCGACCCTCCTCTCCCTCGATCCGGGCGTGCAGCGCGTCGTGTGGGACCTCCGGTACGAGGGGGCCAACTGGATCCGCAAGGCCAGGGTCGACTCGGGCAACCCGAAGAAGGGCCCGCTGGCCCTGCCGGGGCGCTTCACCGCCAAGCTGACCGTGGACGGGGAGACCCTCTCCGCACCCCTCGAAGTGAGGCCCGACCCGCGGGGGAAGGTCCCTCCGGGCGACCTCGAGGAGCAGTTTCGGTTCGCCGTCAGCCTGCGCGACGAGGTGAGCCGGCTGACCGGCATCGTGAACCAGGTCCGTTCCGTGCGGGACCAGCTCCGCTCGGCGAAGGAGCGGCTGGCCACCGATGCGCAGGCGGCGCCCCTCCTCAAGCTGGGGGAGGATCTCGTCCGGAAGTGCGACGCCCTGGAGGACCGGTTGCACAACCCTTCGGCCGAGGTCACCTACGACATCCTCGCCATGAGGGGCGGGACCCGGCTCTATTCGAAGCTCGTCCCCCTCTACACCTGGGCCGACCAGGGCGACGGGCGGCCCACCGCGGCCATGCGCGAGGTCTACGCCGAGCACGCCCGGGAGTTGAAGCAGCTCGAGGACGAGTGGAAGGAGCTGCTCGGGAAGGACCTCGCGGCGATCAACGAGCAGGCGAAGTCCCTCGCGATCCCGTTCGTCACCGTGGAAACGGGCAAGCCGGCGCCTTGAAGAACCAGCCTCCTCGTGGATGTCGTCAAGGCACGGACGGCTCGATGCGGAGGACCTCGCCCACCCCGACGCGAGTGCCACGGTTGGAGATGTAGAGCGCGCCGTCGGGGCCGATGGCAATCGCCGTCGGCGTGTCGAGCACGACGCCAGTGTCCACGAGCTGACGGTCGGGGCAGCTATGGTCGAGAGAGTCCGGAGGGGGCGGGGTGACGTGCCAGAGGACGCCGGGACCGGGATCGGTGGGGGTGGGCCTCGCGTAGATCTGGAGGACGTAGAGGCTTCCATCGGCGTCGAACGCGATATCGATGATCCGGTTGAAACCCGTGCAGAACACCTGCACGCCCTCGCCCGGCACGACCCGGTAGATCTTGGCATCCCCCGGCGGGGGGAGCGGAGCGCCGAACCCGGTGAACTCGCTGACGTAGTACGCACCGTCGGGGCCGACCGCGACCGACGTCGGCACCGAGTCCGTGGATCGTCCGGGCCGGGACGGGAAGACGCCAAGCAAGGAGACCTCGCCGTGCTCGTCGACGTCCAGGAGCGCGTTTGCGCCCGCGTCGACGACCACGGAATGCCCGGGCAGCGCCAGGAGGCCGTAAGGGTCGCTCTCCAATCTGCTGGAGTCCGGATTGTGCATCGTCTCGTAGGCCGCAACGTCGACGGCGAAGCTCCACTCGTCGGTGCGGGACTGAGTCGACGGGGCCATCAGGGTCGACGCGGGAACGTCGACGAGCCAGCCCAGGCCCGGTCGGCCCAGCGTCACGCGGCTCGCGGGGTCTGCCTCGAGCCCGATCGTCACGCGGGCATTACCCAGTCCAAGCATCGAGATGTCGTGCGGCCCGCGCGCCTGCGCACCTTGGGGAAACGAGATCGAGGGCAGGCCGGTCGCAACCCGGTCCTGGTGCCCATGCCAATAGCGGCTCACCGCGCCGGTCAGGCCGTAGCAGTTCAGTCCCATCGTGCCGGGACAGGGCGCCCCGCCGCGCCCCGCCTCGGCCACGAAAAGGGCGCCGTTCGGAGCGAAGACGAGGCCGCGCGGGTTGTCGAGATTGCTCATCACCACGGTAACGGCCGGTTGGGCTCCGGCCACGCCCGCGATGATCAGCGCGGCGAACACGAGTGCGGCCACGATGGGCAAACGAACGATCGAGCGGGAGTGCTTCACGGTCATCCCTTTCATGACGTGTCGACCATGGAATCCGACCGAGCGAATGGCACATCGCCTTGGGCTCGGCAGTTGGTGGATCGCAATGTGGCCGGGTGCAGCAGAGACGTCAATGGTTGCCGGTTGATCGCTTGGTGGAATGTGTCAGGCCGGACAACTCATTCCTGACGAGCTACTTGCGGCGCTGGCTGGCCGGTCGAGGCTTGCCCCGATGGGCGAGGTGGCGCAGACTCTGGCCGGAGGGAGACCCGGCCGCCCATGGCATCGCTCAGCGAGGGCAATCGAGTCGTCCGCTTCGGAGCGTTCGAGCTCGACGTCCAATCGGGCGAGCTCCGCAAGCAGGGCCTCCGGACCCGGCTGACCCCGCAATCCTTCCAGGTCCTCCTGCTGCTGCTGGAGCGGCGCGGCGAAGTGGTGACGCGCGACGCGCTCCGCCAGAAGCTCTGGCCCGCCGACACCTTCGTCGATTTCGACATGGGACTCAGCAGCGCGGTCAAGAAGCTGCGGGAGGCCCTGGGAGACTCGGCCGAGAACCCACGCTTCGTGGAGACCCTGCCGCGGCGCGGCTATCGCTTCATCGCGGGGGGCGATGAACCGGTCACCCCCGCGTCAGGAGGTCGTCGCTCGCGGGCGTGGAGCGCGCTGCTTGCCCTGGCGGTCCTCGCGGCCGCGCTGATCGCTCTCCTTGCGAGCGGAGGGCGGGAGTGGCGGTCGCGAAGCTTCGCGACCCGAGCGGCTCCCGTCGAGATCAAGTCCATCGCGGTGTTGCCGCTCGAGAACCTCTCGGGGGACGCCTCCCAGGACTACTTCGTCGACGGCATGACCGACGCCCTCATCACCGAGCTGGCCCAGATCGGCAGGTTGCGGGTGATCTCGCGGACGTCGATGATGCGGTACCGAGCGACCAGGAAACCTCTGCCCGAAATCGCGCGCGAGCTGAACGTCGAGGCGGTGGTGGAAGGGACGGTGGTGCGCGTGGGGCCGCGGGTGCGGGTCACCGCCCAGCTCATCCATGCGCCGACCGACCGGCACTTGTGGGCCCGGAGCTACGACCGGGAATTGCGCGACGTGCTGGCCTTGCAGGAAGAGGTGGCCCGGGCCATCGCGCAGGCCGTCCAGGTGGAGGTCCGGCCCGACGAGCGCCGCCGGCTGTCCCAGGCGGCGGCCATCGATCCCGAAGCCTACGAGTCGTACCTGAAGGGCCGCTTCTACTGGAGCATGCGCGGACGGGAGAACCTGCTGAAGGCCGCGGCATATTTCCAACAGGCGATCGCGGAAGACCCCACGTACGCGTCCGCCTATTCGGGGTTGTCGGATACCTATCGCCAGTCCGACCAGGATGGCCTGGCGCCCCGCGACTGCATGCCCAAGGCGGAGGCGGCCGCCCGGAAAGCCCTGGCCCTGGACGACACCCTGGCCGAAGCGCATGCCTCGCTGGCGGGCGTGCTGTACCGCTACCGCTGGGACTGGGACGGCGCGAAACGGGAGTTCCAACGGTCCCTGGACCTGGATCCCAACTCCGCGGAAGGCCACCGCGCGTATGCCATCTATCTCCTGACGATGCGGCGCGACGAGGAAGCCCTTCCCCAGCTTCGGCGCGCCCAGGAGCTGAGCCCGCTGTCTCCGATCATCAGCATCGAGGTGGCGGTCGCGCTGATGCGGGTGGGACGTTACGACGAGGCCATTGAACAGCTCCAGAAGGCCCGCGAGCTCGAGCCCACCTCCGCCCGCGTGGACCAGACACTGGCCCTGGTGTATTCACGGCAGGGTGACCTTCGTAAAGCGATCGCCGTCTTCGAGAAGGGAACGGCCGAGGGGCGCGCGGCCGGCGGGCCCTGGCTGGGGTACCTGTACGGGACCGCCGGACGAAACGCCGAGGCACGGGCGGCGTTAGGCGCGCTCGAGGAGCGTTCGCGGCATCAATACGTCACCCCGCAGCACTTCGCGACCATCCATCTGGGTCTCGGCCACGAGAAGGAGGCCTTCGCGCTGCTGGAAAGAGCCTGCGAGCAGCGCGCCATCGAAGTGCTGGGCTTCTCGGGGCCGCTCTTTGACCGGCTGCATGACGATCCGCGGTATCGCGACCTGCTCGGCCGGATGGGGCTCGCCGAGGCGTACTTCCCCGGGCGGCGCGCCGAAGCGGCGTCGGGCCGAACCGGTCCCGCGGGGCGTTGAGGCCAGCAACCCGGTCAACGTGAAGGAGGTCTAGGCGCGAGCCGTGCTGGTTGCCGCGACGGGCAGGGGGCGGAGTCCGCGGGCCTCGCGGTAGGCGGCGAGGCCCGCGGCCAGGATGTCCACGGAGGCCTCCAGGTCTTCCCGCTTGAGCACGTAGGCGATGCGCACCTCGTCCCGGCCGAGGCCCGGGGTCGCGTAGAAACCGGCGGCGGGGGCCACCATGACGGTGGCGCCGCCGAGGCTGAAGTCCGAAAGCATCCAGGAGGCGAAGTCCTCGCTGTCGTCAACCGGCAGCCGGGCGACAAAGTAGAACGCGCCCTCGGGTTTCCGCAGGAACACACCGGGGATCCCGATCAGGCCCCGGTGGAGCACGTCGCGCCGGGCCTCGTACTCGTGGACGACGCCCTGCGCGTACTCGGGGCCGAGCTCGCGGGCCCCCACGGCCACGAGCTGGGCGAGGCCGGGAGGGGAGAGCCGGCTCTGGGCCATGCGCAGGCAGGCCAGGTAGAGGTCGCGATTGCGGGTGGCCAGGCAGCCCAGGCGGATGCCGCAGGCGCTGTACCGCTTCGACAGACTGTCCACCACCACCACGTTTTCCTCGAAGCCGGGCAGGGCGAGCGCGCTCACCAGCTTCCGCCCGTCGTACACGAACTCGCGGTAGACCTCGTCGGACACCAGGAAGAGCCCGTGTTCGCGGCAGAACGCCGCCACCGCCTGCAGCTCTTCCGGCCCGTAAACGGTGCCGGTCGGGTTGTTGGGGTTGCAGAGCAGCACCAGGCGCGTGCGCGGGGTGAGCGCGCCTTCCCAGGCCTCGCGGGCCGGCAGGTGGAAGCCGTCCTCCCCCCGGCACGTGAGGGGCCGCAGGCGCAGCCCGGCCATGGTCGCGAAAGCCTGGTAGTTCGTGTAGAAGGGCTCGACCAGCAGAACCTCGTCCCCCTCGTTCGCGCAGGCCATCAACGCGAAGAGCACGGCCTCGCTGCCCCCGGTGGTGGTGATCAGCTCGTCGGCGGAGAGCGGAATCCCGAGCCGCCGGTAATACTCGACGAAGGTCGCCAGGCACTCGGGGGTGCCGACGGAGGGCGAGTAGGCGAAGATCCGGGGCGCCTGGGCGAGCCGGCGGCGCATGGGCTCGGGAGTCTCCAGGTCGGGCTGGCCGATGTTGAGGTGATAGACGCGAACCCCGCGCGCCTTCGCCGCCTCGGCCAGGGGCATGAGCTTGCGGATGGGGGAGGCCGGCATCCGGCGGCCGCGGTCCGAGACCAAGGGGGGCATGCCCGCCTCCTTACTTCCAGCTCAGCCGGCTGGCGCCGGTCTCGTCCCGGTCGGTGGTCACCACCGCGTCCAGGCTCCAGGAGACGATGCCCTGCGGCCACTGGCCCGCCACTTCCCCGAGCAGCGCGCGCTGCTGCGGAGCCACCTCGCGCGTGGCCGGCATGATCGAGGCGAGAGTGCGACTGCCGTTGACCGTGGTGGTTGCGTTCAGCGCTTTCACCCGAACCGTCTTCCGGCTCTGGTTCACGAGGTAGATGCGGACCCCGTAGGGCTCGCCTGCCTTCGCGGGGGTGGGCGCGACCTCGAACTCGATCCGGCCCGCCAGGTCCGGGACCTGTCGTTTCTTGACGTCGGCGGTGTCGAAGCCCGCGAGGTCGCCGCCCGCGCTGCGGCTCGCGATCGTGGTCTTGCCCCCCACGAAGCGGCGGACGACGGCCGCGGGGGCCGCCGGCTCAGGGAGCGCGCTGGCCGGGACCGCCGGACCGGCCGGGGCGGCGGCGGCGGACGGCGGCTCGGAGGCGGGGGGCGAGGTGACGCTCGGCGCCGGCAGCGGGGCCTTGACCGCGCGCCCCGCCCGGTCGAAGGCGTCGCGCGATTCCAGGAAGGCGCGAGTGGCGCTGGCGTACTCCCCCCGGGCGAAGAACGCTTCCGCGTCGCGCGCGAAGCTCGTGGCCTGGGCGAACCCGTCGCTTCCCGTCGCCTGGGATCGCACGGCTTCGTCGCGGGCCTGCTTCATCGAGCGCGAGGCTTCCCCGGCCCGCGACCGGAAGGCCGAGTCGAGCCTCGTGGTGAGCTGGCCGGCGGCCGGGTGGCGCGGGTCCAGCTCGAGCACGCGCGAGAGCTCACGGGACGCCTTCGCGGTGTCCCCCGCCTCGACCGCCCGCGTGGCGGTGGCGACCGCCGACCCCAGCGCCGCCTGCCGCTCGTTCGCTTCGCGCAGGATCCGCCGCGCCTCCGCGTTCCCGGGCGCGAGCTTGAGCACGCCCTGGGCCTGCTCCGCCGCCGCCCGGTAGTTCTTGTCCGCCAGCTCGCGCGAGGCGAGCTTGAGCTGCGTCTGGACGAGGACCTGGGTGAGGGTCTCGGTCCGGTCCGGGTCCGCGAAGCCCGGAGCAGACGCCAGGTGATGGGCGCGCATCCAGAAGAACCCGCCGGCCGCCAGGCCGGCCAGGACCAATCCGCCGAGGCCCACGAGCGCGGCGGTGGGCCGGCCGCGGCGGGCGGGGGCGGGACGAGCGCTCCGCCGGCCCGCCATCCGGTCGACCCGGGTCGCCGCCTGCCCCGAAAGGGTGGCATCCGGCGGCGGCAGCCGGGGCGAGGCGTCCGGGCGGCCCATGTCGAGGGCCCCGGTGCCCTCGACGTAGGCAGCGGAGCGCCTGCCTGTCCGCCGGAGCGCCCGCGGCGACTCCTCGGGGAGGGAGGCCTCCAGCCGGCGTCCGGAGTCGAGGGCCTGCCCGGCCGCGGAAAGGGCCTCCCGCATCTGCTCCGCGGTCTGGAACCGCAGCTTCCTGTCCTTGACCATCGCCTTCTCGACCACCTCGACCAGGCTGCGGGGCACCTCGGGCGACCACTGGCGGATGGCCGGGGGCTCCTTGTGCACGACCTGGAAGAGCACTCCGGGGGTGGAGTCGGCGTCGAAGGGCTTGTGGTTGGTCAGCAGCTCGTAGAAGACCGCCCCCGCCGAGAAGATGTCGGAGCGGGCGTCCACCTTGTCTCCCAGCGCCTGCTCGGGGGACATGTAGTTCGGGGTGCCGAGGACGATCCCGTCCTGGGTCATGTTCGAGGTACTGATCCGGGCGAGCCCGAAGTCCACGATCTTCACCTGCCCGTTGGGCTGGAGGTGGACGTTGGCGGGCTTCAGGTCGCGGTGGACGACGCCCTTCGAGTGGGCGAAGGCGAGGGCCGAGCAGATCTGCTCCATCACCCGGACCTTCTCGTGGAGGCCCGGGAGGAGCTTGCGCTCGATGGCGTCGCGGAGGTCGGACCCTTCCAGAAACTCCATCGCCATGAAGATGAGGTCCTGCTCCTCGCCGAAATCGTGCACGGTGACGATGTTCGGATGGCTGAGGAGCGCCGCCGCCTGGGCCTCGCGGTGGAACCGCTTGTGCATCTCGTCGCCCGCGTCGACGCTGGCGGACATGGTCTTGATGGCGACCAAGCGGTTCAGCACAGGATCGTGGGCCTTGTAGACCCGGCCCATGGTGCCCCGGCCGATCTCTTCCAGGACCTTGTACTTGCCGATCCGCTCGATGTCCATCCGCTCGTCCCGGGTTGGCCGAACTCGAATCATACCACCTCCGCCGGGGGGGTGCGCCCGGTCACGGCAACCCGACCGGGGCCACCCGTAGCGGAAGACATCGGGAAGTAGACGTTTCCCGTTTTCGGGACGGGCCATTGACGCGGCGGCAAACGTCTCGTATCCTCGGCGCTTCAGGTATCCTTCCAGGGAGGTTGATGTGTCCACGCGCCTTCGGGCCCTCGGACTCGTGTCGGTCGCCCTCGTCGTACCTGCCGTGGCGAGCGCTCAGGTGGCCATCGAGCACCAGGACGTGGCCTGCATCGTGGCCGGCCAGTTCCCGGTGCTGGATGCGTGCTTCCGGCCCGGGCCGGACCTGGCGCGGGCGCGGGTGTACTTCCGCCCCGAGGGAGCCCCGAACTGGTACTACGTCGAAGCATCGAATCCAACCCCCCCGAAGGCGAACGACCCGGCGGAGCTCCTCTGCCGGCGCGCAACCTTGCCCAAGCCCAAGAAGAGCCTGCTGGAGAAGCACGTCGAGTACTACCTGGAAGCGACCGGGAAGCGATTGGAGAGCAGCCAGACGGAGACGTTCCGTCCTCTCGTGGTGAAGAACGAAGGGGAGTGCAAGAAGAAGGTGGTGGCGCCGTTCGTCCCCAACGCGGCGGTGCAGGTGTTCCCGGCGATGCCGGCGGCGTTCGCCGCGGGGGGCGGCTTGTCCGGGGCCGCGGTGGCGGCGGTGGTGGGGGCGGGAGTCGCGGGAGGCACGGGGGTCGTGGTGGCGGCGACGAACGGCGGGGGGCCGGCTCCCACCACGCTGGCTCCGGTGACCACCACGCAGCCTCCGATAACGGTGCCGGCCACCACGACCACCACGACCCTGCCGCCGGAGGTGGCCTTCGACCCCGTGTTCAAGGTGTTCAACAACGGGGTGCTGCAGACGGGAACGAAGATCGCGGGAACGGAGCCGTTGAAGCTCCGGTTCTACATGTGCGAGAGCACGGGGCCGCTGCTCCTGAAGTTCGGCGTTACGGTGAACGGTGGGCTGGCCACCGCGGGGTGCGACACGACGATCACGTTCACGACGAGGGGCATCACGACCGGGCTCGGCGCGGTAGTGGCCTCGAGAAACGGGGTGGAGAGCAGGGGGACGAGTTACAGCGTGGTGATGCAGATCGTGTCGGACGGGCCGGGGAACAACCCCAAGGCGAATCAACCGCTCACGGTGGACGTTTCGCCTGTTCCCATCACGATCGGCCAGAACAAGCTGATCGGCTTCAGAGAGCCCGTTCTGAGCCAGGCCAGCGCCCCGCAGCCGGCCGTCTGGGTCAGCCAGCTCGACATCCCCGGCGGTCGCGGCCAGGTCGTCCTGAACGGCAGCGACGCGACCTTCCCGGCCACGGGAGGCCGGGTGCCCCTGGCCGGCCGTCCGCGCTCCGGCGAGAACCGGGTCGAGGCCACGTTGGTCCAGGCCACGGGCCAGCCCGGGCTCTGGCGCTTCGAGCTGGGGGCTGACCAGTCCGTGACGCCCGGAAGTCTGCGGGTGATCGCGGGCCAGGTGGGGCTCGTCACACCCGATGCCCTCGTCTTCCGGATGAAGGGTCGGCCGGGCGAGCGCGTGGTGTTCACTTTCCGTCTCCGCTGATAGACAGAAAACACAGGTAAGCGTCGTATCTCACCGTTCCGGCGGGGACGCTCCTCCCGTTCGTGCGCCCCCTCACATTGACCGGTGATTGCACCGATTACCCTAAGGAAAGGCGTGGGTTTCCTCGACCCACGCGAGGCGCCGCGTCGTTCGGTCCGCGGAGGGCATTTGATGAGCCGGAGTGGACCCAGGAGTCGTGCGTCCTTCCTTGGCATCCTCCTCCTTCCCTTGCTCGTTCCCGGTGTTTCGTCCGCACAGCCGGTGGCCATCGAGCACGAGAGCGTCGCCTGCATCGTGGCGGAGCAGTTCCCGGTCCTGGACGCGTGCTTCCGGCCAGGCCCGAAGCTCGCGCGGGCGCGCGTCTACTTCCGCCCCGAGGGTGTTCCAAACTGGTACTACATCGAGGCCTCGCGCCCCGCGCCAACGCGGGTGACCGACCCTCCGGACCGGCTGTGCCGCCGGGCCACCCTGCCCCGGCCGAAGAAGAGCCTCCTGCAGAAGCACGTCGAGTACTACGTGGATGCGGTGGGGAAGGGGCTCGAGAGCAGCCAGACCGAGACCTACCGGCCGCTGGTCGTGAAGAGCCGAAGTGAGTGCAAGGACAAACCCTTCGCGGCCTTCATTTCCGACGCGGCGGTTTCGGTGCTTCCCTCGCTGCCGGCGGGGTTCGCGGGGGCAGGTGGGCTGTCCGGGACCACGGTGGCGGCCGTCGTGGGGGCCGGGGTGGCCGGGGTGACGGGCACGGTGGTCGCAGTGACGGGAGGAGGCGGCAACGCACCCGTGACGTCGACGACGCAGCCGCTGGCTCCGACGACGCAGCCTTCGGGCGTCATCGGCACGACCACCACGAG
>WNGL01005177.1_pt1 | contig 18148 bp, 14 predicted proteins | sample 5400591 | NCBI WGS metagenome assembly WNGL01 (sample SAMN13153377, study PRJNA577476) | soil metagenome | isolation source: 80 cm soil or saprolite under Garry oak tree replicate 1 | place: USA:California | collected 2016-06-15 | reverse complement strand
TAAGTGTATGCGTACCTCTTACCAGGAAGAATAATCCGTAACATATCGCACCAATAACCAGACTCGTCAGAGGCCCAACAAACGCCATCGAAAATTCAACCCCAGGTGTTTGAGGTTCCTGTTCGATATTAGAAACACCCCCAAAGATGAAGAGAACGATGCTATTCACAGCCAGGCCGCGTGCGCGAGCAACCAATGAGTGAGCCAGCTCATGTAAGAGAACTGAGACAAAAAGAAGCAGTGCGGAAATGAAACCTAAGAGATAGTAAGTCGATGATGAATAACCTGGAAAAAAGGCAGGAAACTCGCCGGTGGCAAGTGCGTAGGTAAGAAACACCAGAATAATCACCCAGCTCACATTAATATAGATGTCGATTCCAGAAATTCTGAAAATGCGAAGTGATCCTGGCATAGACGTGCATCCTTTTATTCTTGATAGAAAACCACTCAGCTATATGGTATCGTAGGCGGAAAGTACAGAACGTGCAAGCTGAGCAATAACTGTTTGTGGGGCATCGTGGCAGGCCAATTAGACACCTCCGCAACTTCCATGCTATACTGCCTTCATAATCACATACCCTATCAATCTAATTTAGATACGAAGGAACGTATCGATGGAGACAACCAGATGGCCACAAGTGAACGTATTCCACAAGAATCATCAGAACTCAAAGGAACTGAGGAGAAAATCGCGGAATTACACCGCCTGAAAGCAGGAGCTGTGCTCGGCGGCGGGAAAAAGCGCATCGAGGCCCAGCATAATAAAGGGAAACTAACCGCACGAGAACGACTTGACCTGTTGCTCGATCCAGGCACATTCAATGAATTGGACATGTTTGTCACACACCGCTCCACAGACTTTGGCCTGAACGATCAAAGAATTCCCGGTGATGGAGTTGTCACGGGCTATGGTCAGATCGACGGCCGCCTGGTTTACGTCTTTTCGCAAGATTTCACAGTCTTTGGTGGTTCGCTTTCCGAGGCACACGCCGAGAAAATTTGCAAGATTATGGACCTGGCTATGAAGAATGGCGCTCCAGTCATTGGTCTGAATGACTCTGGTGGGGCACGTATCCAGGAAGGCGTGGTCAGCCTGGGCGCGTACGCAGATATATTCCTGCGCAACACGCTGGCCTCGGGCGTCGTACCGCAAATTTCGGCCATTATGGGACCCTGCGCGGGCGGCGCGGTCTACTCTCCTGCCATCACCGACTTTATTTTCATGGTTGAACAGACCAGCTATATGTTCGTCACAGGTCCCAATGTTCTCAAGACCGTCACGCACGAGGATGTGACCTTAGAAGAGCTCGGCGGCGCCATGGTTCACAACAGTACCAGTGGTGTCGCCCATTTCTCTTGTCCCGGTGAACCGGAATGCATCCGCATGATTCGTACCCTCATGAGCTATATTCCCTCAAACAATCTGGATGATCCACCCCGCATTACTCCCGTTGACTCGCCTACACGGACTGTAGAGGCCCTGGATTCCATCATCCCGGACAACCCCAACAAGCCCTATGACATGAAAGAGGTCATCAGATTTATCGTCGATGATGCTGTATTTTTCGAGGTGCAGGAGCACTTTGCCAGGAATATTATCGTTGGCTTCGCCCGCCTCAATGGTCGCCCTGTCGGTATTGTGGCACAACAACCAGGAGCCTTAGCAGGTGTGCTCGATATCAATTCGTCGGATAAAGGGGCGCGTTTCGTGCGCTTCTGTGACTGCTTCAACATCCCCATCATCACCTTTGTAGATGTGCCAGGTTTTCTACCGGGCGTGAGCCAGGAACACAATGGCATTATCCGCCATGGCGCCAAATTGCTCTATGCCTACTGCGAGGCTACCGTGCCCAAATAGATAGAGCCCCAGACCCCGATCAGCGGCGCAAGGAGTTGATCGCGGAATATATCGAGAAGTTTGCCAATCCCTACATCGCTGCCAGCCGCGGCTATATCGACGAGATTATTGAGCCGCGCTACACCCGCACCAAGTTGATTACAGCTCTGGAGATGCTGAAAAATAAGCGGGATACGAACCCACCGAAGAAACACGGGAACATCCCGCTGTGAAAAATATTTTTCTTGTGAAGAGGGCACCCTGCTGGTCCTCTCTTCACAAGAAGAAAAATGTTTTACTTATCGAACGTTACTGGTAGCAGGCAACTGGCTCTCAATCCAGCGCTGCAGGGCTTCGCCGCTCTCAAATGAGACGATCAGGGCGTAGCGGGGTTCGGCTCCTGGATGCCAGGCCGCGTGATAGAGGCGCTCTGAGTCGATGACGATCTGGCGATTTCTTGGCAACGAAACGCGGGACTCCGTTGTGGGATCATTCTTGTCCTCGCGTAGAATCATATACGAATTGGGATTGTCGGTGAGCTGCAGCCAGGCACGCACAACCCAGCCTTTTCCATCAGGATTGAGACGGTTGTTGTCATCGAGATGCATGTTATGTATCGCCTCAGCCTCGGTGTTGGGATTGAGCTTGATGATGCGAACGCGCCCGAAGTTGGCAGCTACATTCTTCGTCCACTGCACTAGCGTCGGGCATTTCTCGGCATTGTTTGTCCACATGCCGTCTTTGTCAGGTTTACCATGATCCCAGAAACCCCTGCATTCCATTTCACCATACATCATAGTCACGCAGAATAGAAAAACCTTTCTCCTTGAGAACATCGAGTTTAACGTGCATTAATCGCTCCTTCTAACTAATATAGTCTTTGGGAATGTGCTACCAACGGAGTTGACCTGGCACTTCTTGTGGAACCCCACCCAGGGGACAGATAACCATGCCAGAATTTAATACATTGTCAAAAGTCCGTTGACGCCAGGAAGAGGCATAGGGGTATGAACGCGGTGTGTTTTTCTATTTTGCGCTCAGTATACCCTGCTCCAATTGTACCATAGGTTAGCTAGCAGATATGACATATGGGCTATACATTGTTGAAAAAGGTGACCCGGAACCAATCACGATTTGCTATTTCGTAGGTAAGTCAGATCTGTAGAAACTTCAAAGATGCGCTTATCTAATAATATTCACTCTACATTACTATACTCTAGCATTAGGAATCTTTCTATTTTTATTCATCATATAAATGAAAAACCTGTATCCGTACCCTCAGTTATATCCGTGTAATATATAGCCTGAGAATGGTGATTGCTTAACGATGCTATGAAAGCCATCTCGTCAGGCCCGCTCGTCAGTTTGATCGTTGCTTCAAAAAGGAGTTTTTCAATGCTGCAAAGAGTGAGAGGACTTTATTTGCTCCCCGTAATGACGCTTGCATTGCTGGTAGTAAGTCTGCTGCAACCAATGAGTGCCGGTGCAACGTCTTTGGGTAAAATCCACCTGTTTAAGACAAAGCTTCAAGCAAGCCCCAATGCAGGAGCCGGTAATCTTCAATATCATGGTGGCCCGGTCATGGGCGGTACAGCTCGCGCCTATGCCATCTTCTGGGAGCCAACCGGTTCATATGTGAGTAGTACGTACAATAGTCTGATTTTGCGTTATTTTGGTGAGGTAGGTGGTTCTTCGCTGTATCATAACAACACACAGTACAAAGATAGCAGCGGTAGCTATCCCAGCAATGCCGTTCTAGGAGCTTCCTGGGTGGATACGGCAGCCTATCCGTCGAGAACGTTGTCTGATGCTCAGGTACAAAGCGAAGTGACGCGTGCCAAGCAGGTGAAGGGTTGGACCTCGAACATCGACAATATCTTCTTTGTCTTCACAGCAAAAGGAGAGAACATTTGCAGTGGCAGTTCGTGCAGCTTCACCAATTTCTGCGCCTATCACGGCTCCTTTGGCAGCAACACGCAATATGCAGCTATGCCGTATACCGGCACGAACCTGTCTGCTTGCGGTGTTTCGACCAGCCCCAACCATGACTTTGATGCCGATAGCACGATTAACGTTACCTCTCATGAGCAGATAGAAGGAGCAACCGATCCTCATCTCAACGCCTGGTACGACCTGGTCGGCTATGAGATTGGAGACAAGTGCGCCTGGCAATTTGGCGCTACCAACTCGCAAGGTGGCGACGTGGTCTGGAACGGCCATGCCTACGAAGTACAGAAGGAATGGGACAATGCCCGCCGTGCCTGCGTCCTGAGTGGGCCGTAAACGAGAACATGCCTTTGTGTTGGTGGTGAGCGTTGCAGCCGCAAGCTGCAACGCTCACCACCAACACAAATACGATCTTTCGTCTCGACGCTCCTTTCAATCGTGCGGTATACTGAGAACACATAATCGTATCTAGACTGGAAGGAGTGTGAATGAATGACGCAGGCCAAAACTCCAAATATGACCGACTATGAGGCCGAACGCCGCAACTTTTCTCTGGAAGTCCCCGAATATTTTAATTTTGCCATTGATGTAATCGGCAAGTGGGCACAAGATCCTAACAAGCTGGCTATGCTCTGGGTTGGGTCAAACAACGAAATAGAACAAGTCACCTTTGCTCAATTCGCTGAGCGTTCCAGCCGTGCAGCCGATGCCTTTGCCAGCGCGGGCATTGTCAAAGGCGAACGGGTGCTACTCATGCTGCCACGCATTCCTGAATGGTGGGAAGTTGCTCTGGGCTTGTTCAAGTTGGGGGCCATCCCTATCCCCTGCACCACACTGTTGACGCCCAAAGATTTACAGTTCCGCTCAGAAATTGCCGAGCCTATCGCAATTATCACTGATAGCGAGGGCGCGTCAAAGTTCGATCAAGTGCGCGAGCAGTGTCCTTCGGTGCGTGTGTCAGTCCTGGCTGAGCATACACATTCGGGTGCCCAGCACGAAGGCTGGCTCAATTATCAAGCCATACTGCGGGACGCTTCGCCCGAATTCACCAGCCCGAAAACTCGCAGTGATGATCCTTGCCTGATCTATTTCACCTCGGGCACGGTGGGCTATCCCAAGATGGTATTGCACACCCATGCCAGCTATCCCATTGGGCATACTATTACCGCGAAATACTGGTTGGATCTGGGCGAGAATGACTTGCATTGGAACGTTGGTGAGCTTGGATGGGCAAAAGCGGCGTGGTCCAATCTTTTTGGTCCTTGGCTAATGGGCGCAGCCATGTTCATCCAGGATGCGCGTGGCAAGTTTAATGCTCTTGAGACACTAGAGATGTTGCATGAGTATCCCATCACGACGTTCTGTGCCCCACCCACTGTCTATCGTATGCTCGTATTGGATGAGGCGATGGCTTATCTCAAAGCCAATCAACCTAAGGCGCTACGACACTGTGTTGGTGCCGGAGAGCCGCTTAACCCCGAAGTAATTAAGCGCTGGGAAGAAGTAACGGGCATGACCATTCGCGATGGCTATGGTCAGACTGAGACGGTTCTTCTCTGCGGCAACTTCCCGCCATTGACAGTGAAACCTGGCTCGATGGGCAAACCCTCGCCAGGTTTCGAGGTGAGCGTGATTGACCATGATGGTCAAGAACTTCCTCCTAATAAAGAGGGTGACATCGCCGTACGTGTGAAACCGCATCGTCCAACCTGGATGTTCAAAGAATACTGGCGCAACCCCGAGGCAACCGAAGGCTGTATTCGCGGCGATTGGTACATCACCGGAGACCGCGCTTACAAAGACGAGGATGGTTACTTCTGGTTCGTCGGTCGCGCCGACGATGTGATTATCAGTGCCGGCTATCGTATTGGCCCATTTGAGGTAGAGAGCGCGTTGAAGGAGCATCCCGCTGTGGCAGAATCTGCGGTCGTCGCCAGCCCCGACGAGATGCGTGGCGAGATCGTCAAAGCCTACGTCATTCTCGCCCCTGGCTATACTGCTTCGCCTGAACTGGCAACAGAATTGCAGAAGCATGTCCAAAAAGTTACGGCACCCTACAAGTACCCTCGTGAGATCGAGTTCGTGGATACCCTGCCCAAGACCATTTCTGGCAAGATACGCCGCGTCGAACTCCGCGAGATGGAACGACAGAAGAAGCTGGGAAAGTAAAGTAGCTTGCAACTGAACGTCTTTTTTACACCGGTCGAAATTGTTACCGGTGAAGCACAGAAGGATGACATCTATATCGTCATAGATGTCATCCGTGCTACTACAACCATGGCAGTCATGTTTGACCAGGGAGCCGCACGCGTCCTCGCGGCAGAAACTATTGAGCAGGCACGCGAAGCCGCCCAGAAACTACCAGGGCGCTTATTATGTGGAGAGCGCAACGTCAAACCCCTTCCAGGCTTTGACTATGGCAACTCCCCTTACCAGTTCTCACAGGTCGACCTGACCGGGCGCGAGTTGATCCTCACTACGACCAACGGCACACGCGCCTTCTATGCCTGTCCAGAAGACGCCACACGCCTGGCAGGAAGCTTTTATAATGCCCACGCCGTAGTATCACACGCCCTGAAGCTGGCACAAGAACGCAACAGTAACATAGCCCTCGTGTGCTCGGGTGAGTTAGGCTATTTCGCCCTCGATGATGCCACCTGCGCTGGCTACCTCGCGCTTGAACTACAGCGTCTTACCTCAGAGCACTTCCAAGAAATACCCCTACATTTACACGAAAGCGTATATGCTGCCACTGCTCTGTATCATGCTTACAAACCACCAAAGATACTCGAATATTGTGACTCCGCCCAAAGCGTTTTCCAGGCAGGTCTGGTCGAGGATCCCTACTTTTGTATGCAGACAAGCAAGAGCACGAGCATTCCTCTGGTGGTAGGAAGGGAGAAGGAGACTGGGTTGTTGGTTTTAGAGCGGGTTTAACAAAGGCTCATTTCCGTTAGTTTCAATGCTTAAAGTTGGGGGAATAGTTAAAAACAAATGGAGGATAGTCATAAGCGAATTTCTACCACGCTGATGGTGGCGTGTACGATAGAGATCTTTATGCGGACCGAAGCTTGTTTCAGTTGTCCAATTGTTCTTCATACGATTCTTTCCTTTAGTCTTGATAAGATGGTTTGTAACCATCTTGATACAATCAGTAGACTTGCCATCGATCACAAAACCTAACATTGCGGCCCAGCTATGACCAAGGCAGTATTTGCCATCTATAAAGCGCATCACACCATCAAGTACATATTTCCTTATCAGTTTATTGCCCTTACTATCGATCCTTTTGCATTCCATTCCAAAGTACTCATCTTCATCTAAAGTGTAAATGATTTTGAAATCGATGCGACCATCTGACCTACGTATTTTAGGTGACGACCGTGTTCCTACTTCCTCTTCAATACGAGGAGCAGCCTTTGGACCAAGGCGACGTCTTTTTTCCGCATACATCTCTCGATACAAACAGCCAGCAATATCACGTTCATCAGAAGAGGAACATATTTCACCACGAGCTACGATCTGGCACCAACTCACAATAGTAATCTCTAATATTGTCTTGATGATAGCTCGTACATATTCTTCATCAATTTGTCCTACCACATTAGGCTCATTTAATGGAAGCATAGCTAGACCTTATGTGTTCAGAGAGAATGCTATCAGCATCATTTAAACCAGACGAACGACTCCAGTAACGACGTTGTACAGGTTTAACAATGTAGAAATCGCTGCCAACATAGATGCGCAGAATACGGCGGGTGTAGATGTTATCAGCAATCTTCTGAGGCAATAGGACAGCGATCCTTCTTAGTATAGCCTCTAATCCCTCCTCTTTGCTTATCTGTACAAAAGGCCTATGAAGAGGTAAAGGTAACAAACTAAATTTGATAACATATAAAGGTGCTTTACCAACATCAAGTACATCTGCCACTAAAGCACGTTCATTTAAAGCTTGAAAAAATGGTTGAATAACACCTATCAACTGCGTTGCATAGGCTTCTAACTCATCAAGTTGAGGACGGTCCACTGCCTTTGATTTTTCTCGATTCATACGTAAGTCGATAGTAAGATTCACAGCGTCCTGAACCAATATACGTTCAGTTTCATCCAAGCCGTACAGTTCATATACGGTCTCATCAAGTTGTTGTTTAAGGCTTTCCCGAGTAGCACCATTATAGGATTGGAGTAACTGCCCCTCCACCTCAACCACATGCTTAACTAAATCTTCGTTATTCATGCTTGTTTCTGGTAAAGGAAATCGCAACAAATCATTGGGTTCAACTTTATCACGTTCAACACCCCATACAGAAGCTGTCATGAATAGAAAATATGTTGCAAGCGACGAATTCAAAACACCATTGAGATAATGAGCCAGGTACTCCTGATGCTGTGGAATCGCGATACCATAGTACTCTTCTGTATAAACAACATCTCCTTGACTGAAGGCAGAATAAAAGCCTGCTTTACTGAGTCCTCGCGTTGTAATAACTAGTGGTCCTTTATAAATCTGAGGATCTCTCGGACGATCTAGCTTTTGCCTCGACAAAGTTTCCAGAGTATCTAAATTTATAAAATATGGTGACATTTCACCTGAAGGAAGCCACTTCTTACCATACAGCTCTGGTGCCTCGAAAGAACCAGACCCTCGGAAGCCTTGTCCAGCCACCCAACCATTGTATTTATTGTTATGTATAAGTTTCCCTAGTGATGAGAAAGTGTTCCGAAGATGCTCGATCAAGGCCATATCCCTTGCATTACCCCAAGAGGCAACCTTTAACACATCTGTGTCAGATATTACACGATAAGTAGATATTCGCTTAACGTTCTCTGGTCCTATCTCAATAATGCCATGTTTCTTGAAAGTTTTGGAATGCTCAGCACATACAAAGTGGAAGGAGTCATCACTTTTGGAACAACATCCCTTTGCAATAAAGACTGTCGCTGGAGCATCTGCCCTCGGAAATAACCCATCTTGCCGCATGTCAGAGAGATTAACCAATACTTGTAGACTAAACCGTTTTAACAATTCCTCTCTTGCTTTGAGAGCTTCTGGTGCATGACTAAATAGAGGACGGCTATGCAGGATCAAACCAATGTGAGTTTTATCGCTGGCAAAGTCGCCAATACGCCACAGAAAAGCTTGATCTAAGCTTCTACGGGTTATTGAATACTTATGCTTTTTACAGTACATCGTAGCCAAACGGTTGGCTCGGTTTCTTCTCCAAGGTGGATTACCTACGATTGCATGGAAACTCTTTGTGACAAATGGAGCTTCTTTATTGAAGGAGGCATTCTCATCAAAGGCATCTGCAGCAAAGAGGTTTTTATTAGTAAGCGGTCGAAATTTCACTTGATGTGATAGATGAGGATCGGGATCAAGTTCTAGAGCAGTAAGGTACAAACTGAAAGCAGCAATTTGTATAGCCTCCTTACTAATATCCACACCATAAATCTGGCGGTAAAGAGTATCACGCACCATGTCACGAGACCACTTCTCTCCATTTGTGATGCGACGTGCTACAAGACGACGTAGTGCTTCAACAAGGAATACACCAGACCCACAAGACAGGTCTAGAACGTTCGCATGCGCTGGTAGTTGACTGAATACCTCTGAAAGTACGAGATCTACCAGATTGATTGGTGTGTAATAAGTACTACGTTCTTGAGCAATCTGTGAGTTATCAGCATGGACAAACATCTCATAAATCGAACTGATTAACTCTACTGGAATTACGTTGAAGTCATAAGGCCATAGTCGTCCTTGCCCCGTTTTCAAATCTGCACCATCGAGTAGACGCTGCACAACTTTGAGGTGGTCTAACGTAACTAGATCTTGCTCATGCATAGTATGTCCATTCGTCTGTATTAGTGGGAACAGATTGCCATTGAAAGTCTCTTGTACCCAACTGAATAGCTCATATGTTGGTGAAGTTGAATTTGCTGTAAGTACTTCAGTAAATTTCTCAGCATTGGAGTAACTTCGTAAGAAATCGGCTGTCAGAATTCCTCTATCTTGAAGATAAGCTACAAAGATTGATCGACCTAATAAGGCATGGGCTACAGAAGGTTCCAAGCCGTCATTTACTAGTTGTTTTTCCGCTTCAGCCAGATTCCCAAGAAGCGTAACATCAACTCGCTGTCTACGATCAATTCGCTTAGCCTTATCTTTCTGCCAAAACGTACCAGATTCTATTTGAAGGCGGTTAGCAAAGTTATGTAACTGCTGTAAACCTTTCTCGGTCTGCTCAAACAGATCTATTAAATGCTGATTAGGATTGGTTTCATCTGTGAGCGTGGGCTTTGAGTAGCAGTTATAAAGCATTACCTTTGTAGGTGTAACGACCCATAGCATGGGAGCTAATCCCTGATTCCAAGCCATTCTGTAAAGTCGTGCTAGCACTGCTGGATCAGGGTCATCTTGATCAAGGCGAGTAAAATAGATACATGGTGAACCGGACAATTCAAAAATTGCTGTGGCATTTAGCTTTTTAGGATCGATTACGGCACTATATTTCATGCGTTTATCGATTTGTCCATCATTACTACGAAGAGATGCAGCCTCGATGACCCCTGGCGTTGGTTCACCATTACGATAGAAACCAACTCTTTCCATCACCTGTATATATCCTTCGGATGCGTCTCTGCTTAAGTGCGCCAAGTTACGGCTCATACAACGCTCCTTTCTAGGTGGTGGCTAGCATAAGTATACCTTAATGGTCAATAATAACCTCCGTCAAAATACACGTAGAGCAAAAGATTAACCAGTTGCATATGTTGCACCTTCATTTTCCCAGTTCCCATATTTTAGGTAGTCACCCTGCATAGAGGTGATAAAGATGTGGCAAATAGCACAAACCTGCTTCCAGAGTGGCCTCTTGAGATCGCTAGCCGTGTACTTTGAGATGGCTCTAGAGGCGCATCACCTCTATCGAGAGTGACTACCATATTTTATGACTCAGCACAAATTGATTAACCACCTATTCACATTTGTTTCGCTTTCTTTTTGATATACTTTTGCTATGTAAATATTAATATAAAGATGAAGTAATGTCAAGTTTATTAGTTTGATTCTTGCTTCTAATAGTGACAATATGCTAAGCTAATGAGTACAAAGTGGATATTGAGCGCTCTGAAGGATATGAATAGATAATGACTGAGCAACAGCAAAAACGAGTAGAAATCCCATATTTGCGAGCGTGGAGGATGTGGCGAGGACTGAGTATTCAAGAACTTGCTAAACTTGCTGGAGTAAGCGTTACGACCATCTCTCGGTTGGAAAATGGTGTGTCCCAACCAAACTTTTCAACATTACACCGACTGGCACAAGGTTTAAATCTTACTCGTGAGCAATTATTGCATAATAGACCCAATGGGCAGACTAATATATCATCAAAGACAGAACAGAGAAATAGACAATAGAAGCAGGGCAATGGCGAGGTCGAAGCCCGGCGGGCTTCGACCTCGCCATTGCCCTGCTTGAGAGAAGCATGCCTAATCCACCCTCACAATTAACTTCCCAAAATTCTTATTCTCCCCCATCTCCACATGAGCCTTACCTACCTCCTCCATCGAATACACCTGCTCGATAACCGGCTTCACCTTCCCGCTGGCCAGCAACGGCAGCACACTTGTGGCAAAACGGCGGGTCACTGTTAGCTTCTCCTCCAGCGTGCGCGTACGTAACGTGCAGCCGCGCATGGAAATGCGCTTGCTCATCAACATGCCAAGATTCACATTTGCCTGCACGCCGCCCATCGTTGATAGAAAGACGATGCGCCCCCATGCCGTCAGTGCGTCTAAATTCTGTTCAAGGTATGGCGCGCCAATAAAATCGAGCACGACATGGACACCACCATTATTGGTCAGGCGGTTCACCTCGGCGGCGAAATTCTGACTGGAGAGGCCGAAGTCCAGGCCAAGTTTACTGGCCCGCTCTAGTTTACCCGGCGTGCGCGAGGTGCCGAATGTTGTAGCTCCTGTGGCATGGGCAAGCTGAATGGCAGCTGTCCCTACACCACTTCCGGCGGCGTGAATCAACACACGTTCGCCCATCTGCAAGCCTGCCTGGGTAAATAGTCCATCGTGGGCAGTCATAAAGACCTCTGGCACTCCTGCTGCCTGGACGAAATCCAGGTTGTCAGGAATTTCAACCAGTAAGCCTTCATGCACCAGGATATATTGCGCCTGCCCTCCACCACCCACCAGGCCCATCACTCGCTGCCCTGGCTTCCACATGCGTACAAGTGGCCCAACAGCGTCAACCTCGCCCGCAAATTCGAGCCCAGGAATATTCGAAGGTGATCCTGGAGGAGCTGGATACGCTCCAGCACGCTGCAAGAGATCGGCCCGATTGACTCCTGATGCACGTACACGGACGCGTACATAATCGCCGACCGGCTCGGGCGTCTCAACTTCCTGTACTTCCAGTACCTCCGGCCCACCCGGCCTGGTGATAACTACTGCTCGCATGAATTTCGCTCCTTATTTTCAATCTTATTGAAGTAGTATATCACTCTACACCCCTATGGTATAATCTGTCCAAGTACAAAACTACAATAAAATGAAGCAGAGGACACAGCGACATGTTCACCCTCAACGACATACTGCAAGGCAATGACGGCGCGGTTCACTTGCACAGCGCATCATCCCCCAATCCTGAACAAGTATTTCCAGCCGCACAGCACGATAGTCGCCAGGTCGGCCGGGGAGATCTTTTCGTCGCCATAAAGGGTAAGCATGTCGATGCACATAGCTTTATTCCCGAGGTAGCACAGGCCGGTGCGGGCGCGGCGCTCTGCACAGAACCCTCGAGCGAGGCTCCTCCCGAGTTTCTACAGATCGTCGTCCCTGATGTTATACAGGCTCTACACGCCACGGCCCGTGTACGCACCCAAAGGCAGCAGAACACAACATTGATTGGCATTACTGGCAGCAATGGCAAAACCAGTACCAAAGAGGCGGTCGCTACTGTCCTTAGTCGCAAGGCACCCACCCTCAAGACCTATGCATCCTACAACAGTGAAATAGGTTATCCACTGACACTTCTGCGCTTAGAGCCAGAACATCGCTATGCTGTACTGGAGATGGGGGCTCAGTCAATAGGTGAGCTGGCCTTTTTGTGTAATACCATTGCCAGCCCCAATTGGGCCATTGTTACCAATGTGGGAGCGGCCCACCTCGAATACTTTGGTTCGCAAGAGCGAGTTGTTATCGCCAAAAGTGAACTGGTAGAGGCACTTCCTTCTGATGGCATCGCTATTCTGAACTACAATGATAGCAATGTGCGCAATATGAGCGAAAAGACACAAGCGCGGGTACTCTACTATGGGCGAGGCGAGGGTGCCGAAGTGTGCGGCAGTGACATCGGCGGAGATATGCTGCAGGGACGCCATTTTATACTGAGCTATCAAGGCCAACAGGTACATGTACAGCTGCGGCTCCCAGGAGAGCATGGCGTCAGCATAGCCCTTGCTGCCGCAGCAGCCGGGTGCGCGGCAGAGATGTCTCTTGAGGACATTTGCCTTGCACTAGAGGCGTTATCTCCCGCCAGGGGACGCTGCGAGATAAAGGCAGGGCCCAATGGCAGTACATTGATTGATGATACTTACAACGCCAATCGCCAATCGATCATTGCTATCACCAGGGCCATGCAAGGCACCCACCTTGTCGAGGGAGGCAAGCGCTGGGCGGTCCTGGGTGACATTTTCGAGCTAGGCCGGTATGCGCGCACCGAGCATCGCCTCAGTGGTGAGGCCCTGGCAGGCGTCGTTGATTATCTCGTTGCTATCGGAGACGAGGCGCGATACTATGTTGAAGGGGCCATACGATCCAGTATGTCAGCCGACAATATCTATTATTTCGATGCTGATGTTGAAAATGGCCCTGAGCTAGAGGCGGCTAAACAGGCCGCTGTCGACCTCCTCAAAAAGGAAGTGAAAAGCGGCGACCTTGTGCTGCTCAAAGGGTCACGAGGCATGCATATGGAAACGATGTTGGATATGGTGTAGGGACGGATAAATCGCATCCTAGAATAGAGAGAAAACACCCATGGCAAAAAAGAAGTTGCGTATTGGCCTTGTCTTCGGCGGACGTTCAGGTGAGCACGAGGTTTCGTTAGCCTCAGCCACCTCCGTGATAGCTAACCTGGATAGCGACAAATACGAGGTCGTGCCAATTGGTATCACTAAACAAGGCTCCTGGCTCCTGGGCACAGAGCCAGCCAGGTTATTGGAAACCGAGCAAAGTGTCAGCGCGAGTACAGGTACAAAGGAGACAACTGCAGTCACACTGACAGGTGATCCTAGCTTACATCGCCTCATCCCTCTACAGAGTAGCGAACAACTCGAGGACAATGGAGCGTTGGATGTCATCTTACCCGTCCTACACGGTACGTATGGCGAAGATGGCGCGCTGCAAGGGCTACTGGAGATGGCCAATGTGCCTTACGTGGGTTGTGGCGTCCTGGGTTCAGCCCTGGGCATGGACAAGGAAAAGATGAAGATGGTCTTTAGCTCCGTTGGCCTGCCTATCGTAGACTACCTGGTGTACCGGCGCAATCCATGGGAGCGCTCACCCGAGACCATCATGGATGCTATTGAGCAGCATCTGGGCTATCCGTGTTTCGTCAAACCCGTCAACCTGGGATCAAGCGTTGGGGTCAATAAAGCCCATGACCGTGGTGAACTGGAACATGCCATCGACGTTGCGGCAGAATATGACCGCAAGATTATTATTGAACGAGGTATCAACTGTCGCGAGCTTGAATGCGCAGTCCTGGGCAATGATGAGCCGCTGGCCTCCGTCGTGGGTGAGGTTGAGGCCAGCAACGAGTTCTATGACTATAACGCCAAGTATATCGACAACAAATCACAGGTAATTATTCCTGCTGCTATCCCCCAGACGACAGCAGAAGAGGTACGTCGCCAGGCCATCAAAGCCTTTCTCGCCCTTGACCTCAGTGGTCTCGCCCGCGTCGATTTCTTTCTGGAAAAAGAGACTGGACAGGTCTATATTAACGAAGTCAATACGCTGCCGGGTTTTACCGAGATCAGCATGTATCCCAAATTGTGGGAGGCAAGCGGTCTTCCTTATTCACAAATGTTGGACCGGCTTATCGAGCTGGCCATAGAACGACACGCGGATAAACAGCGCAACCGGACCAGTCGCTAAAAATGTAGGGGGATATATGTCACGCACCACCATCCGCTCCGTTACCGTCGAACCATTGAACATTCCTCTGCTGGAGCCATTTACCATCGCGACGGGCACGACCACCGAAGCACGCAATGTGCTCATCACCATCACGCTCGAAGATGGCAGCGTAGGTTATGGGGAAAGTACACCCTTTTCGCCCAGCACAGGAGAAACGCAGGAAACGGCCCTGGCGGCTGCTCGTGGCTGTGCCGAACTTCTTAAGAGCAAGGACGCTGCTCATTGGCGTATCCTCTCGAAGCTGCTACGGGGCGTCTTTTTCAGCCAGATGACAGCCATAGCAGGCATAGAGATGGCCCTGCTGGACGCGCTCACCCATTCATACGGTATCCCGCTCTATGTCTTCTTTGGTGGTGCTGCCACGGCGGTCGAAACCGATATCAGCATCCCTCTAGTCACGCCTGAACATGCTTACGACCTGGCCAAAGCGATCGTGGCTCGTGGCATTACCACAATCAAAATTAAAGTCGGTGGTGACATACGCGAGGATGTCGCTCGTGTCCAAGCAGTTCGTGAAGCGGCTCCTGGTATTGGTCTCATGCTCGATGCCAACCAGGGCTATACTGCCAGCGAAGCACTGCTCTGTTTAGAGGCGCTGGATGACCACGGTATTCGCCCTCTACTGATGGAACAGCCCGTGCATAAAGATGATTTCGAGGGACTGCGCTACGTCACCCAACACACTGCGGTACCCATTGCCGCTGACGAAAGCGCCTACAGCTCCGCTAACGTCGCTCACTTGATTGCTATGGGCGCAATTAACGTGGTCAATATAAAGCTGATGAAAAGTGGCTTTGTGGAAGCCCTGGATATTGCGGCCGTCTGCCGCGCTACTCACACCCAGCTGATGATCGGTGCGATGATGGAGTCACGCCTGGCAATTAGCGCCGCTGCCCATTTTGTCGCCGGGCTGGGCGGTTTTCGCTTTGTCGACCTGGATACCCCCATGTTGCTGGCTGAAGATCCATTTGCAGGTGGTTACGTGCAAAAGGGAGGAGTGTACGATCTGGCGGGAGTTGAAAGAGGATTAGGAGTGGAGAGAAAGTAGATAGAATGTAACATCCTGTTGGGGGAACAGATAACCAAGTCACAGTTAGCGATACGCCTCAGCTTGCAGATTGAACAAGTCGGCATAGTGGCCACCCAGGGCTATCAGTTCCTGGTGAGGGCCGTTTTCTATGATCTGGCCGTTCTCCAGGACAAGAATGCGGTCGGCCAGGCGTACAGTGCTGAAGCGATGGCTGATGAAAATGGCCGTCTTACCTTTGGTTAAGACGCGAAATTTGGCGAAGACGTCGTATTCAGCCTGGGCATCAAGAGAACTGGTCGGCTCATCCAGGATGAGTATGGGGGCATCACGCATGAAGGCACGAGCTAACGCAACTTTCTGCCACTCACCGCCACTTAATTGCGTGCCCTTTTCAAACCAACGACCTAGCATTGTCTCATAACCTTCAGGTAACTTATCAATTACCGTATTAGCACCGCTTTTCTGCGCCGCACTACTGACCAGGGCTTGATTTTCGATTTCAGCTATGCGCCCCACGCCTATGTTCTCGCGTGCACTCATAAAGTAGGTCACATAATCCTGAAAAATGACACCTACCTTCTCACGTAATTCCTCGAGATCATATTCCTTAATATTGCGACCACCAATCAAGATTTCACCCTCGTCAGGATCATAGAGGCGTGTAAGCAATTTAACTATGGTCGTCTTACCCGCGCCGTTGCGGCCAACCAGTGCAACCGCTTCACCAGCTTGTATAGTAAAACTGACGTTTTTCAAAGCAGCCTCTGTTTCAGGATCTTTGCCAGCATAGGTAAAACTCACGTTGCGAAACTCTATCTCCAGGCCGCTCACCTCTGGCGCAGGATCAATAGGTTGTGGATGCTTCGGTGAAACAATCTCAGGCTCGTATTCGAGAAACTCAAAGAGTGTGGCCACATACAGATTGTTCTCGTAGGCGGAGGATATGCCATTTAAGAGACCCTGGAAGTTCTGTCCTGCCTGGAGGGCTGCCTGGGTGTACCTCGTCAAGCTGCCCAACGAGATGCGACCCATGCTCAACACCACTTGCAAGGCTACATAAAAGTAAATTGCGCTGTTCGCTACCCCCGTCAAAGAAGACCAGAGGAAGTTGCTCAGGTAGCGACGTACTACAATCACTTTGTCTTCTTCATACAACTTGTTGGCCAGGCGCCGAAAACGGCCGATGAGGAAACTGCCAAGGGTAAAAAGCTTTATTTCCTTGTTGTAGGTGTCAGTCGTCATCAGCCGATTGAAGTAGTCCATGAGGCGACGCTCCGGTGATTGGCGGCGCATGCGCAGAAAACCTCTCCAACCATAATGGATGCTGGAAATGAAAGCCGGAATGGGTACAATCAGTGCGACGATTGCCAGCCACCATGCCAATTGCAGTAGCAGGAAGATCATTGATAGCAGGGTTACAGTGGTACGAAACAGGTCGAAGGTCTGTGAGATCATTGACACAGGCTGGTACGTAGACTGATCTGCTGCCTGTCGCAACTTATCATAGAACTCCGGGTTCTCAAAAAAGGCCAGATCTAATGTATTCGATTTCTCCAGGATGAGAACTTGCACCCTATTTGACACCTGCTCCTGTAAGAGCTGCTGCACAATATTACTGAGCGTGCCCAACAGATTGGAGAGCAGCGCTACAGCTAGCTGCAATCCGACAGGTAGCCAGATAGGGCTGGTGCTGTGTATGCGAATGCCCAATACCACACTATCGATCACCAGGCCGCTGATCCAGACACTCGCGGCCGGAGTGAAGCCTTGAAAGAGGCTCAAAAGTCCCATCAAAGCTGTGAAAAGCGCATTGGTAGACCATACTAAACGCAGAACGCGAGGTAGGCTCCTCATTGCTCCTGCAATCTGCTTTATACTAAAGCTCTGGTTCTGACTTCTCGGCCCTCTGCCAGCAGCCCCCGGCATAAATTGTATTTGTTGTTTCATAGACGATAATCTACCAGTTTTTAACGAGTATACTCTTAAAAAGCGCTTGATACATTGTCCTTTCCACCAGTTTTCAGCGCAGGTAAATCAACGGGGAGCAGCCTGTTAATTTCTACAGGTTATTCTTTGCCGTAAGGTTTTGTGAGAGATTTTTACCAATTATTCCTGTCAAGCTC
>WNGL01004036.1_pt1 | contig 18151 bp, 13 predicted proteins | sample 5400591 | NCBI WGS metagenome assembly WNGL01 (sample SAMN13153377, study PRJNA577476) | soil metagenome | isolation source: 80 cm soil or saprolite under Garry oak tree replicate 1 | place: USA:California | collected 2016-06-15 | reverse complement strand
GGAGGGAGCTTTTCGGCCCGCGCCGACTATCTTGATCTGCTGCCCTTAAGAGCAACCGCGCCAACAGAAGAAAGCTGATGACAAGAAAATTTCTACTAGCAAGCGATTTCGATCAGACGCTCAGTTTCAACGATTCTGGAGTCGTGCTGAGCGAGCTCATTGGTTTTCATGGCTTTCACGACAAGGTCAAGGGCCTTGCGGACATCAATCTCGTTCAGCAGGGTGCGGAGCTCAGCTATCTGATTCTCCATGATCCGGATTTTCGCCGCGTCCGCCGCGAGCACCTAGTGGAGACCGGCAGGCGAATTCGCCTGAAGCATGACGTCGCGCTGTTCGCACGAGTTCTGGACAATCTTGGTGAAGAACACAAGTTTAATTTCAACGTGATCTCCGCAGCGCCTCAGGAGATTGTTCAGTCGGCCCTGGAAGGAATTGTGCCGCCAGATCGCATCTTCGGCACCCGTTTCCGGTACGACGAAGCGACGGGCGAAGTGAACTCGATCATTCGTGCTGCCGCGGGCTGGGGCAAGATCACCGTACTTGAGGAGCTTCGCGAAAACCTGGGCATCAGCCACGACCACATCATCTATATGGGTGACGGCAGCTCCGATTTGCCGGTGATGATGCATGTCAATCAGTACGACGGGCTCACGATTGCCGTAAGCGAAGCCAAGTTTGTCTCGCGCGTCGCCAAGCGCACCGTGTTAAGCGCTAACGCTATGAGCGTGCTCGTCCCTGTGCTGGAAAGAGTCATGAATTGGAAGTCTGCCGAAATTCGGCGCTTCTTTGGTTCCTACGGTCTTACGTTGCTCGAATGGGACAGGATGCACACGGACATACTCACAATTCAGGAGTCTGGAGTGCAAGTTGCAACGCTATCTGATGACAACGCCGCGGCGCATCAGCTGATCGCCCAATAGCCGTATTTGCAAGGCTTAAGGTCACTGCCGGCGAACCAAGCTGTACTGCGGAAAGAGATGATGACTTTAGCCTTTCACCTTGTGGTGCGACCGTAGGAAGCTGCGCCACAGACCAAGCTCTTTGATCCAGCTGATTTCATAGACCAGCTCGTACTCCTCGCGCGTGTGCGCTTGTTCATTCCACACAACTCGATGTTGTGTCTCCCAGTGCACATCGACTCCTGCGGGAAAGCCCAAAATTGGGAGGATTGCGGAACTGCTTGCGACTGCGGACATCGGTTCAACCTGCTCTTTCTAAAACTTGACGCGTTCATTCGAAGCTTTGACCAGAATGCCTTAAAGCAATCGCAATTCCACCACATAGCCTTCGCTACGGGGCGCAAACGAAATCGGCGTTACCACAACTGCCGTTAAGGAAATACGTTTGAAGATCCTTCTAAGAATGAGGCACTGCTGCAAGGAATGATTCGAGGTGTGGTGCGCGTTTCGGTGTCAACCGTGTGGCGAAAGCGCTAAACGGTTGGCAGCACGAATGGGGTTACGCAAGGACTAAGGCCCTTCGCTCCTGCAAGCGCCTGTTCCCTCTGCAAGTTGCAGTCATGGCGTTGCAGTTCAGTTGGCAAACCGGTTGCACGAGAACCAGCTGCTGGCACACAGGAGTTAGCGCCAGGTCGCGTCATCGGGCTCGCTAATTCGATACCTAAAGAGAGGGACACTTTGAAAAGAATCACACTTTCTGCGCTCCTACTTGTTGGACTGTGTGTGGCCGGAAGTCCAATGGCAGTTGCTCAAGATACATCTTCGCAATCGTCCGCCGCCGACAACACTGCGGACGCGATAACCAATCAACAGTTGGCGCTGCTACGCAGGGATATACGCTCGATCAAGAAGCAACTCGTAGCGGCGAATATGACGCTCACGGATAGCGAAGCGACAAAGTTCTGGCAAGTGTACGAAGAATACTCGGCGGATATGGGAAAGATCAACGACACGAGAACAGCGATTATCAAAGAATATTCGGACGAATACGGAACCCTGAGCGACGACCAGGCCGACAATCTTATTCGCCGCTGGCTGGACACGGACATCGAACAAACAAAACTGCGTCAGCGCTATGTGGCGATCTTTCGAAGAGTCTTGCCCGGAAAGAAAGCAGCGACCTTCTTTCAACTCGACCGCCGCATCAGCACGATGATCGATGTCCAGCTTACATCGCAACTTCCCCTGGCACAGAGTCAGGACTGATTTTTTCCAAGGAGCAAATTTGATGTCCGCCTCGCCCGTACCGGCTGAATCTGCCGCCCCTGTGACGAAACCGCTGCCTGCTGAAAGCGACAAGCCTGCGGCCACTTCTCGCGGTAGTGACGGATGGAAAAAGTACGTGACTCCCCTCCTTGTCGTAGCGCTCGCTCTAGCGGTTTTGATCACCATCACTCGCAACTGGAATGCGTGGGAGGGCGGCAAGGTCGAACAAGTGACTGATGATGCTTACGTCCGCGGCGACCTTACACCGTTGAGCACCAAGGTGGCCGGCATCGTGCGCACGGTTCATGTAGCCGACTTTCAGCGAGTACACAAGGGCGATCTCATTGTCGAATTGCAGGACGACGATTACCGGGCACAAGTTGACCAAGCCAGTGCAGCGGTTGAGGCAGCCCGTGCCGCCATTGTAAACAACCGTCGCCAGCGCGAGTTGCAGGACTCTCGGATCGCCAAAGCCCTTGCCGGCATCGATCAAGCCAAAGCGCAAATCGCCGCGGCTGAAGCCGGCAAGGAAGCGGTGCAAGCCCAACTCGTTCGTGCCCGCTCCGAACGCAAGCGCCAGGAGGGTCTGTATCAGGCTCATTCGGCGACGCAGCAGACGCTCGAGGCCGCTGTGGCCAACGACGACCAGCTGTCAGCACAGCTTGTCAGCCGCGATGCCGATCTCAATCAGGCTCAAACCATGCTGCGCAGCAGTGAGCTCAGTGCCGAAGCCGAGCGGCGTTCGAAGGCAGTTCTCGAATCCCAGGATATGCAGCTTCAGGCCGATCTGCATGCGAAACAGGCGAGCCTTGCGGCAGCTACGGTGAATCTTGGCTATACGAAAATTTACGCGCCCAGCGACGGCACTGTGGGCGAACGCCAAGTCCGGACAGGGCAACTTGTTTCTCCAGGCACGCAGGTAATCGCGTTCATTGATGTCACAAAGTGGGTGCTGGCGAACTATCGTGAAACCCAGCTGACCAACGTAAAGATCGGCGACGCTGCCGAACTTCGTATTGACCAATATCCCGGGCAGGTAATTCACGGCAAGGTGCTGGAGATCGCGCCAGCCAGCGGATCACAATTTTCCCTAATACCACCCGACAACGCGACCGGCAATTTCACGAAGGTGGTACAGCGCATCCCGGTCAAGATTGGGCTGGACGATAGCGACTTTGCCGCCAAACTGCGCCCCGGACTCTCGGTGATTGCAACCGTCCGGACGAGGCGGTAGCCGGAAAAGTATGGCGGCCTCGAGCATCGCCGTTCGCCCGTCTCCGATAGATATCGCGCGCGCAGCCGCCGCCGCGATGCCTGCGGAGGTTTCGAGCAAGCCACTGCTGGGGATTCTCGGCGTAGTTACGGGCGCCGGAGTTGTCACGCTGACCAGCCGCATGATCTCCCTCGGCATGCCCGACTACCGGGGCCTTCACGGATTCGGGTACGACCAGAGCGCGTGGATTGGCAGTGCCTTCGATGCCGGACTGATGTTTATCGGCCCGTTCACGGTGTATCTCGGCGGTCTGATGGGACCGCGGCGCATCTTGCTCACAGCCGCCGCCCTCTTCACCGCGCTGCTTATCTTCCTGCCCTTCGCGCACAGCTACAGCCTGGTGATTGCGATGGTATTCCTCAGCGGCCTAACCTCCGGCACGTTCTATCCGCTCACGCTTACGTTCGCCCTCCGCAATATTCCTCTTCGATACCTTCCTTTTACGCTTGCGCTGTACGCAACCTTCGTGGACGGGGCGGTGAACATTGCGCCGTCGCTCTACGGATGGTACCGAGAACATCTTTCTTCGAATTGGATGTTCTGGAATTCGGCGCTGATCACGCCCCTGATGATGATCTGTATCTACTACGGGATACCAAAAGCGAATGCACCGAAGAAATCCGGGACAGCACCGAGCTTCGCAGGATTCTTATACGCCAGTACGGGTCTCGCCTTACTGCTGGTCGCCTGCGAACAAGGGGAAAGACTCGACTGGTGGCGCTCTGGAGTATTCAATGCATTGTTCGCCGGCGGGGCGTTCTTGCTGTTGTGCGCGCTGGTTGGTAGGCTTCGCAGTCCGAATCCGTTGGTAGCGTTGCCTTATCTGCTGAAGTGGAACACCGTGCTGCTGGGATTGCTGCTCTTCTGGTTCCGCTTCACGCTTTGCACGACGATCATTCTGGTGCCGCAGGCGCTGGCCATCCGCGGTTTCGAACCGGAACAGATTGGGCCTGCGATCATCTGGAGCGCTGTCCCACTTATTCCCCTCGCGTTCACGGCTGCACTTCTGTTGCTACGCAAATTCGATCCCCGTCTCCTCTTCGCCATCGGACTTGGCTGTACTGCCTTTGCCGCCTGGTTGAATTCGGAATACAGCAGCACGTGGGCGGCCGAGAACTTCTACCGCACCGAGTTGCTCACCGGCGTAGGGCAGGCGTTTGCTTTCATCGGACTTGTCGGCTGCATCGTACTGCAAGCAATCTTCGCGGGGGCTTTGGCCAAACCTGAGTGGGTCCTTACTTTTTCGGCTTTCTTTCACACCATCCGTATATTCGGCGGGACCGCCGGCGCCATATACATGGGCCACTTCGTTGCTCAACGCGAAAAGCTGCATTCGAACTTGTTGGGATTGCACGTCAGCAGTGGGGATTGGCTAACAAATCAGAACATTCATGGGATGACCGCAGGTCTCTACGCCAAGTCGTCCGGGATGGTAACTGCCGGAGCTCGCGCGGTCGATCTGGTTGCAGCCCGCCTGCGACTTCAGGCATTCAGCCTGAGCATTATCGATGGATTCCTGCTGATCGCCTGGAGCTGCGTGTGCGCGTTGATTCTTGTCGCTCTGTTGCGCAAATCACCTTTGAACTACGGTGACCTCAGCATGGTCCAGCAGACACTGGTCCGCGAGAAGGAGTCGAAATAATGAAACGAAGAGCACTTTTTCTGTTTATGGCGACGGCGCTGTCTTGCTCTTTTACATTGGCCCAAACAGGCAGTACTGCGCCGTCACACCGCATTACACTGCGGGAAGCCGTTCAGCTGGCCCTCAAGCACAACCATAATGTCCGCATCGCGGGCTACGCTGTCGATGAGAAACAACACGCGAAGGAGGCCGCGAAGGGTTCCTATTTCCCATCGATACGCAATGACAGCAGTTTTCTGCGTGTCACGGATACGCAGTTGATTCAGATCAGCCCCGGCAGCCTGGGTACAGCAGGAGGAACGCCAATTCCTACTGCGAGCAGCGTTATTAACCAAGGGGGCCGCAACCTGACGACCAGCGGAACACAGATAACGCAGCCACTAACCTCGCTCCTGAAGATCAAGCGGGCAAACGATGTTGCGCAAGCTGAAGTAAAAGCCTCACGGGAAAAGGCGCAACTGACCGGAAACGACGTGGCGCTTGCTGTACACGAGGTTTATTACAGCGTTTTGATTGCTCAAGCGCACCGCAGTGCCACGGAGGCAAGGATAAAGGCTTCGCAGGACCTTGAGAGCGAGCGCATCGAGCAGGTGAAGTTTGGGAGTTTACTTGAACAGGCATCGATCGAGAGCCGTGCGCAACTATTGCAAGCGAAGCAAGAACTCCTGACGACGGATCTTCAGTTGGCGGACCTCAAGTTGAAACTGGATGATCTGATGGGCTTGCCTCTGACAACGGTCCTGGATCTTGATCCTGTCGCTGCAGAGTCTCTGGAGACTTGCCCGCTCGAGGAATGCGTTACGACCGCAACGGCCTCGCATCCGGAAATCCTGGAGGCTCGTGCCGAAGTCGAGAAAGCGCAAGCTGCCGTCCGTTTGGCTAAGACAGATATTTGGGTCCCCGATGTAGAGGCTTTCGGCCGGTACAGCTACCAGAATAATGTCCCATTCCTGGCACGCAATTTCGGAACGTTTGGCATTCATCTCGGGTATGACCTGTTCGACGGAGGGCGAAAGCGATCCGTGAAGCGTGAACGTGAAGCGCAATTGGCTCAAGCGAAGGAGAACGTTGCGAGGCTGACGGACGAGGTCGAACTTGCGGTGCACACTGCGTACAACAAACTCGAAAGAACGCAGCAGATGCTGAAGGTGTCGGAAGAGGTTGTGGCTCTGCGCAGCGAGTCGAACCGTGTGCTGCAGCAAGAACTTTTGCAAGGAGCCGCCCTTAAATCGCAAGCTGCAATGGCGACCGCTCAGGAATGCGACGCCAAGGCGCTCCTCCTCCAGTCACAGCTGAACTATTCGCAGGCGCACGACGAATTCATTCACGCGATGGGTCTCACTCCTGAATAGAATTTGTGCTTGCGTCGGCCGACCTCATGCTCGCTCGAGCTAATACTTACCCAGGGGCTAGCGGAGCCAACAACATGAAATCAAGTGTGCGCATTGCAACCTGTTGTGCGATTTTAGTGACCGCAATGGTTCGCGGACTTTCCGCTGACATCCCGCAAAGCTCGTATCAGCTCCCGTCGGCCGCACAAGTTATCGGATACCTCTTGCAATCGGTGAACTGGTACCGGCATGTGTATACGGAACGGCAGGTTGCCAGCGATCCGGGAGACCTAGTATTTCTGAATGACAATCAAGCTATTGAAAGCCAGATTGTCAAGCTCTCGTTCGAATTTGCGAAGGCGGATGCGGCCTTAGCAAAGACTGCCTCTTCTGCGCACGACGCTGCCATGACATCGGCAGCCCAGTCTTCTGTGGACCTTGCGCACTTTGTCGAGTTGAAGAATCGAAATGACCAGGAAACCCAGCAAACAAGCGCGGACATCCGAAAGCTCAACGAGACAATTGCTTCGGCTCGCAAGGCCGATCGCAAGAAGCTGAAAGCCGCTCTCGACGATGCTCAGAGCCGATTAGAACTTTTGCAAGCTGTTTCGCAGGCCGTCAATGATCTAATCCAGTTCGTACAGACTGCCAGGACGGCGCGAGCCAACACTGCAACTCTCGATTTAACCATTGACGATCTCGCACAATCCATACCAGAGCTGAGCAGCCCGGCAATTCCCTTGTCGAAATTGCCAGCACAAGATGCAGATTCCAAAACGAGCAATAGCTGGCGAGAGGCCGGCTTCCTCGGGCTGGGGTCGGAAGTCTCTGCGCTAAACCGCAAGCTTCGCGTGGTTGACGAAAAGATTCGTCTCACTGACAACTTTCTGCTCTCCGCGAAGAATATCCGCACTCCAATGAGCGGCTTCATCACTCGGGTTCTTCAGAAGGCCGCCACAAGCAATTTGCGGACCAGCGATCTTTCGTTATTGCGCGAACAGAAGTCCCAGCTCGATGCGCTTACACTCGAAATCAAGGCCTTTTCTCCCACCATCGTAGCGCTTGATAAACAAAAGGCGCTGCTTGAAGAGTACGAGTCACACCTGCTGACCTGGCGAACAGCGGTAGCCAGCCAATACAGGCAGGCATGGAAAAAATTGGCGATCCGCCTTCTCATCGTTGCGCTCATTGTCGGGCTGCTATTTGGAATGGGTGAGATTTCGCGTCGGCTAGCACTCGGCCGTATTCAGGACCCAAACCGACGACGGGTTATAAGCATGGTCCACCGCCTTCTGACATTGTTTGCCATAGCCGTCGTCGCCTTGTTCAGCGTTGCCTCAGACTTGAGTTCGTTGGCGACCTACTTTGGGCTTCTCACGGCCGGAATGACGGTTGCTCTGCAAAATGTAATTCTCGCGAGCCTCGGCTATCTCGTATTGATGGGGAAGCGTGGAATCAGAATTGGAGATCGAATACAGGTGTCCGGCATTACTGGGGATGTCATCAATATGGGCATGCTGCAATTTCAGTTGAGAGAATTCGATGCACAGAGAGGGCGGTTTACAGGTCATGTGGCAACTTTTTCAAATTCCCTGGTTTTTCTATCCCCAGCCACTGGTCTGCTGAGGTTAAGTTCAGCTCCTGGGAAGGCTGTCGCAGCTGTCGCGAACGACAATGGCACAGAACCGGATGCGGAGGTGCACGAATCGGCTGGGGCAGGCCAGAGGTAAGGACTAGGCATCTGCTGCTTCAATTCGGCCACTGAGCGTGAAGACGACTCTGCCCTTGGCTGATCTCGGAATTTTGAGCATGCAAACTCCCGATGTTTGAAGGGAACTTGATAATTCTGCAGCAACCTCGGCTCGACTCACCTGAAAGGAGCACCGACCGCCGGACGCGTCCTTGCCCTGACATTTAAAAGTGTGCGAAATCCATCGCTGCGCGGCCGAAAGCGTGACCTCAGTCCTGCCAGTGGTCCGCAGGCGGCGCGATGCCGAGGCGCTTCATCTTGTAAAACAGCGTGGTGCGCTTCAGGCCAAGTCTGGCAGCTGCTCCTCGCGGACCGCCGAGCTTCCAATTGGCGCGCTGGCAAGCAGCGAGAATTTCGCTACGCACCTTGTCTTCGAGGGTCGGGTTTGAAATCTCGGGCTCCAATGGCTGATAGCTTTCGAGGGGCGCGGGTTCAAAGATGCCATCGTTGGAGAGAATGACGCCACGCGCGATGTAGTTTTGCAGCTCTCGAATGTTGCCGGGCCAGTGGTGGCGCACCAGAGAGCGCATGGTTTCCTCAGGAATCGATTCGATCGATTTGTCCATCGAGGCGGCAAACTCTTGAACGAAATATTCCACGAGTTCGGGAATATCGGCTTTCCTTTCGCGCAGGGGCGGCAGATAAATCGGGAAAACATTCAACCGGTAGTACAAGTCTTCGCGGAATTCACGATCCTGAGCCATTCGCTTCAAGTCTTGGTTGGTCGCAGCGACGACGCGAACATCGACTCGCGTTGTGCGCGTACTGCCGACCGCCTCAAACTCACGCTCCTGCAAGACGCGGAGCAGTTTGGGCTGAATCTCCAATGGCATGTCTCCAATTTCATCGAGGAACAGAGTGCCGCGATCCGCCAACGCGAAACGGCCGACATGAGAGTTGACGGCGCCCGTAAAGGCCCCGCGTTCGTGTCCGAAGAGCTCGCTTTCGAGAAGGCCGGCGGGGATTGCCGCGCAATTCACCTTCACCAGATTTCGGTTTCGGCGGGGGCTGAACTCGTGAATCGCGCGTGCGATGACTTCCTTGCCGGTGCCAGTTTCGCCCGCAATCAGAACTGTCGTATTTGTGGACGCAACTGCTTCGACTTGAGCGAGAATCCCACGGAGACTCCCACGCCGGCCCACGATTGTCTCCACAAACGGAAGTTCCTCGCGCTCCTGCTTGCGAGCGCGTAGCTCGTCAGTACGATACGCAACGGCGTTCATTGGCATGTTTCCTGCACTTTCGTTAATTTGCATCACGGAATTAGAAGCTGAGCTCATTTTTTCACCCCTATGTTCGCGCCAACGCTTCCTGCGCAAGTTGACCTGCATGCCTGCCCACCAAAATGATGCTAGGATCTGGGGCCCGTCTTTCCGGGTCTCGTAAGAAAGCCAAACCCTTATCGGCGGCGGGATCCCGATCAATCAGTAGCGCGTCGCCCTGATGCACTTGTGCCGTGGCCAGCAATCTGGCAATTGGATAGACCACGTGCCGTTCAATGGCTCGTTTCAGGTGGCGCGCTCCGTAGCGCTGGTCAGTACCTTCTTGCAGAAGAAACGCGCGCCCTTCTTCGGTGATTCGGAATAGGAACGGTCGCGTCGCCGCGTCCAACACGCGTTTCTGTACATTGCTCAACTCGATCTCCAGCACCTCGTCCAGTTCCTCGCGCTTCAAGGGATGGAACACGACGACTTTGTCCAAGCGATTCATAAACTCAGGTGAGAACTTGCGCCGAGCCGCCTCTATCGCCGTCTTCTCCACCTTTTCGTGCAATCCAGTTGTCGGCTTGTCGTTCGGTTGCACGAATCCCATTCCTCCTTGGATCAAATCCGCAATCTGTCCGCTGCCGAGGTTTGAGGTCAGAAAAATCATTGTATGCGACAAGTCCACTCGCCGGTTGTCGCCCAGTGTTAAGGTCGCTTTGTCCAACATCCCTAAGAGCAGTTGCCACAGCGCGTCGCTCGCTTTCTCGATTTCGTCAAAAAGCAGAAAGCTCAGTTTCAGACCATCGCGATGGCTTGCGGCCAACGCTTCTTGCGTTATGAGCGGGTGTGTTTCGCGGTGCCCCAGATATCCTGGCGGCGAACCAATCAATTTCGCAATTTCGTGAGAGTGTTGAAATTCCGCGCAGTCCACCTTGATAATTGCGCGACTGTCTCCAAACAGAATCTCGGCAGCCGCTTCGACCATGCGCGTCTTCCCAGAGCCTGTCGGGCCTAAAAACAGCAGGTTTCCGATCGGCCGGGAAGGTGACTGCAACCCAGCGCAAAACATTTGGTACAAGTCGACCAGTGCCTGCACGGCCTGCTCTTGCCCCACAACTTTTTCCCGCAGTGCACGCTCAAACTGGCAAGCCGTTGAACTCCTTTTTTCCGTGTCCAGAACTCCGGTGAGTCCGTTATCCGCAGGGTTTCCCCAGCATGCATCGAGTTCTCTCTTATGGGCCGATTGTATTGCTGTGACCATAACTGCTCCTTCGACTACAAACGCTCAAATCAAACGGGACGCGTTCATTACTTATGTCTCCGAACTCTTGCCAGATTTTCTTTCCAGCCGCTCTCTCCTGATCCACTCTCGGATGTAAAGGCCGCAGTTCTTCAGCTTGACTGAGTCGGCTTCCCACTTCTCCAGAAACTTAACGGCCTCGCCGTCCACCGACCTCAAATCTGTACAGTCCAAGACAATTCGTCTGCCTTTTGTTTCTGCCGCAATGAGTGTCTCCATCTCTGCCACGTTTTCCGCCCTTAGTTGACCGCTAACCTTAAAGACCACTTCCCCGTTTGCCTTTCTCGTGATCCTCAGCATCTGTTCCCTCGTCGCAATCACAACTTGCGTCGCTTAAAGGGCAATTAAGGCGCCACTCGTAAGTGGTTGAAATGACAAACCTTCGTGGCTGAGCCAACGCCGAAATCTCGACAATTGGCGAGCGCCTAGACAAAACCTATCGGTATTTTCAGGCGTAAGCTCCGAAAAAAGGGACTAATCACGCACTCCGCAATGAATCGAATCCTGGTAGGGCTCGGTGATGGGCCTTGAAGTACGCCCATCTGTAAAGGGGTCGACCGTGTCACAACTGTAGGGAAGCTCGGTTCAATCGATCTTATCGATGCGCCGATTGTGTGGGTGTATGATGCGCGCCATGTCCTCTCCACGGCGGGAATCAGACTCGTTAGATGTTCAAGTACTCGTCGACTCTATTCCTGCGCTGATTCACACCGCCAGGCCAGACGGTTACCTCGATTACTTCAACAAGCCTTGGCTGGAATACATAGGCGTCACTTTGGATAAAGTGGCCGGCTGGAATTGGACCGCTTACGTTCACCCCGAAGACGTTGAGGGGATTTTGGCCAAGTGGCGAGCCTGCCTCGCGACTGGGGAAATCTTCGAGTACGAAACTCGCGTCCGTAGAGCAGATGGAGAATACCGCTGGATGTTCCACCGGAAAGTGCCACTTCGCGATGCAAACGGCAACATCGTCAAGTGGTATGGATCGAGCCTGGATATTGACGAGCGCAAAACAGCGGAAGAACAGCTCCGCCGCAACGCCGAGGAGCTGCAAAGGAGCGAGTTTTATCTTGCCGAAGGGCAGCGTCTTGCCCACATGGGAAGCTGGGCCTTCGATCCCGACGGCTTCTACTATTGGTCTCCCGAATTATTTCGGATGCACGGACTCGATCCGGCCAGCAAACCGCCTAGTGTTCAGGAATACCTGGATTGTGTTCACGCACAGGATCGCGAGTCGATGGCGAACCTGATCAAGGGAATCTTGGCGGAAGCTTCGCCCTTCGATGCCACAAAGCGCATCGTGCGTCCCAATGGCGAGGTCCGGTACATTCGCTGCGTCGGTGCCCCTGTTGTCGAAAACCAAAGCCTGAAAAAGTACGTTGGCAGCGCCATAGACGTTACCGAGCACGAGCTCCTGACTCAGGAACTTCGCCGGCGCGAAGCGTACCTGACGGGAGCTCAAAGGCTCAGTCACACAGGCAGTTTCGGGTGGAGACCTGACAGCGGAGAGATTGTCTGGTCAGACGAAACCTATAGGATTTTCGAGTACGACCGCGCCGAGAAACCAATCGTAAACATGGTGTTAGAGCGCATACATCCTCAGGATAGGGCGCTTGCACAACAGGTCATCGATCGCGCATCCCAGACTGGCACTGACTTCGAACATGAGTATCGCTTGCTGATGGCTGACGGGCGAGTCAAGCACGTCCGCGCAATAGCTCAAGCTTTACAAGATGCATCTGGCAATCGCGAGTTTGTCGGGGCGGTGACCGACGTCACAACGGCAAAGCAAGCGGAAGAAAACGTCCGGCAAAGCGAAAGAGAGCTTCGGCAAATCCTCGATTTCGCACCGTGGCACGTGGCTGTACTGGGGGCGGATGGGAAAGCTATGTATCTCAACAAGGCTGGGCTTGACTATCACGGTCTTACTCCTGAAGCGTTTCAAGATTATGACCCACGCAGGTCATTTCACCCGGATGATCGTGACCGTATCGTGACCAGTGCGGGTCGAGCTAAACTCCCGAACGACCAGCCGTACGAAATCGAAGCGCGCTTGGCGGGAAAAGACGGGAAGTATCGTTGGTTTCTTTTCCGATTTAACCCGCTCCGAGACGGAGAAGGACGCATTACGCGCTGGTACGCAACTACAACCGACATCGAGGATCGCAAACAGACGGAGGAGAGACTTCAAAACGAAAACGTTGGCCTGCGAGAAGAAATCGACAAGGCATCGATGTTCGAAGAGATTGTTGGAACGTCTCCAGCTTTGCAAACTGTGCTCTCACGCATTTCCAAAGTTGCGCCAAGCGATTCTACGGTCCTCATAACTGGCGAAACGGGAACGGGCAAAGAGCTCGTTGCGCGGGCCATCCACCGACGATCCGATCGCAGCTCGCGCGCTTTCGTTAGCGTGAACTGCGCGGCAATCCCGCGTGACCTGATCGCCTCGGAGCTATTTGGCCATGAGAAGGGTGCCTTCACGGGCGCCACTCAGCAGCGCTTGGGTAGGTTTGAATTAGCAAGTGGCGGTACGCTCTTCTTGGACGAAGTGGGAGAACTTCCAGCCGAGACCCAAATTGCCCTCCTGCGTGTTTTGCAGGAGCATGAGTTTGAACGTGTCGGCGGCAGTCGTCGAATCCGCGCTGACGTTCGGGTGATCACAGCCACAAACCGTGACTTGCAGGCCGCTATCAGCGCTGGGTCGTTCCGTAGCGATTTGTTTTACCGTTTGCACGTGTTTCCGATTGAAATTCCTGCTCTTCGAGAACGAAAAGAGGACATCCGCCTGCTGGCGGAATACTTTATCGATCGCTATGCGCGAAAAGCTGGCAAGAACGTAAGGCGTGTCAACAAGAAGACGCTGGAATTGCTTCAGTCATATCCTTGGCCGGGAAACATTCGTGAGCTGCAGAACGTCATCGAGCGTTCGGTGATACTTTGCGAAACAGAGATTTTCTCGATCGACGAAAACTGGTTACCGCAGCCGCCGCCTCTGACACCAGAGTCGAAACAGCAAGTTGAGCTCCCTCGGAGACTCCTCGTGCAAGAGAAGGACATGATTGAGGCTGCCCTGAAAAATACCCGTGGCCGTGTGTCGGGACCCACGGGCGCTGCAGCCAAGTTGGGCATCCCGCGGTCCACCCTGGAATCGAAGATTCGGTCGCTGAAAATCGACAAAAATCGCTTCAGGACTTATCCAGGAGCCTGAGGGCTCTCCCGCAGTTCACGTTTTCATGTAGCATTTCGGTCCTGCGACCGGAATCCGAATCGAGCAATTGTCAAGTTAAGACGCCTGCGCTATACTCCTGACTCGTAAAACCTCACGTTTGCGCGATCCCGATAAGGCAAACCCATGGCGCAGGTAATTCTCTTGTTGCCGTTACTCTTGGTCCCTTGCGACCTTTGATTTGGCAACTCGGCGAGCCCCGTTAGCCTTCTTCGGCACGATGCAGACCTGGTGGGTAAGTCCTTATTTCAAAAAACCGCGCGCCGCCCGAGAGCCCGCGGCAGGCCCTGCGGGATCCCAACTATGTTCAGTTTGATGAAAGGGGACTGCCTATGAATTCCACTAATGATAACGCCGAACTTCGTGGACAACCTGCCGGTGAGGGCCACCAAACCGATCAACCCATCCGGTTCGCAGGCTGCGTGCTTGGCGCAGGCTCGGTGCTTTGTAGCTGATAAAGAAATAGGTTATGCCGGCTATGGTCGGTAACTTTCCTGCTGCCGCGAAGTGCGTTTCGAGGGCGTGCTTACTGTTAGCCCTATTTTTGGCCTTATTCTCATCCTACGCGTGGCCCCAAACCCAGCTTGCGACAATTTTCGGTACCATCACGGATGCAACCGGTGCTGCTATTTCCGGAGCTCAAGTCACGATCCTCAACCAAAGCACTGGATTGAAACGCGGCGCCCTTACTGACTCGACAGGTCAGTATCACATTGCCGGTTTGCCCACAGGAAACTATTCTGTTCGCGTAGAGAAAGAAGGGTTCCAAACAGAGGTTCGCGAAGGAATTTCGCTCTCTTCGGCGTCCGAGATCATGATGAATCTGTCACTAACTGTAGGAGACCTGAAACAGCAGGTGACGGTCAGTGCAGACTTAGGCATCGACAGTACCACTTCGACCGTCAGTGGTGCCATTGCTGAACGAAGCCTAACCGACCTTCCACTCAACGCTCGCGATCTGTTCAAAGCCGCTGTCCTGGAACCCGGAGTCAACCCAACACCCAGCAGTGCTCCGTCACTGCTCTCGACGGGCAAGGCGGGGCAAGTGTCGATTAACGGGATGCGTCCGAGTTGGACGAACGTTCTGATCGACGGTATGGATGCCAATGAGCCCATCTTTGGCTATTCGCCAGCGGGTGCCTCAGGGCTCTTTCTCGGACTAAATGAAGTCACGGAGGTGCGAGTCCTGACGCAAACCTTCAATGCGGAGTACGGCAGGAATGGAGGTGGCGTCGTTGAGGCGGTCACCAAGTCAGGAAGCAATCAGTTCCACGGATCGCTGTTCGAATTGCACCGAGATGCTTCCCTCGATGCCAAGAACTACTTTGATCTGGGTAACGCCCCGATTCCACCGTTCGTGCGCAACCAGTTCGGCGCTAGCATCGGCGGCCCTGTGGTGCATGACCGCACCTTCTTTTTTGCAAACTATGAGGGCTTCCGCGAAGTACAGGCATCGACAGCAATTTCCATGGTGCCCAATGCCCTTGCGCATCAAGGTTTGCTGCCTTCCCCCAGCAACCCGGGGGCCTGCACCAACGCCACTCCGGACGGGTGCGTTTCCGTCGGAGTTGACCCTCGGGTACAACAGTTTCTCGCGTTAATTCCTCCTACGAATGGAGCAGACAATGGTGACGGAACCGGGGACCTGATCACCGCGAACAAGGGCGACACAAACGAACACCACGGCATGATCCGTGTCGATCACAACTTCTCCAACACGCATTCGCTATTCGGACGTTACATCATCGATGACAGCTCCTCCCTGGTCCCTTATTTCGGGACACCACCCGGAACTTACGTCCCAGGGTTCCCGGCGCTTCATCAAGCGCGCAATGAGTACTTTAGTGTTCAGGATCGCAGGAATATCGGACATGAAATTTTTAACGAATTGCGATTCGGTATCAACCGCACGACCGCGTCCACTTCAATCGTTGATACGCATCCGGGGCTTTCTATTTCTTTGGTACCTGGCAGACCGTTCGGAACGATCGACATTGCAGGCATGAGTCTCGTTGGCAATAGCGCGGTGATTCCGTTGGGCGATTTTTCGACTGTTTTTCAAGTTCAGGACCAACTGTCACACACAATTGGTCTCCACACCTTGAAATTCGGCGCCCAGTTTCGAAGGATCCAATCCAATGGTCCGCTGGATTTTACGGTGAATGGGTTGTACACGTTCCAGGATCTGAGTCCCTTCGGGGTTCCAGCACGCAGCGATAATCCGGCTTTAGAGTTCTTTCTTCAAGCCTTGCCTCTGTCGTACGTTGGTTCTGTTCCCTCAATGTCAGATTCGGACCGCGGCTATCGACAGAGTGTGGTGTCTGCGTTTGCGCAGGATTTCTTGCGAGTAACTAGCCGTCTTACGGTGAACGCTGGATTGCGGTATGACTTCTATTCCAATCCAAGCGAGGTGCACGGTCGTCTCTCAGTGATTCGGAACCCGGTAACGGACTCTGGACCAACCGTCGGAAAAGTATTTGCCGGGACACCTGCGGATCTGCTGTCACCCCAGGCCGGTTTCGCATGGAACATTTTCGGTGACGGCAAGACCGTACTGCGCGGTGGGAGTGGTATCTTTCGCGATCAGTTCCCCGTAATTCTGTTAGGTATCGATCGGTTTCTACCTCCTTTTTTCAGCATAAATTCGTTGATTTTCCCCAGTTTTCCCAGCCCCCAAAATGCGGTGCTCACGCAACCGCTATTCCTCATTCAGACTACCTACCATCCGAAGTTCCCGTACGCGCTGCAATATAACCTCAACTTGGAACGGGAAATCACGCGAGGTACGATTCTCAGCGCAGGATACTTTGCTGCGCGCGGCAATCACCTCACGCGGGCGGGTGAGCAGAATCCCTTCGAACCGGCGTTGGGACATCGCTTCAATCCCAATTTGTCTTCCCCTCTGGAGACGGTGCTAACCGATGCTCAATCTTTCTATAACTCCTTCCAACTGTCCGTCTCGGGACAGCACCCTGATAGATTGTCCTGGCAAGTCTTTTACACGTTCTCCCATTCCATAGATGATGCTTCGAATACTTTTCTTATAGACGCTGTCAATGAATCAGAGTCTCAGGACATTTTCAATCGCAAGGGAAGCCGAGGCCGTTCGGGATTCGACATTCGGCACAATTTCGTCGCGAACGTTTTGTATGAACTGCCGTTTGGCCGTAGAAGTTGGTTCGGCGGCTGGCAGCTCTCTGGCATTGCCAGCGTTCACAGCAACGTGCCTTTTACCCCAGTACTTTCGTTCGACAATGCGGATTTGCAGTCTGTGGTAATCGCCGAAAGACCAAACCTCATTGGTAATCCTTACTCGGGTGTTTGCCCAAACGGCACCAGAGTGGGCACGTCGGCATGTTGGTTTAACCCGAGTGCATTTGCGCTACCGCCTCCGGGTCAGTTTGGCAATGCTGGAAGAAATTCGCTGAAGGGACCTGGCTTCGGGCAATTTGACTTGGCCCTCCGTAAGGCCTTTCATTTAGCCAGAGAGACACAAATCGTGTTTGGAGCAGAAGCCTTCAATCTCTTGAATCATCCGAATTTTGCCGTCCCCAGTAATACGCAAAATCCTATCGCTCTGGGAGGGAACGGAGACGCCGTCTTTAGAGATGTGGCAGGCCATTTCGCTAATAACGTCGGCCGAATATTCACGACGGTCGGCAATATTCACGACGGTCGGCACAGGGCGCCAAATTCAATTCGACGCACGCTTCACATTCTAATCTGCGGGCGGAAAGTGGAATCGCTCCAGCGTCTCTTCACATGCAATGTGAATTTGTCGAAGACAATTTGTTGAGCGCAGCTGAAAATCGACAAGAATCGCTTCAAGCCTTAGAAGGGTTTTCGTCTGCCATTGAACTGTTGGCGATTTTTCGACATTTGACGGAAACTCACCACCTAAAAATACCATAAACGGCCTATTTTCAATTTGCTACGTTGGCTGTCGCCTTGCATCCAGCATCGTATGTTCAAGATTTGGCGATGTTCGGAGTCGGGTTTTACCCTCTTGCAGCACACGCCCGCAAAACTGATTGGGATGCTTGGGATTCTCCTGGTGTCGCTGGTTCTGGGTGGTTGCCACACCTCGAAACCAGAGCCCACAAGTTTGACTTACTTGCGCCTCGGCTGGTCTCAACCGGATGACCTGCCAGGGACAGAACCTTTGCCGCAGCAGTTTACCCGTGAAACAGGAATCCACGTTCGCGATCTCCCCGTTCCTGAAACTACTCTGGACCAATTGGAACTCTCTCGCAGGCTCC
>WNGL01009244.1_pt1 | contig 18156 bp, 18 predicted proteins | sample 5400591 | NCBI WGS metagenome assembly WNGL01 (sample SAMN13153377, study PRJNA577476) | soil metagenome | isolation source: 80 cm soil or saprolite under Garry oak tree replicate 1 | place: USA:California | collected 2016-06-15 | reverse complement strand
CCGGGGATCCGCGTCATCATCGACACCCCGACCTCGCCCGCGGCCAGCCGTCCCAGCCAGACCGGCACGTGCATCGGTGGCTTGGCGCCGACGGCCTCGGCCAGCAGCGGCAGCCATACCGACACCGGCAGGGGCTCGTCGTCGGCCACGTTGTACGCACCGGGCGCGCCGTGGGCGATCGCGGCGATCGCCGCGGCCGCGGCGTCGTCCATGTGCACGAACGACCACACGCCGGACCCGTCGCCGACGACCGGGAGCCGGCGCCTGCGGACCTGCGCCACCATGTTGCCGTCCACGTCGAACCCGGTCCCCGGCCCGTAGAAGTTGCCGTACCGCAGCGCGATTCCCTCGATGCCGCCGGCGTTCATGACCGCGTTCTCGACATAGCGGATAGCCGCCAGGGACCGCTTCTGGTTCGCCGGCGGGGCAGGGTCGAACGGGTCCTGCTCGGTCCTCAGGCCGGTGCCGCCCGGCGCGTAGTTCCAGTTTCCGTAGCTTTGCGCGATGAACCGGCGCGTGCCGGCCGCGCGGGCGCCCTCCAGCAGGTAGTCGGTGCCCTCGGTGCGCAGCCGGTTGGTGAGCGCGAACCCCCGGTCGAAGTGCTTGAAGTCGGTCACGCCGCTGAGCGCGGTCAGCTGGTGGATGATCACCTCCGGGCGGGCACCGGCCACGGCCGCGCGCACCGCGGCCCGGTCAAGCGCGTCGGCGATCACCGGCTGGGCGCCCACCGCGCTCAGCCACGGCGCCCTGCTCTCATCCCGTGTCATCGCGGCGACCTCGTAACCCTCGGCCACCAGCCGCGGCACGAGCCGCCGGCCCATGGCGCCGCTGCCGCCTGCCACGAACACCTTCATCGCCTTCTCCTTTCCGGGTGGATGCCCCGTAGACGAGGCACCCACGCCGGCTGTGACACTCGCACGGCGGCGGTCGTGTGCGCGCGGTTTCCGGATCGCGGCGAGGTGGCCGAGAACCCAAAGCGGGTGGCGGGCGACCGTCCGGCGCGAGAACGGTGCCCGCGGCTACGGCCCGGCTACCCGGCCGCCATCCACAGCGAGACCCGGTCCAGGTCAAGCAGGTCTGGCCGGCGCAGGTATCCGATCATGAGCCGTACCGACTCCCGCACATCCCGGGTCAGCGCGAAGCACTCGGCGGCCGACCGGCAACGATCTGGCCCAAGCCCCCTGGCCAGGGTAACGACGGTATCCGCCAGGCCACTCAGTTCCCCGGCGTCTTCGGGCTCCAGCCGCCAGGCCGCCCGGTCCGGGCCGGCGCCCAGGCCAGCGATCTGGCCGTGCAGCCAGCGCCAGGGATCGGCGGTCAGCTCCGGGTCCCAGGCGCGGGGGCGGGGCTCGTTGCCGGAGAACCCCGGATGATAGTGCGCGACGCCGAAGGTACCCGGGGCATCGGTCAGGCGGTCGAACAGGTCGGCCCGCCACAACGGGCGGTCCGCCGCGATGAGCTGCGCCGCCGATTCGCTGCCACGGTGCGGCTGCGGAGCCAGTTCCCGCAGCTCGATCCGCGCGCCGTGCTCCCTAGCGGCGTCGCCCAGGTCGATCTCGAACCAGTGGCGCACGATCACCGCACTGTGTGACAGGGCCAGAATGTGCTGCACGGTGCCTCCCCTTATCACGGCCGCGGCGCCGCCGCGAGGCCGAACCATTCCCGCAGCCGGGACGCGGCCTGCTCGATCGCGGCCCGGCTGGCGTCAACGGTGCCGATCATCGTGAAGAACCCGTGCGCCATGCCCGGGTAGCGGCTGAGCTCGACCTGAACGCCCTCGCGGGCCAGCCGGCGGGCGTACGCCTCGCCCTGATCGCGCAGCGGGTCGAACTCGGCGGTGATGACGAGCGCCGGCGGCAGCCCGGCAAGGCTCTGCGCGCGCAGCGGCGAGGCCAGCGGGTTGGCCGCGTCACCGGGATTCGCCAGGTAATGCCGGCGGTACCAGTCGACGGAATGCCGGTTGAAGAGAAACGGGTCGTCCGCGGCACGCATCGACGGGTCGTCGGCGAGCTGGTCGGTATTGGGATACACGAGAAGCTGCCCGGCCAGCGCCGGGCCGTCGGCGCGGGCCCGCAGCGCCACTCCCGCGGCCAGGTTCCCGCCGGCGCTGTCGCCACCGACCGCGAGGCGGGCGGGGTCCGCGCCGATCTCCTCGGCGTGCTCGGCGACCCAGCGCACCGCCGCGTAGCAGTCGTCGGCCGCCGCGGGAAACCGGTGCTCGGGCGCCAGCCGGTAACCGGCCACGGCCACCAGGGCGCCGGAGGAATTGGCCAGGCTGCGGCTGACGCCGTCGGCGGTGTCGACGGTGCCGAGTACCCAGCCGCCACCGAAGAAGTAGAGCAAGGCGGGCAGCGGCCGCTCGCCGGCGGGCCGGTACAGCCGCAGCGGCAGCGCGCCGCCGGGCCCGGCGATCGTCAGGTCGGTGACCTCATGGACCGGCTCGGGCTCGCCCCCGCCCGCGCGGATCGAGGCAAGATCCGCGGCCCTGGCCTCGGTGAGCGACATGGTGTAAAGCGGCGGAACGCTGTCACGCTCGCGCTGGTCGCGCATCGCCTGGATCTGCGGGTCGAGGGGCACAGCTCGCACACCCTTCTTTCGCGCCGGCCGGGCCGCGCGGGCCCGTCTCGGCTATTGCCGGTCGCCCGGCCGAGGTTAGGCTATTTCTAACCGGAATGCCGGTCCCGGGTAAAGGCGTTCCGCAGCCGGCCGCGACGCGGTCACGTCACCGAGGCAGGGCGCCCTGGCCGATGGTCGAGTTAAAGCGTGAGGCGCTGCACACGTCGGTCACCGACCCCGTGGCAGCATCGATGAACTTCCTCAATGAGGTCGCCGGCCGGTTCCCCGACGCGATCTCGCTCGCGGCGGGCCGGCCATCCGATGAGTTCTATGCCGTCGGGGACGTCGAGCGGTACCTGGCCGCCTACGTCGGGCACCTGCGCGCTGAGGGCATGGGCGAGCACCGGATCCGGCAGGCCATCATGCAGTACGGCCGGACCAACGGCCAGCTCGGGGCGATGATCGCCCGGATGCTGGAGATCGACGAGGACGTCCGCGTTCCCGCCGAGTCGATCATGGTGACGTCGGGCTGCCAGGAAGCGATGATCATCGCGCTGCGCGGCCTGTGCGCGGACTCCGGCGACGTCGTGCTCGCGGCCGAGCCCTGCTACCTCGGCTTCACCGGCGCCGCGCGGGTACTCGGCGTCACCGTGGTGCCGGTGCCCGAGACGGCGCAGGGCCTGCGCCCGGAAACGGTCGCGCGCGTCGCCCGCGAGGTACGCGCCGGCGGCCGCCGGCCGCGGGCGTTGTACGTGGTGTCCAAATTCGCCAACCCGTCCGGCGTCTCGTTGAGCACCGATGTACGGCACGGGCTGATCGAGGTGGCGGCCGCTGAGGACCTGCTGATCCTGGAGGACGACCCGTACGGGCTGTTCGGGCTCGACGACAGGCGCAGCCCGGCACTGAAGTCGCTGGACACCGGCCAGCGGGTCATCTACCTCGGCTCGTTCGCCAAGTCGGTGTTCCCCGGCGCCCGCGTGGGCTTCCTGGTCGCGGATCAGAGCGTCGTCAGCGCCGCCGGCCACCGCAGCCTGCTGGCCGACGAGCTGTCGACGGTCAAGAGCATGGTCACCGTCAATACCTCGCCGATCGCGCAGGCGGTCATCGGCGGCGTGCTCGTGTCGTGCGGATACAGCCTGCGCGCCGCGAACCAGGAGAAGATCGCGTTCTACCGGCGCAATCTCCGCGCGCTGCTGGCCGCGCTCGAGCGGCACTTCTGCGATCCGGCGATCACCTGGAACTCGCCCAGCGGCGGCTTCTTCGCCGTCCTGTCCGTGCCTGTCCGCGCCGACGAGAAGCTACTGGAACTCTCGGCGCGGGATTACGGCGTGCTGTGGACGCCGATGAGCTTTTTCTATCTGAACGGCGGCGGCAGTCACGCGATCCGCCTGTCGTGCAGCGCTCTGGAGGCTGACCGGATCGAGGAGGGTGTCCGGCGGCTCGCCGCCCTGATAGCGGACGTCCGTTCGTGACCGGCCCGGTCCGCGTCTGGATCGTCCCTGCCGATGTGCCACCGGAGACCGCGGCCGGGTTCCGGGACGTGCTCGACGACGGCGAGCGCGCCCGCGCCGCGGCATTCGGCAGCCCGCGCGACCGGCAACGGTTCTCGGTCGCGCACGGCGCGCTGCGGCTGCTGGCCGGCCGCGCGCTGAAAACCCGGCCCGCCGCACTCGCCTGGATCCCCGGCCCGAACGGCAAGCCCGAACTGGCGGCCCCGTGGTCCGGGCTGTACACGAGCCTCTCGCACTCTCATGACATGATCGCGGCGGCGATCAGCACCGGCGGCCCGGTGGGGATCGACATCCAGTACCTGGTGCCCGGACTGGACGCGGTGGGGATGTCCGCCCGGTTCTTTCCGCCCGACGAGGCCGGGTACGTCGCGGCGGGCCGCGACGCGAGCGCCCGGGCGGACCGGTTCGCGCACCTGTGGGCCCGCAAGGAGGCGGTCATCAAGGCGGCCGGCGGGCTTCTGTGGCCCAACCTCAAGATCGCGGTTCACGGCCGCTGCGTCGTCCGCTGCGCCGAGCCAAGGGTCTCGCACCGGGTAGCAGACCTCGTGGCGCCGGCGGGCTATCGCGCCGCGGTGGCGGTGACCGGCGCCGCGCCATTCGCCATGACGGCCACCTATTGGCCGGGCGCGGTACCAGCGCTGGCGAGTTAACCCCTCTTCGCCACATTCTCGATCGCGGCGCGCAGCTGGCCGCGGGCCGGCTGCAGCGCTCCTCGGCGGCGGTGGCCAGGATCTCGCCGCCGATGCCGCAGGTCCGGTTGGAATCATCGACCACGACGAGCCTGCCGGTGCGCTCCAGCGACGCCGCCAGGGCGGCCCAGTCGAACGGGTACAGCGTGCGCGGGTCGAACACCTCGACCGAGATCGTGTCCGCGAGTTCATCGGCGACCGCGAGCGCGTCGTGCACCAGATGCCCGACCGCCACCACCGTCACGTCGGTGCCCGGGCGGTGCACCCGGCCGACGCCCAGCGGCACCGGGGCGAGCGCGTCGAAGTCAACGTTCTCGCGCCGCGCCACGGCGCCGGCCGGCCCGAAGACGATCACCGGGTCGTCGTCGCGGATCGCGCTGACCAGCAGGCCGTAGGCATCGGTGGGCGTGGCCGGCACCACGGTCTTCACGCCGACATGCGCGAACAGGCTGTAGGGGTGGTCCGAGTGCTGTCCGGCCCAGCCGACCCGGGAGCCCGAACTCGGCAGCAGGTAGGTCACCGGGACCTTGACCTGACCGCCGGTCATCAGCGGGAGCTTGTGCGCCTGGTTCGCGATCTGCTCGAACACCAGGAAAAGGAGCGCCGGTATCTGGAACTCGACGACGGGCCGGGACCCGGCTATCGCCGCCCCGGTCGCGAAGCTGGTGAACGCCTGCTCCGAGATCGGCATGTCGATGACCCGCTCCGGCCCGAACCGCTTGAGCAGCCCGGTGGTGACGTTGCTGACCGCGATGCCGATGTCCTCGCCGAACACGCACACGGCCGGATCGCGTTCCATCTCGGCGGACAGCGCCCGGTTGAGCGCCCTCAGGTACGACAGGATGGGCATCAGGCCGTTCCTCCCCGCCCGCACGGCCCGCCGGCGTAGAGGTAGTCCAGCGCCCCGGACGGGTCGGGCTCCGGGCTCGCTTCCGCGAACCGCGCCGCCCGGTCCAGCAGGTCCTCGATCTCGTCGTCGATCCGCGCGCGCGCCGCGCCGGGCACCCGCGCCGCCTGGATCTGCACGGGGTCGCGGGCGCTGCCCGCGGCGACCTCCTCGTCGGTGCGGTAGCGCGGGCGGACGCTGTACTCCCAGGTGTGGTGGGCGTCGAACCGGTAGGTCAGGCACTCAAGGAACGCCGGGCCGTCCCCGGCCCTGGCGCGGGCGACGGCGCGGGAGGCCGCCGCCAGCACGGCCTCGGCATCCATGCCGTCGATGGTTTCTGCGGGGATGCCGAACGCCTCGGCGCGGCCGGTGATCACGCCGGCCGTCGTGTCCCGCACCCGCATCGTCGTCGCGAACTGGTTGTTCTCGCAGACGAAGATGACCGGCAGGCGGCGCAGCGATGCCAGGTTCAGCGTCTCGAGCAGCACGCCCTGGTTGACCGCGCCGTCGCCGAAGAACGTGACGGCGACGCGATCGTGCCCGGCGCGCCGGTGTGACCAGGCCGCGCCGGCCGCGATCGCGGCCGAGGCGCCGACGATGGCGTTCGCGCCGTAGATGCCCGCGCTGACGTCCGCGGCGTGCATCGACCCGCCGCGCCCGCTGTTCAGGCCGGTTGCGCGGCCCGCCAGCTCGGCCAGCATCCGGACCGGGTCGGCGCCCTTGGCCAGCACGTGCCCGTGGCCGCGGTGGGTACTGGTGATGAGGTCGTCCGCGCGCAGCGCCGCGCAGACGCCCGCCGCGATCGCCTCCTCGCCGAGGTAAGGGTGGATGCCCCCCGGGATCACCCCGCTGCGCACCATCTCGATCGCCCGCTGCTCGAACCGGCGGATCAGCCGCACGGTCCGGTACAGGTCGGCGGAGTCAGCCATGACCGCCGCTGCCGGCCGCTCCGGCCACCACTATGCCGCCGCCACCCGGTCACCGATGGCGGCGAGGATGCCGTCCCAGAGGCGGGCGCGGGCCGTGAGGGCGAGGTTGATCGTATCGGCGCACTCCGCCCACTTGACGTCGTATCGGCGCACTCCGCCCACTTGACGTCGTCTTCGCCGCAGAGGTCGGCGAGCATCTGCATCGCCATCGGCGTGTGCTCCTCGCTGTCGACCTGGATATGGCGGGCCAGGTAGTCGACGAACGTGCCGAGCGATCCGATGCGCTCGTTGACGCCGACGACCTGCTGGAACATGTCAGGGATCAGGTCCTCGCGGCCGAATGCGAAGGCCGCGGCCTGCGTGTGGACGGGCGCGCTGGAGATCAGGCCCCAGGTGAGCCGGACGAACTCGGCGGTCGGCCCGGGCACGTTCACCTCGTCGATCGCCTCGAGCACCGGCCGCTTGGCGCGGAGCCCTTCGATGAAGGCATCGATGACCGACGTGTCGGCGCCGGCCTCGGACATCCCGTCGAGGTAAAGCTCGAAGTGACTGATGAAGCCGCCGCCGCGCTCGTCGCTCTCCTCGACCAGCACGATGTCGTTGATCAGGCGGCGGCTGCCGGTCGGGCCGGTGGGCACCCACGGCAGCTCCACGCAGGTGAGGTTGCGCTGCAGCGACTTCAGCAGCGACATGAAGTCCCACACGGCGAACACGTGGTGCTCAAGGAACGTCCGGATCGCATGCCCGCTGTCCAGCGCGGCATAGAGCGGGTGCCCGATGACCGCGCGCCTGGCGTCGCCGATCTGCTCCTCGAGGCGGTCGATTCCGGGATGCCGCTGGCCCCAGTCATAGCGGGACATGTCAAACCTCCTGCAGGTGGTGTCCGTTGGCCGGACGGGTCTGGTTACGCCACACAACGGGACAGAAGTCAGGGTCGCTGTAGTCGGGGCGGCCATCCGGCAGGCGCCGGACCAGGACGTCGTGGTTGTAGGCGAGGACCTCGCCGGTGCTCAGGATGAACTCGCGGTAGGCGTTCTCGCCGTCCTGGAGGTGGAACGAGATGGCCCGGCGGGGACGCGGGCTGCGGTTGGTCATGCTGCCGTGGTAGGTCCTGCAGTGGTGGAAGCTCATGTGGCCCTTGGGGATGACCATCGGGACCTTGACCACCTCGGCGTTGTTGTAGGCGGCGTTCTCCGCCAGCATGCGCTCCAGGTCGCTGTTCTCCCGCTCCGCGAAGTGCCTGGTCATCGAGTCATCGCGGCCGATCTCCCGCCACCGGTGGCTGCCGTCGATCATCGTGATGGTGCCCATCTCCTCGCCGCAGTCGTGGAAGGGGATGAACGCGGTCAGCATCCTGTCCGACGTCGACGCCGACCAGTAGTGCTTGTCGAAGTGCCACGGCACGATGTTGGTCGGCTCCGTGGCGATCGGCGGCTTGTAGATCAGCGTCGTCTGGAACACGCGGATCTCGTCGGCGCGCGCCAAGGCGGCGGCGACGGCGCCGATCAGCGGCTTGCGCAGCAGCCGCGCCAGGCCATCGTGCTCGTAGTGAACGTAGTCGTTGTGACGCTGCACGTCGCCCAGGGACGGATCCCAGTACGCCAGCTTCGGCGGCCGCACCGGCAGCCTGCGGTCGCGCTCGCCCGCGTAGTACCGCTCACTTGCCGCGGCCAGCTCGTCGACCTCGCCGTCGGTGAACAGCTTCTTGGTGAGATACCAGCCGTGCTCGGCGTAGAACTCGACGTCGGCGTCCGATGGCAGCAGCGAGCGCTCCTCCTCCGTCAGCGTGAATGGCGGGGTGACAGAAGGGGTCACGGTTCATTCCTCCCTCGGCGGGCCGGTCGGCGTTGATCTTGCCCGGGTGGGCGGTGCGGTCGGGTCGGGGCCTGGCGGCCGGGTCGGGCGGGCAGCGTGGCCGGGCCCGGCGGCCGGGCCGGGTCAGGCGGGGATCGTGCCCGCCGTGTCGCGGATCTCGGCGAGCTCGCGCTCCTTGGCCGCGTACAGCGCCGGGATGTTGTTCGTGCCGAACGTGCGCGCGCCGTGCCGGTCGATCAGCTCGAGGAAATACGTGCGCCTGATGTGCGTCGACTTCGCGAAGATCTGGTACATCTGCCCCCAGTGGTCGCGGTCGACCAGGATGCCGAGCGGCCGCAGCGCCTCGACCGGGATGTCGGTCGTGCCCAGGCGCCCGGCCAGCATGTCGTAGTAGCTCGACGGCGTTTCCGCAAACCCCACGCCCCGTCCGGTGATGGTACGGACCGCGCGCACGATGTCCTTGGTCAGGAACGCGACGTGCTGCACCCCGGCGCCGTCGTGCCAGGCCAGGAAGTCGTCGATCTGGCCCGCCTGACGGGTGAGGTCCGGCTCGAGGATCGTGAAGGTCACGCCGCCGGACGGGCTCTGCACCACCTTGGACATCACGCCCTGCTCGCCGATCTCGATGTACTCCTGGAACGTGACCGTGAAGCCGAACACCTGCTCGTGGAAGGCGATGGTGGGGTCGAGTTCGCCGGCCGGCACGCACACCGCCACGTGGTCGATGACGCGCAGCAGGTCGTCGCCGGCGCCGGCGGCAGCCCCCGGCTCCATCTCGATCGCGCCGGGCTGGAACTGGGCGCCCGGCCCACGGCGTTCGACGAGGCGGTAGACCACGTCGCCGAAGCCCGCCACCTCCGCGGTGACGACACAGGCCTCTTCGTTCTCCCAGGTGCGGGGCTCGCGGATGCCCGACCCGCCGGCCGCGACCGCGCCGGTGTAGGCGGTGGCGGCGCTGTCGGTGCGGAACGCGGTCACGGCCACGCCGTCGCCGTGCCGGGCGACGAACTGGCTGGCGGGATGGTCCTGCTTCAATCCCGAGGTCAGCAGCACCCGGATGTCACCCTGGCCGAGCAGGATGCTGCGCTGGCCCGGCAGCCCCGTGTCCGGGCCGCCGCGGCCGTAGACGCGGAATCCGTAGGCGGTGCACAGCGACTGCGCCGCCGCCATCGCATCACCCACGTAGAGCTCGATGTGGTCGATGTCGAGGATCTTCATCGCTTCCTCTCCCATCAGGTTCATGCGGTTCCAGGTAGTTCACGGTCGGCCGGGCCGGTCACGAGGATGGCTGCGGCGCGGTCCCGGTCGCCGTCGGTCACCGCCAGGTCGACGCGCACCACCAGCGCCTCGTCCGCGTCCGCGTCGCCGATCAGCAGCGCCGCCACGTCCAGCCCCGCACGGGTCCCGCTGACGCACACGACCGGCCCGGTCAGGTGCCACCGCGCGGCCAGGTAGCCGGCGACGGCGTTCGGCACGGACTGGAAGAACTGCAGCGGGGGAACCCGCTGGCCGGCGTCCACCGCGGCGGCGACGCGGGTGGCGCTGGTGACGTCGCCGAGGGCCGTCACCATCACGATGGCGATGACCCTGCCGGGCGCCTGCGGCTCGGCACGGCCGCGCAGTGCCCGGGCGGCGACCTCGGCCAGCAACGGGCTGAAATTGGACTCGATGAATCCGGCGAGCGCGGGGACCTTGCCGTCGCCGTCCGTCTCTGGCCAGGACGCGGACGACAAGACCGCCAGGCCGGCCGCGGCCGCCGCCGCGCGCAGCGCGGCGAGGCCCGGGGATGCGACGGATGCCGGCGATGTCATGGCAGGCCGATAACGAGCGCGGTGTTCGCGCCGCCGAACGCGGCGTTGAGGCTCATCGCGAACTCCGCGGTGGCGGCTAGCGCCCCGCCGAGCACGAGGTTGAGGCGGCATCGGTCGTCGGTGCCGAGGAACCCGGCGTTGACCGGAAGCATGCCCTTGCGGGCCGCGAGCAGGGTGACGATCAGCTCCAGCACGCCGGACGCCTCCAGGGTCTGACCGTGCAGCGACTTGGTGGAGCTGACCGGCACGCGCGCGGCGGCGTCGCCGAGGGCGAGCCGCAGCGCGTTCGTCTCGGCCGGGTCGCTCTGGCTGGTGCCAGAACCGTGGGCGTTGATGTAGCCGAGGTCCTCCGCCGCGATGCCGGCCCGCTGCAGCGCGGCCGTGACCGCCCGCGCCATGCCAAGGCCCTCAGGGTGCGGCTGGCACGGGTGGTACGCGTCCCCGGTGCGGCCCCAGCCTGCCAGCCGCGCCAGCGGCGGCGCCCGCCGCGCCCGCGCCGCCCGGAGCGACTCGACGACCACGGCGCCGACGCCGTCGCCCAGTAGCAGCCCGCGCCGCCCGGCGCTGAACGGCCGCACCTGGCCATCGCCGGCGAGCACGCGGCCGGCGTCGAACAGCGCGAACTGGTCGCTGTCGACGAGGTACCCGCCGGCCACGACGACGCGGTCGGCGTGGCCGCGGGCGATGAGCGCGGCCGCGTCGGCGATCGCGGTGCTCGCCGCCACGCATGCCGATGTGTAGCAGCGGATGCCCTGCTCGGCGAGGCCGCAGCCGCCCGCGACCGCGGCGGTGAACGCCTCGGTGCCGAGCCCGGGCTTGTCGGCCCCGGCGGCCCGGGCGATCGCCGGGTCGCCGTGGATGGCGAGGTACAACGGGGTGCGGGCGCGGTCGGACGGCGACAGGCCGGCCTCGTCGCACGCCTCGGCGGCGGCGCGGGTCACCTCGGTGCGCAGGTCGGGTAAACCTGGCATGGCCGCCGCGACACGAACCCGCCGAGCGCCGACATCGAACCGCTGGACGGGCGCGAAGGCGGGCTGGCCGGACAGCGTTCCGGACATCAGCGCTTCGGTTCCCCGGCCGTACGCGGACGCCGCGGCGGCGCCGGTCACGGCCACCGAGCCTGTCCCTCTGCGGGCGGGCGGCGCCGGGGCCACGGCCGGTCCCTCAGTCATACGATGACCCGACCCTCAGATCCTGGAGAACGTCGACCACGCCGGTGACCGTGGACATGCGCGCGAGCGTGTCGTCGTCGACGTCGAGCGCGCCGTAACGCTGCTCGATCTGGTGGATCAGCCAGACCAGTTCCAGCGAGTCGATCGCTTCCGGTACCTGCTCCGGCTGGCGGTCACCGTAGGTGGCGAGCATCGCGACGACGTCCGGCCGCTGCAGTACGCCGGGCATGTGCTCAGTGCGCCGACGCGGGCTGGATCCGCGGCAGGACGGTGCGGCAGAACTCGCCCACGGTCATGCCGGCGAGCATCTCGCCCTCGTCGTCGCCGAACTTCACGCCGAAACGGTCCTCCACCCGCACGGCGAGTTCGGCGAGGGCGAGCGACTCCAGATCGGCGCCGGCCGGGCCGAGCACGGTGTCGTCGTCGATGCCTTCGATGCTGTAGTTCATGTCCGTCAGCGAGCCGAGCACGAACTGGCGGATCTCATCGATCATGGTCGGCGCCTCCTTCCGGGAGAGGGCGGTCCGGCACCTCAGCGTGCCGGCCGGCGCCCGAGCGGGCTGCGGGAGCGAGCGGGCCGCTCACCCGCTCGGCCCGGTGTCGCGGAGCACGGCGTGGTTGCGGACCAGCTTCCCGGTGGCCGTGCGCGGTAGCTGCTCGACCACGTGCAGCCGCCGCGGGCGCTTGTAGGCGGCGAGCCGGGTCGTGATCTCTCGTTCCACGGCGGACACTTCGGCCCCGTCCGCCAGCACCAGGTACGCCTCGATCGCGTGGTCGTGCACCACAACGGCCCCGGCGACCTCGGGCAGCGCGGCGAGCATGTGCTCGACCTCGGTCAGGTCCACCTTGAGCCCGCCGATGGAGACCTGGGAGTCCCGGCGGCCGAGGACCCGGACGAGCCCGGTCCCGGGATCGACGCTGCCGGCGTCCCTGGTGTGCAGCCAGCCGTCCGACCAGCGGCCCGGGTCCTGGTCGCCGAGGTACGGCGATTCCGGCAGCGAGACGTGCAGTTCCCCGCCCTCTTCCCGGACGGTGAAGCCGGGGGCCGGCGCCACGGCGGGCCGGTGCGCACCGAACAGGTCGGTCGCGATGACGCCGACCTCGGTCATCCCGTACATGTTGCCGAGGCGCACGTCGTAGCGGCCGGTGAACGCGTCATAGACGTCGGCGCGGACGAGCTCGCCGCCGGTGGTCATGCCGGTGAGCTGCGGCAGCTTCGGCGGGTGCTGCACCGACGCCAGCAGCTCGATGTGGAAGGGGACGCCAAGCAGCGTGGTCGGCCGTGAGCCAGCGGCGATGGCAGACAGGATGCCGTCCGCCGTCATCCGGGCCGGGATCGTCAGGTTCACGCCCGCGTGCAGGCCGTAGAGCAGGCCGCCGACGAGCCCGAGCACGTGCACCATCGATGCGAGCGACACGATGCGCTCACCGCTGCCGGGCACGCCGTCGATCATGGTGTAGCGCTGCACCTCGGCGACGAGGTTCGCGGCGTCGCGGCCAATGATCTTGGATGGGCCGGTGGACCCGGAGCTGAGCTGGATGACGGCGTGGGTGGTGGCGGCGGGCCGGCCGGGATAGGTGCGCACCTGCTCGGTGATCTCGGCGAAGCCCCGTAGCGGGCCGCCGGTGGAGCGCTCGGCCGTCACGACGACCTGCGGCAGCAGCCGCTTGAGCGCGACATCCACCTCGTACGGGGTGAGCCGGTGGTCAAGCAGGGACGCCTGCGCGCCGATCCGCCACGAGGCGAGCAGGTTGGTGATGAACGCGAGCGACGGCGCGAGGCACAGCGCGACGGAGCCGCCCCGCCGCAGCCCGGCGCCGGCCAGGGCACGGTGCCGCTCCGCCACGAGCCGCCGCAACCCGGCCCGGGTGACAGGGCCGTCCAGGTGCAGGCACGCATCGTCCGCGGTGCCTGCCAGCAGCACCTCGTCAACCCAGTCCGGTTCTAACTGCGGGTAAGCACCTCCCGGCACTCGTCCTCCCCCCTCGCCCGGTCATGGGCGAGCTTGCCGACCGGCTCCCGACGACCGGTGGCATTTGCTGGTATAAGGCGGCAGATCTGCTGGAAAGTCACGAAATGATGACGTTGCCCAACAACCTTGACCATACTCACTTGGGCTCGTTTGACAAGAGCCTGAAACGGCCCGGGGAACGGTGGATCAGCAGGTGAGGGCCTGCGCCGGCCGGAGGCAACACCAGGCGTACCGCCGTTCGCCCTTCGCACCGGGATTGACACCCGCTGCCGGAGGCTGGCCAGAATCAGCTATGTTCGAGCCGGCCAGCCAGGACCGTGTGGTTGTCCGGTTCGCTGGGGCGGGGGCTGGCACCCAGCCGCTGACCTGGGGCCAGAAGGCGATCCTGGAGGACATGCGGGCCACTGGCGGCCAGTTCAGCATGGGCGCACGGTTCGAACTGCCCGAGGGCAGCACCGTCGAGGATGCGGCGGCCCGGCTGAGCGGCCTGGCAGGCCGCCATGCCGCGCTGCGGATGCGGCTCGGGACCGACCGTGCGGGCGGGCTGTGCCAGGAGATAGCCGGGTCGGGGCAGATCGCACTGGACATTGTGGCGATCCCCGATGACACCGACCGGGCCGGCGCCGCACAGGTCGCGGCCGATCTCATGGACACCTGGCCGCTCGCACGGTTCGATTTCCATCATGACTGGCCGCTGCGGATGGTGCTGCTCAGGCATCGCGGCGCCTGCCGGTACCTGGTCTGGGCACTCTCGCACCTGGTTGCCGACGGCGGGGCGAACCGACTGCTCCTCGAGGACATGGTCGCGGCCGGGGCAGCCGGCCACCCGGCCGGCGTGCAGCGGCGCCCGCAGCTCACCGACGTTGCCGCAAGCGAGCAGACGCCGCAACTCCGGCAGCTCAGCGGCCGTGCGATGCGGTACTGGGAAGCTCAGCTCAGGGACATCCCGGCGCAGACGTTCGGCGAGCCCGCCCACCTGGCGGGCCAGGCGGGGCCGCGGTACCGGCAGGCGCGGTTCAGCTCGCCGGCGGCGCACCTGGCCATGCTGGCCATCGCCAGGCGCACCGGGACCGACGCTTCGCGGGTGACGCTCGCCGTCATCGCGACGGCCATCGGGCGCGCCACCGGTGTGCAGCCTCTGACGATCAAGGTCATGGTGAACAACAGGTTCAGGCCGGGCCTGGCCGATGTCATCGCCCCGATCGCGCAGAACTCGGTGGTCACCATCGACGCCACGGACACCACGGTCGACGAGGTGGTCACGCGGGCCCGCGGCGCGTCCCTGACCGCCGGCATGCGCGCCTACTACGACCCGGATGAACTCGGGGAGGTCATGGCGCGGCTGGATGCCGAACGCGGTTACCCCGCCAGGGTCACCTGCCGGGTCAACGATCAGCGCGCGATGACCATGCGCGCCGGGCAGGAGGCCGGCCTCGGCGAGGTGATCCCGGAGCAGGTCGCACACGCGCTGGCGGAGACCTCACTGACCTGGCTCGGTCCCAGGGAGCACATGCACGAACAGGCCAACATCCTGGTTGAGAACCGGCCCGGCGTCGTGTCGCTGCACATGATGTGGGACCGGTGCTGCCTCACCGACGGGCAGGCCGAGGCGCTGCTGCGCGGCGTCGAGGAGGTTGCCGTCGAGGCGGCATTCGACCCGTCCGCGCCGACCAAGGTCTCCCACGCCCGGATGCGAGCCCCGGGCAGCTAGCAGGGCGGTTCCGGGGCGTCGCTCCCCCGGGCCAACAGGGCCAAGCCTCTCGTGACGGAGTCACGAGAGGCGCAGGCCACCGGGGGGTTCCGGGGGGTCGCTCCCCCGGGCTAACACGCGCGATGGGGCCTGCCGGCTTGCCGGCCAGGCGCCATCGGCGCCCCGGAGGTCGCTCCCCCGGGCTAACACGCGCGATGGGGCCTGCCGGCTTGCCGGCCAGGCGCCATCGGCGCCCCGGGGGGTTCCGGGGGGTCGCTCCCCCGGGCTAACACCGCGAAGGCGGTCAGGCACAGATAGCGCAGGCCGGGATCGTAGTCGGCGGCCACCACAAGGTCCGGGTGGCCCGGGCCGCCGCCGAGCTCGTCGATGAGCCCCCACCAGACCCCGGTGGACGGCTGACCGGGCGGCATCACCCGCACCCGCCCGGCAGCGGGCGCGGTCCATACCGCGGCGAGCGCGTCACTGAGCACCAGTCCCACCTCGTGGTGGCCGGCCGCCAGTTCGGCCAGGCCAGCGGCGGCGAGGCCGGCGACCCGGCCGGGCGGGACGCCCGGATGCTGGCGCACGCCGGCGACCCGCGCCCCCGGCTCCGCGCCGTCACCGTAGAGCATGGCGACGCCCCGGTGCTGTGCTGGCAGCGCCACCGGGCAGTCGTACGGGAGGGCCGCCTGCTCGACGACGATCAGCAGCGCCCGCCGGATTCCGGCCGATGACGCGTACTCGCCGGCAATGCGCAGGCCGCTGAAGGCCGCCGCCGAGCCTTGGTCACAGATGGCGAACGCCATTGGCGCGCCCGGAGTCACCCCAGACAGATAAGCGGCGGTTTGCCGGCCGGGCCGCAGGTCGTGGATGGAGAACGCCAGTACCAGCAGGTCAACAGGCTCGTCCGCGGACACGGCCGATCCGATCAGCACCTCGGCCATCTCCCCGTACGAATGGCCGAGTGCCGGTGATGGCGGCTCGCCGAAAGGGGCGGCCGGTACCTCGCGCGCGTAGGGCCTGGCCGCATCGGCCAGGTACTCGCCAACCCTGGCCCGGTTCGCCGGATCGGCGAGGAATTGCGCGGGCCCGGTGAACCCGCGGCGCACGGCGCGGATCAGGTGCAGGTCACGGCGACATGGCGGGCTGGCCGGCGGGCGCGCGACGAACACCGGGGGCTAGCCCGGCCGGGAATGGCCGGCGACGAACGTCGCCAGATCCCCGACCGTCTTCATCTGGTCGGCGTCCATCACCTCGACGTCGATCAGAATCATCAGCTGGTCTTCGACCTCGAGCAGCAGCTCGAGCCCGAACGTGGAACTCAGCCCGAGCTCCTCCATCAGCCGCATGTCCTCGGTGACCAGCTCGGGGCGGTCAAGCAGCCTGGCCAGCACCGTGGTCATCGTGTCGAGCACCCGCTGCCGGAAGTCACCGTCCAGGCCGGTTTCCTGTGCTGTCATGTGGCGCCTCCTCGGCTTGCCCCGTTCAGTGCTCGAACACCATCGCCGCGAACGTGGCCGCGCCCCCGGCGCCGACCGCGGCGGCGAGGTAGCGGTCGCCCGGCTGCAGCAGGCCGCGCTCGCACGCGGTCTTGTAGTTGGCGAACACGTCCGCACAGAAGACGTGGCCGCTGGCAGGGATATTGTCCAGCACCACGCGGTCGCGCGGGAATTTGAGCAGCAGGCACATCCGCTGCCAGGTCACCAGGTTGACGTTGTGCGGCAGCACGACACGGATGTCGTCAAGCGTCAGGCCCGCCTCGTCCAGGGCCTGCCGCATCACCTCGGCCAGCGAGGGCCGGTATTCGCGCTGCAGCCGCGCGTCGTTCGCGCCGGTGTCGCTGTCGAACTCGCCGCGCACGTTGCACGCGTACGCGAGCACCCGGTCGCGCGCGCCGAACGCGCTGACCAGGCATGCGGCCGAGCCCTCGCCGAAGATGGTCGTGTCCGCGAACATCTGGGCCTCGCGGGTGAACGCCTTCTCACCGCTGAGGACGAGCGCGAGCGGCCCCGCCTGGCCGTCCGGCCCGTCCGCCGTGTCGGCGGCGAGCAGCCGGCCGGCCATGTCGATCGCCAGTAAGCCGCTGGCGCACGACTGATGCGTGACGGTGAACGCGAGCGCGTGGCCGAGCCCGAGCGCGCGGCAGACCTCGTGCAGCGGGTTGACCGGGTACGGCCCGACCACGGGCATCGTCCGCGCGTACAGGACGTACCGGACGCGGTGCTCCTGGCCGCGCAGCGCCGCCAGCCCGGCGGCGGCCTTCATCAGCAGGGCCTGCAGCGAGGCGTCCGGGTCGCGGCCGACCTCCCTTAGCCCGTGAAACCGCCGGAACAGTTTGACCTGCATGTCGGTCAGGCCGAGCGGCCCGGCCAGGCTTTCGATGGGCGTCCGCACCGGCGGCAGGTACACCGAGACAGCCTCCAGCGCGGTCATGGTGCCACAGCATCAGGACGAGTCGGGAAAGTCAATGTTGTGCCACGATGACGCCGTGGCCCGGTTCCTGTTCGTCGTCGTCCCGGTCGTGTCACACCTCTGGCCCGCCGTGGCCATCGGCGACGCACTGGCCGCCGCGGGGCACGAGGTGGCCTGGTGCGGGCCCGAGGGCGACCTGCGCCCGCTCGTCGGGCCGGGCATGACGATCTATCCGACCGGCAAGCGCTCGTACCGCGAGTTCCACGAGGTAGGCATGGCCGCGGTGCGGGAACTGTGGGACGAGTACGTGATGCCGCTCAACCGCTTCATCCGGGGCCCGGTGGACCGCGCCGTGGCGGAGTACCAGCCCGACGTCGTCGTCGCCGACCAGTACGCGCTGGCCGGCGCCCTGGCGGCGGGGGCCCGCGGCGTGCGGTGGGCGACGCTGTGCGCCGGCATACTCGAGCTCACCCCGCCCGCGGCGGACCCCGGCGTGGCGCAGTGGGCCCGGTTGAAGGTGGCGCAGGCGCGGGAGACCGCCGGCCTGCCCGCTGACGACGGTCTCGACCTGCTTTTCTCGCCGTACCTGGTGATCGCGACGACCGCGCGGGCACTGACCGGCACGGCGCCCATGCCGGAACACTGCGTGCTGATCGGGGCGGCGCTCGGCCCGCGGCGCACCGACCCCGGTTTTAGCTGGGACTGGTGGGAT
>WNGL01003808.1_pt1 | contig 18159 bp, 16 predicted proteins | sample 5400591 | NCBI WGS metagenome assembly WNGL01 (sample SAMN13153377, study PRJNA577476) | soil metagenome | isolation source: 80 cm soil or saprolite under Garry oak tree replicate 1 | place: USA:California | collected 2016-06-15 | reverse complement strand
GCTCCACGCGGCACGGGACGACGCCCAGGTCCTGCACGCCCGCGGAGGTGACCGGCACGTGCAACCTGAACCGGCAGCGCCCGCCGCCCCACACCGCCTCGCCCTCGTGCGCCCCCGGGGCCACGCGCTCGAGGAAGAAGGCGGCCTCCCCGCTCGTGGGCGATCGGAGCGTCTCGCCCCCCTGCGCCACCGTCACCTCGCCGTGAGCGGGCGCCGGCCCACCACCCTCGAGCTCGAGCCGCGCCGCCACCGCTCGGATCGGCTCGACGTCGAAGCGCACCACCCGCCCCGCCTTGCGCGGCGGCGCCACCAGCAGCTCGGCGGCGCCCACGTCGTGGTCGAGCGGCACGTCCGCGGCGCGGATGCCGACCCGGTTCGCGTAGCGCGGCAGGAGCGCCGGGACGAGGAGGTCGCCTCGCCCGTCGGTGCGGCCCACCTCCTGGTTCTCGAGGTAGCCGCGCACGTCCGGCACGCCGGGGACGCGGATGAGCGCGTACGACTGCTCCACCGGGCGCGAGAGGAGGACGCGATCGCCGACCAGCACCACGGCACCCGCTGCGGTGGCGCTGGCGCTGCTGGCGGTCGTGGTCCGCTCCAGGGTCGCCTCGTACCGGCCGTAGGAGGTCTGCGCTTGCAGCAGCGCGCCTCCCCGCGAGGCGCCGCTCGCCGCGTTCGCGTCGACGCGGTAGCCGATCCCCTCGCCCGCGGGGAGGCTCTTCATGGCTGAGAGGCCGCCGGCTGCACCGCCGCGTCCCGCGCTCCCGGTGGCTTGCACGCTCCGCGCGTCGCCGCCGGCCCAGGCGAGGAGGACGAGCCCGCTCACACCCGGCGCGGATCCGCCGGCGCCGGTGACCGAGGCGAGCAGAGAGAGGCCGTGGCCCAGGGAGAGGTCGGTTCGCGCCGTGAGGCTCCCGCTCGCGCCGGCGTCGCGGGAGCGAGCGCCGGACGCCTCGAGCCCGATCCCGATTCGGCCAGAGAGCGGAAAGGACGCGTAGGCGGTGAGGTCGGCGAGCGGCCGGTCGGTGGAGGGGTCGAGGGTGGCGGTCGCGAAGCGCGCGCTGGCGGCCCGCAGGCGCAGGCCCATGGAGAGGCGACGACCGGGCCAGGAGAGCGCCAGCGAGCCGGCGGCCCCCGGCGCGTGGGCGGCGGCGCTGCCCGCGGCCTCCAGGTCGACCTGGCCGGCGACCGTCCCGAGCGTGAGGAGCGCGCCGGCCATGGCGCGGTCGGGGGTCGCCTCGAGGCGCGCCCCGGCCGTCACGGTGTCCGTGAAGCCGAACCGATGCCGAGCCAGCGCCGCCGGTGCGCCGTAGCGGAAGCTCTCGCCGGCGAACGCGTCGCGGAGGAACCCGAGGTGGTAGGCGTAATCGGCGAGGCCGGGCGCGAGCAGCCCCGGCGAGAAGGCGGCGCGCTGGTCCAGCACCTGCTCGCGGCCGAAGGCGTCGCGCAGGATGGTCTGGACGGCGTTGCTGCCGGCCACCACCGGCAGATTGGCGAGGTCGATCGTGCCCGGCAGCACGGCTTGCCGGCGCACCAGCGTCCCGTTCACCCATACCTCCAGCATGGAGGGGGAGGCGGCGAAGGCGGTGGTCGCAGGCCGCGGCGCCTGAACCAGATACGGATCGAGCGCGAAGTCGGAGGCGAGCGACAGGCCGCCCACGACCGTGCTCGAACCGAGCCCGCCCAGCGCGGCCGCGGCGTCGCCAGCCGTGAAGCGCTGGACGCGCTGTGGATCCTCGAAGGTGGCGCTGGTGAGGCCGCGCTGGAGCGTCCCCCCGGCCGGCACGCTGAAGCCGGACCAGAGCAGCGCGTCACCGGCGGCGAGGCCGACCTCTCCGAACCCACCCGCGTGCCCCTGCCCGGTTGCCTGGACCGAGTAGTTGACGAATGCGCTCGGGTCGGCCCCGCCGAGGATGCCCTTCGGGCGGCGCGCCGCGAGGTCGACCCGCTCGCGCGGCAGCAGGTCGGGGCCGGCGGTGACGGCCAGCGCGAGCTGCCGCTCATTGACCGTGAACCGGACGAGCGGCGCGAGCGAGCGCAGCGACACGAGCGCGCGGCCCCCATCCTGGCGGCGCGTGCCGCCGATCCCCACCAGGCCTGCGCGGGCGAGGTCCTCGACCGCCACCCAGGCGTCGCCGTCCTCGAGCAGCGCGGCCACCTCCTGCTGCGAGACCCCGTTCAGGCTCAGGTCGAGGAGCGCATGCACCGGGACGGCGCGCGCGATCGAGGTCGAGGTCGAGGTCGGGGTCGAGGTCGAGGTCGAGGTCGGGGTCGAGGTCGGGGTCGAGGTCGGGGTCGAGGTCGGGGTCGAGGTCGGGGTCGCCGCGCCTGCCGGGGCGGCCGACAGGACCAGCAGCACGGTCGCGGCGACGACGCTAGCGCGGCGCACAGACCCCGCCCGGCGCGGCCGCCTTCGCCCGCAGGGTCTGACGCTCGAGCGCGGCCGTGACCTCGACCGTCCGCACCTCGGCGCACCGCTCGGGCGGGAGGGCGGCCTGGTACGCGCGCACGCCACCCGCCAGCACGTACCAGGCGGGCAGCTCGACCTGCGAGAGCACGACACCGTCGGCGCCGAGCGCGGCGAGCTTCACCGAGGAGGCGCGCAGGCGCAGCGAGCCCTCGTTGCGCAACGTGAACCGCGCTTCACGGCCGCTGACCGTCAGGCCGGCGATCACGGCGTGCTCGACCACGCGAAACGGAGCGAGGAACACCGGGATGGTGATGCGCGAGAGGACGCGCACCTGGGCCGCCTCGCCCGGCTTGGCGGGCGGCGGCAGCTCCTCGATGAAGACCCGGTACGTCCGCTCGGCTGCGCCGAACCCGCCCTTCGGCGCGAGCCCGACCCGCAGCAGCCGCGCCTCACCCGGCGCGAGCGCGAGGAGCGGCGGGTAGACGAGTACGTCCTCGGTCGGCGTCACGCGCATCTCGCCCGCCGCCGACTGCTCCCAGGCGCGCACCGCGACCTCGAACCGCGACGGCTCGCCGCCGGCGTTGCGCAGCGTGATGCTCGCGCTGCGGGTGGCCGGGGAGAGCTCGATCAACACCGGATCGACCTGCACCTCGGCCGCGCTCGCCGCCGGAGCGCGGGCGAGCAGCGCCGCCAGGACGGCGGCAGCGAGCGGGCGGAGGGTGCCGGACGCCACGAGCGACCTAGAAATTGATCGTGGCGGTGACGGTGTCCGAGTAAGCGCCAGCGGCCACGTCCCCCGGCTGGACGATGGCGGTGAAGGTGAGGCCCTTCGCCGCGCGGCTCGTCGAGGGGTACGAGTACGCGTGCGTCGCGTCCCACGGGGTGGTGGTGGCGGCGTTGCCGCTCGCGTCGGGCTGGTAGATGACGTAGGGCAGGGCGTCCGCGGCCCCCGTCATCGTCCAGGCGTTCGCGCTGGCGAGCGTCATCGCATAGCTCGCGCCCTTGGTGCAGGCCACGGTCAGCACGCCGTTCACGGATGCTGCGCTGCTCATGTCCCAGCTGCCGAAGGTAAAGCTGGCGGGCGCGCTGATGGTGCAGTTGTTCGTGACGGTGGCGTTGACGGTGAACGTGGCGGTGGCGTTACCGGCGCGGGCGGCGCCCGGGACGAGGGCGGCGGCGGCGAGGACGGCGAGGACGATGCGGCGCATGGTGTGTGACCTCCGGTGAATTGAGCTACGGCAAGAAGCTACGCGAAGCATGCGCTTTCCGCCAATTGGTCGACGCGCCAAGAACATGGCACGGGGGAAGGTGTGCGCATGACGCACTCGACCCCCGATCGCCTCCAGGCGCCGCGTCCGATGTGCGCTCGAAATGGCGGCGCCGCCCGCTTGAGCTACCATGCAGGCGTGCCGACCTCGCTGCGAGCCCTCGCCTGTGCCGTCGCGCTGGTCGCGCCGCTCGCCGCGCTCGCCGCCGGGAGTTGCTCCTCCCTCTCGGCCAGCGGCATCGCCTTCGGCGCCTACGACACGCTCTCCACCACGCCGCTCGACGCGGCAGGCAACTTCACCTGGCGCTGCCCCGGAGTCACCGCGATCCAGGTCACGCTGTCCAGGGGTGTCTCCAGCACTTACACCAACCGCACCATGGTGCGCGGGACGGAGCATCTCGCCTACAACGTCTATCTCGACGCAGCGCGCACCACCGTCTTCGGCGATGGGAGCGGCGGCACCTCGGGGACGCAGGTCGTCGGCGGGGGGCAGCAGCAGACGGTCAGCGTCTATGGACGCGTCTTCGCGGAGCAGGACGTGAGCGCCGGGACGTACACGGACGCGCTCACGGTGGCGTTCAATTTCTAGTGTCCTTCAGTCATGCACGGGGCGATCCGGTCGGCGGTCGCCGCTCGTGCCGCTGCCGACCTGAGGGGCTTCCTGATCACCACGCCGCTCAGGCGTGAATACGTAATGCGAGCTTGCCCAGATGGTGCCGCCCGATCTCCCGGTGCGCCTGGGCCGCGTTCTCGAGCCGGTACACACCGCCGACCTCGATGTGAAACGGCCCGGCTGCGATCAAGCGGTTGAGCCGCTCGAAGGCTTCGCGGCTCGGCGTGCCGTCGTATGCCAGCAACGTCACGCCCGCGGGAGGGCGGGGCTCCGGCTCGACGCCATTCGGGTAGGCGACGCGGCCGCCTCTGCGCAACGATGCCAGCGCCGCTTCGAGGCCCGTGCCGTGGACCAGGACGAGCGCTGCATCCAAGCCAGCGGGCGCGAACTGGCGGACAGCCTGCGCTACGTCGTCGCGCTTGCCGTCCACCGCGGCGTCCGCCCCGAGCCTGCGCACCAGCTCCAGGCCGTCCGCTCCCGACGCCACCGCCAGGACCCGCGCGCCCATCCGCCGGGCGAGCTGCACCGCGAGGTGTCCGATCCCCCCGCTCGCGCCGAACACCATCAGCGACTCTCCACGTGTCAGCCGCAGCTGATCGTCGAGGCCGCGCAGCGCGGTGATCCCGTCGGCGCCCAGCGCCCCCGCCTCCTCTGGGCTCAGCCCCGGCGGGATGGGCGCGATCAGGTCCTCGTCGATCGCGACGTACTCCGCGTAGAAGCCGCCCTCGACGCCGTAGGCGTATACGCGGTCGCCCACCCGATGGCGCTTCACCCGATCTCCCACCGCAACCACCTCGCCGGCACCGTCGTTGCCGATGACCCGCGGGAACTCACGCTTGCCCAGCTCCAGCTCGCCCGAGCGGACGTACGGGTCCCAGACGCCTATCCCGGCACAGTCCAGCCGGATCAGGACCTCGACCGACTTCGGACGCGGCACAGGGAGCGTCTCGGTATGGAGGACCTCCGGCCCTCCGAACCGGTCGATCGCCGCTGCTTTCATCTTCCTGGGAATGGATCCTCGCATGTGCGACTCCTCCGGGCGCATGGGTCCCGCGGTCTGGCTACCCTGGGCATGCGCTTGCGGCCGGGCAAGGTTCGGCGTTCGGCGCTTCGCGAAGGTGAACCCCACGCGCGGCGCCGGAGGATGCGCCCGCCCGCATGTTCGTGAACCAGGCAGCGCGCAGGAGGAGCGTCGCTGCGGCTCCTGGGCGGGCTCACCGCTGCTTCTGGTAGGTCCCCACGAGCTCGGCCTTCCCCAGCACGTGTCCCTCCATGGCCTTCTCGAGCTTTGCCTTCGTGGGACCCCCGAGGTCGGGCAGGGCGAGGTCGAGTGCGTAGAGCTTGAAGAAGTAACGGTGTCGTCCGATGGGCGGACACGGACCACCGTACCCAGTCCGCTTCCAATCGTTGACGCCTTCGCGCGTGCCGGCGGGCAGGTCCTTCGAGGCGATCGCGGCGGCGAGGCCTGTCGCGTCGGATGGGATGTCGTAGAGCACCCAGTGCACCCACGTCATCTTGGGAGCCTTCGGATCGGGCGCGTCGGGATCGTCGACGATCAGGGCGAGGCTCTTCGTACCGGGGGGCACGCTGGACCACTCGAGCGGCGGTGACGTGTCCCTCCCCTCGCACGTGTGGACGGACGGGATCTCGCCTCTGCTCTGGAACGCGGAGGACGTCAGCGACGGCGCCATGACAGCTCCTTCGACCGCAGCAGCACCACCGCGCCGAGGAGGCGCACCGCGAGTCGGCCGCTCGCGGCAAACAGTATGAGTCCGCCCGGTAACAGGTGTCGCACGACTACGCCATGCCACTCGAGCGGCCGATCCGCCATGCGCAGCACGCCGAGCAGGCTCAGCGAGAACCCGACCGCAAACGCGAGTGAGCGCACCGCGGTGACGGCTCTCGTGAGCACCGAGAGATCCGAGAGCCGCGCGGCCACGGCAGCGCTGTGCCTCATGAGCAAGCTGTCGTCCTCCAGGCATGCCGGGGTCATCCTCACGACGACATCGCCATCAGGCTGGATGAGCGTCAGCGCCGCGAGCTCTCCCGGCTTCTCGCCGGGCGTGGCGACGGAGATGCCGCCCTCGGCGAAGAGCTCGTGGAGGGTATCGAAGAGCATCCCCACTACTTGCCTCGCATGAGGTCGGTGACGCCCTTCAAGAACGAGCCCAGCAGGTTCACGAGCTGCTGCCAGAAGGCGATCGACGCCGACACCGAGCCATTGTGGATGTTGAGCAGCCGCTCGTTGCGCGGCGACGGCTCGGCGAGATCGGTATGAATGCGGCTGATGACGTCGCCGTCGAGCTGAATGACGGTCTGCAAGACGATCCGGTCCAGTCCGATGTCCCAGATCTTGCGCAAGACCACGAGCTCGTCGGGGAGGAGCTCGAGGTGGAAGCCATGCGCGCGGGAGTGGTCGAGGTCGTCGGGGATGTGCGTGCCGGAGCGGGTCTCGTAGTCGTGCAGCATGCCCATGAGCTGGTTGGCATAGCGGTTCACGCGCCAGAGCGTGTTCAGATGCTCACCCTGCTCTTCGCTGAGCTTCGCTCCGTTCGTGAGCTGCTGCTCGAGCGGTGCGGCCGCGCTGGCGGCTCGTGCGCCCAAGCGGCCGAACTCGGCTGGGCTGCCCTTCGGTGAAGGAGGATCGCCTTTGGTCGAATCCCGGGGGATGCCCATCTTCAGCAGCTGCTCGTCATAGGTGAACGCCATGTCCACGACCGCATGCTCGGGCGGTGGCATCTTCTCACCCGTGATCGACGGTGAGAGGATCGTGTTCACCTCGACGTTGAGCAGGTTCTCGGCAATGGTACGGAGGTTCTCTTCGAACTTCACGGCCATTACGTGGCCGGGCCCGGCGGTGCGGCCGCGCTCTGCCGCCGCACGTCGATGACGAGGTGGAACAACTTCTCCAACATCTCGACGTTGGCCTTGATGATGGCAGCGGCCTGCTCCTCCCGCTTGAGGTGATAGTCGCGGAGGCCGGTCAGAGTCCCGGTCACGAACTCGGGTGACATCTCGGTCGAGATATCGCCTTGCACCAAGTCGATGCGCGTGTGGATGACCTTCGCGTCAGGAATCGGGGCAACGGGGTTCACGGGATAGCCGATGTTGCCAACGACGGTCGTGATCTCGAGCGTGACGAGCTCTTTCAGCGCAGCCTCGAGCTTCTTGAGAAACTCTTCCATCGCGTCCTCCTGGCTGTCTTCGAAGAATTCACAGATCGTCAGAGTCCGTCAAGAACCTATCCGTCGAGCGCTGACGGGCGCGGTGCGCGGCGCTCGCACGGGTCATTAGCCCATCCTGCCGCCGCCCCAAAGGCGGGAAACCCCATGGGTACGTCCACAGAGGTCGCCGCCCCGGGGGTGACCCTGCGTTACGTAGCGCTCCGACGCCTGCACTCCGCCCAGGTCCTGTGCGTCGCCATCATCTCGCGCTGCACGAGAGGGGGCCATGACACCGCTCGAGGACCGCGTCTCCACCATCGTGCTGCTCATGTTCGAGAACCGCTCGTTCGATCACATGCTTGGGCACTTGAGCCTGGAGGGGCTCGTTCCCGACGTGAACGGTCTCAGCGCGCCCCTCTCCCAGTACCAGAACTTCTGGGCCGGCGACGTGTACCAGCCGTTCAGGACGAAGGACCGGTTGCTCGACTCCGATCTGCCCCACGAGTGGAACGAGGTCGCGATTCAGCTCGCGCGGTCGGAGGTGACGCAGCGGCTCACCATGACCGGCTTCGTCGAGGCCTACGCGAAGTCTCTGCAGAAGGGCGATCCTGGTCCGTGTCCCGATCCGATGGGCTACTTTCCATCGGACCAGGTGCCCGTGACGAGCTTCCTCGCGCGCAGGTTCCTGACCTGCGACCGCTGGCACTGTCCGCTACCGTCCAGCACGCAGCCGAACCGCGCCGTCGCCTGGACGGGTTCGAGCAAGATCTTCGACACGAAGGCGCGCCTCATCCCGACCGAAGACACCATCCTCGACTGGCTGGATCGCGCGGGGATCCGCTGGCGCGTCTACCATGACGGCCTCTCGTTCTTCACGCTCTTCTCCAAGGCCTGGGGGCACGTGCTCGGCGACAAGTTCCGCGACGTCGAAAGCTTCCTCTTCGACATGGTGAACGAGCCGATCGACCAGGGGCCTGAGGTCATCATCGTGGAGCCCTCCTACCAGGACGCGCCACACTTCGGGTCGAACCGCCCCAACGACAACCATGCGCCGCTGGCGGTGGGGTGGGGGGAGGAGTATCTGCGCCGCGCCTACGAGGCGGTGCGCGCGAACCCGGCGCGCTGGCCCAAGACGGTGATGGTGCTCTACTACGACGAGCACGGAGGATTCTACGACCACGTCGCGCCGCCGCCGGTGAGCTACACGACGAAAGGCGACGAGACGCACGCGTTCGTCACCGCCGGTCCGCGTATCCCGGGCATCATCATCTCCCCTCTCGTGTCGCAAGGGTCGGCCTGTCACCTCCTCTTCGACCACACATCGATCTTGCAATTCTTGGCCGAGCGCTTCACGCCTGGGCAGGACTACTCCGCCGACGTCCGGGCACGACAGGACCAAGGGATCGCGAGCCTGTCCGCCGCGCTCCAGGAGGGCGTCATCCTCGCTGCGCCGCCTCCGCCGTCGAAGCCCATCCCGGCGCCCACCGTGCTCGGGAAGAGCCTGGCAGTTCCACCAAGCACGCCAATGCAGGCCGCCTTCGAAAGCGCCGCCCACGAGCTCATGAAGCAGGAGCCGAAGCGGACGGGCGAAAAGTACCCGGAGCTCTTCCACTGGAAGATGGCGGCAGAGACGGCGCGCGGGGAGAGGCCATGAGAAGAACGCCGGTCAAGGCTGCAGGATGCCGGGCGGCAGCGGCCCTCCTTCGGACTCGAGCCAGCGCGGCACCGGCAGTCCCTTCGACCGAAGGAACTGCGGGTTGAACAGTCGCGACGCGTAGCGCGTGCCGGAATCGGCCAGCACCGTCACGATGGTGTGCCCCGGGCCGAGCTCGCGCGCCAGGCGCACCGCGCCTGCCACGTTGATTCCGCTCGAGCTGCCGAGGACGAGCCCCTCGTCCTGGACCAGCTCGAACACCGTCTGCACCGTCTCCGCGTCGGGCACCTGGCAGACGAAGTCGACCTTCAAGCCCTCCAGGTTCTTGGTGACGCGGCCCTGCCCGATGCCCTCGGTGATGGAGGAACCCTCCATCTTCAATTCGCCCGTCGTGAAGTAGCTGTAGAGGGCGGCGCCGGGCGGATCGGCGAGGCCGATCTTCACCTCGGCCCGCCGCTCCCGCAGCGCCTGCGCGACGCCGGCGAGGGTGCCGCCGGTGCCCACGGAGCAGATGAACCCGTCGATCTTGCCGCCGGTCTGGTGCCAGATCTCAGGGCCCGTCGTCTCGTAGTGCCCTTCCCGGTTGGCGACGTTGTCGAACTGCTGGGCCCAGATCGCCCCGCGGGGATCCGTGCGGGCGAGGTGCTCCGCCAGCCGACCCGCGACATGGACGTAGTGGTTCGGGTTGCGGTAGGGGAGCGCGGGCACCTCGTGCAGCGTCGCCCCGCACAGCCGCAGCATGTCCTTCTTCTCCTGCGACTGCGTCTCGGGGATGACGATGACGGTGCGGTAGCCGCGGGCGTTCGCCACCAGGGCCAGGCCGATGCCGGTGTTGCCTGCCGTCGCCTCGACGATGATGCCGCCGGGCCGCAGGAGGCCACGTCGCTCGGCGTCGAGGACGATCGCGAGCGCGGCGCGATCCTTGATCGAGCCGCCGGGGTTCGTGAACTCGGCCTTGCCCAGGATCTCGCACCCGGTCGCCTCAGACACTCGGCGCAGGCGGACGAGCGGCGTGTCGCCGATCGCGGCGGTCAGTCCATCTCGGATGTCGGTCATGTCCGTATGACCCCGGTTCGAGCTTCCGTTCCTCCGGTTAGCACGGAGACCCGTGCCGCGCCATCGTCGTCGACCGAGGAGCGGGAGCTCGCGGCAGCGTCACGTGGAACGTTTCACTCCGGAACGTCCTTCGTTCCATGAAACGCCCGCCGCGCCGGCGCGGCCGCGCAGCGTCCCGAAATCACGGGACCCTCGGACGTGGCACGCCGCGCGCTAAGCGCGCAGGGGAATCTCCACGTGATCCCGAACCCTCGGCCGTATCGCCCATCAGGGGAGCACCACACATGGTCCGTCTCCGGACGATCTTCGCTGCAGCGGGCGCAGCGGTCCTCCTCGCCGCGTGCAGCCGGGGTGGCGAGCCGCGCGCGGCCCTCGACCGCTTCTTCGGATCCCAGATCCGGAAGGACTATGCCGCGACCTACGACTGCTACGACGGCGCGTACCGCGCGAAGGTGAGCCGCGACGAATACGTCCGCCACCGCGCGGAGGCCTCGACGCTGGAGAGCTACCAGGTTCTCTCGCTCGAGCAGCGAGGCGATCAGGCTCACGCGGCCGTGGTGCTCGTCTTCGCGGCGTCGCCGAAGGTGGGCCGCCTCGCGCCCGCGTCGACGACGGTCCAGGAGGACCTCGTGCGGGGGCCGGAGGGCTGGCGGGTCCGGGTCTGGTGACGACTGCCTGGCGAGGCCAGGCATGCGCGTCACCGTTTCGACCACCGCGCAACTGCGCGGCGGGGGGGAAGTACCACAATCACGGAGGCATCATGAACCGATGGAAATCAGGCTGGATCGCGCTCCTGCTCTGCGCTGCGCCGGCCGCGGCGCGGGCCGGCACGATCTCGGGCGTCGTGAAGGACATCAACAGCGGGGGCGGGCTCTCGGGAGTCACCATCTCGGACGGCACGCACTCGACGACGACCGGTTCGACGGGCAGTTACGCTCTCGCCGAGGCGGCCGGGACCTACACGCTCACCGCCACGCGCGTCAGCTATCTGAAGACGTCGCTGGTGGTGACCGTCGGGTCGGGCACCGTCACCACGAACTGGGCGCTCACGCCCAGCTACGGCACGCAGGTCATCCCGGCCGCGAGCATGCAGTACGTGATCTTCGCCTGGAACGATCTCGGCATGCACTGCGACCAGGACGACTACTCGTACTTCATGGTCCTGCCGCCCTACAACACGATGCACGCCCAGGTGTTCCACCGGGGCGACGGCCAGCCGATCACCAGCGGGATCACCGTCAGCTACAGCTTCCCCAAGAAGACCAACTCCACGCTCCACACCAACTTCTGGAGCTACGCCGCGCAGTACGGCTTCAACGTGGCGCCCAACGTCGGCATCACCGGCACGCCCCTCGCCGGCAACATGAAGCTCGACGCGAACGGGCTCGGGTTCGTCGCGGTGGGCATCCCGCTCACGCCGTACGACGACGACGGCACATGGGATCCGTACGGCACCGGCACGATCACCGTGAAGAGCTCGACCGGCCAGGTGCTGCAGACCGCCACGGTCGTCGGGCCGGTCTCGACCGAGATGATGTGCGTGAACTGCCACTCCGCGTCGAATCCGCAGCTCGACATCCTACAGCGGCACGACCAGCACCAGGGCACGACCCTCGCCTCCGACCAGTCGAAGGGGATCGTCCACGCCTGCTCCGAGTGCCACCCCGACAACGCGCTCGGGCGCGCGGGCAAGCCGGGGGTGGAGAGCCTCTCCCTCGCGATGCACAACTTCCACAAGGACAAGATGGCGTCGACCTCCACGGCGCTGAACACGACGCCCGACTGCTACAACTGCCACCCCGGTCCGAAGACCCAGTGCATGCGCGGCATCATGGAGCGAGCCGGGAAGACCTGTCACGACTGCCACGGCGACATCTATGGGGTGACGAACAGCCTGCTCGCCGGCCGCCGCGACTGGCTCGACGAGCCGAAGTGCGGGAGCTGCCATGACGCGAAGCACGCCGAGAACACGGGCACGCTCTACCGGAACTCGGTGCTCAAGAACGCGCCGGACGGCGACATGAACAATCGGATCTACTGCGAGGGCTGCCACAACGGCACGCACGGCGAGTTCACGACCCAGGTCGCCGCCGATCAGAGCATCCCGAAGAAGTTCCAGGGCGACGGGTACTGGATCTGGAGCTGCACCGTCTGCCACAGCTCCGGCTACGGCAGCGGCTCGATGCACCACTGACGGGCATGGACGGCCGCGGGGGGACCTCTCTCCCGCGCGGCAAAGGACGCTGGCGCGCGCTGGGTTCGAACCCGGCGCCGCGCCGGCGTCCAGATCGCCCGGCGGCGAGAGTGAGGCGTTCACCGAATCGCCTCCTCCCTGGCCCTTGCGCAAGCCCCTCCAACATGCAAGCGTCTTCTTTTGGTGAATCAACGCTGAGCGGTCTCCTGCGGGTGATCTCATCGCACCTGGCGATCGTAGGGGGCATGCCATCGCGCGGGAGCGCGCGACACGGAGGTTGCCGCCATGGCCCATGCCACGTCCTGCGATCACCAGCTCGTCGCCTTCCAAGCGGTGACCGCCGCGTTCTCCTCGCTCGGACGCGTCTGCTTCGCGCTCGACGCCGACTTCCACATCCGGCACCTGTCTCCGCGGATCGACGCGCTGCTCGGTCCCGGGGCCGCCGTCCGGTACGAGGGGCGCCCCGTGGCGGATCTGCTCGGCCCGGAGCTCTTCGGACCTGCGGGTCCGATCCGGCAAGCGCTCGCCGTCGGCGAGCGGCGGGAGGGCTGGCGAGCTTGGCTCCGCGCCGAGCCCTCGGGCTCACGGCTGGTCTCCCTCACCGCGGCCCCGCTCGAGCATCTCAGCGGTGCTTGCGACGCCGAGGCGGTGTACCTCGTCGTGCTGCGTGCGGCGGAGGAGGACGAGAGCACGCGCAGCGGGGCGCCCACCGCCTTCGGCGGCGTGATCGCCCGCTCGCGCGGCATGATCCGCGCGCTGCGTCTCGTGGAGAGCCTGCAGCACTCGGACGTCACCGTCCTGCTCACGGGCGAGAGCGGGGTCGGCAAAGGGGTCATCGCGCAGGCGTTGCATGCGAACTCGCTCCGGCGGACGGGCCCGTTCGTCGCGGTGAACTGCGCCGCTCTGCCGGAGGCGCTCCTCGAGAGCGAACTGTTCGGTCACGTCCGCGGCGCCTTCACCGGCGCGGTGCGGGACCGGGTGGGACGCTTCGAGCTGGCCGCGGGTGGGACGCTCTTCCTCGACGAGATCGGCGATCTCCCGCTCCACCTCCAGGCGAAGCTCCTGCGCGTCTGCCAGGAGCGGACGTTCGAGCGCGTCGGGGACAGCCGCTCCATCGGGGCCGACGTCCGGGTGATCGCAGCGACCCACCGCGACCTGCGGCGCGCCGTGAAGGAAGGGCGGTTCCGCGAGGACCTCTACTACCGGCTCCGGGTGTTCCCGATCGAGATCCCTCCGCTCCGTGAGCGGCGCGAGGAGATCGAGCCGCTCTCCAGCTACCTCCTCGCGCAGGCGGAGGGGCGCACCGGTCGTGCGCTGCGGTTCTCGCCGGAGGCCCTCCGCGCCCTGCTCGCGTACCGGTGGCCCGGCAACGTGCGCGAGCTCGAGAACGCGCTCGAGTATGCGGTCACGGTCGCGCAAGGCCAGACGCTCCAGCCCGAGGACCTCCCGCCGGAGGTCACGGGCGCGGGGGAGGAACCCGCGCTCGCAGCCGCAGGCAGCATCGGTCGGCGCGAGCGCGAGCCCACCTCCGGCCTGCAGGTGCGCTCGCGCCAATCGAAGAGGCGGGAGCAGCTCGTCGAGGTCCTCGACGCGCACAACTGGCGCATGGTCGACGCGTGCCGTTCGCTCGGCGTCTCCCGGACCACGCTGTGGCGCTGGATCCGTGAAGAAGGGGTGGCGCGCTGAGCGTGTGTGATCGCGTCCACGGACCGGGTCCCGCCTCAGGGCAGATGCAGCACGGTGAAGGCGAGCCAGCTCACGAGCGCGCCGACCACGGACATCGAGAGACCCCAGATCAGCATGTCGCGGAAGAGCTTGTTCTTGTTCGCCTTGGGGCCGGCGTTGGCGATGAAGACGGCACCCGTCGTGGAGAGCGGGGAGAGGTCCACCACGAAGCCGCACACGATGATGGACGAGACGAGCGGTAGGAGGTCGGCGCTCGAGGCGCCGAGCTGTTTCAGGAGCGGCGGCGCCATGGGCAGGAAGGCCGGCAGGATGACGCCCGTGGTGCTCGCGTAGGCCGACACGAGGCCGGCCCAGAACCCCGCGACCAGGGTGACCGTCCCGGCGGTGGACATCTTGGCGATGAGCTTCGCGAAGAGGTCCATCCCGCCGACGTTGCTCATGAGGTTCACGAGCACGGTGACGCCGGTGACCATGAGGATGGTGTTCCACGGCATGGCCTTGATGGCCTTGCTCTCGTCCACGAGCTTGAAGAGCGAGAGCAGCGCGCCGATGAAGAACGCGCCGAAGCCGATGTCGAGCTTGAAGAACAGGGCGCCGACGGCGAGCGCGAGGATGCCGGCGAGCGTCGCGATCTGGGCGCGATCGAACGGCTTCGGCTCGAAGTTGCGCACGGCGCCGACCCCGGCGCCGGTCCCCTGCAGCGATCCCGAGCGCCAGAGCTTCACCCCTCCGAAGAGGAAGTAGGCGAGGACCGTCACCGACACGTGAACGATGAGCATGTTGAGCCAGAGGACGCCACCCACGCCGGTGAGGCCCTGCTTGGACAGGATGCTGGCGGAGATGATGCCCGGCGGGGCGAGCGGCGACATGGCGCCGGCCTGCGCGCCGTTGCCCACCACGAGCGCCATGAGGAGCGGGTTGATGCCGACCTCGTCCGCGATCAGCATCACCGTCGGCGCGAGCAGCGCCGAGGTCGTGATCTGGCCAGGGCCCAGCGCCGACAGCGCGAACGCCACGAAGAAGAGCACGATGGGCAAGAGCGCCGGGCGCCCGCGCACGGCCGCGACGGCATACCGGGCCAGCTTGTCGAGGGTGCCGTTCGTCTGCGCGATGGAGAAGAGGTAGGTGGTGCCGGCCAGCAGGATGAGCAGGCTGGTCGGGAATCCCTGGATCACGGCCGGAATCTTCACGCCGCCGATGTAGGCGATGACGAGCGCGAGCCCGATGGACAGGGTGCCGATGTTGAGAGCCGTGAAGCAGCTGATGAGGATCGCGATGAGCAATGCGATGAGTGAGATGACGGGGATGCTCACGGGCTCACCTCCGGGTCAGGGTGTGGGATCATTCATGCTCCGGCGACGGCGGGCGACGACGTCGCGGCGAGGTGCTCCATTGCGGCCAGGACGCCGCCCTTCCGGTGCGGGACGCCAGCCAGGCCTAGGCCCAGCTCCACGCCCCCCAGCGTGCCGATGAGCGACAGGTCGTTGAAGTCTCCCAGGTGCCCGATGCGGAAGACTTTGCCCTTGAGCCGGCCGAGACCCGTGCCGAGGGACATGTCGAAGCGCTCGAGGATGACCTTGCGCAGCACGTCGGCGTCGTGGCCGTCGGGCATCATCACCGCGGTCAGCGAGCTCGACAGCTCCTCGGGGTTCCGGCCGACGAGCTCCAGGCCCCACGCCTTCACGGCTCTCCGCGTCGCCTCGGCGTGCCGCGCATGGCGCGCGAAGACGTTCTCGAGCCCCTGCTCCAGGATCATCGCGATGGCTTCGCGGAGGCCGTAGAGCAGGTTCGTCGCCGGCGTGTACGGGAAGTACCCGGTGGCGTTGTCGCGCAGCATCGCCTGCCAATCGAAGTACGAGCGCGGGAGCTTGGCGGTCCTCGACGCCGCCAGCGCCTTCGCGCTCACGGCGTTGAAGCCGAGCCCCGGCGGCAGCATGAGCCCCTTCTGCGAGCCGCTCAGCGTGACGTCGGCGCCCCACGCGTCGTGCCGGTACTCGATGCACGCGAGCGACGACACCGTGTCGACGAGCAGGAGGGCCGGGTGCCCGGCGCGGTCGATCGCCTCGCGGATGGCGGGGACCCGGCTGGTGACGCCGGTCGAGGTCTCGTTGTGGACCACGGCCACGGCCTTGATGGCGTGCCCGCGATCCTCGCGCAGCCTCGCCTCCACCGCCTCCGGCGCGACGCCGCTCCTCCAGTCGCCCGGCACGAACTCGACCGTGAGCCCGAACCGCACCGCCACGTCGCGCCACAGGTTCGCGAAGTGGCCGATGTCGAACATCAGCACGCTATCCCCGGGCGAGAGCGTGTTCACCAGGGCCGCCTCCCAGGCGCCCGTGCCCGACGACGGAAAGATCACGACCGGCCCAGACGTCATGAAGATCCGGCGCAGCCCATCGAGCACCTCGCGGCCCAGCTTGCCGAACTCGGGCCCGCGGTGGTCGATGGTCGCCTGTCCGATCGCGCGCAGGACGCGCTCCGGGACATTGGTGGGGCCGGGGATCTGGAGGAAGTGCCGTCCGCTTCTCGTCGCCATGTCCGCCCTCGCCTCGCGCCGCTGGTACCGCTACCCGGCCGGTGTGAACTTTCTCCCGACGATCGCTTGCCCCGCTGCGGAGAGCGCGAGGTCGAGGAGGGCGGCGGCCTCTGGTGATGTGGGCGCCCGTGCCACGAGGTACATCGGCCGACCCAGAGCGTAAGCGCCGGCGCGCACCTGCGCAGCGCTGGGCTCCACCCCGTCGATCGCGACGGCGCGGACGCCCTCCACCGCCATCGACATGGACGCCACCGTGATCCCGCCCGGCTCGGCCGCGACCACGCGCAGGCAGTCGGGGGCGTCCTCCAGCTCCCGCGCCGGGCCGTAGTCCGCGCCGTCGAGCGCCAGCCGCCGGAACTCCACCACCGTGCCGCGGCCGCCGGAGCGCAGCTCCGTGACGGGCACGATGTCCGTCTCGGCGCCGCCGACCGCGGACCACCTCCGGAGCGCGCCGGTGAAGATGCCCTTGAGCTGCGGGCGGGTGAGGCTCCGCACGGGGTTCGCCGCGTGCACGAAGACGCCGAGCGCGTCGTAGCCGACGAGCGCCCACCGCAGCGGCTCGGCGCGCTCCGACGCGCTGATCTCGCGCATGACGCCCGCGACGTCGACCTCGCCGGCGCGCACGGCGTCGAGCCCACGGTTCGTCCCGCGCTCGCCGACATGCGACACGCCATGGCCCGCGCGTTCGTAGAGTGGGAGCAGATCCGGCAAGAGGTGCAGGCCGATGGTGGTGGCCCCGTCGTAGCGGATGCGTCCCTGGTGTGTTCCGGAAGACTCCACGCGACCTCCAGTCCGAGCGATGCGACCGGCCGCGAATGTGCCCGATAGTATGCGTGAACGCCAGCTGCTTCCGCACCGGGCTGTGCGCGCCATCGAGGATCTCCTCGATCGTCAAGCCCTCCCGTCGTCCACGGGAGCGTCCGGCTGGGATGGGCGAGGGACGCGTGGCGGTGACGACGTGACGTGTTGCACCGCCACCTATCGTCCGCGCAAACGGACGTGCCGCCGGCGCTCCAGTTCGGCCGGTTGTTGGCGATTTCTTGCCCGCCCGGTTGGCTCGTCCGTGATAATGGAGGCCAGGATCCGGCGGCGCCGGCCTGCCGCTCGTCCAGGGCTGATCCATCGGAACGGTCGTGCCGGGCGCGAGGCCCGCGCCGTGCGACCAGAGGAGGAGCGACGTGAGTCAGCCCGGAGATGCGGTCGTCGACCGCGAGCGCCCCAGCTTCGCGGACGCGGCGGAGATCGACGCATTCGTCGCCGAGCTCGGCAAGTTCGAGCGGAAAGAGATCGACGCGGAGGTGTGGCGGGCCTACCGGGTCGCCCGCGGCGGCTACTCGCAGCGGCAGGAGGGCGTCTACATGCTGCGGGTCAAGATCCCGCAGGGGCTCGCGACCGCCGCGCAGCTGCGCGCGCTGGCCGACGTCGCGGCCCGCCGGTCGCGCGGCTTCGGCCACGTGACGACGCGCCAGAACGTGCAATTCCACTTCGTCCAGCCGTCGGACCTCGAGCCGGCGCTGCGCCGGCTCGCCGACGCCGGGCTCACGACCTCGGGAGCGGGCGGCAACACAGTCCGCAACGTCGC
>WNGL01005430.1_pt1 | contig 18164 bp, 19 predicted proteins | sample 5400591 | NCBI WGS metagenome assembly WNGL01 (sample SAMN13153377, study PRJNA577476) | soil metagenome | isolation source: 80 cm soil or saprolite under Garry oak tree replicate 1 | place: USA:California | collected 2016-06-15 | reverse complement strand
GCAGACGTCGGACTGCTCCACCCGATCACGGTGACCGAGGAGATGGTGCTGGTTTCCGGCCTCCACCGCCTCCGCGCATGCGAGGCGCTGGGCTGGACGACGGTGCCGGCAACGATCGTCCGCAGTGGGCTGGTGGCCGAGATGGCAGAGCTGGACGAGAACCTCATGCGCCAGGAGCTCACCGTTCTTCAGCGAGCGGAGATGCTGGCGCGCCGAAAGGAGCTCTTCGAAGCGCTTCATCCCGAGGCGCGGCGGGGCGTTGCCGGCGGCAAGGCCAGCGGGGCAAGACGACGGGGGGAGCAAACAACCGTCAGTGTGTCGCTCGTTCACGACCTTGCCGCCCGCACTAAGCGCTCGGCGCGGACGATCGAACGCGAGATCCAGATCGGGACGCGGATCGCCCCGGATGTCCGCAAGGCCCTCACGGGGACGAGGGCCGAGGACAAGACCCTCGACCTCCTGCAGATCGCCCGGTTGCCGGCAAAGCAACAGCGCCAGGTCGCCGAGCGACTCGCAAGCGGCGAATCGACGAGCGTGCGCAGCGCCCGGCTGGACATCATCGCACGGTCGGTCGAGCGCCAGAACCAGACGAAGGTTCCGTCCAGGCGCTATGCTGTCCTCGTCGTGGATCCGCCCTGGCCACAGGCCTCCGGCGCGGATGCCGCAGCCACGGCTCACAAGCAGATTCGATCGCTGCCGGTTCCGGAGCTCAGCGCACCAGATGCGGTGGTCTGGCTGTGGACCACAAACATGTCCTTGCGCCAGGCCTTCGCGTGTCTCGATGTCTGGGGGTTCAAGGAGAAGACGGTGCTCACGTGGCTCAGGCCCGATGCGAAGCCCGGCGAGTGGCTCCGTGACGCCTACGAGCACTGCATCCTCGCGGTCCGCGGGAGGCCGGTGGTCACGCTCACGACGCAGACGACGGCGCTGACGGCACCGGCGTGCTCCAGCTCGCGCCGACCCGACGAGTTCTACCAGCTGGTCGAATCGCTGTGCCCGGGCAGCAGAGTCGAAGTCTGCGCACGGGAGCCACGGCCCGGCTGGGCGGCGTGGGCTGTCGATGCGGAGAGGGCCGACGACAAAGCAAGGTGAGTCAAAGGGTTTGAAGCTGTGTCTCGCTGGCCCCGCTGGAGCAACGAGGCAGCGAAAGGGGGGAAACTTCAAGCGATCGGCGCCTCCCATCTGACGCGGACGTCGACGGCACTGGCGCCCGAATTTTGCCGGGCATCCGTGCCTCAGGCCGGACGAGCCGAGAAGCTCGTGGGTTCGCGGGCAGGCGCGTCGCACACTGGGTTGAGCGTAATTGGCTCTTCTGTTTGATTCGCAAGAGAAAGGAATGGGCTCATGAGTGATCGCAAGGTGTTCCATGACAGCGTAGTCCCGCTACCTTCACAGGACGGCCTGACGCCACAAGGTTTCTTCGTGCAGGCGGTTAAGCCCGAGCAGAAGAAGGAGCCGATGGCGGTGCTCTTCTCGCTCGCCCTCGCCAAGAACGCCAGGGCCGCTCTCGAGACCAAGGTCGAGAAGGGCGAGACCATCTCGCCGCAGGAGTTGCGCAAGTACGCTCCACCCGATGCCGACGTCAAGTCCCTCGTCGACTGGCTCAATGCCAACGGCTTCTCCAACGTCGAGGTCGCAAAGGATCGCGCAAGCGTCTACGCGCAGGCGCCGGTCGACCAAATCGAAAAGACGCTCCAGGTCGCAATGGTCCGCGTCACGAAGGACGGCCTGAGCTACACGGCGGCTCAGAATGCGCCAAGCCTCCCCGCCGATGTCGGCCGCTCCGTCCAAGCGATCGAAGGCCTTCAGCCGTTCCGCCATGCGAACAAGCACAGCCGGCTCCGGCAGAATCCGAACGGCAACCGCTCCGCGCTCGCTGCGACGGCGGCCGAAGCCCCGGCTCCGGCCGTAGCCAATGAGCCGCCGTATCTCGTTTCGGAGATACTGAAGGCCTACGGCGCGGACGGCCTCCCGGTGACGGGGAGACAGCAGCGGATCGCGATCCTGATCGACACCTTTCCCGCCGACGCCGACGTCGAGGCGTTCTGGACGAAGAACGGCATCCCGGCAACGGCTGGCGACCGGATCAGAAAGATCAACGTGACTGGACGGCACCTGCCGGCACCCAGCGGCGAGGAGACACTCGACGTCGAGTGGTCGAGCGGGATCGCGCGCGACGCCAAGATCAGCGTGTACGCGAGCGGCTCGCTCTCCTTCGTCGACCTCGACAAGGCGCTCGACCGCATCCTGGCCGATGCCCAGACCGATCCGGAGCTCCGCCAGGTCTCGATCAGCCTCGGCCTCGGTGAGAAGTTCATGGGTGGGCCGGGCGGCGAGATCGCGACCCAGCACCAGAAGTTCCTGCAGCTCGCGGCGCTCGGCGTGAACGTCTTCGTCTCCAGCGGCGACGCGGGCTCGAATCCCGACGACACGGGCCACAGCTCGGGCGGTCCTCTTCAGGTCGAGTACGAGTCGTCGGATACGTGCGTCGTCGGCGTCGGCGGTACGACGCTCGCGCTTGCCGCGAACGGCACCGTTGCAACCGAAACGGGATGGGCGGGCGGAGGAGGCGGGAAGAGCGTGATCTTCCCGCGACCGGCCTGGCAGAAGGGCACTGGCCTGCCGCACGGCAAGAAGCGCCTCGTGCCGGACGTGAGTCTCGTCGCGGACCCCGAGACGGGTGCTCTTATCGTGCTGCAAGGCCAGGTCCAGCAAATCGGCGGGACGAGCTGGAGCGCACCGGTTTGGGCCGGCTTCTGCGCCGTCATCAATGAGGCGCGCGTGAAGGCGAACAAGTCGCCGCTCGGCTTCCTGAACCCGCTGATCTACCCGCTCAAGGGCAGCAACTGCTTCCGAGACATCAACGAAGGCAGCAATGGGGCATTCGATTCGGGACCCGGCTACGACATGGTGACGGGCCTTGGGGTTCCGAATGTCGCGAAGCTGATCGCCGCGCTCTCGTGACCTGACTCGGCGTGCTGGCTAGCTCCGGCCCGAGGTCGTCATCGCCGGCAGCGTCGTCGACGAGGAGGGGGCGCCGGTCGCGGGCGCGCTCGTCGCCCTCGAGACCGACGGCCACCTCCCCGGCGCCGTGGACGAGACCGACGGTGACGGCCGGTTCCGCATCGGCGGCCTTTCGGCGATGGCCTACGTCATCTCGGCGCGAATCGACGAGCGCGCTGCCGAGAAGCCGCTCCCCGCGGTGGCTCCGGGATCGACCGTTGAGGTCGCGCTCCGTCTGGCTCGGCGGGCGACGCTGCGCGCGCGGCTCGTCGCCGGCGGCCAGCCGGTCGCCGGCGCGCGCGTCGAGGCCCTGGTACCGACGGAGGAGCACCGCGTCCGCGCGCTCGGCTCGGCGGTGTCGCAGCCGGACGGGCGGCTGGTCATCGCGGGGCTGCCGCGGCGCATGGTCCGGCTGAAGGTCGAGGGATACCGCCTCGTCGATCCGAAGGATCTCGATGTCGCCGCCGCCGCTGAGCGTGAGATCGATCTCGCCTGCGAGCGATTGGCGACGGTCTCCGGGCGCGTGCTGCGGAGCGGCCAGCCGGCCGGGCACGCGACCGTCATCCTGCAGACGGAGCATCAGGGGCGCGACCTACGCGACGAGACGCGCGCCGATGGTCGCTTCCGCATCGAAGGCGTCGCTCCCGGCCCGCACACGATCGGCGCCGAGGACGGGCAGACGCTCAGCGGCCAGCAGCCCATCGTCGTCGGTGAGCGAGACATCGACGACGTCGTGCTGAAGATCGACCTCGACGCCTCGATCGCCGGAACCGTCGTCGATCTCGACGGGAAGCCGGTCGCGGGCGTGACCGTTCACTTCTTCTGCAACACGAAGCGCGACAGCGGCACCGCCGTTACCGGCGCCGACGGGACCTTCCTCGTCACCTCGCTCGCCGGCGGCGGCGACTACCGACCCTGGCTCTCCGCGGAGCGCGAAGGACCATCCGGCTACCGGCCGCCCGCCGGCCAAGACTGGGCGCCTGTCTCGGTCCCCGACGGAACGTCGCACATCACCGGCGTTCGCCTCGCGATCGCCGTCGGAGAGCTCGCGATCGCGGGCCGCGTTGTCCGCGCCGGGGCGCCGGTTCCCGACGTCGAGATCGGTGCCGATGGCGAGCGGACGGGCAGCACCGCCCCGACGCACACCGATGCCGCCGGCGCGTTCACGCTGACGGGCCTGCTCGCGGGCAGCTACACGCTGCGCGTGGGCCCCATGGACCATCTGATCCGCGTCGTGCGCGACATCCAGGCCGGGGCGCGCGACGTCACGATCGAGCTCCCGGCAGTCGGCGCCATCGAGGGGACGCTCGACGGCTTCCATGGCTGGCCCCGAGTCCTGGCCACGTACCAGCGCGCGGGCGAGCAGGAATACCATCCGCCGCTCCAGGCCCGCGTCGCCGACGGCACCTTCGCCTTCGCGGACGTGCCCATCGGCAGCTTCGTCGTGACCGCGATCGACACGAGCGGCGAGTCCGCGACCGCCGAGGTGACCGTCGCCGCCGACGCCGTCGCGCGCGTCACGCTCGCGCCCGAGCCGCGCGCCCGCGTCGACGGCGTGGTCCTGAGCTGGCCGGGGCGGCAGCCGATGTCTGGCATGACCTGCATGTGGCGGATCTACGGCGTCGCTGGCCGCAGCGGCAGTGAGACCAACAGCGACGCCGACGCTCGCTTCAGCATCGAGGTGCCGGCAGCGCAACGGGTTCACGTGAGCTGCATGGGGCGGCCGTGGGAGAGTGGCAACATCAAGGACGCCGAGGTCGAGCTCGCCGCCGGCTCCTCGGGCAGCGCCGAGGTGCTCGTCTACAACCTGAAGCCGGGGCATCGCCCCTTCTGGTTCCCCGGCCTCCAGCTCGATCCCTCGGGCCGGGTCGGGGCCGATTTCTCGGGCCTGCGCGCCGGCGACCGCATCCTGGCCGTCGACGGAATCTCGATCGCCGACGTCGGCGCGCACGCCGCGATGCCCATGCTGCTCGGGGACCACGACCCGGGCACGACTGCGACGCTCACCGTCGAGCGCGACGGCGTCGAGCAGACGATCGGGCTCGCCATCCCTGACCGGTTTGCCTCGCCGCCCGGCAAGTGAGCCGCAGCGCCGGCGGGCGATCCGCCGTGACGCTCCATTACGCAGCTACCTTCGATTCCGCCAACAACGTCATCTGCGAGCAGGCCACGTCCACCGACGATCTCGGCTGCGACCGGAACTACACGCGCCACTACAGCTACAGCTGCTACTAAATACGGGCACGCTCCGTACGAACCTCCACTCTCCGCGCGCGAGCCCACGCTCGTCAGCTTCCCGCGCGTTTCGGCGTCGACCGTGGGCGAGTCCGCCGCGTCTCGTCCACACGCGCGGTCTATGACCGGCCCCGGCGATGAGATCGAACCGTGCGCGTGCCCCGCTGGCACGCCGAACGCCGGTCCGGTCGAGCCCGTGCGCGCCGTGCAGCGCGCCACCAAGTCGTCCCAGCTCCTAGGGTGCTGAACCTGGCTCGAGAAGGACATCGACCGATGGAGCGAAGGGTGCGCCGTCCCATGGCCGTGCGCGCAGGTACATGCGCACTGCCGTTGCGCTGAAGATCGGCCCGATGTCGGTGCCGTCGGATTCAGAAAGCTCATAACGAGCGTGCGTGTGCGGCGCAGCGCTGAGGGAGGTGACGCTGCCGACGCATTCATGCCCTTCGCATCCAGCCAAGGGAACCTCGACACCGTCCTGGTTCTCGAACTTCTCGAACTTGCGCATGGATGACAGGTCGACCGTGGTGTCCCCGGGGTTGTCCACATCGAGGACAAGCTCGAGCCGAACCCCGCCCCCGCCGTCGGGGTCGACCGTCCGCCAGAGCCTCGCCTCCGCCACCGTACACGTCGCGGCCGGCACCCAGCCAAGAGAGGCATCGCACGAGAAGGATTCCGAGCCACAATCGATGATGGCCCCGGCGCGGACGGGCGGGCAGTCCTCTCTCGATCCCCCGCGGCAGAAGCTCGAGATACCATAGGCCTCCCCGTAGCACGGATCGAACCTCGTCTCCGTGGGGCAGCCGGTGCACCCCCCGGCGTTGAAGAGTGCGGTCGGCCGGGCGAACGCCAGCGCGAGCACGTCGTCGAGCTCGGGCACGGGATCGAAACAATCCTCGTAGCGAAAGCCGTTGCCGAGGCCGGCCGCGGCGCCCGAGGTGGCCTGGATCTCGAAATGGAAGACGGGCCCACCCCCGCACGGCTCACGGTGGTCTCCTCGGGTGAGGACGCCGGCCCGGTCGAGCGCGTTCGTCAGCGCTACGAGCTCATCGGGTGACAGCGTGCCCGTGCACGTCCACAGCGTCCCGTACGGATGTCCGTTGAATGCGCCTCCAGGCTCGAGGTCGAGCCGTGGTCCGTCGCCGACGGACACTTCGCTCGTGATCAGCAGCCGGTACCCGCCGGGCTCGAGGGCGGGAGCGGGCACGGCGTCGGCGGCCGGGCCGTCGGGAACAACGATCGCACTGACCGGGAGCGCAACGCCCCCTGTGCATGCGCTGAAAAGGGCGATCGCACCAACACCGCGCATGTAACCAACTTGCGACCATCAGCCTGGGGCGGCAAGGACGCAGATCACACGCGGGCGCCTTAGTGATCTACTTCCAGACGAACGTGCACGGATGCCATATGCGGAGCTACGGCGTCGCGGCTTCCTGATCGGCTCGCGCGTCGTCGAGGCGGCATGCAAGACGCTCGTGACCCAGAGACTGAAACTGAGTGGGATGCGCTGGAGCACCGGCGGAGCACAGGCGATCCTCACACCCCGCGGCTGGGACCAAAGCGAGCGTTTCGACGAGGCATGGGCACTCATCGCCGCGACCTTCCACGCCGACGTCACCGTGCTCGCGAACGTCATCGCATTGAGGCCAACGTCGCCCTCAGCACGCCGGCGGGCGTCACGATGAGAGCCGCACCCAGCGACGACATGGCTGCCAGCGCGCTCACGTTCAGGAGCTTGCCAAGCGGCTCGCGCCCACAAGCTCGCCTCGACGGCTCGCGCCAGGGGAGATCGCCTCGACGGCTTGCGCCAAAGGAGCTTGCCAGGCTCGCGTAGCCAGAGGTTACGTTGGACGGAGCTGATCGGCGACGCGGACGGTCTCTGTGCCCTCGTCCGAGCTGGCCGTCGAGACGACGCGTTGAAGCTGCAGCGCGCACCCGCGCACCCTCCTCGATGACGCCGCTGGCGGGGAATGCGCTACAGTAAGCTCGAGCTGATGGAGACCCAGCTCGCATGTCCGGCGTGCGGCGAGCCAACGGCCGTCTCGGTCGACGAGCAGCACGTGCGGCAGACTTCTACGCAGGACTGCGACGTCTGCTGCCGCCCGGTTCAGATCCGCGCCCAGATGAAGGACGACGGCGAGGTCGATCTCGACTGCGAGCGGGCATAATGGAGGGACAAGTGCCGGAGCGACTGCGGCTCGCGCCGATGGTCTTCTCGGCGGAGGCCGGCACCTGGGAGACGGCGCCGATCGCCGCGCCGGACCAGGCCACGTCGACGCTGCGCCTGCTAACGTGGAACATCTACTTCGGCGGACACTGCTTCGAGGAGCGGCGTGCGGCGCTCCTCGAGTACATGGCCGGGCTGTGGCCCGACGTGGTGGCGCTACAAGAGGTGAGCGCCGAGCTCCTCGAGCCGCTGCTCCTGGAGGGTTGGCTGCGCGCCAGCTACCAGGTGGGTTGCCAGCTGGGCATCGCGGGCGGCGAGGTCGGCGGCTACGGTCACCGGCGCGGTCCTCGAGTGCGACGGCGGCGCTCGGTTCGTCCAGGGCTGACCCGGCGTGCTAACATCGCCCGATGGACGAGGGCCCCAAGGTCGTCACCGTCGAGCAGGCCCACGGGCCGGCGCTCATCTCGGCCGACATCCACGGCAACTACGACGACTTCGCCGCACTTCGCGACGTCTTTCTGGGCGCCGAGGCGTGTGGTGACCAGCCCGTCTGGGTCTCCGTGGGCGACTGAGTCCATGGCCCTTCGCCCGAGCGCCGGCTGGGTACGCCCGATCGTCACGGGCAGCCGCTGTACGACTATCCGGACCGGTCGCCCGAGATCCTCGACGAGTTGTTCCGGCTGATGGATCGCCATCCCGGTCGCGTGCTCAGCCTCTGCGGCAATCACGAGCACGCGCACATCGGCGGGCCTCGGACGTGCAAGTTCCACCCCGACGAGGCGGCGGCGCTCGAGGCGCGCCTCACGGCGGAGGCCATCGCGGAGATGCACCGGCGCTTCGGCTCCTGCCCCGTCATCATCGGCCTGGACGCGTGCGGCGTCGTGATCACGCACGGAGCGCCGCGCCCGGCCTCGCCCGAGGAGCTCGCGCGCATGCGCTTTCGCGGCGGCGACCCCGCGGCCCGCGAGCGAGCTGCTGGCCTGCGCGCTCGAGCGTTACGGCTTCGTCGCCGGCGAGGACCTCGAACTCCTGCGCAGGCTCTCCAGCCCGGATCGCCCGCCCTACGCGGTGCTGGTCCACGGTCATGACCGCGAGGAGGAGGGCTTCGCGGTCGCGGGTGCCGCGGCGCTGCTCCTGTGCACGTCGTTCGGCGCGCGCCGCGACCGCAAGACTTACCTGTGGCTCGACCTGGCGCCGCGGTACCGGTCGCTGGCCGACATCCGCGAGGGCCACGAGCTCCGCGGGCTGTAGGCGGCTGCCTAAAATTCAGTGTACGCCCAAGCATTCTCCGAGGCGCCGCTAGGTTTGCGCGTTCTCCAGGGTCTGATCTCGCGCTTTCGAAGACACCTCGGTCAAGAAGGCGCCTCAGCGTTAGGCGTAGCGCCTCCAGCGGTCCTCCTCGCATCCGCCTGGGGGCTGGCGGGCGCAGAGGGTGAGCTGGCGTGGCTTGGTCCCGCCGTTCCGGTCGCGGCGGGTGGCCCGGGCGAGCCAGTGGTTGACATTCGTCGCGCGCAAGGACGGCGGGCACTCGCCGAGGTAGCCGGCACCACCGGGTGTGACCAGGCGGGCGATGCCGTCAAGGGCGCGCTCAGAGATGGGCAGGGACCCATCCAGCCGTGGTGAGCGCGACCGGCGTCTCGTTCTGACTGAGCGCAGCCTCGAACCGGAATGTGTCAATGACCTTGGGACAGCGGAACGGCGCATTTAGGCTCGCGCCTCCTGGCTCGGAGACACGGCGGCATCGAGGGGCGGGTTGATCCAGGCCGCCGCAGGCGGCATGGCGGCTATGGGAGCCTTGCGAACGAAACGCTCCGGATGGGCGGCGTGCGCGGCGTCGAGCACGAGCTGCCGGGCGGCCGTCACCGATGCGGCGCCCGAGGTGGACGTCGGCGGGCGTGTGCAGGTTGAGGCCGGTGTGACGATGCTCGTCGTTGTACCAGGCGAAGAAGCGGCGGAAGAACGCCCGGGCGTCGTCGAGGCTGGCGAAGCGGGCGGGAAAGCCCAGCATGTACTTGAGGGTCTTGAACTGCGCCTCGGAGAAGGGGTTGTCGTCGGAGACCTGCGGGCGCTGAACGAGTGCAGCACGCCCAGCTCGGCCAGCGTGACCGCGAGCGAGCGCGCCTTCATCGGCGAGCCGCGGTCGTTGTGCAGCGTGAGCGCGCCAGGCGCGATGCCCTGCTTCTCGCAGGCCTCGTCGATGAGCTCGCCAGCGAGGACGCCGTTCTCCGTCGGCGCGAGCATCCAGCCGACCACGTAGCGGCTGTACAGGTCGAGCACGACGTACAGGCAGTAGTACACGCCCTTGCGTGGTCCGCGCAGCTTGGTTATGTCCCAGGACCAGACCTCGTTGGGCGCGGTCGCGACCAACTCGGGCCTGGCGTAGCTGGGGTGACGGAGCACATCGCGCCGCTCGCGCACCTCGCCGGCGTCGGCCAGCACGCGGTACATGGTCGAGATCGAGCACAGGTAGCGGCCCTCGTCGAGCAGACGCGCATAGACCTCGCGCGGCGCCAGGTCGACAAAGCGCGCCGAGTTGAGCTCGCCCAGCACCCGAGCGCGCTCCTCGGTCGCAAGTGCGCGCCCAGGCGTCGGCCGCAGCTCGGACGGCAACACGTCCGGCGCCACCCGCCGGTAGTAGCTCGCGCGAGCCACGGCCAGCGCCGCGCACGCGGCGACGATGCCGACGGTGACGGCCAGTTCGACCGCGGCGCTCATTCGTCGCTCCCGTCGCTGTCCGGGGTCTTCAGCGGGATCCCCAGCAGCACCGAGAGTTTTTTTTGGACGTCGATGATGATCTCGGCCTGCGCCAGCCGCTGCTCGAGGCGCGCCTTCTCGCGCCTGAGCTGGGCGTTCTCCTCGACGAGCTCCCGCTGCGCGTTGGCCTTCCGGCCACGCTTCTTGGGTCGCAGCCCGTCGCGCTGCCGCCGCCACTCGGAGAGGTGCGAGGAGTAGAGGCCATGCTTGCGCAAGAGCTCGCCCACGGCACCCAGCTCGACGCACGCATCTGCCTCGGCGAGGACCTGCCGCTTGAACTCGGCGGTGAACGTCCGCCGCAGAGGTCCCGGCACGACCTCCGGGTCCACCCCTTGTCTCGGCGCCTTCGTCGCCGGGACCTGCGCGGCCGGCACGCTCACGCCATCGTCAGCAGGCGGCGTGCCGGCAGGTTTCACGGCGCGGAGATGCGCGGCCTGCTGTCTCTTCTCTCGGGTCGTCATCCGGGTCGGCCAGTCTCGCCCTCGACACTAAATTCGGGGTCTGACGCTGTCTCACTCACGTTGGCAGAGAGGGCGAGCTGCTGCCGGAGCGCGAGGTTCTCGAGCGCGAGGTTGGCGTGCGATCGGAGAGCTGATCGGAGGCCGCGGAGCAGCACGACAAGCAGGCGAAGCATGACCGCTCAGGCTCTGCCGTGGCCGCGGAAAGATCAACGGTTCTCCGGGGAGCGCGTTCTGGCGAGCCACAGCTATCGAGTCACGCGGCGGCACTGCCGCGCCTGGTTCAAGCACTGCGGCTATCCGGGTCCACTCAGGTGATCGGTGGGTTAGACATTTCGACGTCGCCCGCACCAACGTGCTCCTTCGTGGCGCTCGCCGCCGCGCCGAGACGAATGTCGTACGCTGAGTTAAGGCGTCCCCGGCCGGTTACGTCATGCCGGCGGTAGCTTCCCAGACCTGGCGCTTCAAGGCCAGGAATGCGGCGGAGAAGCGGGTCTCGAATGAGCGCGGCCGGGGAATGTCCACCTTAAAGTGCGCCTTGACGTGCCCCGGACGCGGCGAAAGGACAACGATCCGGTCGGCGAGGTAAAGAGCTTCCTCCGCGTCGTGCGTCACGAGCAGCACCGTCTTGCGCTTCTGCTCCCACAGCCGGGCCAGCGCGTCCTGCATCCGGGCGCGCGTCTGCGCGTCGAGGGCGCCGAATGGCTCGTCGAGCAAGAGGATGGAAGGATCCGTCGCGAGCACCCGCGCCACCTCCACCATCTTCGACATGCCCGAGGACAATTCCTTTGGATAAGCCGCCTCGAATGCCGAGAGCCCGATCATCCCCATCAACTCTTCGCTCACGCGCCGCCGCGCGGATGGCGCCAGGCCCTTGGCAAGAAGACCGAACTCGACGTTTTCCCGCACGGTCATCCAGGGAAAGATGGCCGCTTCCTGCAGGACGTAGCCTCTCTGCCAGCCGGGACCGTAGACGCTTGATCCCCCGCATCGGACCGATCCCTTGGTGGGCCGAAGAAAGCCGGCGAAGATGCGCAGCAGGGTCGTCTTTCCGCACCCCACCGGACCGAGAACGGCGAGGAATTCGTTGTCCTTGACCTCGAGGTCGAGATCCTCCAGGGCGTGCGTCGGCGTCGGACCGGAGTAGGTGTAGCTGACGCCCGCGGCTTCCAATGGCGCCGGCGAGGGGTTCGCCGTCATGCGGAGCGTTCCATCCAGCGCGTGGCTCGCGCGTGGGCGAGGAGCATCGCGAGGTCGAAGACGAGCACGAGCGCGCCGACCGTCGCGATACCGATGAGCATTTGCGGTACCCGCGGGTACGCTCCGGCGAGCACCAAGAGATAGCCCAAGCTCGGCATCCTCGCGTCGATTAATTCGGCGACTACGATGGTAACCCAGGCGAGCCCCGCCGCGATGCGGACGCTGGCGAAGATCGAAGGAAAGGCCGCGGGCAGGACGACCTTCCTAAACCGGAGCCAGCCGCCTGCGCCAAGCGAGGCGGCGGCATCGAGGTAGACTCGCGGCACGCCGCGCACTCCCTGGTGTGCTCCGAGGAGCGTGATCACCGCTACGTTGGTTGCGATGAGAAGGACTTTCGAGGTCTCGCCGTAGCCGAACCAGACCACGTAGAGCGGCAAGAGGGCGAGAGCGGGCGTGAAGCGGAAGAACGTCACCCAGGGGTCGGCGAGGGATTCCAGGCGCGTCGCCCATCCGGTCAAGAGGCCCAACAGGGCCCCGGCGACGGATCCGAGGACGAGCCCTATCACGACCCTTCTCGTGCTGACGGCGATGCTTTCCGGAAGGATCTTCGATTCCAGGAGGAACGCTCCCTCCTCGTAGAGTGAGCGAAACGTCGGCAGAAGCTGGACGTTCTCGACGTAATGGGTGCCGAGCCAGATCCGATCCGGCAGCCGCTCGCGGCCGATCTCGGCGGCGATCCCGTAAAGCACGGCGAGCGCCAGAAGGGAAACGACAGCCCGTTTTACCCTGACCGAACGCATCACCTGGCCCAGCGCGTGAGCCGCGCGCTCAAGACCCTCGCCGCCGCGTCCATCGCCCAGCCCGCGACCGCCAGAGCCAGGATGCCCACCATGATGACCGCCGGATCGGAGCGAGTCTGCAGCCGCGACGACCACAGGCCGCCGCCCACGAGAAGATTGCCCATGCCGTCATCCGCCATCAGCATCTCCGCCCCGACCGCGGTCATCCAGGCGATGGCGAGCGAGTACCTGAGAGCCCCGAGCACGGCCGGCCTCGCGGCCGGGAGAATCACCCGGTTCAAAAGCAGCCACCCGCGCGCGCCCAGCGAGCGAGCGGCCTCTACGTACTTGCCCGCCACGTCGCGCACGCCGTGATAGGTCGGAATGACGGCGGTGACGGCGACCGCATAGACAATGGGGATCAACCGGTGCGCCTCGCTGTGGCCGAGCCACAACATGATGTAGGTGATCAAGGCCAGCGGCGGAACCGAGCGGCTCAGGATGTAGATCGGATGCAGGTAGTCGTCGGCCCGCCGGCTCCAGCCCATGAGAAGACCCAACAGGATCCCGAGCGGCAGGCCCACCGCCAGGCCGAAGAGGACCCTGGCCGCGGTGACAGCGAGCGACGCCTGGAGCGTCACTCCCTGGTGGAGAAGTGTGTCGATATGGTCGCTGGAATGATGATGATGTTCCTCGCTCACGAACGGCTGAACACCGCGGCCCACCAGAGCGCCGAACGCCTCGGCGATGTCCCGCGCGGGCGGGAGGATGTCGGGCCGTGACACGCTCCTTGCGACCAGGGTGTACGTCGCGACGAGCGCTGCCAGGGAGACCAGCCAGATGAGAGACCGCTGCGTGATGAGATGCCCCTATCCGCGTATGGTATTCATGACTTCCTGGTTCTCGACCACCGCCCGCGGATCTCCGCCATAGATGATCTCGCCTCGATCGATGGCGTAGAGCCGGTCGGCAACCCTGGTGGCATTCGCCAGGTTGGACTCGGCGATCAAGAGCGAGATCGAGAGCTCCGTGATCTTCTTGACCGCCTCGATCAACCGCGTCACCACCACCGGCGCGAGTCCCTCGAAGGGCTCGTCCAAGAGCAGGATGGCAGGCGAGAGCATCATGGCCCGGGCGATGGCGACCATCTTCTTCTGGCCGCCGCTCAAGTGGAGGCCGGGCCGCTTGGACAGCTCGCGGACCTCGGGGAAGAGCGCCATGACCCGCTCGTCGGTGTCGGCCGCCTGCGCCCCGCGCCCAGAGGACTTGGCGAGCCAGCGGCAAATCTGGAAGTTCTCCGCCACCGTCAGGTCGGGGAAGAGCCCGCTGTCCTCGGGCGCGTAACCGATGCCGAGCCGCGCTCGCTTGTACGGCGGGAGCCCGCTGATGTCCCTGCCCTGGAAGGTGATCTTGCCGGACCGCATGGGCAGGAGCCCGATGATGCTGTCGATGGTGGTCGTCTTTCCGGCGCCATTGCGGCCGACCAGGCAGACCGATTCCTTCTCCCCCACGGAAAAAGAGACCTGGCGGAGAATCTGCGCCTGGCCCCGGTACGTCTTGATCGACTCGACTTCAAGCATGGCTGGGCCCGAAGACCGCGTCTTTGACCGTCTCATTCGCCCGGATCTCTTCCGGGCTGCCACTGGCTAAGATGACGCCTTGGTTCATGACCACGATACGGTCCGAGTACTTGAAGATGATGTCCATGTCGTGCTCGATGACTACCGCCGTGATCTTCTGCGATCGCACGATCGAGCTGATGACGTCCATGATGGGCGCCTTCTCTCGCGTGGAGACGCCGCTCGTGGGCTCGTCGAGGAGGAGGAGCCGCGGCTTGAGCGCACAGGCGACCGCCACGTCGAGGAGTTTCCGCTCGCCCTGCGAGATTCCTCCGGCTAGAGCCGAGGACTTTGCCTCGAGCCCGAACTGGCGGAGGATGTCGAGCGCCTCCTGCCAGACGTCGCGGTGGTGATCGGCCAGCGACCAGAAGTAGCGGGTCATTCCTTTGCGGGAAAAGATGGAGAGCGCGACGTTGTCGAGGACCGTCAGCTCGTCGAAGAGGTTGACGATCTGGAAGCTGCGCGCGATGCCGGCCTCGATGCGGCCGTCCACCGACTGGCGGGTGACATCGGCGCCCCGAAAGAGAATCCGTCCGCTGTCGGGCCGGAGGAGGCCACTGATCAGATTGACCAGGCTCGTCTTGCCCGCGCCGTTGGCGCCGATCAGCGCCAAGACCTCGCCCTCGCCGATCGTGAAGTCGACCTTGTCGACCGCGTGGGTGTCGCCGAAGTACTTGGTGAGCTTCTCGGTCTGGAGGAGGTTCATGGAGAGAGACGCCTCTTCGCGCGTGCCCAGAGCAGCTGGAAGGTGCCCACGATTCCGGTGGGCAGGGCCACCACGAGAACCACCAGGACGATGCCGAGCAGCGCCTGCCAGTAGACCGTGAAACCCACCGCGTAGGTCTTCAGGTAGTTGAAGACCACGGCGCCCACGATGGGCCCGGTGAAGTTGCGGAATCCGCCGAGCACGGACATGAAGACGATCTCGCCCGAAAAGGGCCAATAGAGGATGTCCGGCGTGGTCAGCCCGTTCAGCGGGACCCAGAGAGCTCCGGCAATTCCGGTGAAGACGCCGGAGAGGAGAAAGGCTACCAGCCGATAACGGCGGATCTGGAGGCCGATGAACCGGGCCCGCGTCTCGTTGTCGCGGATCGCCTGGAGAGCCTTCCCGAAGGGCGAGTGGACGATGAGCCACATCACCGCAACGCAGAGCGTGAACATGGCCAACACGTAGTAGTAGTAGCCGTGGGCGAGGAAGTGGGTCTTGTCCTCGTCCCCGGTCACGATCCCCAAGAGCTTCGGCGTCGGCACGCGGAGGCCGTCGGAGCCGCCCGTCACCCAGAAGAATTTGAACGCCAAACTCCACAGCACCTGGGACAGCGCCAGCGTCAGGATGGAAAAGAAGATGCGCGTGTAGCGCACGCAGGCGTATCCGAAGAGCGCGGTCACCACGACGGATGCGGCGATGGCGCCTACCACGAACAGCTCCATCGAATCGATGTGCCGATACTTGACCATGAACGCCACCGCGTAAGCGCCAACGCCGAAGTACGCGGAGTGGCCGAAGGAGAGGAGGCCCGTGTAGCCCAAGAGGAGATTGAAGCCGAGAGCGGCGATGGCCATCACCAGGCCGTACGTAAGCAGGATGGTCTGGTAGGGGTCGATGGCCCGGGGCAAAAGAACGAGCAGCACCCCGATCGGGACCGCCCAGACGACCAACGTCAGTGGCGAGCGCCTCATGCCTTCTTCCCGAAGAGTCCCGCGGGACGCACCAGCAGCACGATCGCCGCGATCAGGTACAGCACGGCCAGTTCGATCTCCGGGAACAAGCTGATGCCGATCTCCCGGATGGTTCCCACCATCAACGCGCCGACCAACGCGCCCTCCAGGCTGCCGAGGCCGCCGATGACCACGACGATGAAGGAAAGGACGAGCGCGTCCACCCCCATCCCCAGCACCGCCGACTGGCTGGGAACGACGATGGCGCCGCCCAGCCCGGCCATGAAGCAGCCGATGGTGAAGGCCTCGACGTAGACGCGGTTCACGTTGATGCCCAGGGCTGCCGCGATGCGCATGTCCTGGGAAGTGGCGCGAAGCAACAGGCCAAACTTCGTGCGGTAGATGAAGGCCCAGAGAAAGAACGCCGCGAGGAAGCCGACGGCAATGACCAAGAGGTTGTACCGGGGGTAGACGAAGTCGCCCACCGGCTCGCTACCCAATTTCGAGAAGAGGACGGTCGCCGAGATCGGGTAAGGGCCCCAGATGAAGCGCATCAGATCCTCGAGTATCATCAAGAGGCCGAAAGTGACAAGCAGCTGATACTCCTCGCGCCGCCGGTAGAAGGGCCGCAGCAGCGTCGGTTCCAGGACCGCTCCGATGGCGGCCGCCCCCAAAGCGCCGATGGGCAGAAGCAGGTAGAGAAGGGGCGATTCGGACCCGGCGAACCACTGTCCGACCGCGGATGCGGTCAAGAACGCGCCCACCGCGAAGAGGTTCCCGTGCGCGAGGTTGACAATCCTCATCACGCCGTAGATGAGGGAGAGCCCTCCCGCGATCAAGAAAAGGACCGACGCGTAGAGGAGCGCGTTGAAGAGGTGGACGACGAGGATGTCCACTGCGTCGGTCTAGGCTTTGACCTGCGGCCAGGTCTGATCGATCCAGGTATAAGTCGAGGTTGGCTCTCCCTTGGGCCAGCCGGGGGGCGCCGTGATGTTGCGGATGGGGATGGTGATGATCCGGGCCGGGTCGAGGATCGGGAACGGATACTCGGGCACGTTCTTGGAAAAGCCGGTGATCGCGTCCTTGTAGCCCTGGTGGTTGTCGGGCCGGATGTAGACGTATCCGGCCGGCCCGACGTGCATCATGCCCTCGATCTGGCCGATGATCGCGTCGTCGTCCGGCCAACCGCCCATGAGCCGGTTGGCTCTCTCGACAGCGGCCTTCAGCACGTAGGTCGCCGAGTACGCGCCCTCGGCCTGGAAGTTGGGGTACTCGTTGAACTTGGCATGGTACTTCTCGACGAAGGTCTTGTTGTGCGGCCAGCGGTTCCCGCTCGGATAGCTGAAATGGTAGTTGGAATGGACGCCGGAGAGGACGCCCTCGGGATGGTCCTTGCCGAGGGACTGGGGCGCCGAGCCCAGCGCCAAGGTGGTCGCGACCTTCATCTTGTTGAACAGTCCGTACACGAGCGCCTGCTTGTAGAAGGCGATGTAGTCGCCGCCCCAGAGCGAGGTCACGAGCAGATCCGGCTTGGCCGCCAGCGTCTTGGTGATGTGCGTGGTGAAGTCGGTCGAGAAGAGCTTGGGCCAGGCCTCGGAGACGCTCTGCGCCTGGGGCAACATCTTCTTGGTGACGATCGTGAAGTGGTCGTAGCAGTTGCGCCCGTAGGCGTAGTCGGGATGGATGTGCGCGTAGGTCTTGATCTGCGGCCAGGTCGCGGCCACGGCGAGAGCGCACGTGGACCCGTCCGCGGACTGGATGTTCGTGATGCGGAAGATGTAGCGGGGGTTGGGAACCGCTTTGTCAAAGAGGAAGTCGGTGCAGCCGTCGACGAAGATGGTGAGAAGCTTCAGCTCCTCGGCCACGGGTCCCAGCGCGGGCGTGTTGCCGCTCGAGGTGATCCCCATGAACATGTCGATCTTCTCGGAGAGCTTCAGGCGCCGCATCTCCTTGGTGTTGGCATCCGCGCCGGCGGCCTCGTCGGCCTTCAAGATCTCGATCTTCCTCTTGCCCAGCAGGCCCCCTTGCGCGTTGATCTCCTCCGCCGCCAAGAGATTGCCCTTGTACATGGGCTCGCCCAGGACCGCGCCGGGCCCGGTGAAGAAAGTCATGTGGCCGATCTTGAACGGCTTGTCCGGGATGACGCCCTTCGGTTTCTCCTGCGCGTGGGCGACCCCGGCGCCGATCAGTCCCACCGTCGAGCCTCCGACGAGAGCTCCGGCTGCCGTGGCGACGCCGAGTTGAGAGAGAAAATCCCGCCGCGTCGGTCGATGCGACATGGTGCACCTCCTCC
>WNGL01014842.1_pt1 | contig 18166 bp, 11 predicted proteins | sample 5400591 | NCBI WGS metagenome assembly WNGL01 (sample SAMN13153377, study PRJNA577476) | soil metagenome | isolation source: 80 cm soil or saprolite under Garry oak tree replicate 1 | place: USA:California | collected 2016-06-15 | reverse complement strand
CTCGCTCAAAACCAATTTTGCCGGCTTCTCACGAAAAATCGACCGCGACCAGAACGGCATAAAATGCGATCACCCTCTCGAATCCGCCATCTTTCTCAGCATCAAATGAAAAAGAAAAGCCAAACTCCAGCCCTCTCCCTTGAGGAGAGGGAGAATCGCCTGCCGCGCTTGCGCCAATCCAGAGCGTCTGGACTCGTCCCGGCGCGGGACGCGGTGTTCCTTCTCCCTGCGGGAGAGGGCGGGGGTGAGGGGGAACGAGACGCCACCAACCAAAACGGCCGGACGAATTTTGCAGGCTCCGCCCGACCGTTTTCCCTAGGAGAGGGAGGCGAGCGGCTCCTCAGGGAGCGGCCTCTTTGTAGCAAGCGGATCCCCCCAGCCAAAAGCCCCGTCGGGGCAGCATCTTTGGCTTTGATGCCGCTCCTACGGAGCTTTGGTTTTGGCGGTTCGGTATCTGCAAATATGCCGCCCCGACGGGGGCTGAGAAAGGCGTCCCTCAACCCGCAATTCGTCGGCAGTGGTCCCCCGGGCTGCGTCCACGCTCGTGCCGCGCGAGGGAAACGGAACCGATTGGGCGGTCGGCATCGACTGGGCCGTTGAGGGAGAGGGGGTTATCAAATTTCTCACTGTGAGAAATTTTGGTTTTGGGCGCTGCTACGGCGGAGAAGCAGGTGGTCGAAGCAGTTTTCAAGGCCTCAACCTTCCTCTGTTCGCCTGCGCTTGTGGGTTCGTGAGTTTAGGCTCCAATTCCGGCGCCCCTGGCGGGACGCAGGAGATGATTGGGATGGCTTTCCAGGGGCGTTGCCCCTAATTTCCGGTGTCCCTCCGGGACTGCTGGGGGTCTTGCTCGACCGGGCCGTTGAGCGACAGGAGGTTATCAAATTTTTCACTGTGAGAAATTTGATATGGGGCGATCCGGGGGAAGGGAAGACTGCCGAAAAAATGAATCTGGAATTCAGCTTTCGGGGAAGAAAGGCGCTTTACCGATGGCCGATTCCTGCCCGAAAGCTGATACGGGAGAACCCTGAGCTGGAAACCGCCCCGTTGGGGAACAAAAGCCGAACGGGAGCCGCTGCGTGGCACGGATGGGCGCATTGTAAAGAGTTAACTGAGACATAGTCCTAACTCCTTCTGGCCGTGGGAGATAGCAAATTTCTCACTGTGAGAAATTTGATATGTACTTGCGCTTGTGGTCATGCACCTAGAGGAGGTTATAGAAACGGACCTTTCGGGATCGAGATTTCGGTTGCAAGGTGCTGAGCGCGAGGCCCTACGGAGGAAATGCAGAATGCAGAATGCAGAATGCGGAGTGGCAAATCTGCGGTCATCGCCAGTTCCTTCACTTTTTTCCGCCAAATTGCCCACCGTGGGTTAGGCTCTGCGCGCTGCCTATGGTAGGATCGCGCTGGTATGGAACTTAGAGCCTGTTTGGAAACTACGAGGGGCGCTGCGGCGAGGGATTTTGGCTGTGGCCAAGGCGGCCTTGGCCGCGCGCAGCGCCCGCAGCGGGCTGTAAGGAACGAGTCAACGCCGGCCACGGACAAAAGACCCGCCGCCCGGAGGGTTTTCGCGGAAAAGGCCGCCTGGCCTCGTTGCTCCTCAGTCGAAGATCCACCAGGGATATTCTCCTTCGTCGCGCCATCCGGCCTTTTCCCCGAAAACAGCGCCCCTCGTAGTTTCCAAACAGGCTCTTAAAGGCAAATGCGGAGCCGAGGTGCGACGACGGAAACCGGTGAGCCGAAGCTCAGAAACTCAGCAATGGGTCCTACGGACGGTCTATGTTCGGAGCGGCGTTGACGGAGAGGGGTTATCAAATTTCTCACTGTGAGAAATTTGAGGAGGCGAGGCTGCGGGTGGGTGACCCGTCAAACCCGCGATTCGTGCGAAATGCACGAAACGATGGAAAGGCGAAGCCGGTTCGGAGCGACGGTCAATCAACGCACCTCAACTCAAGCTAAGGTTAAGGCAAATTAAGGTAAATTAAGGTAACTAAAGCTTGGAGAAAGCTGGCTGGGCTGTTGGAGGAAAATAGGATTGTGAAAGCATAGGATCATGGCGCCGAAGCTCATACGCCCCGATGAAGGGTTGCTCGCTCTCTTGGATGGGGTTTCCAGCGCCCTTCCAGGGCGCGCACCATTGCGGCTGGGTGACCAGGGGCAGCGACCGCTGGGGCGGTCTTGCCCCTGGCTAATTTCCGGAGTCCCTGCGGGACTGGTCCAGTGGCGGAAGCCAACAAGCGGATGTCAAGATGACCAACGGTCATCAACCCACCTCAACTCACGCTAAGGTTAAGGCAAATTAAGGCAAATTAAGGTAACTAAAGCCAAATTAAGCCTACTAAAGGCAAAAGTTCTTTGACCAAGGTCAATCAAGATGAATGGGCCCAAAGGAGCCAACCGAGGGAACCGAGTTGAGCCGGGTGGATCAAGTGTGTCGATACAGGTCAATCAAGCTGATCCGATCACATCCGATCACATCCAATCACATCCGACCAAATCCGACCAAATCCGACCAAAAATCAAACCGAAAAAATTGAATTAAGATGGAGGGATCAACGGACTTTTTCGTGCTAGCAAGCTTTGGGTTCTCTCGTCGCGCTTGGGGAGAGCGAGATTCCTGGATTGTGGGTCAAATCTTCTTCAAGGCCGCTTTGAGCCGCTGCCACGCTTCGTCGCGCGCTTTCTTGTTCGCGTCATTCGCGTCGGGCGCTTCCCCGGCCCGCATGAAACCGTGACCGGCCCCTTCGTAAGTGACTGGCTCGTAGGTCTTGCCGGCTTTTTTCATCAGTTCAGTCGATTTGGGAATGGTCGCGTTGACGCGCGCGTCGTTTCCGCCATAAAAACCATAGACCGGCGCGTTAATGCGGGCGATGTCTTCTTCCTTGTCCGGACCGGTGCCGTAGAAGACAAAGGCGGCCTTGACGTTTTTGTGGTTGGTGGCAAAGCGGAACGTCTGGCCGCCGCCCCAACAAAAGCCGCCGACCGCGAGTTTGCCGTTGCAAGCCGGCAGCTTCGCGACGTAATCGGCCACCGCGTTCAGGTCGGCGGTCACCTGGTCCGCCGGCAGCGAGGAGACTGCCTTGGTGACGGCGTCGCGGCCGGCGAACTCGCTGGTGCCGCCGCCGTTGGGGGCAACGCCGGAGAGCAAATCGGGCGCGATGGCAATGTAGCCCGCTTCGGCGAGCTGGTCGGCCACGTCGCGGACCCACTCGCTCAGGCCGAAAATCTCGTGGATCACCAGCACCGCCGTCGCCTTCTCCTTGACTTCGGGATAGACGATAAAGCAGTTCACTTCGCGCGGGCCGTGTTTGACTTTCACCCACTCCTGATGGCGCGGGGATTTTTCGAGGCGGGCTTTGGCCCAATCCTGCGCCGGGGCCGTAACCGCGGCCAGCGCGGACGCGGCGATCAGAACAAGCAGTTTTCTCATAACGATTCCTTTCCGTTTAAGTTGTTTCTATTCAGAGGTTTGGAACGAAGGATTTCAGGCATTGAGCGCGGCGCGGGTGCGTTTGACCAAGTTATTGTCCGAATCGCCCGAGCCTTTCAGGTTGAACACGCTGGCGGCGAGGTAACGGTCGCGCCACGGCGGGGCCATCGCGTTGTAATCTTCGAGGACCGCCGAGCTGAACTTGTAGTCGTGCGCGTCGCGGCCTTTCAGGAAAATCAAGCGTCGCGCCGCGTCCACCAGCGGTTTGGGATCGGGATTGTCCTTAAGATACGACAAAATCTTGCGCGCGGCCGACAGGCGATCGTTGCTGATGTCCGCAAATATTTCTTCCACCGCGCCCGCGCCCGACTCCTTGAGCGGCGCCGGCTCCAACGCGTCGATGTGGATGCCTTTGTCCTTGCTGTTGCCCCGAAACAGCGGCAGGAAGGCCGCGTTCTGGAGGAGGAGCAGGCGGCGCGTTTCGTCATCGCGGCAGTGTTGCCAGGAGTAATGGGTCGCATTGGTGAACGTAATGGCGTGCAGCGAGAGGATGCCCGGCGCGCGCATCAGCAATTCGCCCGCGCCATCGAAGAACGCGTCAAACAGCGATTCGGGAGCCACGCCGCGGTTGAGCAATTCGACGGCTTTTTCGCTGGTGTCCACCGCCGAACCTTCGCGAATGACCTGCAACATTTCGCTTGCCTCCGCGCTGGGCTTGCCATCCAGCCAGGTGTCGCGAATCTTTTTCGCGGCTTCGAGATTGCGCCGGAAAGGGCGGTCAGTCGGCAGGTCCGCCTTGGCCGGGTTTTCTACCCCCTCGCGGTCGAGCAGCCCGTAAGCAAGCGAGCGCAAGACCGGCTCGGCGTGGTGCCAGCCGATGGCTTCCAGCGTGCGAAAACTGTTCGCCACGTAAATCTCCTTGTGGCCGATCTCGCGAAAGTCGCGCGCGCCGTAGCGGCAAAGAATCTCAAAAATCTCGTGCGCGCCGGCGGTGCGAGCCAGGCCGACGATGGCCGCGTCCGCGGCGGCCTCGTCCCAGTTCTCCATTGCCTCGATGAAAGCTTGCCTGGCTTTGTGGCTGGGCGGCACGGCCGATTCCTCCACCGGCCCCAGGGTCCAATCGCCTTCACGCACGTCCGCGGCTTGCGAGACCTTGAACTCGTCTATCGCCCAGAAGATGGGGAGCCAACGGTCGGAATCCGGCGACGAAAGGCTCGCCAGGTGCGCGGAGTTGACGACCAGCACCGCATGGAACTTGAACCCGATCGGCCGCGGCTGGATGTTCCGCACCCCGGCCAGCAACAGCGCGGCGAGCACTTCGCGATAGGTCAGCCCGCGGTGAATCCGCGTGGCGATTTCTTCGAGCACCCGCTCGCGCGGCGTCTCTTCCAACAGGCGGACGAGCGGTTCGATCTCGGGGTGCAACCGAACCAGCTTCGGCTCCAGCTTCGCTTCGGCGGCGGAGACCGGGCGAAGCTGCGACAAAAAGCCGAGGTCACCCAGTCCCGCCAGCGCGGCGGTTCGGGCGGTCAGCTTGAGGAAAGACCTTCGCTGCATCACAACTTCCCGTTCGGTGTTGGAGTTCTACCCGGGACGAAACGCGCTTGTCCAACAAGAAATCAAAGCCGCCGCGCGCTGGGGCGCATCTCATTTTCGAGTAGTTTGCTGCCATGTCCAGATAAAGCGCGGGTTCTTCCACGCGAGAAACGCTGCTTTCGACTTGGGGAGCGGCCCGAAAACTTTCGGGCTACCGGTCGCACCATTCGGCGTCCCGTCGAATGGCTCCGAGACCGGAGCTGGCCCCCGACTTTAGCCACCAACCGCGATACCAAGCGCCTTTGGCTGGAGACAGTGGACACGCGCAGCGCCCACAATCGGCAGCGGTAGGGCGAGGCGTCCCGCCGCGCGGTCCCCCGCGCTCGACCGAACCCAGGCGAATACCAGCCCCGTCAGGGGCGGCCTCTTTGTAGAACCAAGGCATAAAAGATTTTCCAGCTCCGTCAGGAGCGGCATCTTCCGGGCATGGCCAACACCTGCGCCCAAAAATCCTCACAACGGATGATGAATGATGATCGGTGAACATGCCGCTCCCTACGGGGCTTGAGCTTGTTGCTAGGCGCGGCCACGGATGGAACACGGACAAAGTCACGGCTCGGCGGGAGCCTCGCCCTACCGGTAGGGCGAAGCTCCTGCTGAGCCCCATCTCTGGCCCTCTGTTTCATCCGTCTTTCATCCGTGGCTCAATTCCAACTTGCCTGCCAGGCGGTCCTCAGGGTGGATTCGGGCATCGCTGCGAACACCGTACCCGCTGAGGCCAACGCAAGGCATTTAACGGGAGCAAACGGAGTTGACTGTTGGGTATTGCACGTTCGGATCAAGATGTTGGACGAAATGCCTCACCCTTTCGCGTCCAGCACGATACTGGAAGCCCGGGCCAGGGTGCGGAATTGGGGGCGCCACGAACGGAAGCTCTGCCGTCCAGATGCAACGGTTCGATTCCGACCTCCGCCTCAGTAAGTTATGCCCCATCAATTACGAGTGACGAACCAGCCTCGGCTGCCGGAAAATTACGGGAGTGTGAGACGGTAAAACATGTCTCTGGCGGGCTCGGGCAGAAAGACCTGGTTGCTGGAACCGACGGTCACCGGTGTGTTCGTCAACGTCACCCAATTCGTCCTGGTCAGCGACGCATTGGCCTGAAGGCGATACCCGTTGGTTGGGGCAGCCCAGGTCAAGCTGAGCATGTTCGTCGGGGCAAGCTTGAGGCTCAATTGCGGCGGGACCAGCGTCATGGAAACATTGTCCACAAGGATGGCGCTGGTGGCGTCGAATCCATGAAACGACAAAATTTCGCTGGAATGCGTGGCCGTGATGGTGTTGGTGAACTTCTGATAGGGCAGGGCCTTTGAAGAATTCGGCTCATAGTCGGTCAAAAGCAGATCCTGGGAGTAATCAATGCCAAAAGACGTGCCGATCACCACATACATGGCGGCGCCCGATCCCAGGGTGGTGCCATCCGTCGCCAGATAGTAGCTGATGGTGTATTGCGCGCCGACGGTCAAATGAACTGTCTGGCCCAGGCAGTCCTGCGAACTGTCGGTTGGGTGCCCGTGGAAGTACGCGAAAAAATTGCCCTGTTCCGCCACATCGGGAGAGACGCTTGATTGCGCGACGCCGTAATCGCTGTTGTTGTTGGCCGGTCCAATCGCGTCCCAGCCTGGAAAGCGCTCAATGCCCGCTCCGCCGGACTCAAAACTCCCGTTGACGATCAAATTCGGCTGCGCGAACACCGAGCCGGCCGAGAAGCCGAGCGCCAGCCCGGCAGTTGAAATCATTTTGATGGCAATGTTTTTTTTCATCGTCGCTCATTTCTGCCTGACAATTTCCGGCGTGTTGCCTTAGAGCGTGTTTTGAAAATCGCCCGGTCAGGGGACCGGGCCTACAAATGTGCCGAAATCGCATGGTTTCCTGCAGGCCGCGTGCCCTCACGCGGCGCTTTGGTGGATTTTTAAAACACGCTCTTAGCACCGCAATGAAGACAATGATAACACAGCACTGCGATTATGATAATCGAATTTCAGGTCGCGGTCAAAAACCAAGCGTCGTTGACGCGCGCGCCGCTACCTTGAAAGGGTCAGTTCTTCACTTTGGACAGTTGGCCCGGCGCTCCCGGTTTGAGCCGAGGGTGAAAAACCGAGACTGCGCCGCCGTCTCCCGACCGCAGTTATCTGACCTTGACGCGGAAGAATCGCGCTGCGCTCGAAAGCGGCACGCTGTACGGCGAGGTCGCGCCGCTGACGTCCGCGTACGGACCGGTTACCTTGCTGGCTGACTGCAGGGTGCCGGCCTGCCAGGTCAGTTGCACTTGATTGGTCGAAATCAGGATGGTGATGATCACGGGCGGCAGATTGGTCACCACGATGTAGTTGGGACGGGTCAAGGTGTCGGTGCCCACCGGGCCGCTGACGGTCAGGCTCACTGTGTTTGTGTCGGCCTGAGTGTAGGTATGCATGACACCGGAAGCGGCGGTATTGGTGTTGGCACCATCGCCGAAATCCCAAAGGCCGTTGGTGATTGTGCCGGTGGACTTGTCGGTGAAGGAGACGGTCAATGGCCACGCGCCGATCGTCGGGCTGCCGGTAAAGTTTGCCGTCGGCGCCAGCGCCCCCGCGCCGGTGAGGGTGTTGGTGCTATTGCCGCCATTGGCGGTCGTGAAGATCAGCTTGTTCGTGAAGTTGGCGGCGTTGGTGGGCGCGAAGCGCACCACGAGATTGGTCGCGCCAAAGCCGGGTAAAGCGAAGGGCGTCCCGGAAACAATCGTGAACGGGCCAGGGCTGATCGTGGCGACCCCGTTAGTAAGCGCGGCGCCACCAAGGTTGGTCACCACAAAACTGGTCTGCGCGCTGGCGCCGACAGCCACGGTGCCGAAGTCATGCTCGGGCGGTGTGACGGCTAGTTGGGCTGGCGTCAGGCCGGTGCCGGTGACGCTATTGCTGCTATCGCCGCCATTGCTGGTGAAGCCGACCTGGTTGCTGAAGTTGGCGGCGTTGGTCGGGCTAAAGGTCACCGCCACCAAACCGGTCTGGCCGGGCGTCAGGCTGAAAGGACTGCCGCTCTGAATGGCAAAGGGCGGCGTGGTGGCGGCGCTGCCATTGAGGGTCGGGCCGCCGGTGTTTACAAGCTGGAAGCTCTGCGTGCTGGTCTGGCCGATAACCAGCGGGCCGAAGTTCAGGCTCGGCGGGCTTAGCGACAACTGCGGCGGCAGATTGCTCACCACGATGTAGTTTGGACGGGTTAGGGTGTCCGTGCCCACCGGGCCGCTGACGGTCAGGCTCACTGTGTTGGTGCCGGCCTGATTGTAGGTATGCATGACACCTGAAGCGGCGGTGTTGACGGTGGCGCCATCGCCGAAATCCCAGAACCGGTTGGTGATCGTGCCGGTGGAGTTGTCGGTGAAAGTGACGCTCAGCGGCTTGAGACCGGTGGTAGGACTGCCGGTAAAGTTTGCCGTTGGCCCCAGCGCCCCGGTGCCGGTGAGGGTGTTGGTGCTATTGCCGCCATTGCCAGTCGTGAAGATGAGCTTGTTCGTGAAGTTGGCGGCGTTGGTGGGGGCGAAGCGCACTACTAGATTGGTCCCACCAAAGCCGGGCAAAGCGAAGGGCGTGCCGGAAACGATCGTGAACGGACCGGCGCTGACCGTGGCGACCCCGTTAGTAAGCGCGGCGCCGCCAAGGTTGGTCACCACAAAACTGGCTTGAGCGCTGGCGCCGACAGCCACGGTGCCGAAATCCAGCTTGGTCGGTGTGACGGCGAGTTGGGCTGGGGTCAGGCCGGTACCGGTGACGCTATTGCTGCTGTTGCCGCCATTGCTGGTGAAGACGACCAGGTTGCTGAAGCTGGCGGCGCTGGTCGGGCTGAAGCTCACCGCCACCAATCCGGTCTGGCCGGGCGTCAGGCTGAAAGGACTGCCGCTCTGGATGGCAAAAGGCAGCGTGGTGGTGGCACTGCCGTTGAGGTTCGGGCCGCCGGTGTTGACAAGTTGGAAACTCTGCGTGCTGGTCCGACCGATCACCAGCGGGCCGAAGTTCAGGCGCGGCGGGCTGAGCGACAACTGCGGTGGGGCTGTGGATGGGAGCAGGCCATAGACGTTGAGCCGGCTGGAAAACGTGGCCAGATAAACCTTGCCGTTCGCCACGGTTGGCGGGCAAAACTTAGCGTAATTGCCGACGGAATCCCGCGCGCTGACCTGTTGCGAGTTCCAAAGTTCGCTGGTGACATTTTGCGCGTTATAGGCGTGCAGGATGCCCGGCCGCACGCTCTGGTTGGCATCCCCAGTGAGCTGATGGTACGCCCACACAATTCCGCTGCCCGCGTTCGTGCCATGCGCTGTAAGCGCTAATATGCCGCCGGGTTGGCCGTTCGGCGCCGTAGTCGGACCTTGCGCGAAGGCCGGCAGCAGGAACATCCCCGCCGCCCGGTCGAATTTGTATTGTTGCAAATGAACCGAGGACGGCCAGATGTAGCTGTAGGAGCCGTCCGGGGCGTCCCACCAGATCGGCCCGCCGTGGATTTGGGCCGAGGCCACCGAGAAGGTTTGCACGACGTTGGTATCCGCCGTCGGGTCGCCGCTCAGGCCGCCCATGTTATCGCGTTTCACCAGATAGACCACTCCCTCCTTGCCGCCGGAAAAGGCCAGAGTTGTGCCTGGGATCAACAGCAGGCCGGCGGAACCCAGATCGACATCTCCGCTTTCGAGGTTCGGCCAATTGTATGGGGTAAACCAGCTCGCGATATTCAAATTGGTCCCGCTGCGAGTTAGTTTGAGGAAGCTCTCGCCCCGGTTGACGCCGCCCGACGTGTCCACCGTGCCGTTGCCGGTGGAAAGATAGAGATTGCCGTTGGTATCTGCCGCCGGCGCCTGGCCGCTCATCCAAATGCCCGCGGCGCCGCCGTTCGGCGTGTCGTTGAACACGACGGCGCGCTGCATCGTGGCGGCGTCATATCCAATTACCCAGCCGTGATAGGGACCCCAATCGCAATGCGAGGCCCAACTAATATAGACAATGCCGTTCACCAGGGCGAGTCCCGGACGCTGATTTTGCCGCTGCGAGTCGAAGGTGTTGCCCTGGCCAGTGCCGGGATAGGTAGCGGTGATGACGACCGGGCTGTTGGTCCGCTCGGCGCCTGTCCGAACGTCCAACGCGTGAAGCCGCTGAACGAACGTAGTGAGGTTCTCCTTGGTGCGCGCGACCAGATAGATCGTTCCCGATGCCGCATCGATGACCGGCGTGCCCACGATGCCCATATTGCCGCTGAAGTCCTGATAATTGCCCCCGCACGCGCCGGTCATGTCGCTATTCCGCGGAGCGACTGCGTTCGGGCCAAGAAAACTGACCTGCCAATAGGGAGCGCTCACCGAGGGGTCATCCGCATCAAAGGCATAGACCGAGTCGTTGACCGTGGCGACAATGACAATGTTGCGCGCGCCCACGCCGGGGATGCTCACACCGTTCATAACCAGCGGTTGGGCGTACAACTGGTCGTCCACTGCGCGCGTGAACACCAGCCCGAATTGGTTGGTATTCACGTTGCTGATGTTGAGGATCGATTCATTCAGATTCGCTCCCGTGCGGCTGTTATCGTTGTGCTGTGTCAGGACCCCCGCGAAGGGCGGCGTTGTGTTCGTGGCTTGGGTCATGAACATTTGGGACGGCGCGGCCCACGCGGCGCCGGCGCCATTCACGGCACTGGCGGTGTAGAAATAGGTCGTGTTCGACGACAATCCTGAGACCGTCTGTGCGAACGACCCGCTCTGCAGGCCGAGAGCGACGTTTTGCGCCCAGCCGCCGGCGCTCGGGCCACCATCGCTTGGTCCGTAATAAAGAGTGACGGTTGGCGGATCGCCTCCCGTGGCGATGATTTGCCCGTTGAGCGTCGCCAGTGTGGCCTGAATGCCGGAGGGCGGCAGATTCGTGACCGCCGGGAGCGTGAGTGCCAGCGTGGTGAACGTTTGCGACGGCGCGGCCCACGTCGTGCCCGCGCTGTTCACGGCTTTGGCCGTGAAGAAGTAAGTCGTGCTCGCTGACAATCCCGTGACTGTCTGCCCAAATGCCCCGCTCTGCACGCCCAGCGCGATGCTCTGCGCCCAGGCGCCCGTGTTGGTGCCGCCATTCGCCGGTCCGTAATAAATGGTGACTGCCGGAGCTTCACCCCCCGTCGCGGTGACCTGGCCGCCGAGCGTCGCGGCCTTCGCCTGTATGCTCGCGGCCGGCCCATTCGTCAACGCGGCCAGGCCGACGGCGGCGGCCGGCAAGCCGCTGACGGCGTAGATGGCTGTGGACTGGGCCGCTGCTGCTTTGTCGAAAGTGATGCTGACCAGCGGCCGGTTGCTCGATCCGAGTGATCCCGCCAGATCGATGGTCGTCTGATAAAAGCGCGGATCGTTCGGCCCTCCGTCGGTGCCGCCGCTGCTGATGTTGATGCGGTCCACGCCTTGCAACGCGAAGCCGGCGTTGAAAAACCAATCCGGGGCGTTGTAGGTCGTGACGTAGCTGGTGCTGTCATCGAAGTGCAAGGTCACGTTTGGGACCCCGCCACCGCTGGCCGAGTTGGCGATGATCGCGATGCGACTGTAGAGGGTCGGCGAGACCAGCGTCAGCGTGCCGGAGGTGAGGCCCGTCTCGCTGCTCAACACCAGCGCGTTCATGCTCGTATAGGGCTGAAATTGGAATTGGGTGCCGTCACCAACGGCGCTGGTGAACGATCCGGACGCGGGCAAGCCGTAGGTTTTGCCCGGCAAGCCGCTCTGGTAAAACGCCGTGCCCTCGCCGGGGTTGAACTCGAGGGCGGCGCTGCTGAAGGGCGGGCCGGAGGCGCTGCTCTCAATGACCAGATCGCGATTGAAGCCGGTGACGGCGACGGGCGTCATGTTCGCGGCGCGCGCGGCCGGGACCGAACAGCAACAGAGGAACGCGAGCAGGCACCTGGCAAAGCCAGCTAACGGAGTCGTTGGCGCAACAAAAGTCCGACTCGGACCTGCTTCGATTTTGGGCATAGATCGATCCGCCATCTGAATTCAGCGTTTTAGGGTTTGCAAATTGGAGCGAGAAATCCCGCGATTCGATGATCGGTGATTCCGAGAGCCGTTGCCCCATGACCAGTTTGGTTGCCAGCGGCAATGCGCATAGTGGAATCTTCACCACTCTAGCAAGTCTCTTGATGAGAGTCAATCCTGATGTTTGCGCCGAGGGAAGTTTGGGTGTGATTGGAAGTGGGTGCGAAGCTGCCGGCTAAAGCCGGCGTTCCGGCCGCAATGGAACGCCGGCTTTAGCCGGCAGCTTCGCTCTGCGCACCGACATGTAATCACACCCAGGAAGTTTGGTTGCGTCTCGCTTTCTGAAACTTCTCCCAGACACCGCTCTGCTACCGATCGCCAGATTAGTTTCCGTCCGAATTTGCCGCCACTACCGGGTGGCAGCGTTCGGCTGCGCGGCCAGGCGGTTCGCCAGCTCCTCCAGCCGCTCGACCTTTTGCCGCAGTTCTTGGATCTGCGCGTCCTTCGCTTTTAGTTGCTCCGCGACCTTCTGATTCAGTCCCTGGATCGCCGCCAGCGCCACGCCGCCCTCGTCCATCGGCGCGATGTGTTTGTCGTCGGTGCCGATGTTGAAAAGGGAATAAAAATCCTGGGCTACCGGGCCGATGTGCCGCGTGGCCGCGTCCTCTTTGTAGCTCCATTCGCTGACGGGCAGTTGCGCGACCTGGTCCAGAATTTGCGACGGACTGACCGGCGCGAAATCCTGCTTGGCGTTGCGGTCGCTTTGGTTGTTGAAAGTGCCGTTGACTGTTACACCGGTCGCGTCCGCCAGCAATCGTTGGGTTGTCGGCGCGGAGCCGACGCCGCCAATCGCCAGGGTAATGGTGCCATAACCTACCGATAGGCGCGAGGTGGCGCCGTCACTGTGAATCGCATGAGGGTTGCCCGCGGCGTCGGCATAGTAGTTGTAGCCCAGGTGAATGCCGTCGCCGAAGGCCACATAGGAGCCGTAAAGAAATCCCTCGGAATTTCCGCCGCCCAAGGTCAGGTGGCGGTAATCGCCCGCGGCGGTTCCGATTCGGACATCGGCGGCAAGCAGGACACCGCCATTTGCCCGTACGGCGAACTGGCCTTGGGCGGTGGAAGAAAAGGACGATTGGAGATAGCCGTCCGACCAGACAAATGAATAGTGATGCATGGCTTGAGCGTACGTCCCCGCCGCGAAGCTTCCACTGCCGGCAGCCGAGTTGCCGATGCCGCCTGGGACGGTTGCGAAATCGCCGCTGGCCGTGTTGCCGAAACATCCTGCGAAGCCGCATCCCGCGCCGCCGCCGCCCACCGTCGCGGAGGCGCCGCTGGCTGAATTCAATATGCCACCGCCGATGGTTGCGTAACGGCCGCTGGCTCTGTTCACAGAGCCGCCGCCCACCGTCGCGTACTCGCCCCCGGCCGTGTTCTGGTAGCCGCCGCCCGCTGTCGCAAAGGCGGCAGCAGCGTTGCCTAAGCCGCCGCCCACCGTCCCAAAATTGGCGGTGACACTGTTGCTGCTGGGGTTTCCAAAATTGTAATTTGTCACACCTCCGCCGCCAATGGTTGCGCCGATAGCTCCCGGTGAAACGAAATTTACTGGTGCGCCGCCAATCACATTGGGCGCGCCGTTGGTGTTGTTTTGCACTGAGAGTCCGCCGTTCAACGTGGTAGCCGTATTGGCCGAGATGGCGTAGGGGGCCGGCGTGAGATCTTGCGCCGGACTCAAGGCGGCGGAGCCGTTTACCCCGTCGCTGAACCAAATCTGCAGTTGCAGACCGGGCTGGCTGAAGAGGGCGACAGGAACCGCCGCCATGTTCGCCTGGGCTGTGTCACCCAAGACCGCCGTGAACAGCCCGTTAGCCACGGCCACGCCCACCGCGGCCGCCGGTTCGCTGCCGCTGGTGCTGGTGCCGTCGTTGCTCCAGTAGGTCGTGTAGGAAACGCTCGGCGGTGGCGCGGCGATCGTAACGGTCGGCGGGCTGGTATAGCCCAAACCGGCATTTTTGACGGTGATGCCGGTCACCGCGCCGCCGCTGACGCTGGCCGTGGCGGTTGCTCCCGAACCGCCGCCGCCTGTGATAGTCACCGTCGGCGCACCCGTATAGCCGCTGCCCCCGTTGACGACGGTGATGCTCGTGACGAAATTAACGGTGAGGTTGGCGGTGGCTGTGGCCTGCTGGCTGGCGTTGCGCGAACTTGAACCGGCCCGTGCCGGTAAAGTTGGCGCCGTTAGCCGTCACGCCCCCTTGGTAGGTGAAAACTGTGTTTTGGGCGCGGGCCGGAGGATTGAAGAGCAGGCCGCAAAGCCCGACTGCGGCGGTGAGGGGAAGTCGGATTTTCATAAACGCTATTTCCTGGTGCCACTCTCCAATGGGCAGGCAGAGCAAAGAGTCGCTCGGAACCAGACCAATGAAGAGAATGAACACCTTTATACCTCGACCTCGCAGAAAATCAAGGAAATTTTGAATCTCGGTCGGTCGCCTCTCGCCTGAATCGTCGTCGGCCTGGATGATTTTCGTGACCGGGGGCGTCGGTCCGGCGGTCATGCGTCCGCGCTGTTTTACGGGGCGCGCCGTGATTCCCATTTAACTGGGCAACCGATCCCGCATGGGGTTTCTCCGGGCGATCCAGGGTTGGGGGCAGGCGGTTTCACTCGCCTCCGCAATGATTTTGTCAATGAGTCCACGACTCGGCCCGAGCGTGCAGACCGGATCGGTCGCGCTCGCGTCGCCGGTCAGCAAAGCCGCCTGACAACGACAGCCGCCAAAATCAACTTCGCGTTGGGGACAAGTCCGGCAGGGCGCGGGCATCCATTCGGTTCCCCGGAACCGATTGAAGCTTTCCGACTCGAACCAAATGCTGGCGAGCGAGCGCTCCCGCACGTTCTCGAACTGCAAACCAGGAATGCTGGAGGCCGTCGGACAGGGAAGGACCTGGCCTATCGGATTCACCGTGAGATAGCGCTGGCCCCATCCCTGCATGCAGGGCTTGGGCCGCTCCTCGTAGTAATCCGGCAGCACGTAAAAAATATCCATGCGCGCGGCGAGGCGCTGCTTCGCTGCCATGGCCACTTGGAACGCCGCCTGCACTTGTTGACGCGATGGCAGCAGGGTCAGACGATTCAGAAAGGCCCAGCCGTAGAATTGCACGTTGGCCAGTTCCAGCCGGGTTGCGCGCAGCGATTCCGCCAGCGCGATGATTTCCGGCAGGCGCTCGATATTGGCGCGGTGCAGCACCACATTGAGGCTCAGCGAAAGACCCGCATCGGTGATGCGGCCGGCCACTTCCAGTTTCTCCTGGTGTACTCGCGCGCCGGCAACCGCGTCTCCCAGCACGGGTTCGTCGGCCTGGAAACTGAGTTGGGCGGAGTCCAGCCCCGCGGCGTGAAGTTCTTCCGCCCGGGATTTGCTCAACCCCACGCCGCTCGTGATTAGATTCGTGTAAAGCCCGGCGGCGCGCGCCGTCTGCACCAACACCGGCAGATCGGCGCGCAACAACGGCTCGCCCCCGGAAAACCCCATGTGATAAACCCCCAGCTCGGCGGCTTCGCGGATGACCCGGCGCCAGTCTTCGGTCGCGAGTTCCCCGCCGCCGGGGTAAGCCGAAGGATTGGAGCAATAGGGGCAATGGAGCGGGCATTGATGGGTCAACTCCGCGAGCAATAAATAAGGCCGGTATTTCATGTGGGAAACGCAATCAACTTGCGCTCGTGCAGTTGGGTCAGGCACTCGAGCACGTCGCCGCGAAGCGTCTCGCCACTCACCTCGTACTCCGCGGCCAGGGCGGACACGATCGCCTCCACCGTGAATTGTCCGTTGCACCGCGCCACTATCTCGCGCGCGGTCGAGTTGAGGAACATCACCCCCTCAGGAAAAAGTAGCACCGGCTCACCGGTCACGGCGTCCTTTTGGATGCGCACGCCCAATGCCAGGGCCGGAGAGCTTTGATAATCAATCGCGCTCACAGGACCCAGTCAGTGCCTTGCATTTGCCATGAATGGCATCAAGCATCGCCCAGAGAACCTCGCACTTAAACTCCAGGGCGCGAACCGCCGCCGCCTGCATTTCGCCAGTGACGCAGTAAGCCAGGGTAAGCTTCAAGGCTTCGTCGGAGTCCCGGCGGGCTTGCGTGACACGGCGCTTGAAGTATTCCAGGCCGCGCGGCTGGACCCATGGATAGAACCGTTCGAAGGCCTCCAGTCGCTTGGCCATCAGGTCCGGGGCGAACAGTTCGGTCAGGGAGGAGGCGACGGCGATCGGCCACGGTTGCCGGCGGGCGAAATCGACGTAAGCGTCAACGGCGAACCGGACTCCCGGCGCCACCTGGCGGCCAGCGAGCAGTTCTTCGCGCGACAATCCGCAGGCCTCCCCCAATCCCAGCCAGGCGCCGATTCCCCCTTCCTCGCCCTGGGTGCCGTCATGGTCGATGATCCGATGGATCCAGAGCCGCCGGACCTCGCGCAGCGGACAGTTCGCGACAATCGCCGCGTCCTTTACGGGTATTTGCTCTTGATAGTAGAAGCGGTTGCTGACCCAAATCCGGATGGCTTCGGGCGGGAGCCGGCCCGAGTTCATCAGGACGTGGAACGGGTGCTTGTCGTGATAAGAGGACGCGCCGACCTCCCGCAGCTTCGCGAGGAACGTTTTCTCATCCCAAGGCGTAGCGTTCATACTTCAAATTCGAGACCGTCGTAACCGACCACGATGCCCGCGCTCTCGACCGCCGTTCGCTCGGGCGATTGGCGCGCAAGCACCGGATTCGTGTTGTTGATGTGAATGTAAATCTTTTGTCGGGCGCCAATTCTCCCCAACAGCTCCAGGCTGTCATCCTTGATGGTCACGTGACCCATCTCATCCGCTTGCGGCGCCGTGGATTTCACATGCCGCAGCTCGTCCCGGGACCAGAACGTCCCGTCAAAAAGCACCGCGCCAGACTCCCCGACTGCCTCGCGCAATCCGGCGTTCACCGCCGATACATCCGGCGCGACGAGCAAACGCTCGCCGGTGCGCGAATCCATGAATTGATAGGCGACGCTGTGTGTTCCGTCCCGGGAGGATCCTTTCGTGAAGGGGGGCGGAGCTCCGGGCAGGACAATTGCGCGATAGAGCAGACCGTCCTTACCTTTCTTTTCGTCCCCCAAAGCAGAAAACTTGGCCGTCGCCGGCTCGTGCCAACCCGCGCCGCAGAATGAGTCGAGAATAACGTCCAGGCCGAGGCGGCGCGCGAGAATGTCGCGGACGGCGCTCGTTGCCCAAATGTTCAGCCGTCCCCCTTCGCGCAAAGAAAGCAGGCCCAGGACGTGGTCCAGGTCGGCATTGGTCAGAAGCACTCCCGCGATGGGCGAGTTACGCGGTGACTGGGGACCGGGCTGAAGATCGGGGAAGGCCTCAATTTGAGATCGCAAATCCGGTGAGGCATTTATCAAAAACCAGCTCCCGTGCTCGTCGCCTACTGCGACCGACGACTGAGTGCGCGCCGGGATTCGTCCAAGCCTTGCCTCCCGGCAGTTTGGACAGGCGCAGTTCCACTGGGGCAATCCTCCTCCCGCCGCCGTTCCTAAAAGTCGAACACGAATGACGACCTTCCCAGCTCTAAACGGGCTGGACGTTCAAACGGCTTCCACGTACGCGGTGCACTCGCAAAACACAAGCACCGGTGTGAGTTCGGGTTTCTGCCACTTTTTTTTGCCGTTCGCGGTTTTCATATTCAATGTGCGCCTCGCTCGGTCCAGCCTTCCGACTCGACTGAAGGGGGCGGCGCTAATTGGAAGACTAATACGCCAGATGGCCAACGGAGTCAAGTCGAAGCTTTGGATATTTCGGCCTGGCCGATTGCCAAGCGCTTCTGATACCGCCCAATGGGCTGATGAGTCCGGGCCGCCTCAAGGCTCGAAGCGGCCGGTCGAGAGATTGTAGCGGACGATCAGGCCATCCAAGCCCGGGCCGCCCGCCAGTCCATCACTGCTGTTAGTCCCGTTGTGCAGGCCGCCCGACCCGCCGGCGAGACCAAAGGCAAGTAGGTTGGACAGATTGAGAGCGCTCGAATAATAGACGAGGTATATCAGGCCGCCGCCGCCACCCCCGCCACCCCCGCCCCCGCCGCAATTCGCTTTGCTGGCCTTTCCACCATTCGCGGCGAGGCCGGCGTTGACATTGATGCTGCCGGCGAGGTTGA
>WNGL01005796.1_pt1 | contig 18177 bp, 18 predicted proteins | sample 5400591 | NCBI WGS metagenome assembly WNGL01 (sample SAMN13153377, study PRJNA577476) | soil metagenome | isolation source: 80 cm soil or saprolite under Garry oak tree replicate 1 | place: USA:California | collected 2016-06-15 | reverse complement strand
GCCGCGGGCTACGACTTCACCAGGCTCACCGAAATACTGGCCTGGCGAGATTCGGTCCGATAGCGCGCCTACCCGCCGACGTGCGGACCGAGCAGGGTCCGGTCCGCCGGGCTGAGCCGGTCGGACACCAACTTCGCCTGATGCCAGTACGGATACAGCAGCGGCGGCGCGCTCACCTCGGCCAGCCGGGCGCGCTCCGCCGCGTCCAGGACGAGGTCGGCGGCCTCGAGGTTCTCCGCCAGTTGGTCGTCTGTCCTGGCGCCGATCACCAACGACGTCACGGCCGGCCGGGACAGCAGCCAGGACAGCGCCACCCGTGCCGGGGACACGTCATGCGCGGCGGCGATCTCGACCAGTACGTCGACGATGTCGTACAACTGGTCCTCGTCCCGCACCGGCGGCTCGTTCCAGCCGGTCAGGCGCCGCGAGCCGGCGGGCGCCCGACCGTCCCGGCGGTACTTGCCCGACAACAGCCCACCGGCCAGCGGGCTCCACACCAGTACCCCGACGCCCTGGTCCACGGCGATCGGCAGCAGCTCGTACTCGGCTTCCCGCGCCTGCGGCGAATAGTAGATCTGCTGGCTGACGAACCGCGACACGCCGAGCCGGTCGGACGTGGCCAACGCCTTCATCAGGTGCCAGCCGGAGTAGTTCGAGCAACCGACGTAGCGAACCTTGCCGGCACGCACCAGATCGTCCAATGCGGACAGTGTCTCCGCCAGCGGCGTCATGCCGTCCCACGCGTGCACCTGGTAGAGGTCGATGTGGTCGGTGCCCAACCGGCGCAGGCTGGCCTCGCACTCGTTGATCAGGTGATACCGCGAAAGGCCCGCGTCGTTCGCGCCGGTGCCCATCGGCATCCGTGCCTTCGTGGCGACCAGCGCGCGGTCCCAGCGCCCCTTCATCGCCTCGCCGAGGATCTCCTCGGACAGGCCGCCGGAGTAGGCGTTGGCCGTGTCGATCAGGTTGACGCCCGCGTCCAGCGCGCGGTCGATCTGGCGGGTCGCCTCGGTGACGTCGGTGTTGCCCAGCTTGGCGAACACACCACGCCCGCCAAACGTCAACGTGCCCATGGCCAACACGGAAACCCGGAGTCCGGACCTGCCAAGCTGTCGATATTCCATGACGTCACATTGCCCCGGCGGTCTAGAAACTCACTAAAGCAGCGTTGCACGGCGTTTCACCACGCCTTGAGCACAGATCGAGCCGTCCCAGGCAGACTGACGTCACCGGACGGATCACGTAAGGAGCGGTACCATGACGGAATCAGCCCAGACCCCTTCACTCTACGAACGTCTCGGCGGCGCCAACGGAATCGCCGTCGTGATGGATATTCTCACCGAGCGGCTTTTCGACAACGTCACGGCGAACCAGAATCCCTACGTGGTGAAGATGCACGAGAACGTGAGCCGGCCCTGCTTCAAGTTCATGGTCACGGCGTGGTCGGTCGAGGAGACCGGCGGCCCGAAATGCTACCCGGGCCGGGACATGCGGGAGGCCCACGCGAATATGGTCGCGACCGAACGCGACTTCGACGTGGTGGCACTCGAGATCGCGGCCACGCTGAGTTACTGCGGCGTGCCGGAACAGGAAAGCAAGGAATTCCTGGCCCTCATCGAGAGCTACCGGGACGAGGTGGTCACCCCGGCCGCGGCGGAGTGACAAAACCTTCTCGAACGACCCGACTTCAAATACAATATCGAGGAGCGCAGCGCACGGGACACTTCGCACCCCAGCAGAGAGATTGAGGTCTCATGCCAAGGCTGATGATCATCGTCGGCTCGACCCGCCCCGGCCGCGCCGGGCTCCCGATTACGCAGTGGCTGTTGGCACAGGCGCGAACCCACGGCGGGTTCGACATCGACCTGGTCGACCTCGCCGAGCTGAACCTGCCGCTGCTGGATGAGCCCCACCTGCCCCGGTTGCGGCAATACACCCAGCAGCACACCAAGGATTGGAGCGCGATCGTCGAGGCGTCGGACGCGTTCGTCTTCGTGACCCCGGAGTACAACTTCGGCTATCCGGCCTCGGTCAAGAACGCGATCGACTACCTGCACTCCGAATGGCATCACAAACCGGTCGGGTTCGTCTCCTACGGCGGTGTCGCCGCGGGTACCCGTGCGGTGCAGCAACTCAAGCAGGTCGTGACGACACTGCGCATGCTGCCGGTATTCGAAAGTGTGAACATCCCGTGGCATCCGCAATTCATCGCCGACGGGAAGTTCAACGCGACCGACGTTCTCGATCACGCCGCCAAGGCAATGCTCGACGAACTGGCCCGCACCGAAGCGGCGCTGCGCCCGTTACGAGCGCCCCTGCCCACCCAATCGAATGGCGCTGCTCCCGTCACATCCCGAACCAGCTGAGAAATCCCGGTGCCGGCCTACCAGTCCACTGGTGGGCCGGCACCGGCATGCGCACGTGGATTTGCTTGCCGCACAACAAGAAAGCATCCCGCGGGTCGCCCATCGAGAGCCGGCGTGGGTGGGCCACGCGGTGACTCGTTCGACGGCGACCCGCGGGAATCGTCGGGTGTGGACCACCCGACGCCTTGGGGTCAGCGGCCTACCGCTGATCGATCTTCCGTGGCGGCGGACGCGGTGGCGGCAGCGGCGGCCGGAGCGGCCTGCGGGGTCGCGCCTCGGTCCAGAGTTTCGAACAACGCGGCCGCCCGCTTCGCGGTGCCCTTGGCCCACGGCCCGGTGCTGACCAGCCCGAGTACCAGAATGGCGACGCCGAGCCCGAACACCAGCCACCACACGCCGTGTTCGGCGTTGGTGAAGTCCGACCCACCGCGGGCCAACGACGATCCGACGATGGTGCCGGCGATCGCGACACCGAGGGTGGTGCCGGTCTGCCGGCCGGACGAGGCCAACGAGGTGGCCACGCCGGCCATCGAGCGCGGCATGCCGGAGACGGCCGTGTTGGTGATGGGCGGGTTGATGGTGCCCTGGAACACGCCGAACAGCAGGTAGATCGCGAGCACGGCCAGCAGCGGCGTGGCCGAACTGAGGAAGATCGACACGGCGCCACCCACGGCCAGCGCGGTCCCGGAGATGACCAGCGGCAGTCGAGGACCGCGCGCGCCGACGAACTTGCCGGTGTACGGGGAGAGCACCGCGATCAGCACACCGACCGGGAGCAGGCTCAGCCCGGCCACGAGCGCCGACATACCACGCACATCCTGCAGGTACAGGGTGGTCACGAACAGGAACGCGCTGAACCCGCACAGGGCGAACAGCGCCATCAGGATCGCCGAACTGAACGGCACGCTACGGAACAGCCGCAGTTCGAGCAGCGGGTCGGTACGACGTGGCTCGTAGGTGAGGATGCCGATGACGACGAGCACCGCGACGACGAGCAGCACGAGAATGACCGGTGAGGTCCAGCCGAGGCTGTTGGACGCGATGATCGCGTACACGACACTGCCCAGCACCAGGATCACCATGAACTGGCCGACCGGGTCGAACCGGCGTGCCCTCGGGGCACGAGACTCCGGCACGAACAGCGTGGTGAACACGACCGCGGCGATCGCGATCGGCACGTTGATCCAGAAGATGGAGCGCCAGCCGAAGGCGTCGACCAGGGCGCCGCCGATGATCGGGCCCAGCGCCAGCGACAGGCCGGACATCGCGCCGAACACGCCGATGGCCTTGGCCCGCTCCTTCGCGTCGCGGAACGTGTTGGCGATGATCGCCATCGCCACCGGGTTGAGCATCGTGCCACCGATGGCCTGCAGCGCACGCGCCGCGATCAGCCAGCCGATGCTCGGTGCCAGGCCGCACAGCAGCGAGCCAAGGCCGAAGGTCGCGAGCCCGATCTGGAAGATGCGGCGCCGGCCGACCCGGTCCGCGGTGGACCCGGCCAGCACCAGGAAACTGGCCAGCACCAGGGTGTACGCGTCGACCGTCCACTGCAGGCCGGACACCGAGGCGTTCAGGTCGCGACGAATCGTCGGCAGCGCGACGTTGACGATGGAGATGTCCATGACCACGACGATCATGCTGGCGCAGCAGATCGTGAGTACCAGTAGTCGGCGGCGGCGAGTGAGGTCGCCGTCGGTAGTCGGCTGGGTTGAAGAAGTCACGGTTACCACGCTACGATTTAGAGCGTGCTCGAAGTCAAGCCGCGACCAGTATCCGAACCCCGATCGGGTCTGAGCATTGCCGAGGCGGCCAGCCGGACCGGGGTCAGTGTGCACACTCTGCGCTACTACGAGCGCGCCGGCCTCGTCGTCACCACCGTCGACCGCACCAGTGGCGGCCGACGGCGCTACCGACAGCTGGACCTGGACTGGATCAACGTCTGCACCAGGCTGCGGGCCACCGGCATGTCCATCAAGGCCATCCGACGCTATGCCGAGCTGGTCTGCGCCGGGACCGGCAACGAGGAGGAACGGCTCGCCCTGATGGAGGCGCACCGCGCCGAGGTGGTCGCCAAGCTGGCTGAGCTGCAGGAGAACCTCCAGCTCATCGACCACAAGATCGATGTCTACCGCGGCAGGCTCGCCGCGGGAGACGCCGATCAACTGTGGGCGCCGATCCGCTGACCTCGATCGGCTGACCTGGTCATCGGTACCGATCACAGATCGTCGATGATCGCGACGACCCGCGTCCACCCGGCGCCGAGTCCGGCGAGCTTGACCGGGAAACAGGCCACCGTGAATCCGGTGGCATCGGGCAGTTGCTCCAGGTGGGCGAGTTTCTCCAACTGGCAGTACGCCCGTTCGCGCCCGTAGAGGTGCGCGGGCCAGAGCACCCTGTTGTCGCTGGTGTCGCGGTATTCCTCGATCATCGACCCGAACGGCCGGTCGAAGCCCCAGCTGTCCATACCGATGACCTTGGCACCGTGTTCCACGAGCCAGGCCGTCGACTCACGGGTCATCCCCGGGTGCTCACCCCGGTAGGCATCGGTGCCCCAGAGCTGGTCGGCCCCGGTCCAGATCAGCGGGATGTCACCCGGCTTGAGCTCGTAGGGCACCTTGGCGAGCGCGTCGGAGATGTCGGCGGCGGTGATGCCGACGCCGGGTGGGATGTGCCGCAGGTCGAGCCGGACGCCGGGCGCGAAACACCAGTCCAACGGGATGTCGTCGATGGCGGCGGCGGGCTGCCCGCCGCTGACCGGCCCGTAGTGCAGTGGCGCGTCCATATGCGTGCCGGTGTGGGTGGTCAGCGTGATCGTCTCGTTGGAGATCGCGGTGCCCTCCGGGAAATCCTCCGGTCGCAGGCCGAGCGCGGCCGGTGCGGCGGCGTGGTCGATCGCGATGACCTCGACCGGCGTCGCCTCACTCGGGCCGTCCAGGACCGGCACGCTGAGGTCGATGAAACGTCGGCTCACGATGGACTCCCGACGACCTGCACCCGCTTCTCGGCCTCCTGCCGCACCGCGTCGAGGTCGGCGTGGCTGTTGCGTTCGACGGCGGCCCGCAGCAGCTCGGTCGCCTTCTCCTGGACGGGCACCTGCTCGGTCGGGCGGGCGGCGAAATCGTGCGTGATGATCAGCTGGGTACGGTTCTCGCCCAGCGGGAGCGCGCGCCACTCGCCGCCCATGAACTCGATCATCGGGGCGTTCTCCAGCTGCCGGTAGGCAATGACGCGGCGAGGGCGGTCCAGGTCGCGCCGGCTCACCCAGCTCTGCATCTGCCCGCTGACGTCGACCACCAGCCGGGCGATCTGGTAGGTCTCGGTTTCCTGCAGCATCGTCACGGACTCGGTGGGCGGGAACAGGTTGGCGTAGCCCTCGACGTCGGCCAGCACGTCGTAGACGACGTCCGCGTTCGCCTCGACGGTCACGGTGTGCTCGGTGTGGTCCATGGCGTTCCCATTTCCGCTGCTCGACGGCAGCATCTGTTCGTGGTTCGCGTATGCGGCCTCGTACTGCAGTTCCCGACGCCAGTTCGTGATGAACTCGTGCACCGCGGGCAGCTCGGAGAATTTCCGCAGCGTCGCCAGATCGGCGCAGGAGAACTGCGCGATGTGCGTCGCGGTCATGCCCTTGGCATGCTCGTCGACCGGCAGTAGCAGGTGCGGCCGCCAGCCGAAGCCGGTGACCAGGCCGGTTTCGGTCGCGAGATCGCGCAGTCCGTCGAAGAATTTTCGAACATCCTCGTCACTGGACGCCGAGGAAAACCGGTAAACGAGGGTGTGCACGATCATGATTTCCTCCGAATAGTGGACTACCGGTCAGTGAACCAGCCCAACCGGATCGACGCCTTTCCTCGGACAAACCGAAGCTAGAAAGCTGGCCTCGAATATCCCTCGATCGGCACTGAAACGTGAGCTTGCTCTCTACCGACGGCATTTTCGCCGGCCACCCAACAGTGCTTGAGTGTGCCTTTAGGCCGCCGCAACATGGTGACCTCAACGTTGATCGAGGACGCCGGGAGCACAAATGCTGTCTGAGCGAGATCTCGTCGGGGCCTGGCGACTGGTGGCCCACTTCTACGTCGAGGACGACGGCTCGACCAGCGAAGGCCCGCTTGGCGACAAGGCGGACGGTTTGCTGATCTACCATGCCGACGGCTACATGGCGGCCAGCATGATGCGCACCGAACAGCCGGCCGGCGAGCCGTCGACCTATCTTGGCTCAGCCGAGGACTATCTCGGGTATTCCGGACGCTGGCAGCTACGCGACGACGTGGTCGTCCACCAGGTCGCGATCGGCTCCCATCCACGGGTGGTGAACACCGAACAGATCCGGGAAGTCCAGTTGCACGACGGTTGCCTGAGCCTGCGCCGGCGGCTGGGCGGACCGCACGAGTACGTCGTGATGGACTGGCGCCGGGCCGACATGTCCGGCAGCGCATCGTGAATCGCCGGGTCGCCATTACCGGAATGGGCGTGCGGGCACCTGGCTCGCTGGGCACGAAGTCGTTCTGGGAACTGCTGTCCGCCGGCCGAACGGCAACTCGGCGGATTTCCTTCTTCGACCCGTCGCCGTATCGTTCCCAGGTCGCCGCCGAGGTGGACTTCGATGCGGTGGCCGAGGGCCTGAGCCCCCGCGAGATCCGGCGGATGGACCGGGCGACCCAGTTCGCGGTCGTCTGCGCCCGCGACGCCGTCGCCGACAGTCACATCGACCTGGACGCGATGTCGCCGCACCGGCTGGGCGTGAGCCTCGGTACCGCGGTCGCCGCGGCGACCAGCCTGGAGCGGGAGTACCTCGTGCTGTCCGACTCCGGCCGGAACTGGCTGATGTCGCCCGACCACCTCTCCCCGCACATGTTCGAGTACATGGTGCCGAGCATCATGCCGGCCGAGATCGCATGGACGGTCGGCGCGGAGGGACCGGTCGCCATGGTGTCCGACGGCTGCACTTCCGGGCTCGACTCGGTCGGGCACGCCGTCGCGCTGATCCGCGAGGGCAGCGCGGACGTCATGATCGCGGGCGCTTCGGACACCCCGATCACCCCGATCGTGGTGGCCAGCTTCGACGCGATCAAGGCGACCACCACCCACAACGACGACCCGGAACACGCGTCGCGGCCCTTCGACCGCACCCGCAACGGCTTCGTGCTCGCCGAGGGCGCGGCCATGTTCGTGCTGGAGGAGCTGACCGCGGCCGTGCGGCGCGGCGCGCACATCTACGCCGAGGTCGGCGGCTACGCGACCCGATGCAACGCCTACCACATGACGGGCCTGAAGGCCGACGGCCGGGAAATGACCGCGGCGATCATCGCCGCACTGGACCAGGCCCGGCTCGATCCGTCCGAAGTAGACTACGTCAACGCGCATGGCTCCGGCACCAAGCAGAACGACCGGCACGAGACCGCCGCGTTCAAGCGGAGCCTCGGCGAGCACGCCCGCCGGACGCCGGTCAGCTCGATCAAGTCCATGGTCGGCCATTCGCTCGGCGCCATCGGCTCGGTGGAGATCGCCGCCTCGCTGCTGGCCATGGCGCACCACATCGTGCCGCCGACGGCGAACCTCCAGGTCAAGGATCCGGAATGCGATCTGGACTACGTGCCGATGGTGGCCCGCGAGCACCACGTCGACACCGTCCTGACCGTCGGCAGCGGCTTCGGCGGGTTCCAGAGCGCGATGGTGCTGACCCGACCGAAGCGGATGAGCGGCAACGAGGAGGCGGCATGAGTGTCATCACCGGGCTCGGCGTGATCGCGCCGAACGGTCTGGGCGCCAAGGAGTTCTGGGCTGCGACGCTGTCCGGCCGTAGCGGTATCGGTGAGCTGGACAGGTTCGACACCGCCGGCTACCCAGCCCGGCTGGCCGGCCTGGTGACCGATCTGGACCCGGCCAGGTACCTGCCGAGCAGGCTCATCCCCCAGACCGACGTGTCCACCCGGCTCGCGCTGGTCGCCGCCCAGTGGGCCGTCGAGGACGCGGGCGTGGACACCGCCGCGATGACCGACTACGACATGGGTGTCGTCACGGCGAACGCGTCCGGCGGGTTCGAGTTCACCCACCGCGAGTTCAACAAGCTGTGGTCCCAGGGCCCGGAACACGTCAGCGTGTACGAGTCCTTCGCCTGGTTCTACGCCGTGAACACCGGCCAGATCTCCATCCGGCACGGCATGCGCGGTCCGTCCTGCGCCCTCGTCGCCGAGCAGGCCGGCGGCCTGGAAGCGTTGGGACACGCCAGGCGCACCGTCCGGACGGGCGTGCCGTTGATGGTGAGCGGCGGCGTGGACTCGGCATTCGATCCGTGGGGCTGGATCTCCCATCTGGCCAGCGGCCAGGTCAGTGTCGACCCCGACCCCGCCACCGCGTATCGGCCGTTCGACGCGCGGGCGGCCGGCTACCTGCCCGGCGAGGGAGGCGCCATCTGCGTGGTGGAGGATGCCGATTCCGCGCGTGCCCGTGGTGTGCACGTGTACGGCGAACTGGCCGGCTACGCGGCCACGTTCGACCCGGTTCACGGCGCGGGCCGCCCGCCCGGGCTGCGGCGGGCCGCCGAACTGGCGCTGGCCGACGCCGGGGTCGGGGCGGGCGACGTGGACGTGGTGTTCGCCGACGCGGTGGGCGTGCCGGAGTTGGACCGGTCCGAGGCACAGGCACTGCGGGAGATCTTCGGCGTGCGCGGGGTTCCGGTGACCGCGCCCAAGTCGCTTACCGGGCGGCTGCTCTCCGGCGGCGGGATGCTCGACGTCGTCCTGGCATTGATGAGCATCCAGGACGGCATGATCCCGCCGACCTTCGGCACCGACGCGGTACCGGCCGAGTACGGCGTCGACCTCGTCCTGGGCAAGCCCCGCCCGGCGGACGTGGGCACCGCGCTCGTGCTCGCCCGCGGCCGCTGGGGATTCAACGCGGCCATCGTCATCCGTAAATTCCAGAACGGGAGCTGACCATGAACAAGGCAATGAACATCGACGACCTGCACGGCATCCTGATCGCCTGTGCCGGTGGCGACACCGACGTGTCGAACGGCGACATCTCGGGCGTCTCGTTCGAGACACTCGGGTACGACTCGCTGGCTCTCATCGAGACCGCGGCCACGCTCAAGCGCGTGCACGGGGTGGTCATCCCGGACGAGCAGCTCACCGAAGTCCGCAACCCCGGCGAACTGCTCTCGCTGATCAACGACCGAATCGCGGTATAGGACGCCGCTGGGCGGGCGGTGCCATCGCACGCCGACGTGACGTCGAGCGAGCCGTTCCAGCGCGTTCGTCCACACTGGAACGGCTCGCTCCGCTGTCGGTCAGGAAAGCGTCGAGTCGGCACTGACCTTGATGGCCTGGACCGGGCAGAAGGCAGCGGCTTCGTGCACCAGTTTCTCGTCCGCGACCGGATCAGCGTCCTCGATGAGGCTGGAGACGCCGTCGTCGTTCTGGGTGAATACCTTCGGGGCGGTCAGGACGCACCGCCCTGTCCCGATGCAGAGATCGGTGTTGATGTCGATGTCCACGGATTCGACCCCGCTTTCGATGAGAGCCGTGCTATCGCTGGTGGCCAGCGTCAACGACCGACCTGGCGATGCGCTCAATTCCGCCTGTAGCCGATCGCGCACTGTCGCCGGAATGCCGCTCGGTGTGGTCGAGCGCTGTTCGAGTCGCGCTGGACACGGCCCTGCGACGGTGGCCACGAAATCCAAGTCGGCACCGGAATGTCGAGGGAGGACCGATGCCTGATCGACGACCGATTCTGTTGCCCGCGCTGTCCCCAACGGCGTGGGATCGGCTGGGCACCCGACTGGGCGGCACACTGGTCCGGCCGGGCGATCCCGCCTATGATCTTGCCAAGCGGTTGCAGTACACCCATTACGACGTGATCAAGCCGGCCGGCATCGCCTATTGCGAGAACGTGATGGACATCCGTGCCTGCCTCGACTTCGCGGCGCACAACGGGATTCCGGCGCACGTGCGCAGCGGCGGGCACAGCATGGGCGGCTGGTCGACCGGCGACGGCCTGGTCATCGACGTCTCCCGGATCAACCACGTGTCGGTGGCCGGCTCGCTGGTGCGGATCGGCGCGGGCACCAGGTCGGTGGACGACCTGCACGCGCTACAGCCACTCGACCGGCAGATGGTCACCGGCACGTCCCCCAACGTCAGCGCGGCCGGCTTTCTCAGCGGTGGCGGGATCGGTTGGCAGACAAGGAAGTTCGGCATGGCCTGTGACCGGATCGCCGCGGCCGCCATGGTGTTGGCCGACGGCACCCTGGTGCGGTGCTCGTCGACCGTCGAGCCGGACCTGTACTGGGCGGTCCGCGGCGGTGGCGGCGGCAATTTCGGCATCCTCGTCGCATTCGAGATTCGGCCGATCGACGCACCGTCGCTGACCGCCTTCGAGACGACATGGCACATCGACGACGCCGTCGGTGTCCTCGTGGCGTGGCAGGCCTGGTCCGTGGCTGCCCCCGCCGAGCTCGGCTCGACCCTTCTGCTGCTACCACCGTTCGGGCCGGACGGGCAGGCGATCGTCAAAATACTTGGCGCATTCCACGGGCCACGAGACGAGCTGAGCGTCCACCTCAATGAGTTGACCGCCGCCGCAGGGGCACGGCCGTTGACGTCCACTGTGTACGACCAGCGGTCGTACACGGACGGGATGCACGGGCTCATGTGCGCCGGGCTGACCGTGGCGCAGTGCCAGCGAACCGGCGACGACCCGCACGCGAAAGTGCCCCGCAACCCGTTCACCGTGCAGACCTGCCGCCTTGTCGACAACGCGTTCGACACCGCGACGGCGGCGAAGCTGGTGGCCGTATGGGAGCAGGGCACGGGCCGGGAACGCTGCCTGCAGTGCACCGCGACCGGCGGCGCGGCGAACACCGTCGGGCGGGCGGACACGGCATACGCGCATCGCGACGCGCGGTTCCTGCTGGGTTTCCAGGCCGTGTCGCGCGACCCGGCGCCGAGTGCCGATGACATCGCCGAGCTCACCGCGTGGACCGACAACGCGGACGCGGTACTCGCGCCGCTGGCCTCCGGCTGCTACATCAACTTCCCCAACACGAAGCCGCCTGCCGACTGGGGCACCGCGTACTACGGCGAGAACTATCAACGACTCCTTGACGTCAAACGGAAGTACGACCCGACAGGTTTCTTCCGGCATGCCGGAAGCCTGCGGCCGACGGGAGGGTGAGCACCCGGTGTTCGTATTGATCGAGGCACGCCGGGCACACCGGTGGCAGCCGCGTCGGCGACGGTGGCTCGCGATGCTCTGGGACGGCCTGGTGGAGTTCGGCGCCGCGGTGTCCGGAGTGGCACCGCCACGGGAGCCGGGATGGGGTGGGAGACCACGATGACCACGTTCCTTGGCGAGGATGTCCACGCCGACTGGATCATCTGCGACAACTGCCGCATCCTCAACTACGGCAAGCGATTCGTCCGTGAACTGCGGGTGTGTCACGAATGCGGCTGGCACGCCCGGCTCACCGCCGACCAGCGGATCGGGATGTTGCTCGATCCGGGCAGCGCGCGGCCGGTACCGTTACCATCCACTGTGGACGACCCGCTCGGCTTCGCGGACGGCCGCCCGTATCGGCAACGGCACCAGGAGGCGCGTGCGAAGACCGGCATGGCATGCGGTGTGCTGGTCGTGCGAGGGACGTTGGCCGGCAGGTCGCTGGTACTCGCCGTGCTGGACTTCCGCTTTCTCGGCGGCAGCCTCGGCTGCGCCGAGGGCCAGGCTGTCACGGTGGCCGCGGAAACCGCGCTCGCTGACGGCGTGCCGTTGGTCGTGGTGACCGCGTCCGGCGGTGCCCGGATGCAGGAGGGCGCGCTGTCCCTGATGCAGATGGCCAAGACCAGCAACGCGTTCGCCGCGCTGGACGCGGCCGGGCTGCTCACCGTGACCGTGGTGACCGACCCCACCTATGGCGGGGTGGCCGCGTCGTTTGCCACGCTGTCCGACGTGGTGCTCGCCGAGCCCAAGGCACGCATGGGTTTCGCCGGCCCACGGGTGATCGAGCAGACCATCGGACAACGGCTGCCCGATGGCTTCCAGACCGCGGAATACCTGCTGGCGAACGGCCTTGTCGACGCGGTGCGGCCCCGCTCGGAACTGCGCGTGACACTGGCCCGGCTACTCGCCGCCGGCACCACGGCGGCACCGGTTGGCTGGGGCGAGGTGATGGACGACGTACTGCTCCGCGACCCGGACCGGCTACCGGACGTGGCCGGTTGGGCCGCGGTACGGCTGGCCAGGCACGCGAACCGGCCGACCGGTGCCGAGCACATCGCGCACCTGCTCGACGGATTCGTGGAACTGCGCGGGGACCGGGCCGGCACGGACTGCCCCGCGCTGATCGGCGGCATCGGCCTGCTGGACGGGCTGCCGCTCGTGGTGTTGTGCCATCAGAAGGGGCACACCACCGCCGAACTGGTGGCCAGGAACTTCGGCATGCCGTCGCCGGCCGGATACCGCAAGGCCGTCCGGCTGATGCGGCTGGCCGCCAAGCTCGGCGTGCCGCTGTTGACGTTGATCGACACGCCGGGCGCGTTCCCCGGTGTCACCGCGGAGCAGCGCGGGCAGGCGGTCGCGATCGCGGAGAGCATCCGGACGATGGGCTCGTTGCCGGTGCCGATCGTCGCGGTGGTCACCGGTGAGGGCGGCAGCGGCGGCGCGCTCGCGCTCGGTGTGGCCGACGAGGTGCTGATCTCGGCGAACGGCACCTACTCGGTGATCAGTCCGGAAGGGTGCGCGTCCATTCTGTGGCGCGATCCCGATGCCGCGCCGACGGCGGCGCAGCGGTTGCGGCTGGATGCGAAGTCGTTGCTGCGGCATGGAATTGTCGACGCGGTGGTGCCGGAGCCGGCCGGCGGCAGCCACGCCGACCCCGGGCTCGCGTCGGAACTGTTGCGCCGCGGCGTGGTTTCGGCACTGCGCGGCCTGGTCGGCGCGAGTAGGGAGCAACTGCTCCATGCCAGGCACAGCCGGTTCCGGCGATTCGGCACGACATAGCAGAAGGAGCGAGATCAGATGGCACAGGGACTGGAGCAGTTGCTCAGGACGCACGACGAGACGCAGACGGCCGAGGACACCCGCGAGACCCTGCGGGAGATGTGCCGCAACTTGGGCGTGCTGCTCGGCGAGGTGCGGGGCACGGCGCAGCGGGTGGCGATGGCGGTCGGCTCGGTCAGCGTCGAGGTGGAGTGGGCGGCGGCCGGGCAGCCGGTGGCGGCAGGGCAGCCGACGCCCTCGGCCCCGCTGTCGGTGCCGGCACAGGTGGGCGTGCCGGTCCGATCGCCGCTGGTCGGCACGTTCTATCACGCGCCGGGGCCGGGCGCCGCACCGTTCGTCGCGGTGGGCGACACCGTCGAAGCCGGCCAGCAGGTGGGCATCGTCGAAGCGATGAAGCTGATGAACCCGGTCGAGGCGCCGTGCCGAGGGCGAGTGGTCGAGGTGGTGGCCGCGGACGGCGAGTCGGTCGAGTACGACCAGCCACTGCTGTTGCTGGCACCGGCCGAGGTGGACTAGGTCATGTTCGATACAGTGCTGGTGGCCAACCGTGGTGAGATCGCGCTGCGCGTGGTGCGGACCTGTCGCGAAATGGGCATTCGCACCGTGGTCGTGCATTCCACCTCGGACCGGGACTCGCTGGCCGTGCGGGCCGCGGACGTCGCCGTCCAGATCGGGCCACCACGGCCGCGGCGCAGTTATCTGTCCGCACCCGCGATCATCGAGGCCGCACGGGCCAACGGTGCGCAGGCGGTGCATCCCGGATACGGATTCCTGTCCGAGGATCCGGACTTCGCCGAGATCTGCGCGGCCAACGGGTTGGTCTTCGTCGGCCCGTCGCCACAGGTCATGGCCCGACTCGGCGACAAGGCCGTGGCACGCGCCGACATGGCCGCGGCGGGCCTGCCACTACTGCCGGGCAGCAGATCCACTGTGGACACGCAGGCGGACGCACAGGAACTCGCCGCCGAGATCGGGTTTCCACTGATCATCAAGGCAGCAGCGGGCGGTGGCGGCCGAGGCATGTCGGTGGTGCGCACGCGGGCCCGCACCGCGACTGCCCGGCGAGCTACGGGAACGGATGACGGCGGCCGCCGTCGCGGGCGCGCGGGCCGCAGGTTACCGAGGTGCCGGCACCTTCGAGTTCCTGGTGTCGGACAACGAATTCTACTTCATGGAGATCAACTGCCGAATCCAGGTGGAACATCCGGTCACCGAAATGGTGACGGGGGTGGACCTGGTCCGCGAGCAGTTGCGGGTCGCCGCCGGGCTGCCAATGGAACTGTGTCAGCATGACCTCGAGCCGCGCGGTGTTTCCATCGAATGCCGCATCAATGCCGAGGACCCGGAGCGTGGCTTCGCACCGACCCCCGGCCAGTTGGACGAGTTCCGGCCGGCGGCGGGGCCGTTCACCAGGGTCGACACGCACGCCTACCCTGGCTGGCGAATCACATCCGACTACGACTCGCTGCTCGCCAAGCTGATCGTCTGGGCGCCCGACCGCGCCCAGGCCATCGCGCGGATGGACCGCGCGCTGGCCGAGTTCCATGTCTCCGGTCGCGGCGTGCGAACCACGATTCCCTTGCTGCGCGAAGTCTTGGCCGACCCTGAGTTCGCGGACGGGCGCCACAGCACGTCGCTGATCGGGTCGAGAAAACTGGCCAGTTGATTCCTTGGCTCATGACGGAGGAATGCAGTGTTGACACGGCTTTTCACATCGGAATCGGTGACCGAGGGGCATCCGGACAAGATCTGCGACGCCATCTCGGACTCGATCCTGGACGCGTTGCTCACGTCCGATCCCCGGTCGCGGGTAGCGGTCGAGACGTTGGTCACCACGGGGCAGGTGCACGTCGCCGGGGAGGTCACGACCAAGGCGTACGTGGACATCCCGTCGATCGTGCGAGAGAAGATCCTCCAGATCGGATACGACTCGTCCGCGAAAGGGTTCGACGGGCGTTCGTGCGGCGTGAACGTGGCGATCGGTTCGCAGTCGCCGGACATCGCGCAGGGAGTGGACATCGCGTACGAGTCCCGCATGGCGTCGACGGACGACGAGATCGCCCGGCAGGGCGCAGGCGACCAGGGCCTGATGTTCGGGTACGCGTGCACCGACACCCCGGAGCTGATGCCGCTGCCGATCGCGCTGGCGCACCGGTTGGCGCGGCGGTTGACGGCGGTGCGCAAGGACGGATCGGTGCCGTACCTGCGACCGGACGGCAAGACGCAGGTGACGATCGAGTACGCCGGTGATCAGCCGGTGCGGTTGGACACGGTGGTGGTGTCATCGCAACACGCGGACGGGATCAGCCTCGACTCGCTGCTCGGCGTTGACGTGCGCGAGCAGGTGGTGGCACCGGTGCTGGCCGGTCTCGGGCTGGACACCGAGAAGGTGCGGCTGCTGGTGAACCCGACCGGCCGGTTCGTGATCGGTGGACCGATGGGCGACGCGGGCCTCACCGGCCGGAAGATCATCGTGGACACCTACGGCGGGATGGCGCGGCACGGCGGTGGCGCGTTCTCCGGCAAAGATCCATCCAAAGTGGACCGTTCGGCGGCGTACGCGATGCGCTGGGTGGCCAAGAACGCGGTCGCGGCCGGGTTGGCGTCCCGGATCGAGGTGCAGGTGGCGTACGCGATCGGCAAGGCGGCGCCGGTCGGGTTGTTCGTGGAGACCTTCGGCACCGAGACGGTCGATCCGACCAAGATCCAGCAGGCGATCACCGAGGTGTTCGACCTGCGGCCCGCGGCGATCATCCGCGATCTGGACCTGCTGCGCCCCATCTACGCGCCGACCGCGGCGTACGGCCACTTCGGCCGCACCGACGTCGATCTGCCGTGGGAGCGCACCGACCGAGCCGACGCGCTGGCCGCGGTGGCCGGCGTATGAAGCGCGTCGTGGTCACCGGGTCGATCGCCACCGACCACCTGATGACCTTTCCGGCCCGGTTCGCCGACCAGCTCATCGCGGACAAGCTGGCGCGGGTGTCCCTGTCGTTCCTGGTGGATCGCCTCGATGTGCGTCGTGGCGGGGTGGCCGCGAACATCGCGTTCGGCCTCGGCTGCCTCGGCATGTCGCCGGTGCTGGTCGGCGCGGTCGGCGCGGACTTCACCGACTACTCGGCGTGGTTGCGACTACATCGGGTGGATACCAGGTTCGTGCACGTCTCGAAGACGCTACACACCGCCCGATTCCTGTGTACCACCGATATCGAGCAGAACCAGATCGCCTCCTTCTACGCCGGGGCGATGAGCGAAGCCCGTGAGATCGAACTGAGCCCGATCGTCGACCGCCTCGAGTCGCTGGAGCTGGTGCTGATCGCGCCGAACGATCCGGCCGCGATGCTGCGGCACACCGAGGAATGTCGTGCCAGGGGATTCGGGTTCGCCGCTGATCCGTCCCAGCAGTTGGCCCGGATGAGTGCCGAGGACCTGCGCACCCTGATCTCGGGCGCACGTTACCTGTTCACCAACGAGTACGAACACGCACTTCTGCTGGCGAAGACCGGTTATGCCGAGGACGACGTGCTGACCCGTGTCGGCGCGTGGATCACGACGCTCGGGGCGGCCGGGGTACAGGTCCGCCGAGCCGGCGCCGCACCGATCTCGGTCGACGCGATACCGCCGGTCGCGGTGGTCGACCCCACCGGTGCCGGCGACGGTTTTCGAGCCGGCTTCCTGTACGGTGTCGCCAGCCGGCTGCCGGCCGAACGTGCCGTGCAACTCGGTTGCCTCGTCGCCACCTCGGTGTTGGAAACCATGGGTACCCAAGAATATCTGCTGGACCGCAACGTGTTGTCCAAACGTGCAGCGGCAGCATACGGGGCCGATGCGGCCGCCGAGATCGAATCGGTCCTGCGGATCTGGTGGTAATCCATGAACGCGACCACCGTGTGACCGTCGGCACGCACAGCGGCACCGCCTGCGTCAGCGCACCTGCTCCGCCGGTCGGTGGAGCGGATGCGGTTGGATGTTCGTGGCTGTGCGACTTGATGCTGAGACGCTGTTGGCGTCCGTGGGACCGGACCTGTCCGAGTTGGGGCGGAAGTGCCTTGCGTTGGGATGGATCCGTGACCTCGAGGTCGAAGACGGCGGTGCGAGTGCGATGCTCGCCGATCCCGATGAAGGGCCTGTACCGTGCCACAATTCGTCGTTGGGTCGGTGACCTGCCGTTTTGTCCGTACGAGGGTGATGCGATGCTATCCGACCGTGCTACTTCGATTGTCGTATTTGATCATGGTGAGGTTGTCCGGTTGGCTGGGTCTCCTCGCTCGGTCCGGTACCGCCAAGGATGTCGAGATCCTGGTGTTGCGCCATGAGGTGTCGGTATTGCGCCGTCAGGTCGGCAGGCCACGTGCTTCGTGGCCGGATCGGGCGGTCCTGTCCGCGCTGACACGGCAGCTGCCCCGCGAACTACGCCGGCACCGCATCGTGACACCGGGCACGCTGCTGGCGTGGCATCGCCGTCTGATCACACGGAAATGGACCTACCCAAACCGGCCGGGACGGCCGGCGATTGATGACGAACTGCGGGAGTTGGTCGTCCGACTGGCGCAGGAAAACCCTCGCTGGGGACATCGCCGAGTTCAGGGCGAACTGACCCGGCTCGGCCACCACATCGGTGCGGGCACCATCCGCCGCATCCTCGCCACCGACCGCATCCGCCCCGCACCTCGACACCATCGACCTGCGCCGCCTCTATGTCCTGTTCGTGATGGAGATCCATACCCGACGAGTCCACATTCTCGGTGTCACCGCCCATCCCGCCGCTGCCTGGACCACGCAGGCCACCCGCAACCTGCTGATGAACTTGGGC
>WNGL01006261.1_pt1 | contig 18178 bp, 16 predicted proteins | sample 5400591 | NCBI WGS metagenome assembly WNGL01 (sample SAMN13153377, study PRJNA577476) | soil metagenome | isolation source: 80 cm soil or saprolite under Garry oak tree replicate 1 | place: USA:California | collected 2016-06-15 | reverse complement strand
CTATCAAACGCCAGTGCAGGTGTATACGAACAGATAACATGAGTATTCTCGTATGCTTGAGTTTTATCTTATTTTCGACCAAAAACTGTCTTGACTTTTGGGACCACCATAGGCAGTAAGCCGCAAGAATGGTCACAGCAAGATAAAGAGTCAACATTGACATCTTCCGATAATATCGCCTCCGTAGTAAGAAAACCAATTCAGGACAGAAAAGCTATCGAGATACCACAAACACCTATGAGTATGATTGAGCGAATATTGATGAGTCAAGAAATTTTTGATTTCAACGAAGCTTCAGATGATATTAAATTACATATCTACATACTCGTGATTAAAGAGATGCTCACAATCTTACGAAAACAAATACTACGTACACTCGAAGAACGCACTCTGATAGAGTTCGAAGATAGTTTATCAAAGGTTATAGATGGCTTCATGGATCTATCTGTAGGGTCTGTAGATAGAGATTTTAATCTGAACAAAATTAGGCCTGGCATAAAGGAAGCATATTCTCATTTAAGTGCTGCGTTGTTGATCTACAGAGAAAAAGAAGACAAGGGTTTTGAGTACTTGCAGCGTCTTCAAAATTTTCGAGATAATTTGTTTGAGACGTTGAGCCAACTTGAGATATATTTTTAATAAGGAGATGATATTAATGAGTGGAATATTGTACAGCATAAAGTCGAAGCACCAGGCTGGAATCGAACAGCCATTTGAGAACAGAAAAATATCGCAGTTTCTTCCACATAGAAAATTAAGAACTGAACTGGCAAGTTATATTTACTACAAAGATTGGAAGTGAAGAATGTCACAGGCACCTAAGAGTATGATCGAGCGGATATCTGCGAATGAAGGGGTTTTTGATTTCAATAACGCCCCAAATGATATTAAATTACACGTCTACACCCTCGCGATAAAAGAGATACTCACAATTCTACAGATGGGCAGTCCTCGAACACTCTCAGGACGCACTTTGATAGAGTTCGAAGATAGCTTATCAGAAATTATAGATGGCTTCATGGATCTATCTGCAGGACCTGAAGGTAGCAATGTTATGTTGAAGAAAATTCAACATAACATAAATGAAGCATATTCTCACCTAAGCACTGCATTATTGATTTACAAAGAAAAAGAAAAGAGTATTGAGTACTTTAAGCACCTTCAAAGTGCTCGAGGTAAATTGTTTGAGGCTTTGAGCCAACTAGAGACTTGAGGTTTTTAATTAGAGGCAGTGTAAAGGTCGTCTGGATCCGCTCAGAGAGGGGCTTGATAGGATATGCACCGTATTTGCTCAGCGTCCTTGTCAAGTGATCTCAAACCACTTTACACATAGCCTCTTACAGCGTTCAATGAAAGCTTCATGAACATTCCCGAGGGAACTGTGAGGCAATATCCGATGTGCTTGCAGGGGGTATATAGGGCACGATAGACCTGACGTATGACGAGACAGAGATTCACAACAAGGAGATACTGTATTGGCTACTTAGCATATCCGTTCTAAAAAGAGCGCTACTATTGGCTCTACCGGTTCTTTTTCTTTGCTATCTACTTATCAGATAGATGAAGTTAAGGTTTCCCGCATGAAGTTTACTCTCAGATATTGGAACGGATATGCTAAGTAGCCAGCGCAGTGGGAAGTACGCTTGACGTACAGCGTATTTTGTGCCATACTTAAGCTATGACGAACGATAAGCTGCCACAATACCGCGATAAACGCTTGCAGCAATTTGTTGCTGGTTACAGAGTGCGGGATTTTCAATCGTTTGAGCGGCAGCTTAAAAAAAGGTTGACGATACTGGAAGATGCACAAAGCAAGGATGATTTACGTCTTTTACCGAGTAACCATTTTGAAGCGTTGATTGGCGATAGAAAAGGTCAATTCAGTATTCGCATTAACCAACAATGGCGACTTTGTTTTGAATGGTCGGAAAGTGAAAATCGTGCATTTAATATTGAAGTCGCCGATTACCATTAGGAGAAAAAGCCATGCGAAAACGTCCGATCTATCCCATCCATCCGGGCGAAATATTAGCCGATGAACTAGCGGAATTGAACAAAAGCCCGACCGAGTTAGCGCGTGAGTTGCATGTACCGGCTAACCGCATTTCACAGCTTGTTGCAGGGAAAAGAGCAATGACCGCTGATACCGCCTTACGCCTTGAGAGATGGTTGGGTGTGAGTGCTGCTTTCTGGATGAATCTGCAAAAACGCTATGAACTGGATATAGCCCGCGAGAAGTCAGACGATATACTGAAGATGATTGAACCGCTCCATCAGACGAGTCGCAAGCTCAAGGTGCAACAGCTTTGATGGCCGGCAAAATGAGGCATTCAGTGTGTTGGCTACTTGGACTAACCGCTCAAAAAATCCGGCGTTTTCGGCAGAATGAAGTCGCCTTGCTATTATACCTCTCTTTGTCAGATGATGCCGTTTGATTGTCTCAACAGTATGCGCTTCATGTTGCTACCAAGGGACAACTTAATTCCGTAACTTAGAAAGTTTGCGGAAGGCAATGCAACTCTAAGGCAGAGTTTAATGACTTAAGGTTGAGTGTGAGATTATCAACTTTACGGCAAAACTTAATTCCAAATGGCGGGACAACTTAATTCCGCGTCTACAATTGGTGTCCATGTACAATAAAGTCGTGAACCCAGATCTTTTCGAGCCGGTCTCGATGTCAGAAACTACTCGACGAGTCGCTGCTGTCGAGTAGTTTCTGACATCGAGACCCTTGGCGCTACTCTCTGTTCATGAGTGCTTAATGATGTTGGATCTCTACTGCTGATTTCGCAAATTGCCTCTCATTATTAACAGAAGCCGAATTGCGAGGGAGAGGTCTTGCCGTGTATGCTACAATGTACCTGAAATTGCCCCGGTTGAGGGGACTGTGTGAATGACTCTCGCCAAGCGGTACAAGTACAAGGGCATCACCCTGATTCGGGGACTGAAGCTGTCGCACAGGGCCAATGGGAGAGCGAATCCAAAAAGTTACAATATGATCACTCCGTTTCAGGGACCAACCCCCGGCTTTCACTAGTAGGTTTTTGAGAAAGGGAGAAGAGTAGCCCAAAAAGCGAGAACTGGTGTAGAGACTGATTTTTCCTGCTAGGATAGAAAAAAAGACGATAGCTATCAGAGCAGGAGAAAAATCATGTCTCACCAGAGTCCATTATTGCAATGGATCGAAACCGTGTCAACCATGTTGCCGAAGTTGAGTCGTCCACAGGCCAAGGTGCTGGCCTATTGGAGCTTTGGCATGGTGCGCGCCAGGTCGTGTGGCATCACGCTGGTCTGTGCCGCCTTAGGGCTGCAAGTGGACAGTTCGGAGCAGAGCCTGTTACAACGCTTGCGCGAATGGTGCTATGGGGCCGAAGACAAAAAAGGGAAGAAGCGCCGCGACCTGGACGTGAGCACCTGTTTTGGGCCGTTGCTGCAGTGGATCCTGGCGTGGTGGCCTGCTGATGAGCCGCGCCTGGCGCTCGCTTTGGATGCGACGACGTGAAAGAAACGCTTTACGGTGCTGGTGATCAGCGTGGTGTATCGAGGCTGCGCCATTCCCGTGGCCTGGAAAGTGGTGGGAGCTGAGCAAAAGGGAGCCTGGGAGCCCCATTGGATGAAGTTGCTGAAGCAGTTGGCAGACCGTGTGCCGGAGCACTGGACGGTGATCGTGATGAGTGATCGCGGCTTGTATGCGCCCTGGCTCTACGCCAAGATCGTGTTGCTGGGTTGGCAGCCGTTCATGCGTAGCAACAAACAGGGCAATTTCCGTCCGCAAGGAGAAGCCAAGTTTCGCAGTCTGGCCACGGCTGCGCCCAGGGTCGGCAGTGCGTGGTGTGGCAAAGTGGACTGTTTCTCTGGGGAGACTTGCCGATTAGAGTGCACCTTGCTGGCTCGCTGGGACGAGGGCTACGAGGAAGTGTGGTTAATCGTGACCAATTTAGAGCCGGAACAGGCCAGCGCAGTCTGGTACGGCATGCGCAGTTGGATCGAGGGAGGCTTTAAAGATACCAAGCGCGGTGGCTGGGGCTGGCATCAGACCAAATGGTCGATCCCGAGCGGGCTGAGCGTTTGTGGCTAGCCATTGCGGTGGCCACGTTGTGGGCGGTGAGTGTGGGAGGTCGAGGTGATGGATTGATGGTGGGCCGCTTCGTGCCGGAACCGTGGCCAACGAGGCCCTCGGTTCCCAAAAAGAAGAGCACCAAGACCAAAGCTCATGCGGCTCAGGAGGCGGCTTGATGAAAAACCTACTAGTGAAAGCCAACCCCCGGGACCCCCGCTGAGGAGCACAGCCCCTCAGACTCCCTGTTCTCCTTGCTAGTTAAGCAAGATCTGAACAGAGTAAGATATCCCATGAGTCAACAACTGAGGAGTGACTCAGTATGGTAAGATGTTTCGTGAGGCAAGACCTTCTCTCCAAGTAAGATTCTTCCATGAGGCAATGCGGTAGGCAGGAATAAAAGTCGCTGCACAGGCTTATTAGCACTCGTAAGAGCAGAGTAAACTTGGGAAGAGAGATGAACATGAAAGGGGATTTCAATGACAATGACACCTGAATATGGAATATGTCCTTGTACTGGTAGGTACGACAACCGTACTGTTGAGGTAAGTATGACAGTGAATGACAAGCCTGTCGTTCTTGACAATGTACCACAAGGGGCCTGCCCTCTTTGTGGATCACGTGTCTACAAGACCTATGTACTTGAATCTATTAAAACAGTCTTCAAGTCTAGCAACCGTTTGACCTCTCAGCAGTAGCGTGATCTCAAAAAGGATCAATTAATAGTCTGGCAACTGGTTGAATATTGATATCAGTTGGCAGTTCCTGGTAAGAGAGTACCGCTATGCGCGGAAATTCGGCAGCAATCATTTCGCGCAAGAACGGACGGATATCCATTGATGTGAGTATTGATGGTATCTGAACAGTCGACGGCAGAGATGCTGCTTCAGTACGAATAACCTCTAAAATCTCATCACACTCCTCCTCAGCAACTTTCCCCTTGTTGTCTCCTTCTGCTGAGATATGTTCAGATATGAAACGTTCTATTTTTGGATCAAGTAGATAGACAACCAGCGTGCTAGTGCTTCGTGCGTACCTGGTACTAATGTAATGCTTCATACCAGTTCGTAGAAAAGAGATCATATTGACAGGGTCTTTGAACCATTCTTCATTGAGTGATTGCCCATACGTTGCGAGCCTCTTGTCTACAATGAAACTTTTAGAGGGATTAGCAACGAGGTGGTTGTAATCCAATAAGTGCTCAAGAGGAGGGATCAGGTTTCTTATGGATAGCCCTTCCACGGCCAATGCCCGGAGAACTCGCGTTATCTGCTCAAAAGTTACCCATGCTTGCACAGCATCTACCAGGGCCGGAAAACTCCATTTCATTTGGTTCAGTTGTTCCTGCACAAATTGACGGTGGACAAAGCAGAAGCTGTTTTGTCTCAATTCTGCGTAAAAGCAGAGTTTGAAATAGGCCGCTTGATTCCACGTCGCTAATCCGGCAGCCTCCACTTGAGGCTTAAAATGCGAGTCAATGAAACTGTTCTCCCAGCCACCATAAGGGATGCTCGTAGCTATTCCTTGAATATTCTGCCGCTTCAATCCACTTGTCGTATCATTCACGAGGCATTGATCAGGCCGTATACCTACCCAAGGTAGCATCAAGAGGTGATGTATAGTGAAAGCAAAACTGTTGGATTTGAGATTCTCTACCAGCACAAAGCGAAAAGGGGGATACCGAATACCAAGTTCTTCAAGTAATTCTTCCCGTAAGAGTGTAAAAATTTGACGATCATCGCTCGAGTTGCCCGTTGTGAGCTGTCTCAAATACTCACGCGAAAGGTGTATCTCGATAACGTTTGGACGCAGTGCGGCGATCAACGCTTCACTGATATCTTCCTGGGATTGTTCCTGTGCCGTCCAGAGCACGTTCGCAACCGTCTGTTTCTCTGCAAGCGATATTTTGAGATGAAGGACTTTCCTTAGAATAGGGTATAGCCAGTTCGGGTCGGGAGGCCAGCTTTCGGGCTGCAGGTTCGCTGCATCAGAGGGAGCAGGCAATGAAACAGCATAGGCTGCTACCTGGGGTAGGTCCAGCAAAACATGGGGTTGCTTTTTAAGTATTTCCAGGCAGACGAGACTGAAAAACTCAACCAGTGTTTCATGATTATGAGTAGCTGTCTCAGATGCATCATTGGAGAATTCTTGTAACCATTTCAGGATGGAATCGGCATCTACTCCAGGAGTGAGAGAAGGACTACTATCTGCATAACTGCGGACACGTTTGAGGAGGTCATTCGAGTAACGACAAAGCTGTCCATTGATGGACACACGCATCCATCGCGGTTGATCAGCACGTCGAGTATATTTACCTAAGGCCATGATTTGCACAACAGGAATACCAGGAATGTCAAGCGTTGTGAGAATTTCAGCTACTCCCTGCATAAGAGCCTGATAAACGCCTTTATATACTGGATTACCCTCGTCCAGCACCCAACTGAGGGAAGAAGTAAGCTCAAGAGAGAATATCACCTTTGGTGCATCATGAATTCCTTGCTTATTCTGCATCAGTAGCAACTCCTTCCGCCTGTACCTCAACAATATTGCTCGTGACATCTTCGGCATCGATCTCATCGATCTTTATTCCATTGACTTCAACCTTATTGGCATCCATTTGGACCTTTTGTACCTCATCTGAGAGAAGCGCCTCTTCTTGCGATAGCACCATGAGAAAGGGAAATTCAGCTTCGAGCAGCAGCCAAATGAATGGTCTCAATTCAGCATTGCGCGTGACCACTACAAAGTTCCGCCCACTTGAGCGCACCTTCTCACGAATCAAGGAGAGCAACTGGAATGTTTCTGCAGGTGGAGCAGTGAAGTATGTTCCACCATGCTCATGCCGCAATCCTGAAGCTAAGCTGTTTTCGCACTCAGGTGGAAGCTCGAAACGCTCCATCATTGGAGTATTGCCGGGAAGCAATTGCTTCAATTTGAGCCGTACAGTCCGCAAGAGTTCACTACTATCACCACTCATCAACGCCGGTTCTTGAAGAGCCTCAAAGATGTTTTGCCATTTTGTAATCGGAACCTGTTCTTGCACAAGCATACGTAATACTCGTGCGATATACCATTGTGCCTGCCCGTCATGCTTCATAGAAGCAATACGTGAAAGATTTTTCGCATCCTGCTCCCATGTATCAAGTAAATTATCCACCTCCTGCATTCCTAAGAATTTCGCCAGGTTTCTGCGTATTACTGCTTCAAGGTGAGAGACAATAAAGACCAGCGGCTCAGTCCAGAGTTCTAGTTTATGATTGACAACAAGATCATAGTACTCAGGAGGTATCCAACATCCGCTTGCACCGGTGAGCGGATGCTGAGCCTCTACGAGAGCGTGTTTGGGTATATCCAGGGCCTGAAGCATTTCAAGTGAGTGCGGACAATAGCGATTATTTAACAGCACATGCCCTTTCCAAACAAACAAATTTTCGTCAAGCAGGATATTGTACTCATTCCATGAGAGATTACCGAGCCGTACTCGTACATGCGAGATCTCGACACCCATCTCGTGCTGAATACGTTCACGCATTTCAGGAATGTAAGACTTCAAAAGGACCCAATTACTACTGGTGTCAGGAGGTATAAGCCCTTCTCCAATTTCTAATATGATAGGTAAAACAGGAGTTTCAGCAGGCTGTTCCGAGAGCTTAAACAACTCGTCCAGGTAGTCTGCCCATACTCTTCTGGCAGTAGCAAGCTCACTTCGTAACGACTCATCCACCCCAGCATTATCTATCAGGGCATTCCATTCATCCTCTATAAACCAGTAATTAGTAACATTTGACAGCAAAGAACGAGTTATTTTGCCTATAGTAATACCTGGTACAGCCACCTCGTTCTGACGATAACACTGGATAGCTTTGGCAAAGCATTTGCGAGCAGATGCAGGCTTACGCAGAAAGAAATGAGCAAGGCCTGATCTGGTATACAGGTCACCTTGCATCAATTTATCGTGAGATAGTGATGCAGGCACAAATGTAAGTACTCGCGCAAATCGTTCCAGCGCGTCCTGGAACTTGCCCTCTTTCAGACGGGCATCGCCTTCTTCTTGCAGGCCATTAGCCACAGTCTCCAAGCCAACACGAGCTTCAGGAAAAAGCGTACTCTCCTTCAGGAGCAGCCGGTATGTCTTCGCCGCTTCATCCCATCGCTTCTCTTCCATGTAAATACGCCCGAGTCCAGCATGGGCACCAAGCCAGCCCCACTTGCCTGCTTTGCTATCGCGGGGGTATTTTTTGATGACTTGTTTCAATTCATCATCGGCTGACAGCGGTTCTTGGAGCTTGATTCGTTGCTTCTTGACAGCTTGCTTGAGCCGCTTATATATTTTCTGCACCAAAGCCCATCGCTCTGGAGGCTGAGTAGCAATAAGTTTTTCAATGTCCTCAAAATCTGGTTTGAGATCATCCAGTTGAAAGCCACTCTTCATGCGCCTGATGCCTTCGAGCGGATATTCCTCCCCTCGTTTCAGTTCACTTTGAGTAAGGTAACATAAACCCAGGTTGAAGTAGGGATCTTGCGTTGGCTCTTTCAGCATGTTTTCAAAAATAGTGATAGCTGTTGGTATCTCACCAAGGCAATAGGCGGCATAACCATAGGAGCTCTGATTAGTCACATCCGACTTAGCAGCTTCTGACTCTTCGTATGTCTCCAAAATCACCCGATAGTCCTCATTGGCAGCCCGATGATTCCCTAGCCAACGATAGCAGGATGCACGGAAGGCAAGAAACCAAATATTACTTGGATCCTTTTCAAGAATATCATCTAGCTTGATAACCTTCTCATCTCGCTCTTTGTAGAAGGATACGAAAGCTCTCACACTATCCAGCCAGGAGGCATTCGGTTCCTGTTCCAGACATTTATTGATCCGCTCTTCAGCCGCATCAAATTGACCGATATTCGCCAGAATAAGAGCCTGTTCAAACAAGGCATTCAGGTCTTTGCCATCATACTCAAGTGCTACACTGGTAGCCTTGAGGGAGTTTGACTCACTATTCAGGTTATTGTAGCAGCGGGCCAGGTACACCCACGTAGAGGCGTTTTGTTGCCCCAACAAGATTGCCCGTTCAAGATAGATAATGGCTTCCCACCACATAACCCACGGAGACTCATTCGGCAAGTTTACACGCTGTTCATTAATGCGAGCGCGAGTAACATATGCCCAGGCATATTCTTCGCTGGTTGGGGGATCAAGCTGAAAACCAGTATTCCATACTTTCAGGCATTCATCGACAATGTCCTGTATCTTGTCAGACGACTCCGGTTCATTGGTGCGCATACGCAGAGCATCTGCCCAATACCAATATGTCGGCCCATGATTTGATCGCAACGCCGCTGCATTACGAAATTGTTCTTGCGCACGCACATAAGCATCACTCCAGTAGAAATAGCGACCAGCCTCATAGTAACATATAGCCGCCTCTGTTGGTTGGTGAGTCACCTCCAATATCTGGGCTTTCAGTTGCATAGCAGGGGCTTCTGGATGCATACCTTCACCTGCAAGCCCCAGGTCGAGAGCTTGATTTAGCTCCTGCAAAGCCAGTTCATAACTTCCCAACTTGTTGTAAAGTTGTGCAAGTGTATAGTGAGCGTTTCCGTTTTTATCTGCTGCGGCAAGTGCAGGTGGGAGAACTTCAGGAGCCAGTAGCTTGTCAACCAGCGTTGGCACGACATCAGGGGCGAGCTTCATTGCGTTCGCAAAGAACTCCTGCGCTGACTTATAGTTCTCAAGATACAAGTGGATATGACCAATGAGCAGTGCTACATGCGCTCGATTGAGGGCGGTTAATGAAGCATATTCAATACGACCTGCCCATTCATCTGTTATCCATGCACTGAGCGCTAAGACAATTTTTGGCGTGAGCAATTGGTGAAGATGCAGCAGCACGGCATCGATGTAGTCAGGTGCTTCCAGAAGCGGTTCAAGATACGTACGAAAAGCCTGCTCACCTTGTCCTGCTACCTCATAGACAGAAGCCAAATAAAATAGAATGTCGGTCGACTTTGTCGTACCTGTTTCGTTTAATGCTTGCTGAAAAAACTCAGTGGCTTTGGTGTATTCCTGGCGATCAGTGAGCGCAATTCCCATCTCAAAATATATCTCACGGAGCGCGCGAGGAGGAACACGATGACGGGTGAGTAGGTCAGCAACCGGAGATTCTTGTATAGCAAATGACTTTAGTTTTAACGGTTGCGATTTGGATGATGAAGTGATTCCACTAGTCGGCAGGTCTGAGCTTGGAGAACGAATTTCTTTAGAAGGTATTGTCCCCTCTAGCCTTGCACCACATTCAGGGCAAAATCGGTCGAATGGATCAGCAATTCGTGCATTACACTTAGGGCAAATGAACCTTACACCACATTGAGTGCAGAATCGATCACTTGCCTTGATTGTCGCACGGCAGTTAGGGCATTGTGTCTCAATCTCAGGCTGAGCCACTTTGATAGACATATCTTTCGCACTGCTCATTCTGTTTTCCTCTCAAAGCAGGTCAATACCTATCAATGCAACGAACGTTGCGCCGTGTTCAACAATGCTACACTAGTCAAAACCTCTACTTCCACTGGCTTTGCATTACGATCAAAGCCCTCGACTTGCATCTCAGAAGGTATCGACTTAGCGGGACGTCCACAATCCATGCAATTAGCATTATTTTGGGCATCTAGCTCTAATTGCGCTACTTCTCCTTCCTTCTTGCAAAACCTACATTTCAGGAGCCGTCCACAGTTATCACATCGTTCGTTCAATGGATCACTTAACTTCTTCTTACAATCGGGATAAATACAGAAAAAAGAGAGTCCACAGCCACCACAGTACCTTCCTCTAGCTGAAACAACCTTACGACAATTCGGACACTGATTGGAACTGTCAGGGGGAGGAGGATTTCTCTCCCGAACAATAATACTTTCATAACTACTAAGATACAGAACAGGCAGGCCAAAGGCATGATACTCGAGATCATCATTCTTAATCGCCTCACGCCCAGCCTTCACGGCAAGATCAACAGATGCTCCCTCGACCAACGCCCTGTAAAAACCGCAAGCAAACGTGTTGGCAATTTGATTTTCTATTTTATACTGCATAGCCACCACCGCCGGAATGTATGCCCGCGCAAGGTAGAGAGCCATACCCGAAACACCAGTGTAGGGATCAGGTAACGCACTTTCACAGGCCTGGAGAAAGACAAGTTTCAGCGCATTACTTTTCGCTGTCTCTTCAGCAAATACTTCATCCCTCACCCACCCAGGCGTGCCGTCTTCTTGTACAAAGGCAACTTCTCCACCTTCGGCAGTACGTCTTCCATGGCCAATGAAGTGAATAATATCAGGATTGCTCAGTATTCGTGCTTGATATTCTTGCCATGTTACCCTGCTTATTTTTGGCCCAACCTGATCAGGCACCTTGCCTATGCTTTCTTCCAACAGGTCTAGTTTAATCACCCCATCCTGTTCCAATCCCCGCATCTGTCTGAGTAGGAGGTCACATTGTACCTCCAGTCCCTCCGGTTTGGAGACAACCAGAAGGATCATTGGTGGGGTGGAATTAGAGGTGGTCAAATTATGAGGTTGCCTGTCGAGGGAAAGTTTTCGATTTAATACCAGTTGAGCAACCTTGGCTAAAAATACTCCCTTGCCTGAGAATTTCTCATTGGGCTTGTAGAGATATTCCCAGGGCCAACTGGTAAACGCCTCATCCTCAAACTCAAGCTCTACACGCAGGAGCTTGACAGTCCTATCATCAACCGCATTGGTTAAATGCTCGCGAATCTTCCCTATAAACAACACCATGTAGAGATGTTCACCGAGCAACTTGACTAAGCTTCGCAAAATTTTTATTGCATCACTTTGCGTGTTCACCGTAATCGCATCCCTATTGGTCAGGAATTGCAGTTGCTCAATGAGTAAATGAATAATTCTATCCTGCATAGGGCTCAATTCAAATTGCTGATACCCATGTATTTCACTCTCTGGGTCCCCAACTTTGGCGAACGACCACCTGATCAAGTCATGAAAAATGACTTCCAGTTTGAGCACTTTAATCACTTTGTCGGAGTCGTCAGGCATGTATCTTTCTACTCTCCATCAAGTTCTATCAGACGAGGAGTGAGGTCCCACGTTCTCTCGTCGCTAATTGGAGTTCCACCCTTAAAGAATTGTATGATAGCCTTTGAGAATTGCTCGATGTTGCGCTGTATCCCGACAGGTGCGAACGCAAAGTAGCGATAGGCGCTCATTGCCGCATCAAGCTGAACCTGTTTGTTCGCTCTGGGCACCTGGATAATAATGATCATGTCCAGGTCATAATCCTGAAAGAACGCCGCTCCGTCTATCATCCAATGTACGAATTCCCACGAGATGCGCAACGAGATGATATAACTGAGCAGTAAGAAAGGAGACTGGCGAAAGACCGAAGGAATGTGTCTCCCTATAAGGAAAGAGGTTTCTCTCTGTTTCCCGCAAAGGAGGACACACCACCAGTATGACGCAAACGTCAGTGACCATCCAGGTGAACCCGGAGTCGGTTCCCTCAACCCCACTCTGGATGGGAGAAGTGGCTGCAGTGGCCCAGATACTCACGCATGTCGGTCTGCTCAAAGCTATCCAGGAACACGTGCAATGTGCGCGCACGCTTTGGTCAGTATGACACGATGGATTTCGTGGTCGTGCTTCTGGGCTATGCGCTCAGTGGCGAAGCGACCCTTCAGTCCTTTTATGAACGTCTTGCTCCCTTCGCCGCCGTCTTCATGGCGCTGTTTGGTCGCCATCACCTGCCTTCTCGCTCCGCCCTTTCTCGCTTTCTTGCCGCCCTCGATCAAGCAGCTGTTGAGGCGCTGCGCACGCAGTTTCAGGAAGACCTGTTGCAGCGAACGCCTCCCTTCCCGTCCGCCTTTAGGGTTGTGGGATCGTTGCAACCAGGCGTATGTGGTCGTGGATGTCGATGGCACCAAACAAGCGGCTCGCCAACGAGCCCTTCCCCACCTCCCATCGCTGCCTGCGCCTCATCGTCGTTTTGATCAGGTCTGTGCTCCTGGCTACAAGGGGCGCAAGCGAGGGGAAGTGGTGCGCACCCGCACCACGCTTTTGCAAGCGCATACCCATCAATTCCTGGGCACCTTTGGGGGATCTGGCAATGGCGATTACCGCGCAGAATTGCAACGGGCTCTCCAGGTGATCGCCAGGTATGCGACGACGCACAAACTTCTCCCCTCCCAGATCCTGGTGCGTCTGGATGGCCTGTATGGCAACGCTGCTGTGCTCAGAGAGGTCCTGGACACGGCTGTGGGCATCATCGGGCGCAGTCGTGACTATGCTCTGCTGGATCTGGCAGTGGTGCAGGCGGTTCTTGCCTGCCCTCCCGTGGAGGTGTGTACCCACCCGGAAAGTGGAGCCGCCCGCTCCCTTTACGATTGTCCAGACGTGCCCCTGTCCGCTGGTGGACCTCGTGTGCGGCTGATTGTCGCCAGTCATCCCGCCGCCTCCACTCCCCCATCCATCGGGAAGAAGCGCGGTGGCATGGTCTACGAATTGTTCGTCACCAGGCTGGCCGCTCCCGCTTTTTCCGCCAAAGATGTGCTGGACTTGTATCTGCACCGCGGGTCCTTTGAAACGGTTCTGGCAGATGAAGACAGCGAGCAAGACCCCGACCGCTGGTGTTCGCATATGCGCTTTCCGGCAGGAGTTCTGGCAGATCCTGTGCCAATGGGTCTGGAATCTCCGCTTGGAATGCGGACAGCGCCTTTCTCCCATGGCCATGCGGACGACTGCCTTCGCTCCTGCTTGTGCCAGCGAGCCTGCACCAGTCAACGAGCCTGCGCCAGTCAGTGAGCCAACGCCACCTCTGGCGTATGGTCCCCCTCACTGGGCACAGAGGTCGTTTACGGGTGGCTTTCCAGGATCGGCTTTCAGGCTTCAAGCTGATGGAAGCCTGCTCTGTCCTGCCCATCATCCTCTCTATCCACAAGAACGCCGACCCGAGCGCCATGGCTCGTATCGTCTGTTGTATGCGGCACGCATCGGCGATTGCCGCCAATGCGAGTTGCGTGCTCAGTGTCAAGAAAGCCCTTCCACCAGCAAACCACGACGGGTCAGTGCGGTGATCTTCCCTCTCTCTTCGCACGAAGCCATTGCCTCTGCACCCCCCATCGCCTCGCCTTCGCCTCTGCCCACACCGAGAGACGCACTCCCGCATGCTCCTGTCCTTTGGGGGGACTGGCCCCGCTGTCAGATCCGCCGCAACTGGCTCACGCTGCTCCGGAGCGAAACCGTAGCAGTGATGAGGGCCACTCCCACGCAAGAACCCACCCTGGTGACCAACGAGCACGTCCTCACCCGGACACAGCGGGCTCATTGGCGTCTCTCCTGGACTGAACGCTTGACCCGCAATGCTCGCCCCTCAACCTCTCCAGCTCTTACCATCACCATCCATGGCCTGTCTGCCACCTTTGCCCACTCCTTTGGCTTTGGCCTTCTTCCTGCGGCGTAGGAACTGATCGCTGCTGGTTTTTCCCTCTCACCGATGATGTCCTCCTTGGCCATCTCTTTGTATCGATAAATGTCTATGTATCCCGTTTCTCTCCCTTTTCCTTGTCCTCAAAAGCGGTTTTTATTGCTCGTTTGCTGGTATCTCGTTGCGCATCTCGTGGGGATATCCGTTCCAAAAGAGAGCATCAACGATGGGCTCTACCTCTTCCTTTTCTTCGCCATCTGTACGATGTGTAGATGGTGATAAAGTTTCCTGTATTGTGCTGGCTACTTAGAATATCTGTTCTTTGAAATGAGTATTAACGATGGTTCTACTCATTCCTTTCCTTCACAATCTGCAGATCAGACGAGTGGTGGCAATGATGCCTGATTCATTTTCCGAGTTCACGACTTTATTATCCGTAGTAGTAGCTTAAAACCAGAGAGAAGGCCGAATTATCCACCACCGAGAGGGGCAGTACCCGATCCAGCACCCTCTCGTTACACAAGCAATCTCATATACATAATATTGCTACATGTATAGATTTTCTGAAAAAAATGGAGTATAATAGTTTTGATTTCTTCTATTTCATTTTGTACTTTTGAACGCCTAAGTGTATAGGTCGTTTACAGTTCTGAGGAGCATGGATACTATGATGCACCATTCCCAGAGTCTTAGTCAGTTCGTCTTGCAGTATCAAGGGCGGTATTATCCCTTAAATAAAGCACAAATCATTATTGGCAGCGATCAGAGCTGCGATATCCGCATTGAGAATAATCCGCAAGTTCTCCCAATGCATGCTCAGGTGATCTCGCGGGCTGGGCAGGTGTTTCTCCGATATATGGAACGTAGTGCAGCCATCTGGGTGAACGGCGCGCCGGTCGCCGAGAAAATGCTGCAGGTTCGAGACGAAATCGCCGTGGGCGATCCCGATACGAGGCTGACGCTGCTACTCAACGAGAATGCGGCTGCTGTTGACCAGACAGCCACCTCGGTTAACCCTACTCAGCGGGCCAGCTCTGGCGCTCTGCAGAACGGCCCGACCACCGGCCTCCAGGCCCAAGCCCGGCAGAACGCGGGTGGGATGCAGGGTTTAAGCATGTCTCAGCCACTGCCTCCGGCCTGGTCGGCGGCCTCGCCAGGACAAATGTTCCCGACCGTAGGGGCGACACCGCCATTAGCTGCAGCGCCGACTTTTGGTGCCTCGCAACCGCTAGACGCGTTAGCAGCTATGTCTCAACCGCAAGCTCTCATGCCTGCGATGGTCGGTAGGGCCACAGACACCACACGCTACCTGTGCGCAGCCGGACACCTGGATGAAGACTTCCAGGACTATGTGATGCGCCATGTGATCTATGAGGAGCGCAGGGCGCTAGGGGAGTCCTATGGGGTGGATATGCTAGCCGTGGTGAGTTGGTGTCAGTCTGGAATCAATCGCATCAATGTCCGCGATGGGCTTCTGACCGGCATTCTAGCGCTGGTTGTCATTGGTTATTTCGTGGTGATAAGCTCGATAGTCGGGCATATCAACCAGGTAGCATCCAGCACCTCCTCAAACGGCTTTTCCGTTTTCTCCTCTATTTCGCTGATTGCCACTCTGGCTGGGAGCCTGATAATAATTTCTTTAGGACTGATCGTCCTGATCATCGCGTTCAACATCGAGAAATGGATCAAACGTCGCTGGCCTAACTCCCATCCTGGCATCATCAGTTACGTTATACTATTGATCCCATTTGGTTTCTTTGGCTTCATCGTTGTCCCGCTGATCTGGCTGACCATCTTCATTGAGCTGCTCTTGCGCTACTATGGAGAGCCGACCAAACGCCTGCGCAAGAACACGTTTAACCCGCAGGCCAGACCAGTCCCGCTGGATTATAACCTGGAAAACAAGCTGCGGGAGAGCTTTTCCACCGGATATCGCAATGTGGTTGCCTACAGCGGTTACAAACCCTTCGCAGGCGCTGGCTACTATAAGCGCGACTGGTCATGGTCGTTCGTGATCGATACGAGCAAAGGTGCATACGACACCTCCAATCTCTCTTCCACAACCACGCGCAAGACGCCGCTACCTTTTACTGTGAGCAGTCTCTATAATGCGATTGAGAAGGATGTGTGGGTATTGGGTGTAAAGAATGTGCTTGAGATCGAAGGCAAGCTATATGTGCATGGCCAGTACCTGCCGGAGAATCCTCTCTTCTTCAATGCAACAGCGATGCGCCCGGTGACGAGCGTCGATCCGCGCTTGGTCGAGCAGTACAAAGAGCATCCCACCGAAGATGTGCGGTACTACCAGTGCCTGCGCTTCAACTTCTGGCGCGGCGAGATGGTCTTGACGGCCTTCCTGCGCTTCGTCCAGCGCGGGAAAGATCTGTTCGTCGAAATCGATTATGTCCTGCTGCCGCCCATGGACCCCGATTACTATTGGGTGGATCAGAGAGAACTCACGCCATCCCTCAGTAAAATCTGGCAGCTCTACAAGCGTTCGCTCAACTCTCCCATCCAGATTTGGCTCGGTGCGCCATTCCGTCTCTTGCGCGGCTATTTTTATACCTGGCAGCAACGCAGGCTCGCCCGCGTCGCGCTCAACAATCCGGCCTTCGACTACGGTGCCTCCACCAGCCTGCGCGAGGTTGCTAGCGACGACTGGTACCATCTTTTGTTCCAGGAACTCGATGAAGGGATGTATCTCAAGGTCGTTGAGAAGCAAATCCTGGAAACGATTTTCAACTTCCTAGAAGCTCATCAGATCGACACAACCGAATTGCGCCAGCGCCAGCAAATGATTTTGAATAACCACACGACAAATTACAGCACGGTCAACAACTCCGGCGCGATCAACAACTCTAGCCTGATAGGAAACGTCACAGGAGGACAGGTAACTAACAATTCTCCCCAGCCACCTCAGCAATAGGCAGGGAAAGAAGGAGCAATACGTGAATAATAACCCGACGAATAACCATACGACAAATAACAGCACGGTCAACAACTCCGGCACGATCAACAACTCTAGCATGGTAGGAAACGTCACAGGAGGACAGGTAACTAACAATTTTGGGCCGTCACAGACAATTCCGTCTCCGCCTCCTCATGTTGAAACGAGAAGCAAAACCCAGCAGTTTGATGTGTGCATCGTATGCGCTCTGGGTGAAGAGGCCAGGGCAGTCATCAACGAGTTTTCAGTTCGCTGCGACGGAGTGCGTCTGGTGCGGGCATTTAGTCAACTTACCGGCTATGAGTATCACTATGCGACGATCAACAACAAGCAAGGAGAGCAGTTGAATGTCCTGGTCACGTACATGCCTTTCACTGGATCTACTGAAACAGTCAATAGTGTGAGGTCACTCCTTGAAGAATTTCGTCCGCGCTTTGTGGCGATGACCGGTATTTGTGCTGGCTATAAAAAGAAAGTAGCGCTGGGTGATCTTGTGGTCGCCCCATACGCCTTTCACTATGAAGAAGGGAAAGTTGAAGCGGATGAGAATGGACAGGACAGGCTCCGGCCCGAATGGAGAACGCATGGCACTGCCAGACGTGTCGTACAATATGTCAACAATTTCACTGCCTGGGAAGACCCTGTTATTGCGATGAAGCAGCGTATGATAGGGCGTGAACTTGGAGAGGAAGAATATCCGAAATGCCTGATCGCACCTGTAGCT
>WNGL01004769.1_pt1 | contig 18179 bp, 16 predicted proteins | sample 5400591 | NCBI WGS metagenome assembly WNGL01 (sample SAMN13153377, study PRJNA577476) | soil metagenome | isolation source: 80 cm soil or saprolite under Garry oak tree replicate 1 | place: USA:California | collected 2016-06-15 | reverse complement strand
GTCTACATCGTCTGGCTGGTCCCGAACGGGCTGGGCGGCGCCGTCTCGGTCCCGATCATCCTGGGTCTCGGGCTGGCGGTCGGCGTGCTGAACGGCCTGCTCATCATCGTGCTGCGGGTCCAGGCGATCGTCGTCACGCTCGCGATGTTCTTCAGCCTCCAGGGCGTCGTCCTGTTCGTCGCCCCGAACCCGGTCTCGATCAGCGGCAGCGGATGGATCCAGCATCTCGCCGGGTCGGTGGGGCCGGTACCCGGCGCCGTGTTCACCATCGGGTTGCCGCTGCTCATCTGGTTCGGCCTGCGGCTGGTCCCGCTCGGGCGGCTGCTGTACGCGGTCGGGAGCAACGACACGACGGCCTTCTCCAGCGGCGTCAACGTCAACGCGGTGCGGGTGGCGAGCTACGGGCTCGGCGGCCTGTTCGCCGGATTCGGCGGCCTGGCCCTGACCGGCCTGGTGAACTCGGCCAACGCGTCGAGCTCCACCGAGTACACCCTGATCGCGATCGCGGCCGTGGTGCTCGGCGGCACCCCCCTGACCGGCGGGCGCGGCGGCCTGGTCGGCCCGCTCCTCGGCGCGTTCTCCATCTACCTGATGCAGAACCTCCTGGCCACGTTCGCGATCAACCCCGCTTACCTGCAGATCGTCTACGGCGGCATCCTCATCGTCGCGGTCGTGCTCGGCGGCGCGGTCTCCCGGGACAGCGGCGGCGGCCTCTGCCGCACCGGCGCGTCGCTGGGGCCGCGGCGCAGGCGGCCCGTCCAGCCTCCCCTGACCCTGTTGTCCAAGGGCGATCGCGAAGTTGAGCCGGCCCCGGTACCGCAGACGCCGCTCCGGATGGCCTGGGGCATGCTCGGCAAGGTCCAGGCCAGGTTCCCGGTCGCCCAGGTCGTGGCGCTCATCGTGGTCTTCATCTACGGCGCCATCTCACTGCCGGGACTCGGCTCCTGGACCGCCATCCGCTCGATCCTCGTCCTCGCCGCCCTGGTGGGGCTCGCCTCAGGCGGTCAGACCCTGCTGATCCTGATCGGCGGCTTCGACCTGGGGGTATCGGGCTTCATCGTGGCCGGCGCGCTCACCGTGACCGCGCTGCGATCCGCCTACCACCTGTCGTTCGGCGTGGCCCTGCTGCTGGCCATCGTCGGGTCCGGCCTGCTGGGCGGGGCGGCCGGCTACATCTGCCACCGGTTCGCGATCAACCCGCTGGTCGTCACGCTGGCCATGGGCACGCTGGCCATCGGGATCGTGGCCGTCCTGAACGGCGGCCTGGTCAACGGGAATTCCCCGCCGTGGCTGTCCGACCTGGCCGAGCCGGCCACCAGGACCTTCGGGCTTTCGGTTCCGCCGTCCATCGTCATCTGGGCCGTCGTGCTGGTCCTGTTCGCGATCCTGCTGCACCGGACCAGGCTCGGCCGCAGCCTGCTGGCGACCGGCGCGAACTCCCGACGTTCGCGTTCAGCGCGATCGCGTCGGCCCTCGTGGGCCTGCTGATCGGCGGGTTCGCCGGCACGATCAGCGACGGCCTCGGTGACCCGTACCTGTTCCAGAGCGTGGTCGCGGTGATCGTCGGAGGGACGGTGTTCGGCGGGCCGGGGGATTACACGCGCACCTGCGTCGGCGCGCTGTTCCTCACCGTGCTGACCACCGTGCTCGTCGGCCACGGGGCCAGCCCGGCCGTCGAGGAGATCGTCTACGGCCTGATCATCCTGGCCGCCATCGCCGTCTACGGCCGGCAGCGCCGGCTCCGCGACCGCCTGTAAACCGCGCGGGATCAACCAACACCGCCACCCAGACCAACCGAGAGTGAGGGATGAACCTATGAAGCGTAGAGAGAACGGGTTCGGGACCCGGGTCAGACAGATCGGAGCCGGCCTGGCCGGCGTGGTGCTGGTCTCGGCGCTCGCCGCGGCCTGCTCGTCATCGTCCTCGACCACGTCCTCGTCGGGGTCCACGGCCGGCTCCGGCGGCGGGGCCGCCGCGACCAGCTCGTGCGGGACCGCCGTCGCGGTCGGCCCGAAGAACCCCGACGGCGTCTACAGTTCTCTCTCGCCCGAGCTCAAGAAGATCTACACGAGCTATCCGGACGAGCTGATCGCGAGCCCGTGGGCGACGACGAAGATCACCGCGAAGCCCCCGTGGAAGATCGGCTACGTCGCCTTCGCCATCACGAACCCGTACAACCAGCACGTGCTGGACGGCCTGAAGCAGCAGTTCGCCGACGCCAAGGCGGCCGGCCTGGTGACGGGCAGCCTGGTCACCAACATCCCGGCGACCATGGCCGCGTCAACGGCCGAGCAGCAGATCTCCGCGATCCAGCAGATGGTGCGGCAGGGCGTGAACGCGATCATCGTGCTGCCGGTGGACAGCGTGGCGGAGACCCCCGCCATCAACGCCGCCGGGAAGGCGGGCGTGCCCGTCATCCTGGCCGACACCCCGCCCGCCCCCGGCAACAACTACGCGGTCTCGGCCTGGACCCAGAACCAGGTCCAGGCGGACGCCGGTGCCCTGGGCCTGATCGGGAAGGGCAACATCGTTATCGTCAAGGGCATCGCGGGCAACCAGAACGACGTCGTGCTCTACAACCAGAAGATCGCCAACCTGAAGAACTGCCCCGACATTCACGTCGCGGCCACGCTCTACGGCAACTGGGACGAGGGCACGGCCAAGACGGTCGTCTCCCAGTACATCGCCTCGCACCCGCAGCCGCTGGCCGGCGTCCTCCAGGACGGCGGCATGATGGCCGGGATCGTGCAGGCCTTCGAGGCCAACGGGCAGAAGGTCCCGGTGATCGCCGACGGCCAGTGCGGCGGCGGCGACCTGTCCTGGTGGCTGCAGCACAAGGACACCTACAAGACCGTGGGCGGCTGCATCAACGGATTCCAGGGCGCCTACACCTACTTCAACGTGACGCTCCGGGTGCTGGACAACAAGGGCCCGAAGGTCAACATCCTGTCGATGCCGATCACGCCCATCACCAACGCGAACCTGTCGACGTTCGCCAAGCCCGGCCTGCCGCTCAGCTCGCAGGAAGAGGTCGGCGGCCCGGCCACCGCGTGGTGTGACAACACCTGCCTGGACAAGTACTTCATCACCCCCGGCGCGGCGAGCGCCAGCTAGACCGGATCTCGCGCCCCCGGGAGCCCGGCCCCCGGGGGCGCGAGACCTGACCGCGGGAAAGGACAGTCGTGCCCGGTTACCGGGGCAAGGTGGCGGTCGTCACCGGTGCCGCCAGCGGCATCGGCTTCGCGGTGGCGGCGCGCGCGGCCGCCGAGGGGATGACCGTCGTCCTGGCCGACATCGACACCGGCAAGCTCCGCGACGCCGCGGCGGCGCTGCGCGGGACCGGGGCCGATGTGCACTCGGTCTGGGTCGACGTCAGCGACCGCGAATCAGTCACGGACCTGGCCCGGCGCGTGCGCGAGGACGCGGGCGACGCCTGGCTGCTGGTCAACAACGCCGGCGTCTACCTGTCGGCGCCGTTCACCCAGATGCCGGCCGCCGACTGGGAATTCGTCGTCGGCGTCAACTTCTGCGGCGTCGTCCACTGCATGCAGACCTTCCTGCCCGGGATGGTCGAACGCGACCGCGGGCACGTCGTCAACACCTCCTCGATCGACGGGCTGGTCACGGTGCGCAACGCGGCCGGCTACGTGGCGGCCAAGCACGCGGTGAGCGCGCTGTCCGAGACCGTCTACCGCGAGCTCGAGGAGGCGGGCTCGTCCGTCGGCATCTCGGTCCTGTGCCCGGCCGCGGTCGCCACCGACATCCTGAACTCGGCGCGGCACCGGCCGTCTCGCCTGGGCCCGGCCGCGCCCGCAGCGGAACGCGACTACCCGCGGCTGGACGGCGTGATGCAGCCGCCCGAGGTCGCCGACATCATGTTCGCCGGCCTAGCCGAGCGCCGCTTCTGGATCCTGACTCACCCCGAACAGGGCGCGCCCGCGATCCGGGCCCGCGCCGAGGACATCGTGACCGGCCGCAACCCCGGCGACGAGTCCGTCGATCCCAACTTCTCCCGCTCCACCGGCCGGACCCCCTCCTAACCCAGCGTGCCACAGGGGCTGAAGTGGCTGCTGTGGCCCGTGCGCTCCTTCGCGGTGCCAGCAAGCCGAGCGGCATCCACGGCAATGTGACATCGCCGTGGTCAGGTGCACGGCGATGTGACATCGCCGTGGTTGTGTCCGCGTCAGCCGATGTCGGTCGGGGCCTCGCGGCGCAGGAACCGCCACCGGCCCGCCTCGCGGATCAGCTGGTCGTCGTAGTGACCCAGCTTGCACAGCGCGGGTGCGCCGTCCTCGCCTTTGACCACGTACAGCCACGTCACCTGGGCCTGCGCCCGGTCGGGGTCGGCGGCGTCCAGTTCGATCAGCGGGTTGACGACGACGTGGAAGTCCGCGCCCGGCTCGGATCCGAGCAGGCTGCCGGGCATCGCCTCCACCAGCGCCCGGATGGCGGCGGGCCCCTTGGCCTGCTGCAGGCCCTGGTCCGGGGTGGCGATGAACTCGCCGTCGGCGGCGAACAGCACGCCGTAGGCGGCGAAGTCCTGCTGGTCCAGCACCATCTTGTACTCGACGAACAGCTGGCGGATCTGCTCCAGGTCCTCCAGCCGCCGCAGCCGGGCCTCAGGGTCGCCCCCCGCCCGCGCTCCGCGGCCAGACCCGGGCGCCGGGGCCTTCGCCCACGCCGCCGGAACATCGAGGTCCCGGTGGGGGATGTCGGTGTGGGCGATCCGCCGCTGGTAGCGCCACCGGCCGCGCTCGCGCACGTAGCTGTCCTGGTAGTGGCCGAGCAGCCGCATCACCGGCGTGTCCGCGTCGCCGCGCCCCACCCAGGCCCAGGTGACCGTGCCGGTGGCCCGGTCGCCGTCCAGGCTGACCTCCGGCTCGGTGACCAGGTGCCAGGCCGCCGGGCCGTCGGAACTGCGGGCGGGCAGCCGCTCGTTCAGCATCGCCGTGATGCCGGCCGGCGTCTGGCCGTAGCCGGTGCCGCCGAGCCATTCCCCGTCGTCGGCGAACAGCCGCCCGTAGGCGTCGAGATCCCGGGCGTCCAGGACGCGGCGGTACTCCTGGGTGAGCCGCCGGATCTGCTCGGCGTCCTCCAGCCGGCCCAGCCGCGCATCAGTACTGTCCCCCGGGGGGGCGACCCCCCCGGTGACCCCCCCGCTCATGGGGGGACTGCCCGTCCCCCCATACCCCCCTAGGGGCACATCAAGCTTCCGGTACGGGATGTCGGTGCAGGCGATCCGCCGCCGGTAGCGCCACCGGCCGCGCTCGCGCACGTAGACGTCGTCGTAGTGGCCGAGCAGCCGCATCACCGGCGTGTCACCCTCGCCGCGCTGGATCAGCGCCCAGGTGACCGTGCCGGTCGCCCGGTCGCCGCGGACGTCGACGCCGGACTCGGTCACCAGGTGCCAGGACGTCGGCCCGGGCGGGGCGGGGTTGCCGGCCAGCCGTTCGGTGAGCATCGCCGTGATGCCGGCCGGTCCCTGGCCGTAGCCGGTGCCACCCAGCCATTCCCCGTCGTCGGCGAACAGCCGGCCGTAGGCGTCGAGGTCCCGCGCGTCGAGGTGGCGGCGGTAGGCCAGGTTGAGCTGGCGGATCTGCTCGGCGTCCTCAAGCCGGCGCAGCCGCTCGGCGAAGCTGTCGCCCATCAAAATCCCTCCCTCTTAGTAGGGGAGCGGGGCCGGGCCGACCGTGGTCCGGATCAGGTGCATGCTGGTCGAGGTGCACACGAACAGCGAGCGCAGGTCCTCGCCGCCCCAGACCAGGCTGCCGGACACCTCGGGGGTCTCGATGATGCCGAGCAGCTCGCCGGACGGAGCGAGCACCCAGATCCCGCCGCGCGCGGTGCACCAGACGTTGCCGAGCGCGTCGCACTCCATCCCGTCCGGGTTGCCGTTGCCCGGCACCCCGGTGCTGCCCATCTGGTCGTGCACGATCCGCACGTTCGACAGCGAGCCATCCGGCGCGACGTCGTACGCCTTGAGGTTCGGCCGGTCGTTGACGTACAGGATGCTTTCGTCGGGCGAGAAACACAGGCCGTTCGGCTGCTCGAATTCCTTCTCCGCCACCACGAGTTCCGCGTCGCCGCCGCCCGGCGGCACCCGGAACACGCCCTGGAAGTCGAGCTCGCACTCGCGGGCGACGCCGACGGCCACCGGCCAGCGGCCGTAGTTCGGGTCGGTGAAGTAGATACTTCCATCCGAACGGACGATGACATCGTTGGGACTGTTCAGGTACTTGCCCTGGTAATGGAAGGCGACGACCTGCCGCAGCCCGTCCGGCCTGATCCGGATGAGGGAACTCGTGACCTGCTCGCAGACCAGCAGGCTGCCGTCGGGCTCGTACGCCATGCCGTTGCCCTTGTAGGTCGGCCACGCGTCCAGCTCCATGCCGCCCTGCTCGCTCCAGCGCCAGCGCCGGTCGCCGGGGATGTCGCTGAACATCAGGTAGTTGCCCGGGGTGTTCCAGGCGGGCCCCTCGGTAAAGCCGAAGCCGGTACCGAGCAGCCTGAAGTCCTGGTCACGGTCGATGAGCTCGTCCAGCGCGCTGGTGGCCTGAGCGAAGGAGAGCATCGTTGACTCCTGTCGTCGTTGCGTACCGCATTCCGCCGATAATCATATATGAACGCTCCGGTCGCGCTCTAGTCCGCCGACAGGTCGATCGGCCACCACTGCTTGTGCGCCTCGGAATGGTCGGCGGCGAAGCCCAGGGCGGCCGCCGCCTCGGCCCAGCGGTCCCTGACCAGCTGGCAGGCCGGGGCGTCCACGCCCACCGCCTCGGCCAGGCCGGCCGCGATGCCCACGTCCTTGGCCAGCAGGCCGAGGGCGAAACCGGTGCCGTACCGGCCCGTGATGACGTCGTCCTTCAGCACGACCTCGGTGTTGAAGCTCCGGCCGGTCGAGGAGTTGACCACGTCCAGCATCACCCGCGGGTCGAGGCCGAACTCCTTTCCGATGGCGAGCGCCTCCGCCGCGGTCGTATACGCCGAGGCGCCGAGGAAGTTGTTCAGCGCCTTCATCGCGTGGCCGGATCCGAGCGGCCCGGTCCGGAAGATCCGCTGGCCCAGCGTCTCCAGCACCGGGCGCACCTGCGCGAACGCGTCCTCGTCCTGGCCGCCGACCATGAGCGACAGGGTGCCCGCCTCGGCCCGGGTGATCCCGCCGGAAACCGGCGCGTCGATCACCCGGATGCCGGCCGGCGCGAGGTCGTCCGCCAGCGCCTTCGTCTCGACCGGGTCCGACGAGCTCATGTCGAGCACGACCGCGCCCGGCTTGAGCGCGGCGGCGATGCCGCCCTCCCAGCCGAGGATGGCCTCGCGCACGGCGCCGGAGTCGGGGAGCATCGTCACCACGACGCCCGCCCCGGCGAACGACGCCGGGGAGGTCGCGGGTTCCCCGCCGTGCCCGGCGACGAACCGCTGCTGGGCGCCGTCGTCGCTGTCCCTGACGACCAGCGGGAACCCGGCCGCCGCGAGGTTGGCGGCCATCCGGCGGCCCATGTTGCCGAGGCCGACGAACCCGACCGGCCCGGCGGCGCGGGGCGGTGGACCGGCCGGCCCGGCGGCCGGGGCAGGCCCGGCGGCCGGGCTCACTCCAGCCCCAGTTCGGCCAGCACGGCGGACGCGTTGCGGAAGCCGTCGACCGCGGCCGGGATGCCGCAGTAGATGGCCGAGTGCATCAGGACCTCGCGCAGCTCGTCCTTGGTGACCCCGTTGTTGATGGCGCCCTTGACGTGCCACCGGATCTCCTGGGCGCGCCCGAGGGCGACCAGCATGGCGATCGTGAGCATGCTCCGCGTGCCGCGGGAAATGCCCTCGCGTCCCCAGACCGAGCCGAAGCAGTAACGGGTCACCAGTTCCTCGAAGTCCCGGGTGAAGTCGGGCTGGCTCTCCACCTTGGCCCGGCCGTGCTCGGGGCCGAGCATCTCCTCGCGGATCGCGATGCCCTTCTCGTACAGCTCGTCGTCCATGGGTCCTCCCTAGTCAGCAGCACGGCCAACGATATACGATTCAGCCAGCCGCCACCGAGTACACCGGAGGACCTCCGATGACCGAGAACCTGCACCTCGTGTTCAGCAAGCCGCCGGAGGCGATCTCCGACGAGGAGTACAACCGGTGGTACGACTTCCACCTGGGCGAGATCCTGGTGGTGCCGGGCTTCGTCTCCGCCCGCCGCTACCGGTTGCAGACGGTGAAGGGCGACTGGACGCCCTCGGGCCACAGGTACCTGTCCGCCTACGAGATCGAGGGCGACCCTCGGGACGTCATGAACGAGCTCGACAAGGAGGTCGCGTCCGGCCGGATGCAGCTGCCCGAGTGGTTCGGTCAGATCACGTTCGCGTCCTTCAACTGCCACTCGCACGGCAACCCGGCCGAAGCCGGCCTGGCCGATCACCTCTACCTGGTGTTCAGCGCGCCGCCCGAGGGACTCGGCAACGACGAGTTCGTCGCCTGGTACCGCGAGCACGCCGACGAGAACACGCAGGTACCCGGTTTCCTGGCCAACTGGAGGTTCCGCCTCGAACCCGAGGTGATCGACCCCACCACCGCCACGGTCGCCACGCACCTGGCCATCTACGAGGTGGACCGGGACCTGGCCACGCTGCGCGCGAACCTGGGCGCCGCGCGGGTGACCAACGAGGCCGGGTGGCCCGCGTGGTTCGACCCGACCCCGTGGACGTCGCTGGACGCGAACGCGATCGGAGACCGGGTGCCCGCGGGTTGACCGGCCGGTAAATCCCCAGAGAGGATCTCATGTCCGTACGCACCACACCGCCCTTCCGCGCCGATCACGTCGGCAGCCTGCTCCGTCCCCGTGCCCTGCTGCAGGCGCGCGAGGACGCCGCCCGCGGCGCGATCTCACCCGATGACCTGCGGGCCGCCGAGGACGACGCGATCCGCGACGCGGTCCGGATGCAGGACGACATCGGGCTGCGCTCGATCACCGACGGCGAGTTCAGGCGGGCCTCCTGGCACATGGACTTCATATACGAGATCGCCGGGGTGCAGAAGGCCGAGCAGAACCTGCGGAGCGTGTTCCACAACGAGGCCGGCGACATCGAGTTCACCCCGTCCGCGATCAAGGTCACGGGCAAGCTCGGGATGGACCACACCATCTTCGGCTCCGCGTTCGAGTTCCTCCGCGACACCGCCGCCGCGGTATCGGTGAACGCGACCCCGAAGCTGACCATCCCCGCCCCCAGCCTGGTCCACTACCGCGGCGGGCCGGCAGCGATCGAGGCGGCCGTATACCCCGACATCGACGTGTTCTGGGAGGACCTCGGCGCCGCCTACGCGGACGAGGTCCGGCGGCTGGCCGGCCTCGGCTGCACCTACCTCCAGCTCGACGACACCAGCCTGGCCTACCTCAACGACCCGGCGCAGCGTGCCGAGATCGCCCGGCGCGGCGAGGACGCCGAGCACCAGCACGAGACCTACATCCGGTCCATCAACCGGGCGCTGCGGGACAAGCCCGCCGGGATGACGGTCACGACGCACATGTGCCGCGGCAACTTCCGCTCCTCGTGGGTGGCCCAGGGCGGCTACGACTTCGTGGCCGACGCCCTGTTCAACCAGCTGACCGTGGACGGCTACTTCATGGAGTTCGACGACGAGCGCTCCGGCGGGTTCGCGCCGCTGCGGTTCGTGCCGAGGGGCAAACACGTCGTCCTGGGTTTGGTGACCAGCAAGAAGGGAGAGTTGGAGGCCAAGGACGACATCAAGCGCCGGATCGAGGAGGCCAGCAAGTTCGTGGACATCGACCAGCTGTGCCTGTCCCCGCAGTGCGGCTTCTCCTCCACGCTGGACGGCAATGCGCTGTCCCGGGACGAGCAGATCGCCAAGCTGCGCCTCGTGGCGGAGACCGCCGAAGAGGTCTGGGGCACCCAGTAGTGCCCAGTAATGCGCTCAGTGCCCCGCCCTCGAAGATCATCGCGGTCCACGTGAGCTACCGGAGCCGGGCGCTCCAGCGCGGCTCGGTACCGGCCTGGCCGTCGTTCTTCCTCAAGCCGCCGTCCTCGCTGGCCGCCAGCGGCGATCCGGTCGCCCGGCCGCCGGGATGCGCGCTGCTGTCCTTCGAGGGCGAGGTGGCGCTCGTCATCGGCAGCCGGGCCAGCCGGGTGGACCGCGACGCGGCCTGGAGCCATGTCGCCTGGGTGACGGCCGGAAACGACTTCGCCGTGTACGACCTGCGCTACGCCGACCGCGGCGGCAACGTCCGCTCCAAGGGCATCGACGGGCTGACGCCGCTCGGCCCGCGGCTGCTCGACGCGCGCACGATCGATCCCGCCACGCTGCACCTGCGCACCTGGAAGAACGGGGAGATCGCGCAGGACGCCAAGCTCGGCGAGGAACTGCTGTTCGGCCTGGACGACATCGTCGCGGACCTGTCCCGGCTGATGACCCTGGAACCGGGGGACGTGATCCTGACCGGGACGCCGGCCGGGTCGACGGTCGTCGAGCCGGGAGACCTGGTCGAGGTCGAGGTCACCGCCGGGGATGCGACGACGGGACGGCTGCGCAGCCCGATCGTCGAGGCCCGGTACACCCTGCCGCCGTTCGGCGCGATGCCGCGGATGACGGACGAGGCCAGGGACGCCGCGTTCGGGGTCAACGACCAGCAGAACCAGGCCGGGCCGGCCGCCGGGCGCCCGGTCGCGGCCGCGGCGCTGCTGGCCGGCCTGGGCCAGGTGTCCACCGCCACGCTGGCCTCCCAGCTGCGCAAGCGGGGGCTGAACGGCCTGACCATGGACGGGCTCCGCACGACCAAGCCGGGCCGGCGGATGACCGGGTTCGCCAGGACCCTGCGCTACCTGCCGCTGCGCGAGGACCTGTTCGCCCGGTACGGCGGCGGGATGAACGCCCAGAAACAGGCGATCGAGCAGATCCGGCCGGGTGAGGTGCTCGTGATCGACGCCCGCCAGGAAGCGTCGGCCGGCACCATCGGCGACATCCTGGCCCTGCGGGCGCAGACACGCGGCGCGGCCGGCATCGTGACCGACGGCGCCATCAGGGACGCCGCCCGGCTCGCCGAGCTGGAGATCCCGGTCTATCACGCGGCGGTCCATCCCGCCGTGCTTGGCCGGCGGCACGTCCCGTGGGAGTGGGGCGTCACGGTGGCCTGCGCGGGCGTCACGGTCCAGCCGGGCGACCTGGTGACGGGCGACGACGACGGCGTGGTCGTGCTCCCGCCGGGTCTGGCGGCGGAGATCATCGCCGATGCCCGCGAGCAGGAGCGGCAGGAGGAGTTCGTCGCCGCCCAGGTCGCGGCAGGCGCGGAGCTCGACGGGCTGTATCCGCTCGGCGACCGCTGGCGGGAGGCGTACCAGGCCTGGCTCGCGGAGCGTGAGTCATGAGGTTCCGCGCCGACCCGTCGTCGCTGCGCGGCTCCATCGCCCCCGTGGTCACCCCGTTCACCGAGGACGGGCAGCTCGACACCGAAGGGCTGTGCCGCCTGATCGGCTGGCAGCTGGACTCCGGCTCGCACGGCATCTCGCTCGGCGGCTCGACCGGCGAGCCGAGCGCGCAGACGCCGCAGGAGCGGATCGCCGCGATGACCGAGGCGGCCCGGGTGATCGCGGACCGGGTGCCGTTCCTGCCCGGGACCGGATCTGCCCGATTGGACGAGACGCTCGAGCTCACCGCGGCAGCGGCCGGTCTGGGCGCGGACGCCGCGCTGGTGATCACGCCGTACTACGCGCGGCCGACCCAGGAGGGCCTGTTCCAGTGGTACGCGACCGTGGCGAGCGAGAACCCGGACCTGCCCATCGTCGTCTACAACGTCCCGTCCCGCACCGCCGTCGACATCGCGCCGGAGACCATCGCCCGGCTGCGGCGGCGGTACGGCAACGTCGTCGGGGTCAAGGAGACCACCCGGGACTTCGAGCACTTCTCCCGCGTGCTGCACCAGTGCGGCCGGGACATCCTGGTCTGGTCCGGCATCGAGCTGCTGTGCCTGCCGCTGCTCGCCCTCGGCGGGGTGGGCTTCGTGAGCGCGGTGGCCAACCTGGCGCCCGCGGCAGTCGGGCAGATGTTCGACCTGTGGACGGCGGGTGAGCAGGAGAAGGCCCGCGAGCTGCACTTCGCGCTGCACCCGCTGGTGGACGTGATCTTCACCGAGACCAACCCGGCCCCGGCCAAGTGGGTGCTGCAGCAGGCGGGCCTGCTCGGCTCCGCGCACGTCCGGCCGCCGCTGGCCGGGGTCAGCGAGGCCGGGCAGCTCCGGATCGCCGACCTGCTGCGCGCCGGGGCCCCCGCGCTGACGCCGCCACTGACGGACCTGGTAACACCGTGATAAGCGACCTGCCCGGACGCCTCGACCACTTCATCGGCGGCGCCTGGTCGCCCAGCGCGGACGGGGCCACCTTCGCGGTCACCGACCCGGTGGGCAACCGGGTCTACGCGCAGGTGGCCGCCGGCGGCGCCGCCGATATCGATCGCGCCGCGCGGGCCGCGCACTGCGCGTTCACCGACGGGCCGTGGCCCGCGATGGCGGCCCGCCAGCGGGCGCGGGTACTGAACCGGATCGCGGATGGCATCGAGCGGCGCGGCGCGCGCATCGCCGAGCTCGAGACCTTCGACACCGGCCTGCCCATCACCCAGGCCCACGGTCAGGCCGAACGGGCGGCGGAGAACTTCCGCTTCTTCGCCGACATGATCGTGACCGCGCACGAGGACGCGTTCCGGACCGGCACGGCCCAGCTCGGCTACGTGCTGCGCAAGCCGGCCGGCCCGGCCGGGCTGATCACGCCGTGGAACACCCCGTTCATGCTGGAAACCTGGAAGCTCGCGCCGAGCCTGGCCGCCGGGTGCCCGGTGATCCTCAAGCCCGCGGAGTGGTCACCGCTGTCGGCGAGCCTGCTGCCCGAGATCATGACCGAGGCGGGCGTCCCGGACGGCGTGCTCAACATGGTGCACGGCATCGGCGAGGTGGCCGGGGCGGCCCTGGTGACGCACCCGCTGGTGCCGCGGATCTCGTTCACCGGCGAGACGTCGACCGGGCAGGCCATCATGGCCGCGGCCGCGCCGGGCCTCAAGGGGCTGTCGATGGAGCTGGGCGGCAAGTCTCCCTGCATCGTGTTCGCCGACGCGGATCTCGACGCGGCCACCGACAGCGCCCTGTTCGGGGTGTTCTCGCTGAACGGCGAGCGGTGCACGGCCGGCTCCAGGATCCTGGCCGAACGGCCGGTCTACGACGAACTGGTCAGCCGGCTCGCCGGCCGGGCCGAACGCATCCGGGTGGGCCCGCCGTCCGACCCGGCCACCGAGGTGGGCGCGCTCATCCACCCGGACCACTACCGGCGGGTCCTGTCCTACGTCCAGTCCGGGCTTGACGAGGGGGCCAGGCTGGTGGCGGGCGGGCGGCGCCCGGCGCACCTGCCGGCCGGCAACTACCTGGCGCCGACCGTGTTCGCCGACGTCGGGCCCGCAATGCGCATCTTCCGCGAGGAGATCTTCGGGCCGGTGGTGTGCGTCACCCCGTTCGAGGGCGAGGCCGACGCGATCCGGCTGGCCAACGACACCCGCTACGGCCTGGCCGGCTACGTCTGGACGCGGGATCTGCGCCGCGGCCACCGGGTCGCCGCCGCGGTGGACGCCGGGATGCTGTGGCTGAACTCGCACAACGTGCGCGACCTGCGCACCCCGTTCGGCGGGGTGAAGGCCAGCGGCCTCGGCCGCGAAGGCGGCCAGCACAGCCTGGACTTCTACACCGACTCCCGCATCGTGCACGTCGCCCTGGAGGACGCCCGTGTCCCCCGGTTCGGCACGGAAGGATCCTGATCATGGCCGCTGACGCGCTGCCCCCGCCGCCCGACATCGTCCGCTGCGTCTACGCCGAGCTCGTGGTCACCGACCTGGCCCGGGCCCGCTGGTTCTGGGTGGACGTGCTTGGCTTCGTGGTCACCGAGTCCGGTCCCGAAGCGCTCTACCTGCGCGGCTACGACGAGCTGACCCACCACAACCTGATCCTGACCGAAGGCGCCGAGCCCGCGGCCGCCCGGCTGGCCTACCGGGTGCGCACCCCGGCCGACCTGGACCGGGCCGCGGACTTCTACGCCAGCCTCGGCTGCCGGACCGCGCGCCGGCCGGCCGGGACCACACCCGGGATCGGCGCGGCCGTGCGGGCCGAGGACCCGCTCGGCTTCACCGTCGAGTACTTCCACGAGGCGGCGTCCGCCGACCGGCTCCAGCAGCGTTACGACCTGCGCCGCGGGGCCGAGGTAGCGCGAATGGACCACTTCAACATCGTGGTTCCCGACGTGCAGGCCGCCTACGAGTACTACGCCTCGCTGGGCTTCGGCCTGTCCGAGACGATCGAGGACGCCCAGACCCTGTACGCCGCCTGGATGTTCCGCAAGCAGACCGTGCACGACGTGGCCTTCACCGGCGGCGCCGGGCCCCGCCTGCACCACCTGGGCTTCTTCGCGCACGAGACGCACCAGGTGCTGCGCATCTGCGACATCCTCGGCTCGCTGCACTCCGAGGGGCACATCGAGCGCGGCCCCGGCCGCCACGGGGTGTCCAACGCCTTCTACGTCTACCTGCGCGATCCTGACGGCCACCGGGTGGAGATCTACACCAGCGACTACTACACCGGCGATCCGGATCACCCCGTGCTGCGCTGGGACGTCTCCGATCCGCGCCGCCGCAGTTTCTACGGTCACGCGGTGGTCCCGTCCTGGTACGCCGAAGCGACTGCGGTGCTCGATCTGGACGGCCGGCCGCGCCCGGTGAGCGACCAGCACCAGATCCTGGAATATTCCGTTGGCGCGGACGGATTCCCGGTCCGTTAGGTACTCAGGCCGAGCAACTCCGCGAACCGCCCCACCATCATGTCCCTGCCCTTGAGCTGTGCCACCGTCTCGGCCGGCACCAGGTCCTCGCTGCCCGCCCGCTGCCCGGCGCCGCCGTCGGGCCCGATCGGCACGATGATGCTGGCCGCAGGCGGTTCGTAGCGCGCCAGCCCGCCGCGGCCGGTGATGAGCGCGCGGATGTTGCCGGCCACGACGGGCGCCTGGCGGCTGGCCGCGCCCGCCCCCTTGTTCTGGTCCGCGGCCGACACGTCGCCCAATGCGAAGACCTGGTCCTGCCCGGCCACGAGCAGTTCCGGCGTCACGTCGACGAAGCCGTCCGGGCGGCGCGCGGCGGCCAGGCCGCCCGCCAGGTAGTCGCTGGCCGGGGTGACGCCAAAGCAGCGGAACCAGATGTCGGCGGTCACCTCGGCGCCGGCCCGGGTGGTCACCGTGAACGTGCCGGGCTCGCCGGCCGCGGTCGGCGGCCCGGCTTCTAGCGGGCTGCCCAGCAGCAGCCCGGCGCCCAGGCCGGTGAGCTGGCGGCGCAGTTCCGCCTTCAGGTCCGGGCGGTACCGCTCGCCCAGCACGTCGCCGGCCACGTCGACCAGCGTCACCTGCTTGCCCGGCCAGACCGCCTTGATCTCCCCGGCGAGCTCGATGCCGACCGGGCCCGCGCCGAGCAGCAGCACCCGGCCCGCCGCGGCGAGCGCCGCGTGCGTGCCGCGCACCTTGCCGTGCGCGGCCTCGGTGCCGGGCAGGTCGGGCTTGGCCGGGAACGGGTAGCCGGACCCGGTGGCCAGGACCAGGTAGTCCGGGAAGAGTTCGGCGCCCGAGGCGAGCACCACCCGGTCGGCGTCGGCCTTGACCGCCCGGTCCTGGATCACCCGGCCCGCGCCGAGCAGCCCGGTGTACGGCAGGTAGATCCGCTCCAGCCAGGACGGGTCGACCAGGGCGCGCAGCGCCGCGACGTTGTGCACGAAGTCGTCCTTCGGCTCCACCAGCACCACATCGGCCAGGTCGTCGAGCGGCCGGGCCACCTGGATGCCCGCGTAGCCGCCGCCGAGCACCACCACGGTCGGCCGGGCCGGGGGAGTGTGCGTCATCTGGGCTCCTATTCGCGTCACGTCGCTTTACGTCGCGTCGAAGATAGTCTGCATCACAGAACATCTGCTTTGCAACTCTTCGGTCAGGCAGCTGATCTGAGGTACGCTGAACCGCATGACCGCCGTCGAGAGCTGCACCCTCAGCAGCGATCTCGGCTGGGCCCTTGGCGTCCTGTCGCGGTTCTACGTGAAGGCGGCTGCCGCCACCTTCGCGGAGGTGCCGGGCGGATCGCGCGGCTACCAGGTGCTCGCCGCGGCGGCCCGGGACGAGCACGGCAGCCAGCTCGCGCTGGCCCAGCACCTGGGCGTGGACCGGACCGTAATGACCTACCTGCTGGACAGCCTGGCCGAGGCCGGCCTGGTCGAGCGCCGGCCCGACCCGGCCGACCGCCGGGCCCGGCGGATCGTGGCCACCGCCCGTGGCCGGGCCCTGCTGGACGGCCTCGGCGAGCGGCTCCGCGAGGCCGAGGACCAGGTGCTGGCCGGCCTGGACCGGGCGGATGACCGCGAGGCGTTCCGCACCCTGCTGCAGCGCCTAGCCTTGCACGCCGCGACCGCCCTGGACTCCACCTCTGCGGACCCCTGCACCGTCGGTCCTGCCCCGGCTCCCGAAGACTGCTAGCCCTCAGCCCGCTTCGACTCGCTTCACCCGCCGCCGGCTTCCGGCCCTGCGCCGGCTTCCGGCCCGCCGCCGGCTTCCGGCCCGCCGCCGGCTTCCGGCCCGCCGCCGAGTCCCACCACCCCGCCCTCAGACCGCTCCTGAGTCACACCATCCCCGTTCACCTCTTTATTCGAATAGCTGATTTAATCAGCAAATACACTGGTGATCACAGGCAAAATCCGCTATTATGTTTGGTGAAGCAAACCCCTCTTCCCCCGAACGGGTGGTGATCCATGCCCGCGTCGCCGGCCCCCGCGGACCCCGGGCGAGACGACGACCTCGCCTGGCTGGACCGCGACCCGATGACCGAGCAGGAACGCCAGGCATGCCTGGACCGGCTCTGCGAGCAGGACGAGGGCTACCGCGAGGACGAGGCGGACGAATACGGGGACTTCACCCCGCTCACCCCGGGCGAGCTTGCCGAAACCCAGGAGGCGGCCGCAGACGAGCTTCTGGCCGTGGAAGCGGCCACCACGGGGCGGCGCGGCCCGGGCCAGCCCGGCTCCGCGCGGGTTTTCCCCGGCCAGTCATCCAGCCCGGCCGCCGGGTTCGGGCCCGGGATGCCGCTGGACGTGCTGCCCGGCTGCGCGGCCCTGGCGGTCGCCGCGGACGCCGCGGCCGGCCGGGACGACCGGTTCGCCGGGGTGTCCGAGGCCGAGCTGATCGGGGTGGTGTGCGCGTGGGACCGGGTCGAGGCCCACGCCGCGGCCGGCAAGCTGGCCGCCATCGCGGAGCTGGCCCGCCGCAGCCCCGCCCCCGAGGACGCCGAGTTCACCGCCGATCAGGTGGCGTACGCGCTGGGCGAGTCCCGCGGCCGGGCCGGGGACCTGGTCGACCTGGCACAGACCCTGCAGGCCCGGCTGCCCGGCACTGCCGCGGCGCTGGACGACGGGACGGTCTCCCGGTACAAGGCCGAGATCATCGTCCGGCCCGCGCCGCCGAGGACAAGGTGCTGGACCGGGCGGCCCGGCTGACCCCGGGCGGGCTGCGCGCCGCGATCGCCACAGCCGTGATGGAGGTCGCCCCGGAAAAGGCGAAGGAACGCCGGGAGGCGGCGGCGAAGGACGCCCGGGTGGAGCGGTGGGCCGAGGACTCCGGCAACGCCGCGCTGATGGGCTGCGAGCTGCCCCCGGATGAGGTGCTGGCCGCGGACCAGCGGATCACCGCCTGGGCCAGGGAGCTGAAGAAGGCCGGGCTGGACGGCGGCATGGACGTGCTGCGCGCCCGGGCTTTCCTGGACTTGCTGCTGGGCAAGGACTCCCGTCCGCGCCGGGACGCGAGCGGCGGCGCAGACGGCACCGGGCCGGCGCACGGCGCGGCCGGGTTCGCCGGGCGGGTCACCCTGACCGCCCCGCTGGTCACCTTGACCCGCCTGGCCGGCCGGCCCGGCGACCTGGCCGGTCTCGGCCCGGTCGACCCCTGGCTGACCCGCGACCTGGCCACCGCCGCCGCGCAGAACCCGAAGACCACCTGGTGCGTGACCGTCACCGACAACGAGGGACACGCCATCGGGCACGGCTGCGCCCGGCCCGAACCCAGGACCCGCCGGCACCGCGCCGGCCCCGGCCCGCCGGGCGGCACCGGGTTCTCCTTCACCCCGGCCAGCCGGGACGGCCCGCCCGGCGG
>WNGL01003802.1_pt1 | contig 18182 bp, 24 predicted proteins | sample 5400591 | NCBI WGS metagenome assembly WNGL01 (sample SAMN13153377, study PRJNA577476) | soil metagenome | isolation source: 80 cm soil or saprolite under Garry oak tree replicate 1 | place: USA:California | collected 2016-06-15 | reverse complement strand
ATCTTGGCCAGGGCGACCCCGATCCGGGTGGGCGTGGTGGCCGACTCGGGCACGTCGGCGTAGACCGTAGCCTCGAACGCGCCCGCGCCCAGGAAGGCGAGCGGCACCTCCACCGAGCGCGGCGCGTCGGTCATGGCCCCGATGAACCAGTCGGTCCCGCGCCGCCGGGCGATCACCACGTACTCGCCGATCCGGCCGTCCAGGGCGCGGGTCTCGTCCCAGCTCGCCGGAACCACCTTCAGGAAGTCGGCGCCCGGCTCGCCCCGATAGGCGGCCGGGGTGTCCGAGAGCATCTGGAGCGGGCTGTCGTAGACGACGTACATCGCGAGGTGGTGGCCGCGGGTGCCCATGGCCACGGGAGCGTCGTTGCGGGGAGCGAAGGCCTCCACGGTGACGTTGCGGAAGGCCCCCGGCGTGTAGTCCATGGGGCCCACCAGCATGCGCGTGAAGGGGATGGTCACGTTGTGCCGCGGCGTGGCCCGGTCGCTCCACTTCGAGTACTCGAGGCCGAGGATCCCCTCCCGGGTGAGGAGGTTGGGCCAGGTGCGCTCCTCGCCCGTGGGGGCGTAGGCCCCGTGGAAGTCCACCGTCAGGTGGTACTTCGCGGCCGTGCGCAGGACCTGGCGATAGAAAGCCACCATCTCCTGGTCCTTGCGGTTCATGTAGTCGACCTTGATCCCGCGCACGCCCCACTTCTCGTAGATAGGGAAGGCGAGGTCCATCTGGTCGCGGACGTTCTCCCAGTTCAGCCAGAGCAGGATGCCGACCTTGCGCTCGCGCCCGTAGGCCACGAGGCCCGGGATGTCCATCTCGGGGATGGACCGCGCGATGTCCGCGGTCACGTCGCGGTGGCTGCCGTACCAGCCGGCGTCGATCAGCATGTACTCGAGCCCGAACTCGCCCGCGAAGTCGATGAAGTGCTTGAAGGTGTCGTTGTTCATCCCGACCTTGAACGAGGCCCCGGGGATCACGGGCCCGTTCCACCAGTCCCAGGCCACCTTGCCGGGCTTGATCCAGGAGGTGTCGGCGACCTCCGAGGGATCGCTCAGGTCGTGGATGAGGGTCGACTCGATGAGGGCGCCCGGCCGGTCGCCGATCATGAGGACGCGCCAAGGCGTGACGAGCGGGGTCGCTCCGCGCACGGCGATCCCCGGCTGGGTGGGCAGCGGCGCGAGCTTGGTCACGAGGGTGGGGAAGCGGGACTGGTTGCCGCCCTCGACCCGTGCGAGGTGAAGGCCCGCATAGCCCTTCAAATTGGCCTCGGCGAGGGCGACGGTCAGGCCGTCCCCGAGCTCGACCACAAGGGGCGGGCCGACGATCGACTCCGGCTTGATGGCCAGGAGGGGAACGGGGACGAACTCCCGCTCATTGCTGGTCGTGAACGAGGGGAGGAACAACGCCCAGGCGCGATGATCGCCGGTGAAGCGGAACTGCGTTTCCTCGGAAGCGATCTCGACGTCCCGGATCGCGGGTTGCCGGGGCAGGACATAGCGGAGGGCCGCCCCGTCGTCGTAGGCACGGAAGACCAGCTCGAGTCGCCGCGGCTTGGCGCCGTCCTGCTCCAGGGCCACCGTCAGCTCCTCGCAGTGGTCTCGTCCTTCGCGGGTCTTCCCGGCCACGAACGGGTAGCGCTCGTCGCGGCTCGCGCGGCGCGTGTCCACAACGTGGAAGCCCGCGGAGAAGGGCCCTCCCTCGCGCAGGGTCAGGCCGAGCCCGGAATCCACCACGATCGGCCGTCCGCGGAAGCTCACCGAGTACTTCGGGGCGCCCTCCGTGCTCAGGGAGAAGGCCACCTCGACCGCCCCCCCGGGAGACTTGAGGGGGGCCACGGGCTCCGCCGCCATCGCCGAGGCGCCCGCCAGCAGGGCCAGAGCCAGAACCGGCGTCATCGCTCTCGCTGTCCTCAAGCTCGTCCTCCTTACCCTCCCAACTCGCCCCGGGGCGAGTCCACTCTCGGCACGGGCATTCTCGACCCAAAGGCCAACTCGCTCTCGTACAGGTTGTGCGCCTTGCAGCGCAAGGAGATATTGGCCACGGTCGCCTCGCCGCCGATGGCATACGGCTCGCGGTGATGGAACTCGAGCAGGACGCGCCCGGTGCAGCGCCGTCCATGGGTTGCCACGAAGGCGCAACGCCCGCCGTCACGCAGCCACACGGCGCGCTTCACGCGCGCCGGGATATGGCGCGATCGATTCCGCGCGCCCTGGCTTGGGCGCGGCTTCGCGGCCGCGGCCAGCTTCTTGCGGGCGACATCCTCGAGCAGGAGCGTGAGTGCCCGATCGAAGATCGCGCCGGGATCGCCATCCGGAACCTCGCGGCGCAGGAGCTCCTGGGCTCGGCGCAATTTCTCGTGCGTCGCGGCGCCGACCGTGAACTGGACGCGGTAGCGCTCGGGCGCGAGCGGGGCGACCACCGGCCGATGCGCCGAACCCTCTGGCGCCGCCACGGTGATCGGGGCGGGGAAGGGGCCTTGGGCGTCGGGAGCGGCAACCGGAGGAGGGCTCACGCCAGCCTCGGATTCCACGGCCGGTTGCGCGGGCGCGGGAAGCTTGCGCACGGATGCCGCCACGTCGGGCTGCGGAGCCAGACGCGCAACCAGCGTCTCGACCTCCCGCTTGCTCCGCCCCCGGGCCAGGGCGACGAGCTCATCGAAGTTGTCGGGCCGCAGGTGCGGAGCGAGCAGCCGGGCCGTGCTCAGGTTCAGGGAGCCGTCGGCCAGCAGGTCGAGGATGGCGGGAAAGCGGAGACTCAAGCGAGCGGCTTCGATACGGTTGTAGGCAGCGTGCTCGGCGAGCCGGAGCGCCCCCGTGCAGTAGGCGAAGAGCGAGCCATAGCCCTGGGCGAGGTGGAGCCGGCGAGCGTCGAGTTCGGCCAGGTGGCCGACCAGCTCGACCGTGGCCTCTCGCTCTCGCCCCGCGAGGACGACGACCCGTCGAAGCAGCTCCGCATCGGAAAGCCTGGCCGCCATCGAAAGAAGTTGGTGCATGTCGTCGCGCCTCCCGTTCACCTTCCCGCACGATGGTGAGCTCTGTGTTGGCGGGATCACATTCTCGCGCCTGCCGCGGCCATGCGAGGTCCGCTGGGGCCGCAGAGATGCATCGAGTTGGATGGTGCTAGTCGGCTTTCCTGTCCACGCCGGCCACCGGCGGTTGCCAGGCCGCGGCCTTCACGTCCGGCAGCGGCCGGCCCCAGACGTCGCCCCAACGGCGCCCCTTGAGGAAGCTGAGCACCCAGCGCTGGGCGAGGTTCATGAGGGGGAGCGTCACGTGAAGGCTGGTGAACTTGCGCACCACGACGTCCTCCAGGCCCAAGAAGCCCTGGAAGTCGCGCTCCGCCACGCAGACCACGCGCTCACGTGCGATCCAGGGCGGCACGGAGCCCCGCACGGGCACGACCCCGTCGCCCAGGCGCAGACGGAACTCCTGCGCCGAGGCCGGGTCCTTGCTCCCGTCGTAGCCCGAGTCCGCGATCAGGAAGTCCCACTCCCGGCGCGTCCGGTTGGTCGCGGGGTCGGTCACCACGGACAGGCCGGCCGCGAAGCGCGTCTCCTCGTCGATGCCCACCAGGGGGAGCCAGCCGTTCTTGTCGAGGAGCACGTCGTCGGGCCGGAGGGTGTCGATGAGGGTATGGAGGTCCCGGCAGGCCTGGAGGCGGCTCGCGAGCAGCTTGACCGCCGCCGCCTGGCGAAGCTGGTCGGCCTCGGGTCCCGGCTTCGCCAGCTCCGCGTCGGTCGTGTACTGCCGGATCGATTCCGCGATCGAGCCCACGATGCTTTCCTGCCAGCTCCCCGTGACGAGGAGGTCCAGGGGCTGCCGGGTGGCGGAGTCGAAGAACGCGCGCTCGTAGACCGGCAGCAACTGGTAGACGGCGGGGGTGAGCCGGGCGATCTCCCGCTCCGTGTGGCGGGGCTGGCCCACGATCTCGCTCTCCCCGGTGGCGAACTTCGCGAGGCAGTCCACCGCCCCGAGGAAGGGCGTTCCCAGCGTCACCACCCGGCGGACCTGGGGCTTGCCGCTCAGGCTCCGGTGCTTCCCCCCCGCGAGGCAGGCGGCGATCACGAGGCCGCCCATCGAGTGGCCCACCAGGTCGACGGCCTCGCAGCGGCCGGCGTACTGGCGCAGCAGGTTCGCCCGGTCGATGACCTCGGCGATGAACGCTCCCAGGCGCGCGGCCGTGAGGCGGTTGTCCTGGCGCCAGTCGTAGGAGAAGAGGAAGGCGGGGACCACGGGCTCGCCCTTCTCCGCGAGGTCCTTGCGGAGCAGGTCGATCAGCTCGCCGTAGATGAGGCGAACGGTGTGGGACACGTTGACCCGGGAGGGGCCGAGCGCCTCGTAGGCGGGCGCCTCGGGCGTCGGGGCGGGGCTCTCCGGATGGACCGCGATGCGGTCGAAGTCCTCGACCTTGAAGACCCCGGGGTCCCAGACCGGCTCGGGCGGCAGCGGGTACTCGTCACGGAGGACGGAGCCCGTGATGGCGTGGACGAGAATGACGGGGGGCGGCAGCGCCATGAGGCACCTCCGGTCAGATCTTTCGAATCGCCGAGACGAACGCCAACAGGTCGTCGAGGTGGTTCCGGACCACGTCCTCGACCACCCCGAGGTCGACGTCCTGGTAGCCGTGGACAACCACGTTCCGGAAGCCCGCCATGTTCCGAAGCATCGGGCCCAATGCAGGGGGCAGCCGTCCGGCCCGCACCAGGAGGTCGAAGAGCTCGCGGTTCGTCTCGGGCTCGCCGAGGCGCTCGTCCGAAACGATGTGCGAAGCCACGTCCAGCGCGGCCTGGATCGCGATCTGCAGCGTGTGCTCGACGAAGCGTTCCTCCCGGATGTCCGCCCGCATGGCCTCCGGCCGGCCGAGTGAGCGCAGCTGCTGGACGCAGGTCTCGATGAGGGCCAGCTTCTTGGCGACCAGCTCCGGATCGGTCATGCCGGCAGGCGGCGGTACAGCCGCCGCAGGGGGGCGAGATCGAAGTACTCGTTGCGAGCCTGGACCTCGAAGCGGATCCGCGCCCCACGATCACGGTCGAGGAGCAGGATGCCGTCCCGGAGCACGCGGTGAGTGAGGTCCGCGGCGGCGCGGTTCAGGACGAAGACCTCGACGGGAACACGGACGGCGCGTTCGACGGCGTCTTCGAGGTCGCGAGCGACCCCTCCGAGCGTGGGTGGGGGAGCCGCGCGCAGGAGCACGCCGAGGTCGATGTCGCTCGTTGGCGACGCGGTCCCGCGAGCCCGGCTGCCATAGAGGTAGACCGCGAGCACGTCCGGGGGAGCGTGCTCGACCACCTCGCGGACCCTGTCCTCCAGGCTCATGGGCGGCATCGCGGAATTATAGGTCGGCTCGGACAGGCGCTCGGCCGGCACCTCCACCCGCAGGATGCCCGCGAACTGACCGGCCAGGTGCGCCATCCGGCTCTCCAGCCAGTTGCCGCCGTGGGCGGCGACGCGGGCGGCCACGGATTCCACGAGCCCCGGCCGATCGGGACCGATCAGCGTCAGCACAGGTCGGTCATGATCACTCCGCGGGGGTTGCCTTCGCCAATTGTGGCGCACCCGGACGGGGAAAGGCGCGGACCTCACGGGACCGCCATCAGGCCTACGATCGGCCGGAATCGGCGATGGTAAGATCCAGTGGAGCAAACACGATGGCGAGTACCGTGCGGGCCGCAACCGAAGACGACCTGCTGCACATGCCGCGGGACGGGCGGAAGTACGAGCTCGTCGACGGAGAGATCCGGGTGAGCCCCGCGGGAAGCCGCCACGGGGCGGTGTCCCTGCAAATCGCGGCTCGCCTTCTGGCCTTCGTGAAGGAGCATGGCCTCGGGCACGTGTTCGACTCTTCCACGGGGTTCCGGCTGCCGGGAGGCAACGTGCGAAGCCCGGACGTCGCCTTCGTGGCCCGGGGCCGCTTCGACCAGGATGAGCTTCCCGAAGGCTTCAGCCCCTCGGGCGCCGGACCTGGCGATCGAGGTCCTTTCGCCGGAGGATCGACCGCGGCACGTCCTTGACAAGGTCGGCGAGTATCTCCAGGCGGGTGTTCGCCTGGTCTGGGTGATCGACCCTCGACGGGGGCGGGCTGCGATCTACCGCTCTCTCACCGACGTTCGGGAGCTGGGCGCGAGTGATGCTCTCGACGGCGAGGACGTGGTCCCCGGTTTCCGCTGCGTCCTGGGAGACATCCTGGCCTAGCGGCCGCTCGGGTCGCCGGCCTCGTCCCCCTTGGCACCCGTCGTATACTGGGCGCGTTCCAAGCATCGACATCCGACGCGTTGAACGTCAGTAGGAGGTTCTATGGCCGAGCAATCCGGGGGCGGATCTGTGGCCCTCAAGCCGCTCATCCTGGTCCCCGCCGTGATCACCTTCGCGATCACCCTTCTGCGGTTGGCCGGCGAGCTGCTGGACTGGTCTCCCACGTTCTTCAGCCGGGAGGCCGGCGGCGGGCTGGCCGTCGTGGGCATCGTGTGGCTGGTGCTCGTCTTCGGGTGGATCTTCGCGGCGAAGCTCATGCGGATGGGCCACGCCCCCGACAGCATCGGCCGGGCGGCGGGCCTGGCATTCCTGGCCCTCCTGATCATTCCCGCCGCCATTTTCGCGGGCAGTGCCCTTGGCGTTCCGCCGGGGGGGAGACGGTTCCTGCTCCTGGTCACGGTCGCCTCGATCGCCGCCCTCGTGGTCGGCCTGCGGGCCTGGCCGGCGCTGGGCCGCGTCCTCTTGGCCTACGGCCTGGCGGCTCGCATTCCGGTGGCCGCGGTCATGCTCGTTGCGATCCTGGCCGGCTGGGGGACCCACTACGAGAAGGGGCCGCCCCACTTTCCGCAGATGGGCGCGCTCGCCAAGTGGTTCTGGATCGGCCTCGTGCCGCAGATGACGCTCTGGATCGCCTTCACCGTGGTCGTGGGAACGCTCGTCGGGTGCCTGGCGGCCCTGGCCACTGCGCGGGGGCCGAAGCCGGCGACGGCCTGACGATCCATGCGACCCCTGCGTACGGCGTCCGCCCGCTGCTTGAGCCTTGCCCTCGCGCTCTCGGTCCCGCGCCTCGCGATCGGCGAAGGCGCGAAGAGCACCCCGCCCGCGCCCCCCAACATGACCGTGGTCTACATGGTCCTGCTCAAGAAGGGCCCGAGCTGGACCCCGCAGCAGACTCCGGAAACCAGGGCCGTGCAGGAAGCCCACATGGCGAACATCCGCGCCATGTGGGAGGCCAAGAAGCTGATCGTCGCGGGGCCCTTCGGCGACGACGGCGACCTGCGCGGCGTTTTCCTGTTCCAGGTGGCGTCGCTCGAGGAGGCCAAGGCCCTCGCCGCCACCGACCCGGCGGTGAAAGCGGGCCGCCTCGCGGTCGAGATCCATCCCTGGTGGGTCGAGAAGCGGGCGCTGCCGGAGAGCGGCTCGTACTGCCAAGGAACAAGGTAAAGCCATGTCCTCCCGTCGAGAGTTCCTGACCACGGTGGCCGCGGGCCTGGGCGCTTCCGCGATCCGCCCCGGGTGGGCTCTGGCCTCGGACCCGCCCGAGATCAAGAGCCCCCTCAACGGCCCCATCGGCCTCCAGCTCTACAGCCTCCGCGAATACATGAAGAGCGACGTGCCGGGAACCCTGGCCAAGGTCCGGGCCCTGGGGTTCCGCGAGGTGGAAGGCGCCGGGCTCTGGCGACAGACCGCGGCCAACCTGCGGGCCGCCCTCGATGCGGCGGGCCTGCGCTGTCCGTCCGCCCACATGGGCTTCGAGCGCCTGCGCGACGACGCCGCGGGCGCGTTCGCGGAGGCGAAGACGGTCGGCGCGAGCTGGGTCGTGTGCCCGTGGATTCCCCACCGCAAGGAAGGCTTCACCCGCGACGACACCCTGAAGGCGGCCGACGCCTTCAACCGGTTCGGGAAGGCCGCTCAGGACGCGGGCCTGCGCTTCGGTTATCACTGCCACGGCTACGAGTTCGTCCCTTCCCCCGAGGGCACGCTCTTCGACACCCTGGCCGGGGCCACCGACAAGGCGCAGGTCACGTTCCAGATCGACGTGTTCCACGCCTACCGCGGCGGCGCCGATCCCACGCAGCTCATCGAGAAGCACAAGGGCCGGGTGACGTCGCTGCACCTGAAGGACATCAAGAAGGGCGTCCCGGTGGAGGTGGGGAGTCCCGGGGCCACCGCCGATGCCGACGTGCCCGTGGGCACGGGCCAGGTCGACTACCCGGCCGTCCTGCGGGCCGCGAAGAAGGCCGGCACTTCGATGTACTTCCTGGAGGACGAGAGCGCCGACCCTTTCGGCCACATCCCGCAGAGCCTGGCCTACCTCGAGGGGCTCAAGCTCTAGCGATCTGGGGCAGGTGGTCGAAGTGGCGGTCGCGGGCGCAGAGCCTGAGATCGTGCTGCAAGGCCAGGGCGGCGATCCAGAGGTCGTTGGTGGGGATCGGCGTGCCCTGCCGGCGGAGCTGACGGAAGACGGCCGCGTACTGGTGGGTCGTCTGATCGTCGGCGAACAGGATGGCGACACCGGGCTTCGTCAGGAAGCGGCGTAGCGTCCGTTCGTTCTCGGCGCCGCGCTTGCCCACCGAGAAACCCGCTCGCAGCTCGGCAACCACGACGAACGGGAGGAGGACAGCTTCCGCGTTCTGAACCAGCTCAACGACCGCGGGCAAGCCGCGACAGAGGTCCGTGTAGCGGTTGGTGTCGAGGGCGAGCCTCAGCGCCAGAGGCCTTTTTCGATGCGATGCTGAGCCGTGACCGCTCGATCGAACTCGGGATCCTCGCGCCAGGTCCCGGCGACGTCGCCGAGGTCGCGTTGGGCCACGGGAGCATCCACCACACCGGCCCCTCGGGCGAGGGCCTCCACCGCGACGCGGTTGAGGCTCTTGCGCTCCGTCCGCGCGCGCTTTCGGAGAGCCGAGTCCACTGCCCGGGGGACTTTTCTGACCGTGTACTGCATGCAGGCATTATAGGCGAAGACTGCATGCATAGCCATTTCGTCGCCTTCACTCCGCACCGATGGCGTTCAAGGGATCGACGCGGACCGCGCGGAGCGCGGGCGGGAGGCTCCCCGGGATCGTCATGACGAGCGCCAGTCCGACCGCGGCCAGGAACGTCGGCGTGTCCCGAGGACTGACCCCGGCGAGAAGCGCTTCGAGGGCGCGGCCGGCCGCGCAGGCGAGCGCTAGCCCGAGAACCACGCCGGCCGCGGCGGGCAGGACGCCCTGCCGCAGCACGAGGGTGAGGATGTCGCCCGACCGGGCGCCGAGAGCGATCCGCACGCCAATCTCCGGCGCGCGGTTGGACACCGCGAACGCGAGCAGACCGTGGATGCCGATGCCCGCCAGGAGGACGGCGACCGCGGCAAAGGCCCCGAGCACGCGCACCTGGACGGAGCGCGGCGCCGTCTCCGCGTCCACGATGTCCGCGAGGGTCCGCACGTCGGAGATCGGCGGTTGGGGATCGACCCTCGCGATGATGCGGCGAAGGGCGGGCAGCAGGGCGCCGGTGTCCAGGGACGATCGGACGACGAGGTCCTTCGGCGCATACCAGGGGAGGCCGCCGTCGGGCACCTGCTGGTAGGGGAGGTAGACCTGGGGCTCGCTGGTCCGTTCGAGGCCGCGCACCCGGACGTCGGCCACCACCCCGGCGACCGTGCGCTGCTGGAAGCCGAGGCTGAACCGCCGGGAGGGGGAGCGAGCCGGTCGGTGCTGGTCGAGGGACGGCCCGACCCCGGACCGCAGAAACAACAGGGGGCCGACTACAGCGTGGCCTGCCCGAACGTGCTGCGCACGCTCGGCATTCCGCTGCTGCAAGGCCGCGAGTTCACCCTCGCCGACACGGTCGGCGCCTCCGGGGTCGCGCTCGTCGACGAGGCCATGGCCCGCCGCTTCTGGCCGGGCGAGGAGGCGGCGGGCAAGCGGTTCCGGACCGAGTCCGACGGCCCCTGCGCTGGGCGCTGGGCGGGGTGGGTTCGGGGATCGCGGCGTCCCTCGGCCTGCTGCGGTTCCTGCGCGCCGCGCTCTACGGGGTGGGACCGACCGACCCCCTCGTGCTCGGCGCCGTGTCGCTCCTCCTGGTTGCCGTCGCCCTCGCTGCCAGCTACCTGCCCGCGCGGCGCGGGGCCCGGGTCGATCCCGTGGTGGCGCTGCGCTGTGAGTGAGGAGCGGCGCGCATCAGGCTCGGACGTCCCTCTGGAGGAGGGGCGAGACTCGGGCCAGCGCCGGATAGTCACGATCGCGGTGGACGACCGTCAGGCCGTGGCGCAGGGCACAGCTCGCGATCAGGCAATCCACGCTCGAGCACACGGTGAGGCCCGCTCGTCGGGCGGCTCGGTACAGGGCCACCGCCTCTTCGAACACCTCGGCGCGGAGCGGCGACTCGACGATCGGGAGCGAGAGCATGCCTTCCCTCGCCAGGCGAAAGGCGCTCTCCTCGCGAAAGCCCTGCAGGACCTCCTGCACGACGGGCAGACAGGTGACGACCTCGTCGAGGCCGCCGAGCGCCTTCAGGTCGAGCCGCGGGGGCTTGCGGAAGATCTCGATCCAGGCCGAGGTGTCAACGAGGAGCACGGGAAGCTCGTCGCGGACGGCCTGCCCGTGCGTCGCGCCTCATCCCGGCGAGGTCGCCCTGCCAGAGACCGGAGCCTGCGAGGTCCAGGATCCTGCCGGCGCGCGCTCGGCGCACGAATTCCTCGAGGGCGCGGTCCACGGTGCGCGAGTAGGTGCGCTCGCCGGCGAGCCGGGTGGCCTCCTGCAGCAGCTTCTCATTGAGCACAAGATTTGTACGTTTCATGCGCATAGTGTCGCATGGACTCGGCCGCGGAGGCAATCGGGGCCGGGAGGGGAGGCTTCCTACCCTCCGGCGATGGCCCCGATGATCAGGAGAGGCTCGGCCCCCCTCGCCACCGCGTCGGGCAGGGGGACGTCCGGCGGCTCGTGGGACAGGTCCTCCTCGCAGGCGAAGAACCTCACGAACGGCCGGCGCTCCTGGGTGACCTGGTCCCGGATGGTCCCGCGCAGCATGGGATAGCGGGCCTCGAGGGCGTCGAGGACCACGCGCAGGGTGGCCGGCCCCTCGACCTCGAGCTTCACCTCGCGGCCGACGCGTGCCAGCGTCCGCAGGTGGGCGGGCAGCTCGACGCGGATCACGGCAGGGTCTGGACCTCGACGGACAGCACGGCGGGGAAGTCCCGCGCGATGGGAGCCCAGTTGTCCCCCGCGTCGGCCGAGGCGTACACCTGGCCGCCCGTGGTGCCGAAGTACACGCCGCACTTGTCCAGGGAGTCGACCGCCATCGCGTCGCGCAGCACGTTGACGTAGCAGTCGCGTTGCGGCAGCCCCCGGGTGAGCGCCTCCCACTCCTGCCCGCCCGTGCGGCTGCGATAGACGCGCAGCTTCCCGTCGGGCACGTAGTGCTCGGAATCGCTCTTGATGGGGACCACGTAGATCGTCTCCGGCTCGTGGGCGTGAACGTCGATCGGGAAGCCGAAGTCGGTGGGCAGGTTGCCGCTCACCTCCCGCCACGACTCGCCGGCGTCGTCGCTGCGCATCACGTCCCAGTGCTTCTGCATGAACAGCACGCCCGGACGCGACCGGTGCATGGCGATGCGGTGGACGCAGTGGCCGACCTCGGCGTCGGGGTCGGGCATCTGGGCGGACTTCAGGCCGCGGTTCATGGGCCGCCAGGTCTTGCCGGCGTCGTCCGTCCGGAACACCCCGGCCGCCGAGATGGCGATGAACATGCGCTGGGGGTTCTTCGGATCCAGGAGGATCGTGTGCAGGCACATGCCGCCGGCGCCCGGCGCCCACGAGGGGCCGGAGGGGTGGCTGCGCAGGGCGGGCAGCTCCTCCCACGTCTGGGCGCCGTCGGTCGAGCGAAAGATGGCGGCGTCCTCCACCCCGGCGTACACGGTGTCCGGATCGGTCAGCGACGGCTCGAGGTGCCAGACCCGCGTGAACTTCCAGGGACGGGGCGTGCCGTCGTAATGCTGGTGGGTGCCGGTGGCTCCCTCGTATACGAACTTGTTGCCCACCGGCTCCCAGGTCTTGCCGCCGTCGCTGGAGCGCTGGATGAGCTGCCCGAACCAGCCGTTGCCCTGGGACGCATACAGCCGATTGGGCTGGGCGGGCGACCCCTTGAGGTGGTACATCTCCCAGCCTCCGAAATGGGGACCGCTGATGTCCCAGCGCTCGCGCTTCCCGTCCGCCGTCATGACGAATGCGCCCTTGCGTGTGCCGACCAGTACCCGTACCTGGCTCATCCCTCACCTTCCTTCAGGAGCCTCACCCGGCCTTCCCGAACGGCTTCTACGATACAAGTACGGTGAGGTCGCCCGGGGAGTTCGCTCAGGGGCGCAGGCGGCGATCCTGGTACGATGCTTCCCACCCTCCCTCTGCCTGAGCTGCCGCCACGCAACCATCGTCACCGGAGCCGGCCTTCGCGACCACATCGTCGATTGCGGTCGCCTCTCGAGCCCGTGCTCCCGCGTCCCCTTTCCCGTGATCTCGTGCAGCGGATACTCCGACCGGCGGCAGCCGTCGCTCAGGGAGATGGAAGAGATGGCCTGGGTGCTTCGGACCGACGCCCGAAGGAACCGGATCGGCTTCGTTCAGGCGCGGGACCTCAAGCCTCAGGAACGGTAGGTCCTTCCTGACCCCGACGACGATTGGTCATGACGCCACACGGAGGCCTACCAGATGGTCTTCACGACGCCGCTGTCCTGGATGCGCGCGTCCGCCGTCACCAGAGGTACTCGCTCGACGATGGCGGTGGCCGCGATCAGGCGGTCGAAGGGATCTGCGGGGAAGTTGCGTGGCAGGTAGGCGGCCACCGCGGCGACTTCCGTCGTCAGATCCCGCAGCGCCACCCCGCTCGCCGCAACGATCTCCCTCAGCCAGGCGCCGGGAGTGCCCTGGATTCGCACGTCTCCCCGAACCGTCATCTGCGCCAGCTCCACGAGCGTTACCGACGCGATGGCCAGGCCCGCGGAGCGGCTCGCTCTTTCGACGGCCCGGCGCGCGGGCCGCGACAGGCGCTCGGGCCGCCGGACCAACCAGGCCACGACCTGGGTGTCGAGCAGGATCACCGCCGAGGTCCCCGCCGGACCCTTCGCGGCCTCGCCCGGCGGCCAGGCTGGCCCACCGCCTTCTTCCCGGAGATCGTGCCGTACCTCCGCCACTCCTCTTCCCACGCCCTTGCCTGCTCCGCGCGCTGGCGCTCGAACTCCTTCCACTCGCTTTCGGTCCAAAGCGGCTTGTCGAGGTCACCGATGATCTCCATCTTGTCCGCCATGCACCCGAAGATGCGCCTGCGCTTCGGAGGATCCGCCGGTACGAGCTTGGCGACCGGCTTGCCCCGCTTCGTGATCACGTAGGTTTCGCGCCGCTCCGCGACGCGGTCCATCAGCTCCAGGCATTTCGCCTTGAACTCGGTGGCTGGGATGTCGGTCACTGCCCCTCCTCGACTGGTCAGATTCTACTGACCAGTCGATCGGGCGTCAACGGACGCCTCAGAACTCCGTCTTGGCCTCCAGCGCAGCGGGTGTTCGGCCGAGAACCGGGTATCGGGCCCTGAAGATCGCTAATCGACCCAGAGGCGGCGCAACGCCAGCTCGATCGCGTCGAAGGGCTCGATGCGGACCGAGTCGGAGCCACTGCACACCGCGACGATCGTCCAGGCCCCGTCCCGCAGCCGGAGCACCTCCAGGGTACGCTCCGTGGGGTTCACGAGCCACGCGTGAGCAACGCCCGCCTCCGCGTAGATTCGCAGCTTCCGGCTCCGGTCGATCCGCTCGGTGGAGGGCGAGAGGACCTCGCAAACCCAGTCGGGGGCGAGGGAGAAGAAGGCGACATCCGGTATCGCGGGCATGCGCTCCCGTCGCCAACCGGCCAGGTCGGGCACGACCACGTTCTCGCCGAAGTGCAGCTCGGGCTCGAAGAGGATTCGCCAGCCTCCGGGACCATCATGCCCGTCGCCGAACGGGACAAGGGCGCCGTAGAGCTCGGAGCAGGCAACCGAGTGCCTCGGCGCCGGCCGCGGGCTCAGGAAGAGCTCGCCGTCCAGGATCTCGGCCACCTTGTGCTCGGGGGCGCTCAGCACGTCTTCGTAGGTCGCTCGCTTCAGACCTTGGCGCTCCGCTGGTATCGGACGAGTCCAGTCTATGCCCCCGCCCGACGCAGCCGCAAGATTCCGCTCACCGGTCATCACCCACCTCCAACGGGCCGATCGTGCCACAGCGAATGGACAGCGAAGGTCGGTTGGCCGCTTCCCTTCGGGAGGGATGCGACTTCGTTCTGGTCGTCGAACGGGTGCTTCTTCGGGCAGCCTCACCGCCTGGCTGCCGCCCGGCCGGCACAGCTTCGCCCGATCATCCATCAAGCCTTACTCAGGCGTCTGCGGGAGATCCCGTGATGCCCGCCGCTCGTCCGCCGGCTCGACCCGACCCCACGCGTTCAGGGGCGTGCGCAATGCATCGCGGAATGATGCAGAATGATGCATATAGAGCAGCAGCGCTGGGGAGGAAGCGATGAGCGCCATTACCGTTCGCAACTTGCCGCCGAAGGTCGCCAAGGCCATCCGCGAGAAGGCCCGGAAAGAGCGGCTCAGCCTCAACAAAGCCGTCATTCGGCTCCTCGAGGAGGCCACCGGGACCACTCCGGACAAGAACAAGGAGGCCCATCACGACCTCGACCGGTTTTTCGGCACCTGGACGAAGAAAGAGGCCGACGCGTTCGACCAGGTGCTGCGGGAGCAACGACAGGTCGAGCCCGAGATGTGGAAATGAGCCGCGTGCTACTGGACACCTCGGCCTACTCGGCGATGCGAAGAGGCGATGAGCGGCTGCTGGCGCCGGTGCGGCGAGCGGTCGAAGTGTTCCTGACCCCGGTCGTCATCGGCGAGCTGCTCTTCGGGTTCGTCGGGGGAGGTCTCGAGCCGGAAAACCGCAGCCTCTTGCGCGAGTTCGTCGAGGCTCCACGGGTGGCCGTTCTGGCGATCGACGAAGACACGGGGGAACGCTATGCCGCGATCCGAACCTACCTCCGCCAGCAGGGGAAGCCGATTCCCGTGAACGACCTGTGGATAGCGGCCTCGGCAGCTCAGCACGGCTTGCACCTGTTGACGCTCGACGACCACTTCAACCGAGTGCCGCAGCTGCTGGTCGAGTACTTCGAACCCCGGGCCTGAGACATGATCTTGACTCTGTCGAGCCGCTACCCGACCTGCTTCAACCCGGCGGCGAGCTGACCCAGAGACGCAGAAGAAAGGGGCACGGAGAGGCGTCCGGTGGGACCAGCAGGGCAAGGAAGCCACCGCTGTCGGCGAAGACAGATCTCACTCGTCACCTGGCCTCGGCGCGCACGCGTGGGCCAGGTACCGGTATTTGTCGATCGACACGTCACTGAAATCGGAGGGAACGCTTCCCGCCTCGACGGTTCCGCCCTTCGAGTACATTTGGAGAGAGCCTCGGGAGGTCCCGAAGGCCCTGTTGGACGCCCCGCGCGAGCGGCGTCGTGGCGGCCAGAGAGGAGCGGCTGCGTGGAGCGAGTCGCCGGATCCTGCTGAGTGGATATGGAATGCGAGATCCGCGACACGCTCGACCGGATCGAGACCCGGGAGGATGTCAGGGTCCTCTACGCCGTCGAGTCCGGCAGCCGAGCATGGGGCTTCGCTTCCACGGACTCCGACTGGGACGTGAGATTCCTCTACCTGCGGCGCCCGGAGTGGTACCTGTCGATCCAGCGCCGCCGCGACGTGCTCGAATACCCGCTGGCGGACGGGCTGGACGTCAGCGGCTGGGACTTGAAGAAAGCCCTCGGACTCTTCGCGAAATCGAACCCGCCGCTTCTCGAGTGGCTCCGCTCGCCGATCGTGTACCGGGAGGCATTCTCCGCGGCCGCGCGGCTCCGGGTGCTGTCGACCCGTTACTTCTCCCCCCCGTCCTGCATGCACCACTACCTGAGCATGGCGGAGGGGAACTACCGCGAGTACCTGCAGCGCGATCCGGTGCGCGTCAAGAAATACTTCTACGTCCTCCGCCCGGTGCTGGCGTGCCGCTGGATCGAGATGCACGGCACGACGCCCCCGACCGAGTTCGCCGCCCTGGTGGCGGACCAGTTGCCCACACGGTTGCGTCCGGTCGTCGAGGCGCTGCTCGCACGCAAGCGCGCCGGCGACGAGCTGGCCCAGGGTCCCCGGATTGCCGAGATCAACGAGTTTCTGGATCGAGAGGTTGCATCCCTGAGGGCGCGCCGGGCGCGCCTGCCGCGGTCCCCCGCGCCCGATTGGCCGGCCCTCGATGAGCTGTTCCGGGCCTCCCTGGCCGAGACGTGGAAGGAAGGGGCACCCTGACCCGGAGACCCTGCTGAGACACCCCGGGGTGACGGGGGGGATCCTCCTCGACTACGACTACTCGGTGGCCAAGGACGTGGAGGCGCGGGGGCGCACGGTGCTGCAGTTCACGTCAGGCGAGTACCGGACCCTCGCCGGTGGCGGGGCGAGCGTCAAGTTCATGGTACGGCCCAAGGTCGACCTCTCGGGTCGAGCCGTCGGTCAGGGAGAGCCGCACTCGGAAGCCCCCCAGCGTCTCGACACCCCGAATCCTGACCATAGAGTGACGCATGTTCTCGTCGCGAACACGGTAGTTGGCGAGCCCCGCCTCGCGCCGTCAGCACGGCCAAGGCTCAGGCCGCTTCGTTCTTGCGGATCTCCTCATCCATCTCCGCTCGATGCGCGTCGGCGTAGGCCCAGGCATGGACCAGGTCGACGGCCCTGAGCGAGGGGAAGTTCGAGAGGAGGCGTGCGTCCGTCCAGCCCAGGCGCCGGTAGTTCTCGAGGCTCCCGACCGGGATTCGCCTCCGCACGATGCAGGCGGCCCCCCGGGCCACATCCGGCGTCCTCTCAATCCCCGGCCACACCTTGGCCACCTCCTGCGCCAGGCGCTGGACGACGGCCCACTCCTGCCACCCCCGGGGCCGAGACCCTTCAGCCAACCTTGCGCTCGCCCTTCCGTTTGATGCCGAGCTTGCGGCGCATCTCGTCGGAAGAGATCCCGGAGCCCGCCTCGTATTGTGCCCGTGACCGTTCGATCAGAGCGATGAACTCCGGGTTCATGGAAAGGCTCACGGATTCTACGTCGGCCCCTTCCTCGACCGGCACCAGCACCATGAGAGGCTTCCCCCGCTCGGTCACGATGAGGGGACGCCCCCGCAGCCTCCGAGCCCAACTCGCGAGCGAGTCCTGCGCCTTAGTCACGTCCAGGGTCTTCATCATCTTGAAGGACTTCATCGCCCACCTGCCGCCCGCCGATGCGGACCTGCTCGCGCTCCTTGACGCCCACCGCGCGTACAACAACGGTGGGAGGAGCCTCTTCGATGACGTCATAGTACACCCTGAGATTGCCGACACGGAGCTCCCAGGTGGCCAACGCGTCTGGGCGCATTGGCTTGCGATTCCGGGTTTGCACGGCGGGCTGGGAGGCCAATTGAACCTCGACGGCGTCCAACAGGATCGAGCGCTGCCGGGCGCTCAAGGCCTGGAAATGCCCCTTGGTTTCCTTTGTGTACTCGATTCGATATCGCACGAGACCGGCCCTTCCGTGGCAGGGAGCAACGGAAGGATATTCACCACCAAGGTCAGGAGAGTTCCAGGGGAAGGATGAACTACCCGCCCGCCCCCTGGAACCCCTCAAGACCCTGACGCCGGATGTCAAGGTGCCCTCCGCAGAATCCGACCGGGGGTCAAGGCACCGCGACGCGGCGGCCCTTGCGAGCGAGAAAGGCAGGGCAGCGGGGATGGGGAAGGAGGGGCGCACGGTGCCGAGGAAGGAGCAGCCTAGCCGCGGGTCGGTGCTATCCTTCGCCCATCACCCGTGAGGCACCGAAGGTCCCAGCCCGCGCGCGCCGCGGTGCGGCACCTCGCCACCCGCCCGCCGCTGCGCCGCCTCTTCTGGGCGGTGGCCCGGCTCCGCTCGGGCCGCCCCCTGAAGGCCAGGGACCTCGCCGAGGAGTTCGAGGTGAACGTCCGCACCGCCTATCGCGACCTGGACTTCCTGAGAGACGAGTGGCGCGTCCCCCTGGAGTTCGACCGGGCCAAGGGCAGCTACACCCTGACCGAGCCCCTGGCCTCGCTGCCCGCGGTGACCCTGAGCCAGGGCGAGCTCGTGGCCCTCTACTTCGCCGAGAAGGTGCTGGCCCAGTACCGCGGCACCCCCTTCGAGCCCGACCTCGT